>ERZ1106981.1332-NODE-1332-length-11183-cov-4.684400_pt1 | contig 11183 bp, 9 predicted proteins | sample MGYA00403692_ERZ1106981 | MGnify/ENA primary metagenome ERZ1106981 (study PRJEB35170, sample SAMEA104062431) | human gut metagenome | biome: human gut; feature: human-associated habitat; material: faeces | place: Denmark | collected 2012-06-22 ... | reverse complement strand
TAAACGCGCCGATATTTGGCATCACCATATTGCTGAGGAAACGACCAAAGCTTTGCACCTTGATCTTAATATCGGATGACATAAAAACACCCCTTCTTATGTTTGCTATCGCGCAGGCTGAAAGCCCGAGGTTTGTTAATGTAGCGGCAGGAGGTAGCCGGACCCTGTAGATACTGCGAAATCTGGCACTGAATCGTTCAACTGTCCAGTTGCTGGCTTGTTGTGTGATTTAGGTCACATGAATATAGGGTAGATGGTGGTTATTGATGTGATATTGATCACAAAACAGTTGTGTAAAAAAACAACAAACCCGGAATCACCGATGGAAATAGCGTTTAAATGTGAACTGTTTCACATTTTTGATTTGAGGGTTTGTTGAATTTTTGTGATCTAAATCACAAGATATTTTCATCCGAAACCTGTGTGGTGTGATCTTAAGCAGATTCCGCCTCATGCTTCATTCTGATGTGTAATTGAGCAACCTCTCGCCGTGCAAAATTATCTTTTGGTTTGATGGCGAAAATGGCGGACTCGAATTATGTTCAAAATATCGGTGGAATCGTAATACGCCGCCTGTCATTTAACACTCTTATTAGCGTGAAGCCGGAGCAGGTATGTTTCTAAATTATTTCGCGTTAGGAGTATTGATCTTTGTTTTTCTGGTGATTTTTTATGGAATCATCATGATTCATGACATCCCTTATCTGATCGCTAAAAAACGAAACCACCCCCATGCTGATGCTATTCATACTGCTGGTTGGGTCAGTCTGTTTACGCTGCATGTTATTTGGCCGTTTCTGTGGATTTGGGCCACGCTTTATCAGCCCGAACGGGGCTGGGGCATGCAAGCGCATGTTTCACCGCAGGAAAAGGAACCTGAGCCGGGGCCAGAACCGGAGCCTGACCCGGAACTTATCGCCTTGTCGAAACGTGTGGAAGCGCTGGAGCGAAAGCTGGCTGAGGTACAGTCCCCTGATATTCCCCCGTCGGAGAGCTAATCATGGATCTGTTGATTGTTTTGACCTACGTAGCATTAGCCTGGGCGGTATTTAAAATATTCAGGATTCCGGTGAACCAATGGACACTTTCCACGGCGGCATTAGGCGGGGTATTTTTAGTTAGCGGACTTATATTATTAATGAACTATAACCACCCTTATACTTTTACGGCGCAGAAAGCGGTTATTTCTATTCCCATTACGCCGCAGGTAACAGGTATTGTGAGTGAGGTAACGGATAAAAATAATCAGCTGATTAAAAAAGGCGATGTTTTATTCAAAATCGATCCCGTGCGGTATCAGGCGCGGGTCGACAGGTTACAGGCTGACCTGGTCACGGCCACGCATAATATACATACCCTGAAGGCGCAATTAGCGGAGGCTCAGGCCAATACCACGCGGGTGTCCGCAGAACGCGACCGCCTCTATAAAGATTATCAGCGCTATCTGAAAGGCAGTCAGGCGAGGGTGAATCCGTTCTCTGAAAGCGATATCGATAACGCGCGGCAAAACTATTTAGCGCAGGATGCGATGGTAAAAGGTTCTGTTGCTGAGCAAACGCAGATCCAGAGCCAACTGGACAGCATGGTCGATGGCGAGCAGTCGCAAATCGTCAGCCTGCGGGCGCAGCTGGCCGAGGCGAAATACAATCTTGAACAGACGGTTATTCGCGCGCCGAGCAATGGCTATGTGACCCAGGTGCTTATCCGGCCCGGTAGCTATGCCGCCGCGCTGCCGCTGCGCCCGGTAATGGTTTTTATTCCCGAACAAAAACGGCAAATTGTCGCCCAGTTCCGGCAGAACTCATTATTACGTCTTGAGGCGGGAGATGAGGCAGAAGTGGTGTTCAATGCGCTGCCCGGCCAGGTATTCCAGGGCAAATTGTTGAGTATTTTACCGGTTGTGCCCGGCGGTTCTTACCAGGCGCAGGGAACATTACAGTCCTTAAGCGTAACGCCGGGGATGGACGGCGTGCTTGCGTTGATTGAGCTGGAGCCGAATAGTGATGTGGATGCCCTGCCTGACGGCATTTACGCCCAGGTTGCGGTTTACTCCGATCACTTCGCCCATGTCTCCGTGATGCGTAAGGTGCTACTGCGCATGACCAGCTGGATGCACTATCTTTATTTGGATCATTAAGCGGGTCGCCACCTGCTTTTTAGTAAAAATGCCTGATGGCGCTATGCTTATCAGACCGACAGGAACAATGCCTGCAATGTGTAGACCGGATAAGGCGCTTGCGCCGCCATCCGGCAAAACTAAGGCAAGATTTATTGATACCACTTTATTTTTTGTTGGCAAAAAGGACACGGCATGAAACTCATCGGCAGCTATACCAGCCCTTTTGTGCGAAAGATTTCGGTTTTATTGCTGGAAAAGGGCATCACTTTCGAATTTGTGAATGAACTTCCCTACAACGCGGAAAACGGCGTGGCGCAGTACAACCCGCTTGGCAAAGTCCCCGCGCTGGTGACGGATAAGGGAGAGTGCTGGTTCGATTCCCCGATAATCGCCGAATATATTGAGTTACTGGATATTGCTCCGGTGATGATTCCGCGTGAACCGCTGGCCTCACTGAAAGTACGGCAGATTGAAGCGCTGGCGGACGGCATTATGGATGCCGGTCTGGTTTCCGTGCGTGAACAGGCGCGCCCGGCGGCGCAGCAGTCTGAAACGGAACTGTTGCGCCAGCGCGAGAAAATCAACCGTAGTCTGGACGCGCTGGAAGGTTATCTGGTGGACGGGACGATTAAGACCGATACCGTGAATCTGGCAACCATCGCCATTGCCTGCGCCGTGGGCTACCTCAATTTCCGCCGCGTGGCGCCGGGCTGGTGTGTGGACAGACCGCACTTAGTCAAACTGGTGGAAACGCTCTTTCAACGCGAAAGCTTTGCCCGCACGGAACCGCCAAAGGCTTGATGCGCATTATGTCCGCCTGAGCAAACTCACGGTACAATCCCCCTCATGTCGATATCCCTCTCCGCACCGGAGGGGGCCACCAACAGCCAGGCCTTTTTCATGACAACCGAAACGCGTTCACTCTACAGCCAGCTTCCTGCTATCGATCGCTTACTGCGTGACAGCACTTTTCTCTCTTTACGTGACACCCACGGGCACACCAGGGTGGTGGATCTGCTTCGCCAGATGTTGGATGAAGCAAGGGAAGCGATTCGCGATACGCAGGCGCTGCCCGCGTGGTGCGAGAACTGGGCGCAAGAGGTGAATATCCGGCTGGCGAAAGAGGCGCAAAGCGCGCTGCGTCCGGTGATTAACCTGACGGGAACGGTGCTGCACACCAATCTGGGGCGAGCGCAGCAGGCGGAAGAGGCGATTGACGCAGTGGCGCAGGCAATGCGCGCTCCGGTCACACTGGAATATGATCTGGATGGCGCCGGGCGCGGGCACCGCGATCGGGCGCTGGCGGATCTGTTATGTCGCATTACCGGGGCGGAAGACGCCTGTATTGTGAACAACAACGCGGCGGCCGTGTTGCTGATGCTGGCGGCGACGGCGAACGGTAAAGAGGTGGTGGTATCGCGTGGCGAACTGGTGGAGATTGGCGGCGCGTTTCGTATTCCTGATGTGATGCGTCAGGCGGGTTGTACGCTGCATGAGGTGGGCACCACCAACCGGACTCACGCGAAAGATTATCGTCAGGCGGTGAATGAAAACACCGGCCTGTTGATGAAAGTGCATACCAGTAATTACAGTATTGAAGGCTTCACCAAAGCGGTGGATGAGGCAGAGCTGGCCGCTATTGGGCTGGAGCTGGATATCCCGGTGGTGGCGGATCTGGGCAGCGGTTCGCTGGTGGATCTCAGTCAGTACGGCTTGCCGAAAGAACCGATGCCGCAGCAGCTGATTGCCGCAGGCGTCAGCCTGGTCAGCTTCTCTGGCGACAAGCTGCTGGGCGGGCCGCAGGCCGGGATCATTGTCGGCAAGAAAGAGATGATTGCGCAACTGCAAAGCCACCAGCTGAAGCGAGCCCTGCGTGCCGACAAAATGACGCTGGCGGCGCTGGAGGCAACCCTGCGGCTTTACCTGCACCCGGAAGCGCTGGCGGAGAAACTGCCGACGCTGCGGCTGTTAACCCGCAGTGAAGCGGCGATTCAGGCGCAGGCGCAGCGGCTACAGGCGGCGCTTGCCGCACGCTTTAGCGCGGAGTTCGCGGTAAACGTGATGCCTTGCCTGTCGCAGATCGGCAGCGGTTCGCTGCCGGTTGATCGGCTGCCCAGCGCGGCGCTGACCTTTACGCCGCATGACGGGCGCGGAAGCCGTCTTGAGGCGCTGGCGGCCCGCTGGCGCGCGCTGCCGGTCCCGATCATTGGCCGAATTTACGATGGTCGCCTGTGGCTGGATATCCGCTGCCTTGAAGACGAGACCCGGTTTATGGAGATGATGTTGAAATGATTATTGCAACCGCCGGACACGTTGACCACGGAAAAACAACGCTATTACAGGCGATTACCGGCGTGAATGCCGATCGTCTACCGGAAGAAAAAAAACGCGGTATGACTATCGATCTGGGGTATGCCTACTGGCCGCAGCCGGATGGCCGCGTACTGGGATTTATCGACGTTCCCGGCCATGAAAAGTTTCTCTCCAACATGCTGGCGGGCGTGGGCGGTATCGATCATGCGCTGTTGGTTGTCGCCTGCGATGACGGCGTGATGGCGCAGACCCGCGAGCATCTGCAAATTTTACAACTGACGGGCAATCCGCAGCTTACGGTTGCGCTGACCAAAGCCGACCGGGTGGACGAAGCGCGAATCGAAGAGGTGCGGGAAGAGATTCTGGCGACGCTGGGCCATTACGGGTTTGCCGACGCGACGCTGTTTGTCACCGCCGCGAATGAAGGGCGCGGTATTGAGGCATTGCGCGAGCATTTACGGCAGTTGACGGGCCGCGCGCATCCCGGCCATCAGAGCTTTCGCCTGGCGATCGATCGCGCGTTTACGGTGAAAGGCGCAGGGCTGGTGGTGACCGGTACGGCGCTCAGCGGCGAAGTGAACGTTGGCGATACGCTGTGGCTGACCGGTGTGAATAAGCCCATGCGCGTGCGCAGCCTGCATGCGCAGAATCAGGCGACTGAACACGCTCATGCCGGACAGCGTATTGCGCTGAATATCGCGGGCGATGCGGAAAAAGAGCAGCTTAACCGTGGCGACTGGCTTCTCTCTGACGTACCGCCGGATGCCTTTTCACGCGTCATCGTTTCGTTAGAACATGCTGCGCCGCTCGTGCAATGGCAACCGCTGCATATTCACCACGCCGCCAGCCATGTCACCGGACGCATTTCCCTGCTGGAGGGCACGCTGGCGGAGCTGGTGTTCGATACGCCGCTATGGCTTGCCGATAACGACCGGCTGGTATTACGCGATATTTCTGCCCGTACCACGCTTGCTGGCGCACATGTGGTGACGCTCAACTCGCCGCGTCGCGGTAAACGTAAACCGGAATATCTGCAATGGCTGTCGGCGCTGGAAAACGCCAGGGATGACAGCGCCGCGCTGGCGACGCATCTCGAACGCGGCGCGGTGAATATTCCTGATTTCGTGTGGGCGCGGCAGCTCAACGGCGACGGTATGCGCCAGCTTATTGAACAGCATGGTTTTATTCAGGCGGGTTACAGCCTGTTGAACGCCCCTGTCGCCGCGCGCTGGCAGCGTAAGATTCTGGATACGCTCGCGGTGTACCACGAACACCATCGCGATGAACCCGGCCCGGGGCGCGAGCGTTTGCGGCGCATGGCGCTCCCGATGGAAGACGAAGCGCTGGTGCTGCTGCTCATCGACCGTATGCGTGAAAGCGGCGTGATTCACAGCCACCACGGCTGGTTGCATTTACCGGATCACAAAGCCGGTTTCAGCGACGAGCAGCAGGCCGTCTGGCAAAACATTGAGCCGCTGTTTGGCGACGACCCCTGGTGGGTGCGCGATCTGGCGAAAGAAAAGGGCGTGGACGAGCAGGTTATGCGGCAGGTGCTGCGACAGGCGGCACAGCAGGGCATGATTACCGCGATCGTGAAAGATCGTTATTACCGTAACGATCGGATTGTCGCTTTTGCGAACCTGATCCGCGAACTGGATCAGGAAAGAGGCTCGACCTGCGCCGCTGATTTTCGCGATCGGCTGAATGTTGGACGAAAACTCGCCATTCAGATTCTGGAGTATTTTGACCGGACAGGATTCACGCGCCGTCGCGGAAACGATCATTTATTACGCGATGCGTTATTATTTCCGGCAAAAGAATGATACGAATTATTAAAATAGAAAATGAATTAATACAATTATTTTCTTGAATTATATAAAGCACAGCAGGCGATGAACCTAATGTGCTTTTTTATATTTTATAATGGGAAAATAACAACAGCGATCATATTTTCACGACAGGTTCATCCGTATGCTGCCAGCCTTATTTCAGTAATTAAGGATGGTACAATGGCTGCTTCAACATTTTTTATTCCTTCCGTGAATGTAATCGGCACTGGTGCATTAAAAGAAGCAATGAATACCATGGCGGAATATGGTTTTCGCCGTACATTAATTGTCACGGATAGTATGTTGACAACATTAGGCATGGCTGGAGATATTCAGAATGCGTTGCAGGAACGCGATATTTTCAGCGTTATTTATGATGGCACGCAGCCGAACCCGACCACCGAAAACGTGGCTGCCGGGCTGAAACTCCTGAAAGAACACGGGTGCGATAGCGTAATTTCGCTGGGCGGCGGCTCCCCACACGACTGCGCGAAAGGCATCGCGCTGGTGGCGGCGAACGGCGGCGACATCCGCGACTATGAAGGCGTGGATCGCTCCGCGAAACCTCAGCTACCGATGGTTGCTATCAACACGACGGCGGGAACGGCATCAGAAATGACCCGCTTCTGCATCATTACCGACGAAGCGCGCCATATTAAGATGGCGATTGTGGATAAACACGTTACGCCGCTGCTCTCTGTGAATGACTCTTCGTTGATGATGGGGATGCCGAAATCGCTGACTGCCGCGACCGGCATGGATGCGTTAACCCACGCCATTGAAGCCTATGTTTCTATTGCCGCAACGCCGATTACTGATGCGTGCGCGCTGAAAGCCATCTCTATGATTGCGGAAAACCTGGCGATTGCCGTGGAAGAGGGCAGCAACGCGCAGGCGCGCGAAGCGATGGCCTATGCGCAATTCCTGGCTGGTATGGCGTTTAACAATGCTTCTCTGGGCTATGTCCACGCGATGGCGCACCAGCTCGGCGGCTTCTACAATCTGCCGCACGGCGTATGTAATGCGGTGCTGTTGCCGCACGTTCAGGTATTTAACAGCCAGGTCGCGGCAGGCCGTCTGCGTGACTGTGCGGCTGCGATGGGCGTTAATGTAACCGGGATGAGTGAAGCCGACGGCGCGAAAGCGTGCATTGACGCTATCCGTCAGCTGGCGCAGCAGGTCAACATTCCGGCGGGTCTGCGCGACCTGAATGTGAAAGAAGAAGATATTTCCGTGCTGGCGACCAATGCGCTGAAAGACGCCTGTGGCCTGACCAACCCTATTCAGGCGACCCACGACGAGATCATGGCGATTTACCACGCGGCGATGTAATTGAGTGATTGCCGGATATACGATACGCATCGTGTCATTCCGGCGTCATGCCCGATGGCGCTGTGCTTATCGGGCCTACACTGTGCGGTAAGGTGAAACGGCTTAAACATCCGCTTGTCTATATCGTGACCGCAGTCGTAAAGCAGTAAAAGGCTGGCGAAGATTTCGCCAGTCCCGTCTAACCTTTGTAGTACCCCTACAGTAAGGAGACGGTCATGACCAATAATCCCCCTTCAACGCGTATTCAGCCCGGCGAGTATGGTTTTCCTCTGAAATTAAAAGCCCGCTACGACAACTTTATCGGCGGAGACTGGGTCGCACCGGTAGACGGCGAGTATTACCAGAATCTGACGCCGGTGACCGGGCAACTGCTGTGTGAAGTCGCCTCTTCCGGCAAAAAAGATATCGATCTGGCGCTGGATGCCGCGCATAAAGTGAAAGAACAGTGGGCGCATACGTCCGTGCAGGATCGCGCCGCGATTCTGTTTAAGATTGCCGATCGCATGGAGCAAAACCTGGAACTGCTGGCAACGGCGGAAACCTGGGATAATGGCAAACCCATCCGTGAAACCAGCGCCGCCGACGTGCCGCTGGCGATCGACCATTTCCGCTATTTTGCGTCCTGTATCCGCGCACAAGAGGGCGGTATCAGCGAAGTTGACAGCGAAACAGTGGCCTATCACTTCCATGAACCTCTGGGCGTGGTGGGGCAGATCATCCCGTGGAACTTCCCGCTGCTGATGGCGAGCTGGAAAATGGCCCCGGCGCTGGCGGCGGGGAACTGCGTGGTGCTCAAACCTGCGCGTCTGACGCCGCTTTCGGTTCTGTTGCTGATGGAAATCGTTGGCGACCTGCTCCCGCCGGGCGTGGTCAACGTCGTGAACGGCGCGGGCGGAGAGATCGGCGAATATCTGGCGACGTCGAAGCGGATCGCGAAGGTGGCGTTTACCGGTTCGACGGAAGTCGGGCAACAGATCATGCAGTACGCGACACAAAACATTATCCCGGTAACGCTGGAGCTGGGCGGTAAGTCCCCCAATATCTTCTTCGCCGATGTGATGGATGAAGAGGATGCGTTTTTCGACAAGGCGCTGGAGGGCTTTGCGCTGTTTGCCTTTAACCAGGGCGAAGTTTGTACCTGCCCGAGCCGCGCGCTGGTACAGGAGTCCATTTATGAGCGCTTTATGGAGCGGGCCATTCGTCGCGTCGAAAGCATTCGCAGCGGTAACCCGCTCGACAGCGTTACGCAGATGGGCGCGCAGGTCTCCCAGGGTCAACTGGAAACCATCCTCAACTACATTGATATCGGTAAGAAAGAAGGCGCGGATGTGTTAACCGGCGGGCGGCGCAAGCAGCTGGAAGGAGAGCTGAAAGAGGGCTATTACCTCGAACCGACCATCCTGTTTGGTAAGAACAATATGCGCGTTTTCCAGGAGGAGATTTTTGGCCCGGTGCTGGCGGTGACGACCTTCAGGACGATGGAAGAAGCGCTGGAACTGGCTAACGACACCCAGTACGGGCTTGGCGCCGGAGTCTGGAGTCGTAACGGCAACCTGGCGTACAAAATGGGGCGTGGTATTCAGGCGGGACGCGTATGGACCAACTGCTATCATGCTTACCCGGCGCATGCTGCGTTCGGCGGCTATAAGCAGTCGGGGATTGGCCGCGAAACCCACAAAATGATGCTGGAGCATTATCAGCAAACCAAATGTCTGCTGGTGAGCTATTCCGATAAACCGCTGGGGCTGTTTTAAGCGCCGTATAACCACGTTGCCGGATGGCGGCTTCGCCTTATCCGGCCTACGGAGAACTGCACATGTAGGCCCGATAAGCGTAGCGCCATCGGGCAGATTTGCCGGGGAGAGTGAAGCCGCTGTTCGGCCGTTGGGAGCCCGGCGCAGCATTATTAACTGTAATTTGAGATAAATATATAATATTTAATTGTCACATGCACCGGCCCTGTCTATTTAGCTTATACTGCTAATCGTTTGTCTTTAGTAATTACATTAATTTATACAAATATTTTTTTCAGCTATTAAACCTATACCCCATCAGAAAGGTGTGGGAAAAGAGTTGTGTCGGTTAACTATTGAAAATAAATTGCTTTTTTTTACACTTGAGGCTTACACAATAATCAAGGAGGAGGTGAACATGAGCAGGTATCTCTGGTTTAGCTCAACGTGAGTATCTAAAGTATGGAATATCAGTTACATGGATTTATGATTGGCAGGGAAATATTCCTTGATATTAACGAAGCTCGAATTTTCCGGCTGCCGGTTAATAAAATGGATAGCGTCATCTCTTTCTGTGGAGTGTTTTTTAATCGGACAATGCTCCATCTGTTTGTTTACCTTTTGGTCAATGCACGTTCTCAATATGTCTCAAAGGATGAATTACTCATCAACGTTTGGGAAAAAAATGAATTATGTGCTTCCACGCAGCGTTTATCTAAAGTCGTCAAAAATCTAAATAATAAATTAAGTCTGCTGGGGCTACCGAAGAATTCAATTGTCTGCGTGAAAGGAAGTGGATACATACTGGCACTGGATGATATTCAACCGCTTTATAGTGTGGTGGACAATGTAGATTATCAATACCGATATCGCTGAGGTCAGTAACCGTTTATTCCGTAGCGTGATGTCGCCTTCGGATTCTTACCCTGGACGTTTTACGCCCAGGGATTTTTTTATTGTCTTACTGCCCGTAATAGGCGTTCGCGCCGTGTTTACGCAGATAATGTTTGTCGAGCAATTCTGGCTGCATATCCGGTAGCTGCGGCGTGAGCTGGCGCGAAAACAGCCCCATATAGGCGCACTCCTCAAGCACCACGGCGTTATGCACGGCGTCAGCGGCGTCTTTCCCCCAGGCGAATGGCCCGTGTGAGTGGACTAATACCGCCGGGATTTGCATTGGGTTCAGACCGCGTTCTTCAAAGGTTTTGATGATTACCTCGCCCGTCTGGTATTCGTATTCTCCTTTAATTTCCTCCACGGTCATCAGCCGGGTACAGGGGACCGCGCCGTAGAAATAGTCGGCGTGGGTGGTGCCGGTAGCGGGAATCGACTGTCCGGCCTGCGCCCAGATGGTGGCGTGACGCGAATGGGTATGAACAATGCCGCCCAGCGTCGGGAATGCCTGATACAGCAGACGGTGGGTTGGCGTATCCGACGAGGGCTTTTTCTTGCCTTCCACCACGTCGCCGGTTTCCAGGCTGACCACCACCATATCCTCGGCGGTCATGACGCTGTAGTCGACGCCGGAGGGTTTAATCACCAGCACGCCCCGTTCACGGTCGACGGCGCTGACGTTGCCCCAGGTGAGGGTAACCAGATTGTGCTTTGGCAGGGCCAGGTTGGCTTCGAGAACCTGGCGTTTAAGATCTTCTAACATACTGTGCTCCGAATTGCTGGCGAGTCAGTTCCCCTCACCCGCACCCTCAGGGAGAGGGTGAGGGGGCGGCCCCTTAGCGTTTTGAACCGTAATACACTTCGTTCCAGCGCAGCGCGTCCTTGAAGGAGGGCAGACGGGTTTCGTTATCAATTACGGTCAGCTCGATATCCTGCAGCTCAGCAAACTGGCGCATATCGTTG
>ERZ1106981.1331-NODE-1331-length-11185-cov-3.257323_pt1 | contig 11185 bp, 10 predicted proteins | sample MGYA00403692_ERZ1106981 | MGnify/ENA primary metagenome ERZ1106981 (study PRJEB35170, sample SAMEA104062431) | human gut metagenome | biome: human gut; feature: human-associated habitat; material: faeces | place: Denmark | collected 2012-06-22 ... | reverse complement strand
GCTAGTCAACTAGAGGCTTTTTCAAGCCTCGGCCTTTAGGCCGAGGTAGTTGACATTTAATTCCGTTGTCGAACGAAATCATTCTAAGTATTATTATCTTTCACGCAAGAACTTCCGTTTTTGATAGATAGTTACTTTTTAGATACTATGGATAAAGTTAAATCCGAACCCTCTGAAGCTCTTCAGTCTGAAGAGTTCCATTGTCCCGTTGAAGCCACACTCTCTTTGATCGGCGGCAAATACAAAACGCTTATTCTTTGGAACCTCATCGGCAAGACACTGCGCTTTTCCGAACTGCGTCGGCTGATTCCGTCGGCAACGCCAAAAATGCTAACTCAGCAGCTTCGAGAGCTGGAAGATGCCAGACTGCTCCTCAGAAAGGTTTATGCCGTCGTTCCTCCGAAAGTTGAATACTCCCTAACGCCGCTGGGAACCTCTCTTCGGCCGATTCTAGAGTCGATGTACGAATGGGGCAGTCAGTACCTGCTCAATCAAGGGACGAAACCTTGCTGTTCGATGAAGAAGCTCCCTAGTGCCTAAAATCAGAACAACTCCGTGTTGCAAAGCACATTTCAACTAAAATTTTCCTAAATTATTTTTTATTGAGAGCCATGCTATTGCCTTCCCTCAGGGACCGTGCCGATTATGTGGTGCGGTTTCTCTTCGGTTCATTCATCGCCATCGGCTGTTTTTTAGTCGTTTGGCCCTTTGCAACAGCGATGTCGGTTGCGGCTGTGATCGCGATCGTCTCTTGGCCTCTCTTTAAACGAGTCCGAAAGGAAGTCGGAGGCAGGAATCTTGTTGCGACACTGATCATGGTGTCCCTGCTGGCCATCCTTATTGTGCTTCCGATTGCCGGATTATCTTTAGTATCGGCCCAGGAAATCCCGACCTTAATTCGTTATGTACGTGAATGGATTGCCTCCGGCTTTACTGTTCCAGAAGAACTCAAGGAAATTCCCTTTGTCGGTGAATGGGCCTACACACAAGCTGCACATCTGCTGGGCAATAAAGAGGAGCTCGCCGCCATTGCACAAAAGCTCTTTGATCCTGTGAGCCGCGCGGCTCTTGCAGGTGCCGTGATGTTAGGCGACGGACTTCTCCAGTTATTCCTCATGCTGTTCGTGATTTTCTTCTTCTATCGCGACGGCGAAGTCCTTTCTCAAAAATCTTTGGCACTCTTAACGCGCATGAGCGGCAGCATCGGTGCCGAAGTTCGCGACATTATCGTCAACACAACCCGCAGCGTCGTCTTCGGCATTGTCGGAAGTGCTGCCGGCCAAGGCGTCGTTGCCTTAATCGGCTTCTGGATCGCAGGTGTTCCCGGCGCCATCACATTGGGTGTCGCAGTGTTCGTCTTATCTGCCGTTCCTATCGGACCTCCCTTAGTTTGGGGTCCTGCTGCTTTCTGGCTCTATTACAAAGGCGAAGTCGGCATGGCGATCTTCCTTGTGCTTTGGGGTTCGCTTGCAGTCTCCAGTGTGGATAACTTCTTAAAGCCCATCCTGATTTCCAAGGGCGCTTCCCTGCCCTTGTCGCTCATCTATTTAGGCGTATTCGGCGGCGTGCTGGCGTTCGGATTCATGGGCATTATTCTGGGACCGGTTGTTATTGCCGTTGGTATTGCGATGAGCAAGACTTGGCTGTCCGTTTCTGCCACGGTCAACGATAAAGACCAGCCGACCGCCAAAACCGAGACCGTTCTTAAGAAGCTGTCTAAAAATTCGATCGAATCCGACATCGTTTCGGACGTCACCGGAGAACAGAGAAGCTCTAACCACCATCATTACAGCCAGCCTAAGAATGACGGACAAAAATAGAGAACGATGTTTTTCATGACCGAAGACTTCGGTTTTTTCGATGATTCTTGCTTTTGAGCCCGTAATATGCGGGCTCAATTCTTTTGTTTCTCCGATGAATGCCTGGCGCCGAAGCTATTAAGGAAAATTAGAGGTGTCAAAACGTTACAGCGGCTCTATACTTATCCGAATCTAACAACGGTGAGTAACTATGAAGCATAAAGTCATCGGCATCAGCCAAAGTTTTAGTCCCGCCCCCTTCGTCAGAGCCTTGAAGGAAAGACTCCAGTCCACTTTCCTTCCTGACGGTTCACGTCCCCGCATTGAACTTGTAGATCTCGACTGGTCTTCTCCGGATGCAGACGCTCCGAAGTTAGTCCAAGAAGGCGACGTTAAGATTCGCGTTTTGGAAGAGTCGTATCAGCTCATTGAAAAAGGCGCTCAAGTCATCGCACTGTGCAACTTCAGAAACATCAGTTTCTTAAATGAAGTTCAAACAGAAATCACAACTCCTGTGACGGATATCCTTCAGGCCTGCATCGAAGAGCTCAAGAAGAATCCTGTTAAGAAACTCGGTTATCTCGGCCGTCCGGGTACAGATAAAGCCAAACTCATTACAGAAACCGTCAGCCGCGAAGTCCCTGTGGAATGGGTTTATCCGAGCGAAGCTATGCTCGAAGTGTTCGACGAACTCGAAAGCGGCTCTCGCTGTGCAGTGATTCCCGATCAGAAGAAAGCCTGTGAACTCTTCGGCAAAGTCTGCTCTAACCTTCTGAGCGAAGGCGCCGAATTGGTTTTCCCGACTTGCGTCATGCAGGCATTATTTGCGGCCACTCTGAAGTCCGAGGGTTACAACGTTTTGGATTCCATGAGCGCCTACGTTTCCTACCTTTGCTTCACCGATTGGGAAAAACTTCCTAAACCCTTCAAGATCGGTATTGTCGGCGGTCTCGGACCGGCTGCCACTGTCGACCTTTACGACAAAATTACTAAGGCAACTCCTGCTAAGAATGACCAGGAACACATCAAAGTTGCCGTCGAACAGAATCCCCAGATTCCTGACCGTACCAAATACCTGCTTCACGGCGGCGTGGATCCCACACTTTCTTTGTATGCCGCTTGCCGCAAGCTCGAGAAAGATGCGGTTGACGCAATCGTGATTGCCTGCAATACCGCGCACGCTTACTTTGAAACCATCGTTCCGCACTTAAGCGTTCCGCTCATCAATATGCAGCAGGTAACGCTCGAAGAGATCCGCGATAAATTCGGACCGGATGTCGTCATCGGCTTGATGGCTACTGACGGAACCATTGAGACAGGCATTTACGGCCGCAAAGCCAAATCCATGAAACTTGCCATGGTCGTTCCTGATAAAGAGCATCAGGCCATGGTCATGGAAGCTATTTACGGTGAAAAAGGCGTCAAAGCCGGCTTTACCGACGGCCACTGCAAAGAAGTTCTGCTTAAAGCTGCCGAGCATTTGGTCAGAGATAAAGGCGCTCAAGCTCTTATTCTCGGCTGCACGGAGCTGCCTTTAATTCTGGAAGAAACTGACAACATCAAGCTCGGAGACGGACATGCTGCCATTGTGGATCCGACCGCTTCGCTCGCTCGCCGTGTTGTTAAAGTTGCCGGAGAAATCACAAAAATCAGGGGTGTTCGCTAATGTATTTTCAAGCTAAAGACTATTCCCCGGTTCCGGCCGAAACCAAAGTAGCCTTTATCGGCCTAGGCACAATGGGTTTTCCGATGGCGGGTCACCTCCTGCATGCAGGCTGTCAGGTTACCGTTTATAACCGCACGGCCTCTAAAGCCCAAGCCTGGGTAGAAAAATTCGGCGGCAAAGCCGTCACAACACCTCGTGAAGCCGCACAAGATGCTGACGTCGTCTTTACCTGTGTCGGCAATGACAACGATCTGCGCAGTGTGCTGCTCGGAGAAGACGGCGCTTTTGCCGGCATGAAAAAAGACGCCGTCCTTTGGGACGCCACCACAGATTCTGCAGAAGTCGCTAAAGAAATGGCGGCTGAAGCTGACTCCCGCGGTCTGCACTTTGTTGACGCACCGGTATCCGGCGGCCAGGACGGCGCAGTCAGCGGCAGTCTTACCGTCATGTGCGGCGGAGATGCAGAAATCATTGAACGCGTCAAACCGATTGCGGACGCTTTTGCGTGCTCGATTCGCAGAATCGGACCGGTCGGCTCCGGACAGCTTGCCAAGATGTGCAATCAGATCTGTATCGCCGGCGTTGTTCAGGGCTTAGCAGAAGCGATTGCTTTCGGGCAGACCGCGGGCATCAACATGCACACGGTTCTGGATGTGATCGGCAAAGGTGCCGCTTCTTCCTGGCAGATGCATCGCCGCGGCGACACAATGATTGAAGGCAAGTTTGATTTCGGATTTGCTGTGGACTGGATGCGCAAGGATTTAGGCATCTGCTTAGAGCAGGCCCGCAAGACCGGCGCAGACCTTCCTCTGACCGCACTTGTCGATCAGTTCTATGGTGAAGTTCAGAACATGGGCGGAGGCAGATTTGATACCTCCTCTCTGATTCTCCGGCTCAACAGAGAACCGAAGAAGTCTTAATCGCTTCTAAATAGCGCGAAAGCCACGGGATTTCTGAGGCTTTCGTGTTTTTGGGAGCGAGAAAAAATCAGATCTTCATGATTTCTTGACGATAGAAACGAAGTTCTTCGACAGAGTCATAAATATCGGAGAGCGCTTCATGGCGAGACGTCTTCTGATATTTTTTCATGACCTCGGGCGACCAACGTTTGACGCATTCTTTAAAGGAAGAAACATCTAAATTACGGTAATGGAAGAACTGCTCCAGCCTCGGTGTCCAGCGTGCCATGAATCGGCGGTCCTGCCCGATCGAGTTTCCGCACAACGGGCTTTTACCGGCAGGAACGTATTTAGAGAAGAAATCAATAAAAATCTGTGCAGCATCGTCTTCGGTAACTTTACTTTCCAAACAACGGTTAACGAGGCCGCTGCGAGTATGCGTGGCGGTATTCCAGGAGTCCATATTGGAGAGAATCGATGCATCCTGATGGATTGCGACCACCGGCCCTTCTGCAATAACATTGAGCTGCGGATCCGTAATGACAGCCGCCATTTCGAGAATGCGATTAATCTGCGGCTCTAAGCCGGTCATTTCCAAATCCATCCAAATCAGATTATTCTCGTTAAACAGCAGATCTCTGTCGACCGCAAAGCCGTTATTGCTCATGTTGCTCTCAACCCCATTTTGAATCTTTCTCGGCATTTTAGAACAAACAAAGAAGATCCGAACCGATGTTCCGGCCGGATCTCCAGATAAATGCCGAAATTCGACAAAAATTAATCTTTGTGGTGCTTTTTCTTATGGCCGTGTCCGTGACCGTCCCAATCGTGACCTGACGGCCGATGTTTCCAACCATGATCTTTAAAGTGTCTTGGCCCGCCGTATTCTCTCGGCGGAGGAGGCGGGGGAGCTGCGTGTCCATAGTAGTTGTTGTACCAGCCGCGTCTGACGAAATACACCGGAACACCGCACGCTCCGTACTCGGCGCAGTAACGTTTCCAATGGCGACGATGCTTATCAGGAACCGTTAGGTAAATCGGAGCGCCTGCGAGCGCAGCTCCGATTGCGACGATCGGGTTGGCATTCCAGAGGGAGGGAGTAACGCCTTGGATCGGAAGCACCCCATAATATCCGGGGGAACCCACACCGATGTTGACATCAACATGCACGCCGGCCAGTGACGGCATTGAAACCACTCCGGCAAAACAGAAGATCGCCGTGTATCGCTTCAGATGTTGAAAGGTAAGCATTTTCTGCTCCTCATGGTCACTCAATTCCTTAAATTCAGTATATATGGGCGAGAATTGTTCAGACGCTGTATCCCTTATTTATGTGCATACTTTGGGCGGCGAAGTGACTTCTCTATAATTCCTGAATCTCTTCTTAACTGAAAGTTTCGAATGAATTCGGCTGCCGCTTTTGAAATCGTTTTTATCCTGTTTTTATTTGGGAATTTTGTCCTCAAATACTATCTTGACCGCCGTCAGGTCCAATCGATTCTGAGGAATCGCGGGGCGGTCCCTCTCGCCTTCGCCGGCAAAATCTCTTTGGAGGCCCATCAAAAAGCCGCTGATTACTCGGTTGAGCGAATTAAGTTCGGTCAGCTCACTCGCATCACCGACTTAGGCTTTGTTTTAATCGCTACCTTCGGCGGACTGATTCAATGGATCTACGGAGAAGTCTACGGTTGGTTCGGCGCAGATATTTTGGCCCAGATCGTTATTATTTTGGGCTACGCACTCCTTTCTTCTCTGATCGACCTTCCCTTCTCCTGGTATTCGACATTTAGGATTGAAGCAAAATACGGCTTTAACACTACGACTCCGGCACGCTTCGTCAAAGACCTTCTTCTTTCAGGGATATTAAGTTTGATTCTAGGTATTCCCATTCTCTCGGCTGTTCTTTGGATTTGGAATGCAGCAGGAGCTTTCTGGTGGTTCTGGGCTTGGCTCGCCTACATCTTCTTCATTCTGGCGGTCCAATGGATATATCCGACTTTTATCGCTCCGCTCTTTAATAAATTTACTCCTCTGCCCGAAGGCGAACTCAAAAGCCGATTGGAGGGACTGCTTAGCCGAATCGGGTTTGCCTCTAAGGGCCTGTCTGTTATGGATGCCTCTAAACGAAGCGCCAAGGGGAACGCCTACATGACCGGTTTTGGGAAAAATAAGCGCATTGTATTGTTCGACACACTGCTCAGCAAAATGACGCCGGAAGAAACCGAAGCGGTCTTGGCTCACGAACTGGGACATTACAAGCTGCACCATATCTATAAGATGATGGCTTTCAGCTTTATCTTCTCACTGCTTTTCTTTTGGATACTCTCCGTCCTTGCGGAATGCTCATGGTTCTATGAAGGCTTAGGAGTCAACCTTTCGCACGGAGCAAGCCACGGAGTCGCCCTGATCCTCTTCTCTGTTGCGGTTCCGGTTTTCTTGTTCCCGCTTGCTCCTCTGACGAGCCTGTTTTCACGCAAACATGAATTTGAAGCCGACGCGTTTGCCGTCCGGTACAGCAGCGGAAGTACCCTCATTAGTGCATTAGTCAAGCTTTTCTCCGACAATGCCGCTACGCTGACACCTGATCCGCTGTACTCGGCCTTCTATTCTTCCCATCCGGATGCAGCGATCCGAATTGCAACGATCCAGAAAGAAATGAGTAAGTGAGAGGCTATGAAAGAGCAGGTTTGGTTTAAAGCGCGTGTTATTTCTTCGCACGGCAAACACAGCTTTGTCGAAAAGGAAGACGGCACGGTTCTGGAAGCAACCCGAAAAGGTAAAAAAGTCGACCTGGCTGTTGGCGATATCGTTGAATGTTTGCAAACGTCCCCTGAACAAGTTTCGATCCAAAAAATCGAACCAAGACGATCTTTGCTTTATCGCAGCGACGAACTAAGAACCAAACCGCTTGCCTCCAATATCAACCAGGTGGCAGTCGTCTTTGCCACGCGCCCTTCCTATAATCCTCATTTCATTTGGAAGGCCATGCTGGCGGCAGAAACTGCCGACATTCATATTCTGATGATTCGGAACAAAACGGACTTTATAGAAGACGAACCGACTGTCCGCCCCTTCATTAACCAGCTCAAAGAGCTAGGAGCCGAGGTTGTGGAGGTTTCCGCTACCATGGACCCTGAGGGTACGGTTAAGACACTCGAACCGCTTTTTAGAGGCAAAGTGACGCTTTTGATCGGGCAATCCGGAATGGGAAAATCGACTATTTTGAATCTCTTAGTCAAAGACGCAGGCCAAAGGACCCAGGAATACTCAGTCGCTTTGAACCTCGGAAAGCAAACTACCACGGCAGCTCGGTGGTTTAACTATGAGGGCGGTGCTATTGTTGACTCCCCTGGGTTCCAGGAGTTCGGTCTTTCTCACTTAACGCTTAATGACATTATGCGGGGTATGCCCGAGATCAGAGATCGGGTGGAATACTGCAGATTCACGAATTGCCGCCACTTAAATGAACCTGGCTGTGCGGTTAAGACCGCGGTAGATAAAGGCGAAATTGATCCTGAACGCTATGCTTTTTACAAAGAGCTAGCCGAAAAAGCCATCGCCGCAGAGAAGAACACTTTTTGAAAAAATCATCTCCATGACCTTTCGCCGGTGGAAGCCGGGTATTTTTTTCTCGAGAACCTTTTTCGTACTCTCATCCGCATAATGATTGTCTACACATGTGGTTAGATCAACACTTTTCTTACACTGAGAAATTAAGAGAAATCATCGCGTTAACATGCGATTCTTGTACGAACAATTAGCCTTAAATACCGTATATTAGGTATGAAGAAAAGAAATGCAGCAAGCAATAAGGGATACAAGATCGTATTAAGAAAAAGTAAGCACATTAAGTGTCAAGACTTTGATTACCAAAATACTCGTTCACCGACAAAATCATCCAAATGCAGTTTTTGAGCAGACAAATATTTGTTATACAAATTAAAATCTCCTATAACCATTGAAAATGTTGGCTTACCAAATTGGTTTTAAAACTGACAAATACTTTCTTTCCGTTAGCCCACAAAGGAAATTACATTTATTATTACAAATTATTACATTTTAATTCGAATTATTTTCCACATATATTAAGTTTTTATAAAAATTCGTAAGGCCAATAACGACGGGCTTTCTAGTAATAATCCCTATATATTTTTACTAGGACTTAATTGTTTTTTTAAACAATTATACCGTTTCTATGGTATGCATTAATATGGGTTTCTACTTGCTCACCTCGGGAATTCCCGATATGATGAACACATCGAAAACGAAAACACAGTCAGTTTTCAACAGCAAGATTAGAACAGTTACATGGGAGATAGAAAATGTTAAGAACTCGCCGCACACCGAAAGACAGAGCAGCCTTCCCGACCGAATTGCCGTCCGGACTCAGAATTCCTGCCGGTGTCTCTCCTGAAACCTATGCTTCTCACCGAGACGTTTTATCCGTCCTTCTTCTTCGCTTTATGACCAGCCGCCTTCGCGCGATGTATCAGGCTTATGACGGAGATCTGACGCTCTGCCTGGTTCTCGGTGAAATCGCTTCCCGCAATACCGAACGCTTCTATGACGAACGCCGGGGCTACCAGCCCGCTTCCTTCAATGGCCAAAGACAGTACCTGCCCTGCAACGCCCTTTCAATTTCGGACGTTACCGGTATCCCGCGTGAAACCGTTCGCCGTAAGCTCGCCAAGCTCGTTGACCTGGGCTGGATTGAAAAGACTCCTGACGACATGTACGTCATCACCGACCGCATCGGCACCGTCTTTGCCGCCTTTGACGACAGCCAGACTTACGATCTGATGAGAACCAGCGAACAGATCAAGAACGTTCTTCAAAGTTAGTTGACTTAGAAGTAGCTGATTTTTCCAAAGCTTGAATGAATTGACCTCCGAATTTCGGAGGTCTTTTTTATGCTTAGTTTCTGCAAACTACTGCCTGCTGCTGCATTCAGTCTTCAGTCAGGAACATTAGCAAACAGAGTTTCTTTCAGCCAAGTATTTCGTAAGGATCTCAAACGCTACCGGCATCGATTTTTCGTCCTGGATGGAAAAGTCTCCTTTGTGGTGACCGTGGTGGTTGCATCCGAACAAGAAATAGCCGGCTTTTCCTCCGTGTTCTCTTACGCGTCTGATCAGCCAAGTGCAGTCCTCTGAGGGCGGAACAAACCGGATAAAGTTCGTTTTTTCTACTGACTCAATTTGCTCTGTGATTTTGGCCAATCTTTCCAATACTTCGGGATCTGTCTCTAGATTAGCGGCTGAGCCGACTTTTTCTATTTTTGCCTTGACGTCAAAAGCTGCCTCGGTGCCTCGAACGATGCGTTTGACATGGTCAACCATGAATGCATCTAACTCACTCGTGGCGCCGCGGGTTTCAATTTCCATCCGAGCATGAGCAGGTATTACGTTTCGGCTTTCGCCTGCTTCCAGTTTTCCGACGCACACTCGGGTTAATCCGCCGCTGTGTCTCGGAATTCCTGCAATTAAAGTTGCCGCATTGCAGGCGGCCAATAATGCGCTCTTCCCGGCCTCCGGATTTGATCCGGCATGGGCCGGAGCACCTTCGAAACTAACGTTAAGCTTGGTTGTAGCCAGGTAGCCGCCTTCACAGATGCCGACTTCGCCTAACTTGCATTCGGAACCCACGTGGAAACATAAGATTTCATCCACATCGTCGAGAATTCCGCCGTTCGCCACCGCTAATCCTCCTCGAACACCTTCTTCAGCAGGCTGGAAAATGAATTTATATTTTCCTAAGAGGTGCTCTTTGTTTCGAACGACCCATTCTGCCGCCGCCAACAAAATGGACGTATGTGCGTCATGGCCGCAGGCATGCATCACGCCGGGAATCTCTGAAACATAATTGCCTTTGACCGCTTCATGTTCTTCAGCAGATGTTTCTTGAACAGGCACCGCATCTAAATCGGCTCTGATGGCAATCGTAGGGCCGGGTCTGTTCGTGTCTAAGATTCCGACAACGCCTGTATAGCCGCCTGTTTTCTCAATAAATTCTTGAGAAACGCCATGCTCTAAAGCTCGCCCAATCGCCTTCGTCACTGATTTTTCATCTCTTCCTTGAACAGATGGAATATCCAGGAAATCAATACCTAACTGATAGTTGATACCTAAACTTTTGAGGCGATTCGCAACAAAAGATGTCGTTTCGAATTCAGTCCAGCCAAGTTCCGGCCGGCGGTGAATGTGCCGACGATGGTTAAGCATTTGCTCAACCAAAGCAGAATTTTCTTTATCCATTTTTTACCTCAAACGAAATCTAATTCAACAGCCTTTCAAAAACTTAGCCTTGCATCCTGACACTCTCAACAGTTTGTCTATCTAGGTTCATCCTTTTTTACAGCTCTTGAAAGCTAATGTTTTGTGTATTACCTAGTCAAAAGCACCTTTTCCGAGAAAAACTGAAACGCTAACCGCTAGCGTCAATGCTAAGCCTTCGGATGCTTCCGAGTTTTCTTTAGGTATTAGTTTCAATTCAATCTTTTTGTACGTAAAGATAAAATAAACAAAAATAAATTGTATTTTTTGACATGCTGAAGCACAAAGATTTAGAAAGTTGGGAAATATTTTGCGCCGTTGCAGAGGCCGGAAGCATCAGCGGCGCCTGTGATCTTTGTGACTGTGATGCTGCTTATATCAGCCGACTGATTAAGAATCTTGAAAATTCTATCGGCGGAGTTGAACTGCTGGACAGAACTACCCGCCCTTTAACACTGACGGAGCCCGGCAAGATCGCTCTGCAGTACGCGCGCCAATTATCGGCGATTCATAAAAATATGTTGTCGGAACTTCGTCAAGATCCCGATG
>ERZ1106981.1328-NODE-1328-length-11207-cov-55.025915_pt1 | contig 11207 bp, 10 predicted proteins | sample MGYA00403692_ERZ1106981 | MGnify/ENA primary metagenome ERZ1106981 (study PRJEB35170, sample SAMEA104062431) | human gut metagenome | biome: human gut; feature: human-associated habitat; material: faeces | place: Denmark | collected 2012-06-22 ... | reverse complement strand
CATGACAACTGACGTTCAAAGTTGCGCAAAAAAAAGCCGTGGCCGACCTAAAGTGTTCGACAGGGACGCGGCGCTGGACAAGGCCATGACACTTTTCTGGCAGCACGGCTATGAAGCAACTTCGCTGGCCGATCTCGTCGAAGCGACCGGTGCGAAAGCCCCGACGCTATACGCCGAGTTCGTGAACAAAGAAGGCTTATTCCGCGCGGTGCTGGATCGCTACATTTCCCGCTTCGCCGCCAAACACGAAGCCCTGCTATTCGATGACCACAAAACCGTCGATCAGGCGCTGCGCGACTATTTCACCGCTGTCGCCACCTGCTTTACCAGCAAAGATACTCCGGCAGGCTGTTTTATGATTAACACCTCCGCGGCGCTGGCCGCCTCTTCAACCGATATCGCCAACACCATTAAGTCGCGGCACGCGGTGCAGGAACAAACGTTGACGCAATTTTTACAGCAGCGTCAGCAACGCGGCGAACTCCCTGCGCAGGGCAATGTCTTGCAGCTGGCGCAGTTTTTAAACTGCATGCTGCAAGGAATGTCGATCAGTGCGCGCGAAGGCGCTGATTTTGCCACCCTGAAACAGATTAGTGACACGACGCTGCGCCTGTGGCCGCAAATCCTGCAACCTTAATCCCCTACCGGCGGCCGTCGCTCGCCGGTTTTTTCCCCATCTGCTGAATACCCTTACTTTTCTCAATATTTTCATTATGTTGATTTGTTGTAAATGATATTGATAACGATAATCAATATGTGCAAAATTCGCATTTGTCTTTCTATATGTTTCACGCTGTAACAGCCGCGCCTGTGGCTGAAAAAAATAACAACAGTAATGACTAACTCATATCAAGGAATGCGAATGAACAAGCGCCTCTGGCTGCTCAATCCTCTGCTGCTGGCCACCGCCCTGCCAGCCTTTACCGCGCAGGCCGCCGATGAAGACGATATTATCGTCAGCGCCAACCGTAACCACCGTACCGTCGCCGAGATGGCGCAAACCACCTGGGTGATTGAAGGCCAGGAGATTGAGCAACAGGTTCAGGGTGGTAAAGAGTTTAAAGATGTCCTCGCGCAGCTGATCCCCGGGATAGATGTCAGCAGCCAGGGGCGTACCAACTACGGCATGAACATGCGCGGACGCGCCATCGTCGTGCTCATCGACGGCGTGCGTCTCAATTCATCGCGTACCGATAGCCGCCAGCTTGACGCCATCGATCCGTTTAACATCGAACATATTGAAGTTATTTCCGGCGCCACGTCGTTATACGGCGGCGGCAGTACCGGCGGTCTGATTAATATCGTCACGAAAAAAGGCCAGCAGGAACGCCAGGTGGATCTGGAGCTGGGTGGTAAAACCGGCTTTGCCAATAGCAACGATCATGATGAACGAGTAGCGGCGGCCGTCAGCGGGGGTACCGATCATGCTTCCGGCCGATTGTCGGTGGCCTATCAGCGCTTCGGCGGCTGGTATGACGGCAACAATGACGCGCTGATCCTCGATAATACCCAAACCGGCTTACAGCATTCGGACCGACTCGACGTGATGGGTACCGGAACCATCGAAATCGATGACCAGCGCCAGCTCCAGCTTGTCACGCAGTACTATAAGAGCCAGGGCGATGATTATGGTCTGAATTTGGGCAAAGATATGTCTGCGGTACTTGGCGAAAGTAAAGCCTGGACCTCTAACGGGCTTAACTCCGATCGCGTGCCTGGTACCGAGCGTCATTTGATCAGTCTGCAATACTCCGACGCCGACTTCTTCGGCCAGAATATGGTCAGCCAGATTTATTACCGCGACGAATCACTGACCTTCTACCCCTTCCCGGCCCTGAGCAAAGGGCAAATCAGCAGTTTTTCCGCTTCACAGCAGGATACCGATCAGTACGGCGCTAAGATCACCTTCAACAGCCAACCGCTGACGGGATGGGATCTGACCTGGGGCGTTGATGCCGACCATGAAACCTTCAACTCCAACCAAATGTTCTTCGACCTGGATAAAGCAATGGCTTCCGGCGGCCTGAATAATCAGTCAGCCTACACCACCGGCCGCTATCCAGGCTACAGCATCACCAATCTCGCGCCGTTCCTGCAAACCAGCTATGACCTGAACGACATCTTCACCCTTAGCGGCGGCGTGCGCTATCAATGGACGGAAAACCGCGTCGATGATTTTGTCGGCTACGCGCAGCAGCAGGATGTCGCTAAAGGCAAATATCAGTCGGCGGATGCCATTCCTGGCGGTAAGACCGATTATGATAACTTCCTCTTTAATGCCGGGATCGTCGCCCACATTACCGAACGCCAGCAGACCTGGTTTAACTTCTCTCAGGGCGTCGAACTACCGGATCCGGGCAAATATTACGGTATCGGCAGCTACGGCGCCGCGGTCAACGGCCATCTGCCGCTGGTCTCGAGCGTTAACGTCGGCGACTCGCCGCTACAGGGGATCAAAGTTAACTCCTGGGAGCTGGGCTGGCGTTACACCGGCGACAACCTGCGCACCCAGCTTGCCGCTTATTACTCGACATCAGACAAAACCATCGTAGTTAACCGCAGCGATATGACCATTGATGTGCAATCGGATAAACGACGCATTTACGGCGTGGAAGGCGCGGTGGACTACTTCGTGCCTGATAGCGACTGGAGCCTGGGCGCTAACTTCAACGTGCTGAAATCGCAAGTAAAAACCGATGGCAGTTGGCAGAAGTGGGACGTCACCCTGGCCTCGCCGTCGAAAGCCACCGCCTGGGTCGGCTGGGCGCCGGACCCATGGTCGCTGCGCGTGCAAAGCCAGCAGGTATTTGATTTAAGCGATGCCAGCGGCAATAAGCTTGATGGGTACAATACCGTCGATTTTATCGGTAGCTATCTGCTGCCGGTGGGTAAACTGACCTTTAGCATCGAAAACTTGCTGAACGAAGATTACGTCACCATCTGGGGACAGCGCGCGCCGCTGTTGTACAGTCCAACCTATGGCAGCGCCGGGCTGTACGAATATAAAGGCCGTGGCCGGACCTTCGGCCTGAACTACGCGTTAACGTTCTAATAAAAAAAGCCCCTCAGCCTGAGTGATTGAGGGGCTAATAGCTTAAAACTGCTGTTTTACGCTTTGTTATTCAGAATCAGCTGACCGTTGCTGTCCAGCGGGATTTGCGCCCCCGGCTGGTGGTCCATGCGGATTTTGCCCTGCTGGTCGCCGATTTTATAGGTGACATCATAACCGAGCATTTTTTCCGACTTATCGTACACCGTCTTACAGCGCTGCTGGGTGGTGGTATAGGTGTCGTTATCCTGCATCGAGCCCTGAATTTGATTACCGGCATAGCCGCCGCCCAGCGCGCCAACCACGGTAGCGACATCACGCCCTCGCCCGCCGCCAAACTGGTGGCCAATCACGCCCCCGGCGACCGCGCCGAGAACGGAACCGGCAATACGGTTTTCATCCTGCACCGGACGACGATGGGTAACGGTCACGTTACGGCATTCCTGACGCGGCGTTTTTATGCTTTCTTTTATCGGCGTACTGGACACCACTTGCGCATATTGCGGGCCACGATCTAATACATTGAGACCGGCAACGGCGGCGACGCCCAACGCGGCGGCAACGCCAATCCCAATACCCGCCAACATTGATTTATTCACGGGAGTTCCTCCTTCATTGCTGTTACTAGCAATTCTGCGTGCTGCTCAGGGGGTATGCAAATCAGAAAGCGGATGAAAAATGCGGGAACCTACGGCAAATCAAGGGGATTCAGAGGATTCCTAACAGGAATTAGCGAGTCTGGCAGAAGGATATGCTGTGTTTTCAGGATAGCGCCGCGATGGCGCTATCCTGATTGCTGACAGTTTAGTGCAGCTTGAGACGCGGACGAATAATACGGTTAATACGTCCTACCAACATCATCAGGCCGGTTTTGAAATAGCCATGTAACGCAATCTGATGCATGCGGTACAGCGAGATATACACGAAGCGCGCAATTCGCCCTTCAACCATCATCGAGCCGCGCATCAGGTTACCCATCAGGCTGCCAACGGTGGAGTAGTTCGACAGCGAGACCAGTGAACCGTGATCTTTATAGACATACGGTTTCAGCGCTTTACCTTTCATCTGCGCCAGAATGTTATTCAGCGCGCAGGTCGCCATCTGGTGCGCCGCCTGGGCGCGTGGAGGTACAAAGCCGCCTTCCGGACGAGCGCATGAGGCACAATCGCCGATAGCGTAGATATCCGGATCACGCGTTGTCTGCAGCGTCGGCTCCACCACCAGTTGGTTAATGCGGTTGGTCTCCAGGCCGCCAATCTCTTTCATGAAATCAGGCGCTTTGATGCCCGCCGCCCACACCATCAGGTCGGCATCAATAAATTGACCATCTTTAGTGTGCAGGCCGTTAACGTCTGCGCTGGTCACCATGGTCTGCGTCAGGACACGTACGCCAAGCTTAGTCAGTTCATTGTGCGCGGCGCCGGAAATGCGCGGCGGCAGCGCCGGAAGAATACGTTCGCCGGCTTCAACCAGCGTCACGTTCAGCGCTTCGTTGGTCAACCCTTTGTAACCATAGCTATGCAGCTGTTTCACCGCATTATGTAGCTCGGCGGACAGCTCAACCCCGGTAGCCCCGCCGCCAACGATGGCTATATTGACCTTACCGTTGGCACCGAGGTTTGCAGAATACTTGAGGAACAGGTTAAGCATTTCCTGATGGAAACGGCGCGCCTGGTGCGGGTTATCAAGGAAAATGCAGTTTTCCTTCACCCCTGGCGTGTTAAAGTCATTTGAGGTACTACCCAGCGCCATCACCAGCGTGTCGTACGGCAGCTTACGCTCGGCAACCAACAGCTCGCCTTTCTCGTTGCGCAGTTCCGCGAGAGTAATGGTCTTTCCTTCGCGATTGATATCTACCACCGAGCCTAACTGGAACTGGAAACCGTGGTTACGCGCATGCGCCAGGTAGCTCAGCGCATCAACGCCCTCATCCAGAGAACCGGTCGCCACTTCATGCAGTAGCGGCTTCCACAGGTGGCTATGGTTGCGATCCACCAGCGTAATTTTCGCTTTTTTGTTGCGGCCCAGCTTTCTACCCAACTGAGTAGCCAGTTCCAGTCCGCCGGCACCACCACCTACAATAACGATTCTTTTCAATGGCGTAGTCACAAGACCCCCTAAAAGTATTAACCAATTGTTAATTAAAAGTTATCCAAATAGCTCTTAGTTAACAATAAGTTGCGGCAATGAAACCATTCAGCAGGACCGAGAATAGCATGAACGGAACATTGGTCATACCAAAATTGATGTGCATCAAGTTTTACCGCATATTTTTTAAACGAACAACGTCAATTATGGACAAGAAAAAGCCCGCGGCGTTTGCACGCGGCGGGCTGAGAAAGTGAAAACAAGGTTAGCCGAGGGTCTTAAAAGCCTTTATTCGCTGCAGATGCGGTGAAAGACTTTTAAATTTGTGCGTCTGTTCTTCATCCCAGATGATTTCGTAATAATGATGCAGCACTTCAGCCGAGCGTTGGCTATCCAGCGCCTCATCATGGCGTGATAGCATCACCAGGCAGCGGTCGCGATTTTTTTCGCGGAAGTTGTTCACGCACTTGCTGGCGATATCCTGATACTCTTCCGGCCTGTCGATTTTCCCTTCCATGTTCTCGTAGGGGAACAGGTTCGGGTTGAACACGGCCTGCCGAATATCGCAGAGGAAACCGATCCTTTCCGCCCAGTAACCGCCTAACCCGACGCCGCATATGAGCGGCCGATCGTCGGCAGTGAGCTGCAGCATTTTGTCGACTTCCTTCAACAAATGCTGCATATCATGTTTTGGATGGAGCGTACTGTAGCTAATCAACCGCACGTCAGGGTCGATAAACTGCAGCTGCAGCACCTTTTCATGGTTACCGGGGCTGTTAGAGTCAAAACCGTGTAAATAGATAATCATCGTATCCTCACCAGACAACAACGCCCTTCAGGTTAACTACGCAGACTTCGCTTCTTGCCAGCGCGCATGGAGCTGTTCCAGCTGTGCGCTTACCGTTTGCCAACGGGCGGAATCTCGCAGTTCCTGACGGGTAAATGAACCTTTATGATACAATTTTGTAACACGCTCTGCTTTGATCGGGGACAGGTTATCCAATACGCTCACCGCGCCTTTACGATTATTGCAGACCAGGATCATATCGCAACCGGCATCGAGCGATGCTTGCCCACGTTCAGCATAGCTGCCCATGATCGCCGCCCCTTCCATCGACAGGTCGTCAGAGAAGATGACGCCATCAAAGCCCAGCTCGCCGCGCAGCACCGTTTTCAGCCAGTATTCTGAACCACTCGCCGGGCGCGGATCGATGTCAGAGTAAATCACATGCGCCGGCATAATCGCATCCAGGCGTTGTTCATCGATCAGGCTCTTGAACACCGCCATATCTTTAGCACGGATTTCCGCTGCCGGACGCGGATCAAACGGTGTCTCTTTGTGTGAATCCGCCGTCACCGCGCCGTGGCCCGGGAAGTGTTTACCGGTGGTTTTCATGCCGGCGGCATGCATACCGTCAATGAAATGACGCGCCATCACCAGCGCCTTTTGCGGGTCTTCATGCCATGAGCGTTCGCCGATCGCAGCGCTGATGTGCCCCACATCCAGCACCGGCGCGAAGCTGATATCAATATCCATGGCAATCATTTCGCTGGCCATCAGCCAACCGGCTTCTGCGGCGAGCTTACCGCCCTCTTCCACCCCCAGCAGCGCGGCAAAAGACTGCGCGGCCGGCAGACGGGTAAAACCTTCGCGAAAGCGCTGCACACGCCCACCTTCCTGATCCACCGCCACCACGAGATGATTACGCGAGGCCTCGCGGATTTGGCGTACCAGTTCGCGCAACTGCGCCGGATCGTGGTAGTTGCGGGTAAACAAAATTAAGCCGCCGACCAAAGGATGAGCCAGAATCTCACGCTCTTCCGCATCCAGTTCAAAACCTTCGACATCCAACATTACCGGACCCACACAGACCTCTCTTATCCTTTATTTTCTGTTTTTAACTGACGCCATGTCGCATCCGCCAGTGCAATAAATTGCCGGTCGCCGCTCTGCTGCCAGCGCCGCTCATACCAGCCCGCCATCAATATAAGGACCCACGGCCGCCAACGCTGTATTTGCCGCCGCAGTTGCTGCTTATCAATTCGGGCAAAGCGCGAATACTCATTGAGCAGCTGGCAACGCGTATGGGCATCGCACCATACCGCCGCCAGTTCCAGTGCGATATCGCCGTCTCCCGCATACTCCCAGTCAATCAAGCGCAGACCGTCGCGGCTATGAATAATATTACCAGCGTGGACGTCCATATGCAGAGGCGCTAAACGCAACGGCCGCGGTTCACGCTGGCGCAATAACCGTTTATGCCAGCGCAGCCAGAAAACGGTGCACCTGGTCGGATCGCACTGCTGCCAGTACAACTCAAGCAACGGCGCCAGCTCGATGCGCCAGCCAAAACGCGGCTGTTGGTGCAGATGATACAATAACCCGGCAAGCGAAGGGCACTCCGGCAGCGCGCTTTTCACTTCTCCTGCGCAATACTCCACCACCATCCAGCGTGGCGAAAAGAACACCGGCGCCGGCGAAAGCGACGCCGGAAGGTGCTGAAGCGCGCGGTACTGGCGCAGAAAATGGCTGAGCGGCGCCAGCGGATCGTGAGGCTGGCGCAACACCAGCCGACGGACGCCATCGCTGATAACGCAGCTGCCGCCGCTAAGACCGTTTTCAGTCAAGGCGGCGACAGGTGAATAGCGAGGAAAGAAGCGCGACAAGAGCTCGTCGCGCGTAAGCTTATTGTTGCTGAACCGCACCTTTGCCTGACCAGATAATCTCGCCGGACTGCACCAGCATCAGCTGCATTTTCAGCTCCGGCGCATTCACGTTGCCGGTGGCGTTGGAATACAGTACGTACTGTGCGCCAACGGTGCGCGCAATCCCCATCGCTTTGCTGCGGCTGCCGAGGCTATCCTGCGGCGACAGGCCCAGCTGTTGTTTAGCCACCGCAAGCTGCTGAGTCGATACCAGCGTAAACTTGCCGTTGCCCGCCAGCGCGTTGCGCAGCGCGGAGGTCGCTTCGGCCGCGTTCAGCGATCCGTTGGTACGGTTATTGACGCTATCCACCAACAGAATGCTGCCCGCGTTCACGCCGCCCGCCTGCAGCATCTGGCCGATCATCGGTTGCACAGCTCCGTCCCAGTTGTAGTGACGAACGCGCGGCGCAGGCTGAGACGGCTGCGATGGCTGTTCGCCGCCGTGTTCGATCGGCCCCGGCTGCGTTGGCACCGTCGGCACGGCAGGCACCGTCGGCTGGGGCTGCGCAGGTTGTTCCGGCTTCGGCTTCGCCTCCTCGACCGGCGCAGGTTCATTACGTTGCCCCACACAGCCAGCCAGGAATATCGCCAGTGCTGTGATTAACGCATAGCGACACATTTTAATCATTATGATGACCTCTTAGAGATAAAGATAAAGGCGGGCTTTGTGCGCCCCGAGAATATTGGCACTGCCGTAGAGCACGACGGACGAGCGTGCTGGAACCGTCACGCTACGCGCAGGGTCCAGCGGATGCATCTCAAGCCCATAGGCGTCATACCAGAAAAAACGGTAGTGCACGGTAATGGGCTCTTGCCGTTCATTAAATAATCTTGAGGTAGCGGTGGCCTGAATTTCCGAAGCGGTCACCGACGGCGGATCGGCGCTGATGCCAGCCGCCAGAACGCTGGATTCCATCACCAACGTCTGCTGCTCGCCAACCGGAATTTCCGGGTGCGAGCTACATCCGGCCAACAGCGCCGCCAGAACCAGGACGCCTGAATAAGCAGCACGCATCGATTTAGCCTTTATGCGCCAGCATCGGGCCCAACGGACGGCCGCCCAACAGGTGCATATGAATATGGTAAACTTCCTGCCCGCCGTGGCGGTTACAATTGACGATCAGGCGGTAGCCGTCGTCAGCCAGACCTTCATCACGGGCAATCTTCGCCGCGACGGTCATCATTCGGCCTAGCGCCTGTTCGTGTTCGGCGGTGACGTCATTTACGGTTGGAATCAGGATATTCGGGATAATCAGAATATGGGTCGGCGCCTGCGGAGAGATATCGCGAAAAGCGGTGACCAGTTCATCCTGATACACAATATCCGACGGGATTTCCCGGCGAATGATTTTGCTGAAAATCGTTTCTTCTGCCATGACTGATTCCTTATTAGTTTTATACCGTGCCCCGGCCTGCCTCTGCAGATAAACACGAATGCACAGGATCAGCTAAGAGTATGAGCGACTTCCTCCCTCTCTTTCAACCTGAATGCAGTTTTTCTTATTCAACTATAGACTTAGCTGCTGAGGGAATAAGCATTTCCCCCATTTTCCGGGTATTGCCAAACAATGACCGGAATACCAACGTAAAAAAGGCAGCCATTTGGCTGCCTTAGTCTCCCCACACTACGTCTTAGCTATTGCGGATGTACTCATCCATCTCGGTTTTCAGGTTATCGGACTTGGTGCCGAAAATAGCCTGAACGCCGGAACCTGCAACAACTACGCCAGCAGCACCCAGTTTTTTCAGGCCAGCCTGATCAACTTTCGCTACGTCAGCCACGCTTACGCGCAGACGAGTAATACATGCGTCGAGGTTTGTGATGTTCTCTTTACCACCGAAGGCGGCAATCAGCGCCGGCGCCATTTCACTGGTCGCAGCGGATTTGCTGTCTTCAGTTGCATCTTCACGGCCTGGAGTTTTCAGGTTCAGCGCTTTAATCAGCACGCGGAAGACCACGTAGTACACGATCGCATAGCAAATACCGACAATCGGGAACAGCCACAGCTTGCTGCTGTTGCCGGAAAGAACGATAAAGTCGATCAGACCGTGAGAGAACGACGTCCCGTCACGCATACCCAACAGGATACAGATCGGGAATGCCAGGCCTGCAAGAATCGCGTGGATGATATACAGGATCGGCGCAACGAACATGAAGGAGAACTCGATCGGCTCGGTAATACCGGTCAGGAACGAGGTCAGCGCCGCGGAGATCATAATACCGCCGACTTTGGCACGGTTTTCTGGTTTAGCAGAGTGCCAAATCGCGATAGCTGCAGCCGGCAGGCCGTACATTTTGAACAGGAAGCCGCCAGACAGTTTACCAGCAGTCGGGTCGCCTGCCATGTAACGAGGGATGTCGCCATGGAACACCTGACCTGCAGCGTTGGTGTATTCACCAATTTGCATCTGGAAAGGTACGTTCCAGATATGGTGCAGACCAAACGGTACCAGGCAACGCTCGATGAAACCGTAGATACCGAACGCCACAACCGGGTTCTGGTAAGCAGCCCACTGAGAGAAGGTCTGGATGGCGGAACCAATCGGCGGCCAGATGAAGGACAGGATCACGCCGGTGAAGATAGCGGCGAGACCAGAGATGATCGGCACAAAACGCTTGCCCGCGAAGAAGCCCAGATATTCAGGCAGCTTGATACGGTAGAAGCGGTTGAACATGTAGGCTGCAATCGCACCGGAGATAATACCGCCAAGCACGCCGGTATCAGCCAGGTGTTTGGCTGCGATTTCCTCAGCAGGTAAATGCAGAACCAGCGGCGCGACTACCGCCATGGTTTTCACCATGATGCCGTAAGCTACGACTGCAGCCAGTGCGGATACACCGTCGTTATTGGTGAAGCCAAGCGCAACACCGATTGCGAAGATCAGCGGCATATTGGCGAAAACTGAACCGCCTGCTTCCGCCATGACGTGGGAGACCACGGCTGGCAGCCAGCTGAAGTTGGCAGAACCGACGCCCAGCAGGATACCTGCAATAGGCAGTACGGATACTGGCAGCATCAGCGATTTACCGACCTTCTGCAGGTTAGCAAATGCATTCTTAAACATAATTGAGAGTGCTCCTGAGTATTTGGTACTTTTTTACGCTTTCACGCATTGGCCCGGGGGGAGAACCGTGCCGTGGACAGGACATCTAAGCGCCCTTTATTTATTACACAGAGTAAAATAATTAACGCGGACATTGTTTGACGGCTATCACGTTTCATTCAGTCAACATATAAAAATTTACACTGATTTACATAATGTGTATCTGTATGTTGCAAAAATGCGCTCACCGCCTCTGTCGCGGCGGTGAACTTTACTCGCTTTAACTATTAATTACGAGCCTTAAAATAATAGAAAGATC
>ERZ1106981.1313-NODE-1313-length-11327-cov-2.527147_pt1 | contig 11327 bp, 8 predicted proteins | sample MGYA00403692_ERZ1106981 | MGnify/ENA primary metagenome ERZ1106981 (study PRJEB35170, sample SAMEA104062431) | human gut metagenome | biome: human gut; feature: human-associated habitat; material: faeces | place: Denmark | collected 2012-06-22 ... | reverse complement strand
TGCCGACCCTGCTGTGGCTGGAAAGCTTCTTGCAAACCTGGCAGGGGAGCTTCGTACTGGTGTCACACGACAACACCTTACTGGATGCTGTAACTAATGCGAGTTGGATCCTCCGTGACCAGACGCTACATTGCTTCGCCTTGCCCTGCAGCGCTGCCCGTCAGGCACTGCAGGAGCAGGATGAAAGCGCCGCGTTACGTCATAAGGCGGAGCAAAAAGAGATCGACCGGGTCAGCGCCAGCGCCCGGCGGCTGGCCACCTGGGGTCGGGTCTATGACAATGAAGATCTCGCCCGCAAAGCCAAACAGATGGAGAAGCAGGTCGCCCGCCTGAAAGACGAGCAGACCGAGCTCAGCGTCGGCCCGCCGTGGCGCCTGGTGTTACAGGGGGACGCCCTGCCGGCCGACCGCCTTTTGGAGATGGACACCCTTCCCGTCTCGCCCGCGCCGGGTCAGCCATCCCTCTTCACCACCGGCGTGGCGCGCCTGCGCAGCGGCGATCGCGTGGCCATCATGGGACGTAATGGCGGCGGCAAATCGTCCCTGCTGCGCCTGCTGTGGCAGCAGATGAACAACGCATCGCCTCTCCCGGGGCTGCGCCTGCATCCCCGGCTGCACCCCGGCTACTATGACCAGACGCTGGCGCAGTTGCCGGACGAGGCCAGCCTGCTCGAGGCCCTGACGCCGTTTGCCCCGTCGGCGGACACCCGTAAACGGGCGCTGATCGCCGCCGGGTTTGGCTGGGCGAGACATAGCCAGAAGGTCAGCACCCTCAGCGGCGGCAAGCGATCGCGGCTGCTGTTCGTTGGCCTGTCGCTGGCGCGCTACAGTCTGCTGCTGCTGGATGAACCCACCAACCATCTTGATATGGAGGGTAAAGCGGCGCTGGCGCAGACGCTGCGCGATTACCCCGGCGGCGTGCTGCTGGTCAGTCATGACCGCCAGCTGATTAGCGAAAGCTGTAACCGCTTCTGGCTGATCGACAGCGCCGGGCTAACGGAGTGGCACAGTCTGGAGGAGGTCTATGCCCGTCTGCAGGCCGTGGCGCCCGCCCCGGACAGTCGGCTCGCTTTGCAGAGTACACCCGCCGGGGCTGACGATGATGAGGAGGCGCTGCTGGCGCGGCTGATTGACCTGGAGCAGTGGCTGGCTGACGACATGGCCCGCAAGCCAAAACATCAAAAGCCGTCACTGCAGGCACAGTGGCAAGAGGAGATTGCCCGCCTGCTTAACCAACTGACGTAATCTCCATGTCCCCCCACCGGCTAAGGCGCAACACCCTTAGCCGATGTTTCCGGACCGGGTAAACTGCTGCTCGGTCATTACCTTTCCCCACTGCTCCCCCTGCCATTCGCGGATTAACGTGAAGCCAAAGGATTCATACAGTTTGCGGGCCGCGTCCAGCCCTTTAAAGGTCCACAGCTGCACCGCGCTAAACTGGCGACTATCGCAGAAAGCCATCGCCTCGCTGAGGAGCCGCCTGCCAATGCCGGTTCCCCGGCAGCTGTCATCGAGAATGAACCAGCGCAAATGCGCCTCCTGCTGGCCGAGGTCCTCGCCATCAATAGCCAGCGAGCCGACGATTTTCCCTTCGCGGATCGCCAGCCAGATCTGGTTGGCCGGGGAGGAGAGCCGGGTGGCAAATTCCGCTACGCCGCTGGCGACCTTGCCTTCAAAAAAAGCGCCAAAGTCATGATGACGGGCGTAATACTCCCCGTGCATCTGGGCTATCCGGCCGATCATCCCCGGCTGGTAGCCGGTCATCAGCGAAATTTGCGGAGCCGTATCCGCAAGCGCGCTATCCCGACACTGCGCCAGCGCCCGGGCATAGGCCGCCAGTCCAGTGGCGACAGTTTGCTGCTGCGTCTCATCCAGATGGTCTAACGCCTCCACCACCTGACGGGTACCCCAGGCGTTAATTTTCGCCACCGTATCGTGCCCCTTTGCCGTCAGGGCGAGTGATTTCGCGCGCGCATCCTCCGCGCAAGGACGCTCCTCCAGCTCACCAGCCGCCAGCAGACGAGAGACCATCCGGCTGACGCTTGATTTTTCCAGTCCCAGCAACGTGACCAGCTGCGCGGCCGTCATCTCCCCCCTCATCGATACCTCAAGCAGGGTGTGCACCGCCGAAGGTGAATAATGGGTGGCGGCCAGCGTGGTGCTCATAAAGCCCAGCTCGCGCACCATTAACCGCGAGGCGGTACGAATCTGTTGGATTAAGGGGGTATCAGGCATGGCGGCGGGTTCAGAAAATGAAATGGTTGTACAATACAACCATCACCTTCATCCTGCGTCAAGATGCAATATGGTGGGATAAGCGTTGTCGTGTGACGTGTGACGTGTGACGTGTGACGTGTGACGTGTGACGTGTGATTTTGCCGCCACAGGGATCGTGAAAGCGAATGCCGCGGGCGCCGGACAGCGCCCGCGATGAATATTATTGCGGGTTCTTCGCCTTCCAGGCCTCCCAGGCCGATTTGATCTCCTGCTTCGCGGCCGCGGCGTCATTAAAGCCGGCCAGCTCGACCTTTTTACGCCCCTCCGGCAGTTCTTTATAGACCCGGAAGAAGGCCTCCAGCCGCTGCTGTTCTATTTTCGGCAGATCGGAGATGGTCTTGATGTCGTCGTAGGTCGGGTCAATTTTACTGGCCGGTACGGCGATGATTTTGTCGTCTTTCTCACCGCCGTCTATCATCTTCAGCACACCAATTGCCCGCAGCTTAATCAGCGTGCCCGGGGCCATCGGCGCGCGGGTATAAAACACCACGTCCAGCGGGTCGCCATCCCCGGCCAGCGACTGGGTCAGCGAGCCGTAGTTCGCCGGGTAGGCCACCGGCATCGACTGAAAGCGGTCGGCGACGATAAACCCCGTTTTAGCATCGGTTTCGTACTTAATGATCCCGCCCGTCGGGATCTCAGTGACGGCGTAAAATTCTTCCGGGTTGTTTTCCGGCTGGGGAAATTCCAGCACATTGTGGGCCTGGGCGGCGGCGGACAAAAGCAGACCGGCGGTGAGGATGGTTTTTACCAGATGCATTGTTGTATCACTCTGTTGTTATAAGAAATTGATGCGCAAAACAATAGATTCGAGTGATGACAAAAACATGACCATTCAGCGTCAATATTATTACCTACCAAATATAGCGATGTTGTCTGAATTTTGTGCTATCCCTGTAGCAAAAAGCCACATTCTGTACTAAGCGCCTTGTATTTTACCGCTCAGCGTCTAATCCTTATTGGGTACTATTGCATTAATTAAGTTAATCAATTCCCCCACAAGGAGACAGGCATGAAGGCAGCTGTTGTTACCCACGACCATCAGGTTAACGTCACGGAAAAAACGCTGCGCCCGCTGGAATACGGCGAAGCGCTGTTGAAAATGGAATGCTGCGGCGTGTGTCATACTGACCTGCACGTGAAAAACGGCGATTTTGGCGATAAAACCGGCGTGATTCTGGGCCATGAAGGCGTGGGCGTTGTACAGCAGGTTGGTCCGGGCGTCACCTCCCTGAAACCGGGCGACCGCGCCAGCGTGGCGTGGTTCTTCGAAGGCTGCGGCCACTGCGATTACTGTAACAGCGGCAACGAGACGCTCTGCCGCTCGGTGAAAAACGCCGGCTATACCGTCGATGGCGGCATGGCGGAAGAGTGCATCGTCACCGCCAACTACGCGGTAAAAGTTCCGGACGGCCTCGACTCCGCCGCCGCCAGCAGCATCACCTGCGCGGGCGTCACCACCTACAAAGCGGTCAAGGTCTCCCACATCAAACCGGGCCAGTGGATCGCCATCTACGGCCTCGGCGGGCTGGGTAACCTCGCGCTGCAGTATGCGAAGAATGTGTTTAACGCCAAAGTGATCGCTATCGACGTCAACGACGGACAGCTGGAGCTGGCGGCCTCGATGGGCGCCGACCTGACCATCAACTCCCGCAATGAAGATGCGGCGAAAGTGATTCAGGAAAAAACCGGCGGCGCCCACGCTGCGGTAGTAACCGCGGTGGCTAAAGCGGCCTTTAACTCGGCGGTGGATGCCGTTCGCGCCGGTGGCCGCGTGGTTGCGGTGGGCCTGCCGCCGGAGGCGATGAGCCTCGATATTCCGCGTCTGGTGCTGGACGGCATCGAAGTGGTCGGTTCGCTGGTCGGCACCCGTCAGGATCTGGTGGAAGCCTTCCAGTTTGCCGCCGAAGGCAAAGTGGTGCCGAAAGTCACCCTGCGTCCGCTGGAAGATATCAATGCTATCTTCAAAGAGATGGAGCAAGGTCAGATCCGCGGCCGTATGGTTATCGATCTGCGTAGCTAATCACCCGCGCCTCTCCCGCTCAGGGAGAGGCCGTTTCATGACGCTGGCCATCCGGCATGAACGCATTCCTCCGGCTGTTACCCACATAGAATATTTCCCCGACGCGGTAAATGCCTTTTCCGCAAATGCTTAGCGCAATTCCTTGGTTCCTTTGTTTTTAGCCGCGCCCGATGATGGCAACACAATAGATAACAAAGGAATTCACCATGCATCGTCATTTTCGCCTGCCCGCGCTGGCCGCGCTGTTTCTCACCGGCGCCTTTTCCGTCTGGGCCGCCGACACGCCGGTTAAAGGCGGCACCTTAATTTATCTGGAGCAGCAACCGCACACCAATCTCTATCCGCCCGCCGGCGGCTTTTACCCGAATGGCGGGATTCTCAATCAGATAACCGACAAGCTCACCTGGCAGAACCCGAAAACGCTGGAGATTGAGCCGTGGATCGCCGAGAGCTGGACCAGCAATGCCGATAAAACCGAGTACACCTTCCACCTGCGCAAAGGGGTCACTTTCTCAGATGGCACACCGCTGGACGCCGCCGCCGTCGCCAAAAACTTCGATACCTATGGTCAGGGAGATAAAGCCCATCGTCTGCCCGTCTCGGAGGTCATCAATAACTACCAGCGCAGCGAAGTGATCGACCCGCTGACGGTAAAATTCTACTTTAAAAAGCCCTCGCCGGGATTTCTGCAGGGCACTGCGACCATCGGCTCCGGGCTGGTTTCCCTGAGCACCCTGGCGCGAAATTTTGAAGAGCTGGGCGACGCCCGCCATATTATTGGCTCCGGGCCTTTTACGGTTAAAGATGAAAAGCCGGGACGTGAACTCGCTCTGGTCGCACGTCAGGATTATCAATGGGGGCCGAAAAGTCTCGCCCAGCAGGGGCCAGCGAATCTCGACGGCATAACCTATATCGTCACCCCGGAAGATGGCGTACGCGTTGGCGCGCTGCTGGCAGGCCAGGCCGATTTTATTCGCCAGGTGCAGGCCTATGATGAAAAGCAGGCAACCGATCGGGGCTTTAAAATCTATGCCGCCCCGACGCGCGGCGTTAACGACAGCCTGAGCTTCCGCCCGGATAATCCGCTGGTTGCCGACCTGCGCGTTCGTCAGGCGCTGCTGCACGCCACCGACGCCAGACAGGTGGTTGAAACCCTGTTCTCCGCCAACTATCCGCAGGCGACCTCCGTCGTCGCCAGCACCGCGGCCGGATACGTTAACCTCAGCGATAAGCTGGCTTTCGATCCGGCCAAAGCGAAACAGCTGCTTGATGAGGCGGGCTGGAAACCGGCCGCCGACGGTATACGGGTCAAAGATGGCCAGCGCCTGGCATTAACCGTCTATGAATCCCTGCCCCAGCCGCAAAACAAAGAGGTGCTCCAGCTGATTGCTCAGCAGTGGCGCCAGGTGGGGGCGGCGCTGAGCGTAAAAGCGGGCGATGCCGGTAGCCGGGTAATTGATAACCTCGATCCGCTGAAGACCCCGCTGACCGTTTCAGAAGTGGGGCGCGCCGACCCGGATGTGGGGAAAAGTATGTTCTTCCCCAACAACCGCGATGCGCTGCTGCAGAAAGGCGGCTCCAGCGATAAAGTGCAGCGCTTCCGCGATGATAAGCTCAATGACCTGCTGACCGGTATCTCCGCGGCGGTAGAGCCGCAGCAGCGCTTGCAGTTAACCGGCGACGCCCAGCGCTATCTGATCGATAACGCCTATGTGATCCCTATTTTCGAAGAGCCGCAGGTGTTCGCCGGCGCGCCGTGGGTCAAAGGCGTCAGCTTCGAGGCCGTCGGTCGTCCGTCGTTCTACGGCGCGTGGCTGGACAAGCACTAAGAGGCCGGTTATGAGCGCTTATCTTCTGCGACGATTCGGCCAGGGGCTGCTGGTCCTGTGGGCGGCCTTTACCCTCACCTTTTTCCTGCTGCAGGTCCTGCCGGGGGATGCGGTGCTGATCAAGTTTCAGAACCCGGACCTCGGCCTGAGCCCGGCGCAAATTGCGGAGATGCGGCTGGCCTACGGCGCCGATAGCCCGCTGTGGCGCCAGTACCTGCACACGCTGCTGGCGATGCTGCACGGCGACTTCGGCTATTCCCTGCAGGCGGGTCTGCCGGTCAGCAGTCTGCTTGCCAGCAACCTGCCGGATACCTTAAGCCTCGCGCTGCCGGCCTTCCTGCTGGCCGTGGCGCTGGCGTTCGCCCTCGCTTTCGCCTCGCGGCTGCCGGGGCTGCGCTGGCTGAGCAATTTTCTGCAGTCGCTACCGGTGCTGTTTATCTCTCTACCTACCTTTTGGTTGGGTATCGCCCTGATCCAGCTCTTCTCGTTTCAGTTGCGCTGGATCCCGGTAATCAACCCCGGCCCACTGGAAGGACTGATTTTACCGGTTATCGCCGTCGCACTGCCCATTTCCGCCCCGCTGGCGCAGATCCTGATGCGCAGCATGGATCAGGTGGCGGTTCAGCCCTTCGTCGCGGTCGCCCGCGCCAAGGGCATGAGCGAAACGGGCGTCCTCTGGCGCCATGTGATGGGGAATGCCCTGCTGCCGGCGCTGAATATTGCCGGGCTGCTGCTCGGCGAACTGATTGCCGGGGCGCTGATCACCGAGACCGTCTTCGGCCGCAGCGGCCTCGGCCAGCTGACCCAGCAGGCGGTCAATAACCAGGATATCGCCGTACTACAGGCGGTGGTGATGATCTCCGCCCTCGGTTTCGTCCTGATCAACCTGCTGGTCGACCTGGTCATGCCGCGACTGGATCCCCGACTCCATTTACAGACCGGAGGTGCGAAATGAGCCAGGTCGATTATGCCATCGCGGTTCGCCGCCGCCCGGAGTGGCGTAGAGTGCGCCTGCAGCCTGGCCTGTGGCTGGCGTGGGCGGTGATGATCGCCGCCCTGTTAATGGCCATTGCCCCACAGTGGTTTACCTCCGCTAACCCGCTGGAGGGGATCCCCGGCGCTCAGCGCCTGGCGCCGCAGGCGCACTACTGGCTGGGTACCGACCAGCTGGGGCGCGACCTGTGGACGCGGGTGGTTTACGGCGCGGTGCATTCCCTGTCGGCAGCGCTGATCGCCGTCGCCATCGGCCTGGTGGTGGGTACCACCCTTGGCACCCTCGCCGGGGCGCTGGCCGGACGCGTGGAATCCACCATCATGCGCCTGGTCGATGTCCTGCTGGCCATCCCCTCCCTGCTGCTGCAGCTCACGGTGATTATTCTGCTGGGTTTCGGCACGGTGAATGCGGCGGTGGCGGTTGGCGTCGCGGCTATCGCCAGCTTCGCGCGCCTGGCGCGAGCAGAAGTGGTGCGCGTGCGCCACAGCGATTACGTCGAGGCGGCCCGGGGCAGCGGCGGCACTTTTTTCGCCGTCTTCTGGCGCCATATTCTGCCCAACTCGCTCACTGCGGTGCTTGCTTTCGCGACGCTGCAGTTCGGTCAGGCGATGTTGGCCCTGGCCACCCTCAGCTTCCTCGGCTACGGCACTCCGCCGCCGGTCCCGGAGTGGGGACTACTGATCGCCGAAGGTCGCAATTACCTGTCAACCGCCTGGTGGCTGACCACCTTCCCCGGCCTCGCCGTGGTCGCCGTGGTCCTTGCCGCCAATCGTCTTAGCCGCCAGTGGAGTGGAGCACACCCATGACCGTTTTGTCCGTTGAAGATCTACGCATCAGCTACCGCTCGCGGGGCGAATGGCGCGAGGTGGTGCACAACATCAGCTTTTCCATCCAGCGCGGCGAAATGCTGGCCTTCGTCGGAGAATCCGGCTCGGGGAAAACCACCACCGCGCAGGCCATTATCGGCCTGCTGGCGGATAATGCCCGCCGGGATGCCGGGCGGATTGTCCTCAATGGCGAAGTGATTAGCGACTGGTCGGATAAACGCCTGAACCGCCTGCGCGGAGTGAGCATCAGCCTGGTCCCGCAGGATCCCGGTAATTCGCTCAACCCGGTAAAAACCATTGGTCAGCAGGTGGAAGAGATCCTGCGGCTGCATCAGTCCCTCTCCGCCGCTGAGCGCCGACAGCAGGCCCTTAACCTGCTCGCTAAAGTCGGTCTCAGCCACCCGGAACAGCGTTTTGACCAGTATCCGCATCAGCTGTCTGGCGGGATGAAACAGCGGGTGCTGATAGCCATCGCCATTGCCCTGCAGCCGGATCTGATTATTGCTGACGAGCCCACCAGCGCCCTCGACGTCACGGTGCAGAAGCGCATTCTCGACCTGCTCGATATCCTGCGTCGCGAGTCGGGTACCGCCGTGCTGTTTGTCACCCACGATCTGGCGCTGGCCGCCGAACGCGCCGACCGGATCATGGTGTTTCGCCAGGGAGAGATTCAGGAACAAGGCGCCACCGAGGCGATTGTCCAGCGTCCGCAGCATCCTTACACCCGCCAGCTGCTCCACGACCTGCAGGATGCGCCGTTGAGGCTAACAGCGGCGCGTCACCGGCCGCTGGCCACGCCGGCCATTCGCGTGGAGGGGATCAGCAAACGCTTCTCGCTGGGCAAACAGGCGCTGCAGGCGCTCGACAGCGTCAGCTTTGAGGTCAGACGCGGCAGCACCCATGCGCTGGTGGGCGAATCCGGCTCCGGGAAAACCACCCTGGCGCGGATCCTGCTGGGCTTTGAGCGCGCCGACGCCGGACAGGTCACCATCGACGGTATTGACGCCGGGCATCTCAGCCGCGAGGCACAGCGTCAGCTGCGGCGCAAGATCCAGTTTGTCTACCAGAACCCCTTCGCTTCGCTCGACCCGCGCCAGACGCTGTTTGCGATTATCGAAGAGCCGTTAAAAAACTTTGAGCGCCTCAGCGCGGCGACGCGTCGCCAGCGTGTGGAGAGCGTTGCCGCCCGGGTGGCCCTGGCCCCCGAGCTGCTGTCGCGTACGCCGCGGGAGCTTTCCGGCGGCCAGCGCCAGCGGGTGGCGATTGCCCGGGCGCTGATCCTCGAGCCGGCGATACTGGTCCTTGACGAAGCGACTTCGGCGCTCGACGTCACCGTTCAGGCGCAGATCCTCGCCCTGCTGCAGCAGCTACAGCAGCAGCTGGGTCTGAGCTACCTGTTCATTACCCACGATCTGGCGACGGTCAGGCGGATCGCCGACAGCGTCACGGTTCTGCGCGCCGGCCAGGTGGTGGAGCATGGCGACGTAAACCGCCTGTTCGCCGCCCCGCAGCAGGCCTACACCCGCGAACTGATCGCCGCCATTCCACAGGTTTCCTCCCGCTTAGCACAGGCCCACACGGAGAACGCATAATGCCAAAACGCCTCGGTTTTTTTACCCGTCTGCTCGATCAGGGCTCCGCGCAAACGCGCTACCGGCTGGCGGCCGAACAGATCCGCCACGCGGAGCGTTTGGGCTTCGACAGCGCATGGATTGCCCAGCACCATTTTCATGAACAGGAAGGCGGCCTGCCTTCACCGCTGGTGTTTCTCGCCCACGTCGCGGCGCAGACCGACCGGATCCGTCTCGGCACGGCGATTATCACTCTGCCGATGGAAAATCCGCTGCGCGTCGCCGAAGACGCAGCGGTACTGGATTTACTCACCGACGGACGTCTGGAGGTGGGGTTTGGCTCCGGCGGCACGCCAACCTCGTTTCTGCCCTTCGGCCTGACCAGCGAGCAGCGCGGGGCGGCGTTTGCCGACCATCTGCACCTGATCCATAGCGCCTGGCGCGGCGACACGCTGAGCCACCCGGACAACCGTCTCTATCCGCCGGCGCCGCAGCTGGCGGAGCGTATCTGGATCGCCACCTTCTCGGCGGAGGGCGCTATCCGCGCCGGTCAGGCGGGACACGGGTTGATGCTGTCCCGCACTCAGCCACGGCCGTCCGGCGAGCCACGCCTGCCGCTGGACGCCATTCAGAACCCGATCATCGACGCCTACCTGGCGGCGCTGCCGGACGGCGTTGCACCGAGGATCCTCGCCTCGCGCACCGCCTTCGTCGCCGACAGTCACGCCCACGCCCTGCAGGTCGCCGAGCCCGGTCTGCGCAAGCAGGCAACTCAGCACCGGGCGGCGGGTCATACGATAGAAGGTGACAGTGTCACCGACTATCTACAACAGCTGGATGCCCACGTTGGCGATCCTGAGCATGTTATTGCCTCCCTGGCGCAGGACAGCGTGCTGGCCCGCGCCACCGATATTTCGTTTCAGGTGCACTCGGTCGAGCCTTCGCACCGGGATACGCTGCGTTCCATTGAGCTGATCGCTCAGCATATTGCCCCGCAGATACGATAAGGAGTCACCATGACGCTCAGTCAGGATATATTGGCCGAACTGGCAGAAATTGCCCCCGATTCCGCCTTAGCGGCGGCGAGAGCCGTGCGCGAGGCGGCCACCCGCCATGCTCAGGGAAGTTATGAAACGCTGTTTGGTCAGCAGGATAACGACTTTCCGCTCGACGAACGTTTTGCCGTGGCCGCGAGGGTGGCGAAGCTGCATGAGAGCGATGCGCTGGCCGCCCACTACGCCGGCTTTGGCATTGCCGATCCGACCTCGCCGCGGCTGGTTCCGGCGCAGGCCTTTGCCCGGCTGTTGACCTTTACGCCCGTGGAGGCCACGCCGTCGGCGCTTGAGGCCTTAATCCGCGCCGGATGGAGCCTGCGCGGCATCGTCACCCTCGCCCAGCTTATCGCGTTTGTCAGCTTCCAGAGCCGGCTGGTCGTCGGGCTGCGCCTGCTTAACGGCAAAAATATCCACGTCGCACAAACCCCGACGGTGGCGGGATTCTGGCATACCTCGCCGCAAACCATCAGCGGTAAGAAGGCGCCGGTGCACTTCACCCGCGATGAACTGCACTGGGAGCCCTGGCTGGCGGCTAAACCGCTGGCGGAATTTACCCCCGACGAGCAGGCGCTGCTGGCGAAATTCGGCCACAGCGATTCGCCCTACTTCCGCCTGCTGGCGCGCAACCTGCCGCTCCTCGAGCAGCGCACGTTAACCGATAAAGGGATCTTTTATACTCCCGGCGGCCTGCCGCGCGCCGAGCGCGAGCTGGCGGCAACGGTGGCGAGCAAAATCAACGGCTGTATTTATTG
>ERZ1106981.1309-NODE-1309-length-11360-cov-3.881734_pt1 | contig 11360 bp, 9 predicted proteins | sample MGYA00403692_ERZ1106981 | MGnify/ENA primary metagenome ERZ1106981 (study PRJEB35170, sample SAMEA104062431) | human gut metagenome | biome: human gut; feature: human-associated habitat; material: faeces | place: Denmark | collected 2012-06-22 ... | reverse complement strand
AATAAAGCCCATTTTGTGATTCCGATCACACTTGTTAAATCCTATAATTAATTGCTACTAAAAAATTAACAAATTGAGATGGTATCTTTTTATGGCAAATAACAACGCAAAAGCGCCACGGCTTCTCGTGACGCTGACAGCCCTCTTCGCTGCACTCTGCGGGCTGTATCTGCTGATCGGCGGCGGCTGGCTGGTCGCCATCGGCGGCTCCTGGTACTACCCGATTGCGGGCATCGTCATGCTTGGCGTCGCCGGGCTATTATGGCGCAGCAAGCGTTCCGCGCTGTGGCTGTATGCCGCCCTGCTCCTCGCCACCATGATCTGGGGCGTGTGGGAAGTCGGCTTCGACTTCTGGGCGCTGACCCCGCGTAGCGACATTCTGGTCTTCTTCGGCATCTGGCTGATTTTACCGTTTGTCTGGCATCGCCTGAGCGTCCCTTCCAGCGGCGCTGTCAGCGCGCTGGTAGTTGCCCTGCTGATAAGCGGCGGCATCCTCACCTGGGCTGGCTTCAACGACCCGCAAGAGATCAACGGTACGCTAAGCGCGGACGCGGTGCCTGCCGAACCGATCTCTCCGGTAGCGGACCAGGACTGGCCTGCCTATGGCCGCAATCAGGAAGGGCAGCGCTACTCCCCGCTGAAGCAGATCACTGCTGATAACGTCCACAACCTGAAAGAAGCGTGGGTGTTCCGTACCGGCGATCTGAAGCAGCCGAACGATCCGGGTGAAATCACCAACGAAGTGACCCCGATTAAAGTCGGCGATACGCTGTATCTGTGTACCGCCCACCAGCGTCTGTTTGCGCTGGACGCGGCGAGCGGGAAAGAGAAGTGGCATTTCGACCCGCAGCTCAATACCGATCCCAGCTTCCAGCATGTCACCTGCCGTGGTGTCTCCTATCATGAAGCCACGGCCGATAACGCCTCGCCGGATGTCGTTTCAGACTGCCCGCGCCGCATTATTCTGCCGGTGAACGATGGCCGTATTTTCGCCCTCAACGCAGACAACGGCAAGCTGTGCGAATCCTTTGCCAACAACGGCATTCTGAACCTGCAAACCAATATGCCGGTCACTACGCCGGGCATGTATGAACCCACATCACCGCCGGTCGTGACCGACAAGGTGATCGTCATTGCAGGCGCCGTCACCGATAACTTCTCTACCCGCGAGCCGTCCGGGGTTATTCGCGGCTTTGACGTGAACAGCGGTAAACTGCTGTGGGCATTCGATCCCGGTGCGAAAGACCCGAACGCGATCCCGTCGGATGAGCACCACTTCACGCCAAACTCGCCAAACTCCTGGGCGCCAGCCGCGTATGACGCGAAGCTGGATCTGGTCTATCTGCCGATGGGCGTCACCACCCCGGATATCTGGGGCGGCAACCGTACGCCAGAGCAGGAGCGCTATGCCAGCTCGATCCTGGCGCTCAATGCAACGACCGGTAAACTGGCCTGGAGCTATCAGACCGTTCATCACGATCTGTGGGATATGGATATGCCGTCTCAGCCAACGCTGGCGGATATCACCGTGAAAGGGCAAACCGTTCCGGTCATCTACGCTCCGGCAAAAACCGGTAATATTTTCGTGCTGGACCGCCGCAATGGTCAGCTTGTGGTGCCTGCCCCGGAAAAACCGGTGCCGCAGGGCGCGGCCAAAGGGGATTACGTCACCAAAACGCAGCCGTTCTCTGATTTGAGCTTCCGTCCGACGAAAGACTTGACCGGTGCAGATATGTGGGGCGCCACCATGTTCGATCAGTTGGTGTGCCGCGTGATGTTCCATCAGATGCGTTATGAAGGGATCTTTACCCCTCCGTCAGAAAAAGGCACGTTGGTCTTCCCGGGCAACCTCGGTATGTTCGAATGGGGCGGCATTTCCGTCGATCCGAACCGTCAGGTGGCGATTGCCAACCCGATGGCGCTGCCGTTTGTCTCTAAACTGATCCCACGCGGCCCGGGTAATCCGATGGAGCCGCCGGAAGATGCCAAAGGCACTGGTTCAGAATCGGGTATTCAGCCGCAGTATGGCGTGCCGTATGGCGTGACGCTGAACCCGTTCCTGTCGCCGTTTGGTCTGCCGTGTAAACAGCCTGCCTGGGGTTACATCTCCGCGCTGGATCTGAAAACCAACGAAGTGGTATGGAAAAAACGTATCGGTACGCCGCAGGATAGCCTGCCGTTCCCGATGCCGATTAAACTTCCGTTCACCATGGGTATGCCGATGCTGGGCGGCCCAATTTCGACGGCCGGCAATGTGCTGTTTATCGGCGCGACCGCGGATAACTACCTGCGCGCGTACAATATGAGCAACGGCGAGAAGCTGTGGGAAGCCCGTCTGCCAGCCGGCGGTCAGGCGACTCCGATGACCTACGAAGTGAATGGCAAACAGTATGTTGTCATCTCTGCCGGCGGTCACGGCTCGTTCGGTACCAAAATGGGCGATTATATTGTCGCCTATGCGCTCCCGGATGACGCCAAATAAAACGCAAAACGGCAACGAAAGTTGCCGTTTTTTTTGGTGTTCCGTCCTTCTTCCCGTAGGGGATGGCAGCAGGTCGCAGAGACTTAAACCGTGAACCCCAACATCATCCCGGTGTCTTCATGTTCCAGCAGGTGGCAGTGGGCCATATAGGCAAACTCCTTCGGCGCCGGATGATCAAACTTCACTAATACTTCACTCACGTCCCCTTCCACACGAACGGTGTCTTTCCAGCCGCGACGATGCGCCGCTGGCGGCTTGCCGTTTTCGCTGAGGATACGGAACTGGGTGCCGTGGATATGGAACGGATGCAACATCATGTCGCCTTTACCTGAAATCACCCAGCGCTCATACTGGCCTCTGGCGGCGGCAAACATTGGCTCATTCATGTCGAAGGCTTTGCCGTTGATGCGGTTGGCGTTATGGAAATCAAAGCCCTTGCCTGACGACATGCCATGCACCATGCCGGATCCGGGGTTCATGCTCATGTCGCCGTGATGCATATTCCCCATGTCGCTCATGTCGCCATGCCCCATCATGCCGTGATCCATTCCGGCCATCGCCTGGTCGCCATACTTCTCCATCAGCGCCTGCATGCCCATCCGGTCGAGCATCGGATCCATCGACAGCTGGAGCTGACGCTGCGTCAGCCCCGTCAGGGACGGTAACGCCGGGAGAGCGGCCAGAGTATCCAGCAGCTTGCCGGAGGCGGGAATGACCAGCGGCTGGACGCGCAGTACCGGCTGTGGTTTATCAAAAGGCGCAATCGCCATGCCCATCTGGCTCACCGGCAGGGTCACCAGATCGAAAGGTTTACCGTCGCTGGTGTCCACCAGCACCTCAAAGCGTTCCCCCATCAAGACCGGCAATTCATCGACCTTGACCGGCTCGGCCAACAGACCGCCATCGCTGGCCACTACGTACAGCGGGCGCTTATCGCTGGTGGCAAAATTGAGGGAACGGGCATTACAGCCGTTCAGCAAGCGCAGGCGCAGCCAGCCGCGCGGCGCGGCATGTTCGGGATAGAGGGCCCCATTGGTCAGTAGCGTATCGCCAAACCAGCCGACGGCGGCGCTCATCACATCCAGCTGATAGTCGATCTCGCCGGCGGCGGTGAACTTCTTATCCTGGACGATCACCGGCACATCATCGATTCCCCACTGCTTAGGCAGCAGCAGGCGCCCGCTCTCTTCATCCTCGATCAGCACCAGGCCGGCCAGGCCCATCGCCACCTGCCGGCCGGTGCTTCCATGCTGATGCGGATGAAACCAGCAGGTCGCCGCCCGCTGCGTTGGCGTGAAGCTTACCGTGCGGGTGGCACCCGGCGCGATAACCCCCTGTGGCCCCCCGTCGACCTCGCCCGGTACCTCCAGACCATGCCAGTGCAGCGTGGTCTCTTCCGCCAGCTGGTTAGTAATATCCACCGTGACGGTCTTCCCCTGCGTCAACTGCAGCGCAGGGCCCAGCAGCGACCCGTTGTAGCCCCAGGTAGTGGCATTCAGGGCGCCAAACCGCGTTTTGCCCGCCTGGATCCTGAGCGCGATGCGGTTGCGCGCATCAGCGGCTAACAGCGACGGTATCGGCAGAGCCGGGCGACTGGCGGCAAAGACCGCCCGGCTCCATAACGGCAATGCGCTGGCCATGCCGACCGCGGCGGTCAGTTTGAGGAAGTCTCGACGTTGCATATTCACATCCTTTTATTCTGCGGGCGAATATTTGAGCTTAAACCCTACCGTAACGGGAAGGTCAAGCAGAAGAGTAAGAATAAAGATCGGCGCTGTGTAAAGAAGTATGCTAATTTGAAGCGTCGGTGATCTAATGGTAGAAAAAATGAAGACGCTTTTCAGAACAATGGTACTCGGCAGCCTGCTTGCTCTCTCCGCCAACAGCTACGCGCTCAGCGAATCCGAAGCGGAAGATATGGCTGATTTAACCGCGGTTTTTGTGTTTCTGAAAAACGACTGTGGCTACCAGAACCTGCCCAACACGCAGATCCGTCGCGCGCTGGTGTTCTTTGCCCAACAGAACCAGTGGGACCTGAGCAACTATGACAGCTACAACATGAAAGCGCTAGGCGAAGACAGCTATCGCGATCTTAGCGGCATTAACATTCCGACGGCGAAAAAATGTAAAGCGCTGGCCCGCGATTCGCTCAGCCTGCTGGCTTACGTTAAATAATTCCCTGCGCGGGCGGCAACGCTCCGCGCCTTTAGCATTTCAATTTCCCCCTTTAAATATTTATATTTATTATTGTATATAAACAAACCTTATTTAATTGCGAACCTATCAATTTGCCAAATAAAGTAAACCCATAATAATGAAGGATGACTAAAAAACTAATAAAATATCATTATTCATATATTGCAAAATAAAAAGCACCCTTCTAGAATCCGGTAAAAATATACCTACTTCATGGACTGAAATTGTGAATATCTCGCCGACTCTCCGTATTATCCCGCTCGCCGCATTTTTATTAGTGAGCTGTAGCAATACCTCTTCTCGCCAGCAGGTAAAACCGATCACCACGCCGCTCACATCACAGCAGCAGGCTGAGCAGGAGCGAGCGGCCAGCGAACAAGCGCGCATTGAATCCTGTCGCCAGGCGCTGGATTCGCTAAAAGAGGTTAACCCACAGCAAGCCACTAAACTCAGCAATGACTTTAACGCTTTAGTGCGCGCGGCGTCACAATACAATAGCGTGCGCGAGAAAGTGGCGGATCCTACCCGGCTTGGCATTGACTCCATGTATCAGTTTAAATCCATCAAACTGTGCGCCGATATCCAGAAAACGCTGATCGATAGCCTGGTACAGCGTGGTGAAAGCAAACAGCCATGAACAGAGCCGCCACGCTGACCCTCAACGCGCCCCTGCTGATGCTCGTCGCTGCGCTGGCGCTTTCAACCCCCTTCACCGCCGGCGCCGCGCCGGCCTTTCTTGATTACGCCCAACAGCAAACCCAGCAATCTCAGGCGCAAGAAAAAAACGATGCCGCAAGCGCAAAACAAACACAAGAAAGCCGCCAGAGCGCAGATAATAAAAAAACCGGTACCAACACCTCACAATTACAAAAAAGAATCACCAGCCAGCAGGCGGCGATTGCACAAAAAGATAAGCTTATACAGCAATTAAAAAAACAGCTTGCCGCTACGCCGCAAACGGATACTGCCGGAGCGAATGAGCAAGCGGCGTTGAATAAGAGAATTAATGAATTACAGGTCGCCTTAAGCGCCGCTACTGCAGAAAAAGAGGCATTAATAAAAAAAGCAGGCGTTGTGCAGAATAATAATCTACAGCAAAGCCAGGCCGCGGCGCGTCAGCAGATCCAGCAATTAACGACGCAGATTCAGCAAGCCGAAGCTGAAAATAAACGCCTCAGCGCCAGCTTTACCACGCTTAATAAAGATAAACACGCGCTAATGACCCAACTGGCCGCTGCGGAAAAAGAGAAACAGGCCGCTCTTGAGCAGGTCAAAGCGCTTAACGCTGACAAACAGCCGCTGGCGACCCGGCTGGCCGCCGCGGAAAAAGAGAAACAGGCCGTCCTCGAGCAGGTTAAAGCCCTTAACGCCGATAAGCAGTCGCTGACTATTCGCCTCGCCGCTGCGGAAAAGACGCAGCAGGCTGCCCTCGATCAGGTCAAAGCCCTTAACGCCGATAAACAATCTCTGTCCACCCGGCTGGCCGCCGCGGATAAAGCGCCGCATGGCCCCGCTAACGACGCCGCTGCGCCAAAAAATGAGCCACCAGAGATGGCGGCCATAGTGGCAGCCTATCGCCTGCAGGCGGATAAAGACAACGCCCAGCTACGGATGAAAGAAGATGAAATCGAACTGCTGAGAACGCAGCTTTCTGTACAGTCCAAAACGCGCAGCGGCGAGAGCGCCGCCGCCAAACTCAGCGCATCGGGAGAACAGCAGGCTTATGCGATCGGCGCCTCGATGGGAAGCGAGGCGCTCAACGTCCTTACCACCCGTCGCACTCAGGGGGTTACCGTCGACGCAGACCTGGTGCTGCAGGGCATCGAAGATGCCTTTCGCGGCCAGCTTCGTCTCGGAGAGCAGGAACGTAACAAGGCGCTGTTTGATGTGTCACAGCAGGTTTTTCAGAACCTGAATAAAATAGAGCAGAAAAACATCAGTGCCGGCAAGAAATATCAGCAGGCGTTTGCGCGCAAAAAAGATGTGGTCTTTAAAGAGGGCGTCTACAGCCGCGTCGATTACCCGGGTAAAGGAAAAATAAGCGGTAACGACCTGGTTACCGTGGTGATCAAAGAGATGCTGACGGACGGGACGGTGATCAACGATATGGAAGCGAAAGATCAGGCGCTTACGCAAAAGCTGGATGCCTATCCCCCGGTGTTTCGCGAACCGCTGAAGCGTCTACAGAACCACGGCTCTGTGACGCTCGTCGTCCCGCCTGAAAAGGCCTATGGCAGTAAAGGATTACCGCCAAAAATCCCGCCAGGCGCCACCATGGTTTATTCCGTGCGGATAGTAGATAGCCAACCCGAGCCGGCAAAATAGCCTCATCCTCTCCACCGCCCTTCCGGGGCGGTGGCTGTTATTCCTGCCTCATTGCTGCAATAACCGCCGTGCATCCTCATCTATAGTTGTCTATGATGTTGCACTCGTTTTACGGGTGTAACAGATGTTAACGAAGGAGGAGCCTTATCGTGGCCGATAATCCACTGTGGCATGAAACGCTGCATGACCATTTTGGTCAGTATTTTAGCGTTGATAACGTGCTGTACCACGAAAAAACCGATCATCAGGATCTGATCATCTTTGATAACCGCGCCTTTGGCCGGGTGATGGCGCTGGATGGCGTCGTACAAACCACCGAACGCGACGAGTTCATCTATCACGAAATGATGACCCATGTGCCGCTGCTGGCTCACGGCAACGCGAAGCATGTGTTGATCATTGGCGGCGGCGATGGCGCGATGCTGCGCGAAGTCTCTCGTCACCGTAGCATCGAAACCATCACCATGGTGGAAATCGACGCCGGGGTAGTTTCATTCTGCCGCCAGTACCTGCCGAACCATAACGCCGGCGCCTATGACGATCCGCGCTTTACGCTGGTGATTGATGATGGCGTCAATTTTGTTAATCAGACGACGCAAACGTTTGACGTGATCATTTCGGACTGTACCGACCCTATCGGCCCGGGAGAAAGCCTGTTCACCTCGGCTTTTTATGAAGGCTGCAAACGCTGCCTGAACCCGGGTGGGATCTTTGTTGCCCAGAATGGCGTCTGCTTCCTGCAACAGGATGAAGCGGTAGGCAGCCATCGCAAGCTAAGCCACTATTTTCGCGACGTCAGCTTCTACCAGGCGGCAATTCCAACCTATTACGGCGGGATCATGACCTTTGCCTGGGCGAGCGACAATGAGGCGCTGCGCCATCTCTCCAGCGAAATCATTCAGGCGCGCTTTCACAAAGCCAACCTGACCTGCCGTTACTACAATCCGGCAATCCATACGGCGGCCTTCGCCTTACCACAATATCTGCATGATGCTCTGTCCGCACCGTGACGCGAAATAAGGGGGTGAACTAAATTGAAAAAATTGAAGCTGCACGGCTTTAACAACCTGACCAAAAGCCTGAGTTTTTGTATCTACGATATCTGTTACGCCAAAACGGCAGAAGAGCGCGACGGCTACATCGCCTATATCGACGAACTCTATAATGCCAATCGCCTGACGGAGATCCTGACAGAAACCTGTTCTATTATTGGCGCCAATATCCTGAATATCGCCCGTCAGGATTATGAACCCCAGGGCGCCAGCGTGACCATTCTGGTCAGCGAAGAGCCTGTCGATCCCAAGCTGATTGACCAGACCGAACATCCTGGCCCGCTACCGGAAACCGTGGTCGCCCATCTCGATAAGAGCCATATCTGCGTGCATACCTACCCGGAGAGCCATCCGGAGGGCGGCCTGTGCACCTTCCGCGCCGATATCGAAGTTTCAACGTGCGGCGTCATTTCCCCGCTTAAAGCGCTGAACTATCTGATTCACCAGCTGGAATCGGACATTGTGACCATTGACTACCGTGTGCGCGGCTTTACCCGCGATATCAATGGGATGAAGCATTTTATCGATCATGAAATCAATTCGATTCAGAACTTTATGTCCGACGATATGAAGTCGTTGTATGACATGGTCGACGTCAACGTTTATCAGGAAAATATCTTCCATACCAAAATGTTGCTCAAGGAGTTCGACCTTAAGCACTACATGTTCCATACCCGACCGGAAGAGTTGACTGCCGAAGAGCGCAAGGTCATTACCGACCTGCTATGGAAAGAGATGCGCGAGATTTACTACGGCCGCAATATTCCTGCCGTGTAATCTATGAAATGCCCGGCGGCGCTTTTGCTTGCCGGGCCTGTAGTTCTGCGCCACCCGACATAAAAGGCGTCATTAACGCTGCTGCATAAACTCACGATAGGCGGCGACCACCTGCAGGAAATCCTCAACACCGCACAGAGAGAGACTTTCTTCGTCGTAGTAGCTCATCCCCTCCTCGATTTCGTCGCCGGAAAACTCCAGCTGATTGGCGCGGATCATCACCTCTTCGCCATCCAGCCACAGCGTATATTCATGCCCGGCACGCTGCCAGGAACGCTCGCTGCCCTTCACGGTGCGCGCAGCCTGCTCCACTTCGTCCAGCAGAGCAAGATTGCCTTTCACCTCCTCGTTGAACCAGTGGCCGATCGCCTCGTGATCCATCGACATTCGCACCTTTACCACTCCGGTAATATCGCGCAGAAATTCGTAATCCATAGTCTTTTCCTCTGCAAGGGCAATGCGTCACCGCTGCACTGTACCCATGCAGTAATTATCGCAGCAGACAGAAAGAAAAAAAGCGTAGCGGGCGGGAGGTTTGGAAATAAAAATGCCCGGTGATGCAATGTTCACCGGGCATTGGAGAGTTTATCGCCAAACGGTCAGCCGGGCTGACCGAATGGTTTACACCGCGGTCTGGAAGATCACGCCGTCAGCTTTTTCAGTGTACTGATCCAGCTGGTTGAAGTTCAGATAACGGTAGGTATCTTCCGCCGTCTTATCCACCTGCGCCACGAAGGTCTGGTACTCTTCCGGCGTCGGCAGTTTGCCGAGCAGCGAAGCCACCGCTGCCAGTTCGGCAGAGGCCAGATAGACGTTAGCGCCGGTACCTAAACGGTTCGGGAAGTTACGAGTGGAGGTGGAAACCACCGTCGCGCCGTCGGCCACGCGCGCCTGGTTACCCATACACAGGGAACAGCCAGGGATTTCGATACGCGCCCCGCTCTTACCAAACACGCTATAGTAGCCTTCTTCGGTCAACTGCGCGGCATCCATACGGGTTGGCGGCGCCACCCACAGGCGAGTCGGCAGTTGGCCTTTGTGGCTGTCCAGCAGCTTACCGGCGGCACGGAAGTGGCCGATGTTGGTCATGCAGGAGCCGATGAACACTTCGTCGATCTTCTCGCCCTGTACGTCAGAAAGCAGACGCGCTTTCAGGTCTTCGCACATGACATCGAAGGAATCGAACTGCTTGGAATTTGTGCTACCAAGCGCTCTGAGGAAAAGCTGAAGAAATTAAGTGAGGAGCATGGGATCGCCCATACATACACCGATTATGAGGAAATGCTGAAGCTGGATGAAATTGATACCGTATATGTGGCAATTAATAACCATCTGCATTATGAATTCAGCAAAAAAGCGATTTTAGCCGGCAAGCATGTCATCTGCGAAAAGCCGTTTACGGTACATGTGGATGAATTGAAGGAGCTGATTGCCCTTGCAAAGCAGCACAATGTCATGCTGCTGGAGGCAATTACGAATCAGTATTATCCGAATTATCTGGAGCTGAAGAAACAACTGAGCAGAGTTGGAAGCATTCATGTGGTATCCTGTAACTATTCACAGTATTCTTCCCGTTATGATGCATTCAAGCGTGGAGAGGTTCTACCTGCGTTTAATGCGGATATGGCCGGAGGTGCACTGATGGATCTGAATGTGTACAATGTGCATTTCAACGCAGGTCTGTTCGGGATGCCGAAGGATGTCCAGTATTTCGCTAATATAGAAAAACGTGTGGATACATCCGGTATTCTGATTCTGGATTATGGCAGCTTTAAATCCGTATGCATTGCGGCAAAGGATTGTGCGGGACCTTCTCAGGCTGTTATTGAAGGTGAAAACGGATATCTGGAGGTGGAGGGCTCTGCCTCTGTATGCTCTGCGGTGGCATATACATACCGTGATACGAAGGAAGAAGGACGCTTCAACTCGCATCCGGATGTCCATCGCATGAAGTTTGAATTCATCGAATTTGAACGCATTGTGCGTGAAAAGGACTGGAAACGGGTAGAGGAAGGACAGCAGGAGAGTCTGATTGTGATGGAGATCATCACCCGGGCAAGAGAAAAGGCAGGATTGTAGTTATATAATCAAACTGGTGAATGGATAAAAGTATGCGTAGGAGTATAGCAAACGCATACTTTTTATATGGCTTTTCTAGAAATAAATAATTTTTAAAACGCAGGCAATCGCAATATTTGTGATACAATAAAAGAAAATCGCAACTAATCGCAATTTGTGGTGATGGCGAAAATTTCGTATACTGTCATCAGGAAGGAGAAAAAACGTGAAGATACCAACCTTTGAACGCCGGAATGAAATCATCAGAATGCTGCAGGAGCATGGCTATGTGAAAGCGCAGATGCTCGCTAAGCAGTATCAGGTAAGCATGGAAACGATTCGCAAGGATCTAACCTTCCTGGAAGCTGCCGGCATTGCACACAGGGAGTATGGCGGAGCATCATTATCCCGGCAGGATATTGAGCAGACGCTGCCTGTACGAATGGGGCATGGCTCCCGAAAAAAGGAAA
>ERZ1106981.1294-NODE-1294-length-11511-cov-2.608939_pt1 | contig 11511 bp, 10 predicted proteins | sample MGYA00403692_ERZ1106981 | MGnify/ENA primary metagenome ERZ1106981 (study PRJEB35170, sample SAMEA104062431) | human gut metagenome | biome: human gut; feature: human-associated habitat; material: faeces | place: Denmark | collected 2012-06-22 ... | reverse complement strand
AAAAGGCAGACCAGCAGCAACAGATAAACCGGATGGAAATTGCTGCTCACCAGCCAGTCGTGAGCGGCGTGGGCAATGCTGTCATAGATCGCCGCCAGCAGCGCCGTCTGCCGGTTGGCGAACAGGCGAAACGGTTCGGCCTGGGCGGCGGGTGGCGCATCGGCCGGCCAGACATCCACCGCGTGCTCTGCCGCCACCCGAACGTGGTTAAAAATAACTTCATGGCTGCCGGTGGCCCGCATCCCGGCGTGATCCCAGCTCTTCACCACCGTGATACCCGGGCTGTCGCCAGGCACCAGCCAGGTACCCACCAGCGGCGGGGTATCATCGCTTCTGGCCCACACCGCCAGCCAGCGCAGCCCTTCAATGCCGGTGGTATAAATTTTATGGCCGCTGATGTCCCAGCCCTCCGCGCGACGGGTCGCCACGGTGTCCGGCAGGCCGCCCCGCGCCGGGGAGCCCAGCTCCGGCTCGACGCGCAGGCTGTTGATTAGGCCACCGTGTTCGACAGCATCGTGAAAAACCTGCTGGCGCAGCGGCGCGTGCCAGGCGTCGTTTTCCGCCAGCCGCAAATGGTGGAGATACTGCATGCAGACGATCAGCGCTGTCGCCGGCTCTCCCCAGGCGATGGCGGCGATGACCTGCTGCAGCTGGGCCAGACTGGCGCCCGCGCCGCCGCAGGATGGCGGCACGGCGAGACTTAACCAGCCCCCCGCACGCAGATGGTCGATATTACGCCAGGGAAACTCGCCGCTGGCGTCAAGGCTGGCCGCCTGCTCCGCCATCTGCTGGCGAAGCGCCGTCAGCTGCCGGGCCCAGTCGTCGCGCTCAGGATGGATCACGATGCGCGCTCCGCCACTGCACGCCGGGCGGCTTTTTCCCGGGCGATCGGCAGCAGCGCCCGGCCATAGTCGGCCGCGTCGTTCAGCGGATCGAAGCCGCGGATCAGGAAGTTACGCACCCCGAGGTCGTAGTAATCGAGCAGCGCATCCGCCACCTGCTCCGGGGTGCCCACCAGCGCGGTGGAGTTATGTCCGCCGCCCACCAGCTGGGCGATGCCGGTCCACAGGCGTTTGTCCACCACTCTGCCCTGCGCCGCGGTAGCCCGCAGCCGCTGGGCGCCGATGCTCTCCGGTTTGGCTTTGAACCCGCCCCCGCGCTGCGCCGCCTGCTCGGTGGCGACGTGCAGGATATGCTCGGCTTTCTCCCAGGCTTCGGCTTCGCTGTCGGCGATAATCGGCCGGAACGAGACGCTGAAGCCGATATCACGCTGGTGTTTCGCCGCTTCGGCGCGCACCCGCTGGATGGTCTCGCCGGTTTGCGCCAGCGACTCGCCCCACAGCGCGAAGACGTCGGCATGTTTGCCGGCGACGGCGATGGCCGCTTCCGACGAGCCGCCAAAATAGATCGGAAGATGCGGCTTTTGCAGCGGGCGAATGGCGGACCAGGCCTGCTCGGCCTGATAGAAATCGTTGTGAATATCCACCGGCTGCTCGCTGGTCCACACCTGGCGCACGGTGTCGAGGAAGGCGTCGGTGCGGGCGTAGCGCTGGTCGTGGTCGAGATAATCGCCATCCCGGCGCTGCTCGGCATCGTTGCCGCCGCTGATGATATGCACCGCCAAGCGGCCCCCCAGCAGGTGCTCAAGGGTGGCGAATTTGCGCGCGGCAAGGGTTGGGGAAACAAAACCGGGACGATGGGCCAGCAGGTACTGAATTTTCTGCGTCGACAGTCCGGCCAGGGCCGTCACCAGAAAGCCGTCGGGTTGATCGGACCAGTGGCCGACCAGCAGACGATCAAACCCGGCGGCTTCATGGGTTTGCGCAAAGCGAACGATATAGTCGCGGTCAAAGATCGGCCCCACCGGGGCAATCGTTTCGGAAGAGAGGCGGTGGCCAATCATGCCGAGAAACTGAATGCTCATGAACAACTCCTTGCGTCAGGGTAATGGAGTGGCCGCGACAGCGGCGCTGGTCATTACCCTATACAGAGCGTGTTAATGAGCAAAATGCATTTTTATCATATCTTAATATGCTTAATTAGCATTAAACAAAAATGCATAGTGCTTTCAGTCGGATACGGTCAGCTGCTGCACCACTTTGCTGGCAAAAAAGGTCAGCGGCGGCTGCAGGTTCGCCAGATACTGGGCGTGGATCAGCCACAGTGAGACCGCAGGCTGAAAATCGCTGAGGCTGAGGACCGCGACCTCGTCCCGCCACGGGCTGCTGGCCAGCGCCGCCCTCGGCACCAGACCCAGCCCCAGCCCCTGCGCCACCAGCGCTATCTGCAGCTGCGCGCCCGCGCTCTCGACGTTGAGCGTCAACCGCAATCCCTGGCTCTGCAGCTCGCGAATGAGCCCGGCGCGCAGGCCACAGCCGTCGGGGTTAAGGATCCAGCCCCGTTCGGCGCACTCCCGCAGGGATGACGCGCGCAAATTCAAACGCCGGCCGACGATCGGCACCACCTCCAGGGGACACAGCAGGCGCCCGCTGTAGCCCTCGGCGAAGCTTTGCTGGGCGGGCCCCATCGCCAGCATGCCGTCCAGCTCGCCGTTTTCCAGCCGGCGCTGCAGCTGTCCGCTCCAGCCGCAGGTGATCTGCGGCGACAGTCCGGGAAACTGCTGGCTCAGCGCCGACAGCGCCGCCGGCAGGGCAATCTCGCTGAGACTCTGCGGCACGCCGAGACGCAGGGCGCCGCGCGGCTCGCCTTCCGGATCCAACAGGCTGTAGAGTTTTTTCGTCTCACGCTTAATGCTCAGACACTGCTCGTACACCCGGTGTCCGGCGGCGGTCAGGGTCAGCGGGCGGGTCTGGCGCTCTAACAGCGTGACGTTCAGCTCCTGTTCCAGACGCTGCAGGCGCCGGGTGATGGCCGACTGGGTGATCCCCAGATATTCCGCGGCCTGATTGAGGGAGGAAAACTGCACCGTGGCCAGCAAAGCGTCGATATCGTCAATGCGCATAGGATCCTTATGTGAAATTTGCATATTAATATATGCGTAAATTGCATTTAAATAATATTAACGCCTCTGTTAGCGTTTTGACCAGTCCCTCTGACAGGAACCGCACATGACTGCACCACGACTGGAAAAATTACGCCATTTCATTCATGAGGTAGACCGCCTGCACCGCGAACACCACCAGGCCGCCCCGCTGCTTGACGCCGTGGCGCAGCGGCTGGCGGCGCTGGTGCGTTACGACGACTGGCTGCCGGAAGAGTACACCCTGCCGCATCCGCACCATTACCAGCAGTATCTGCTGCATGCCGACTCCGGGGAGCGCTTCTCGATTGTCAGCTTCGTCTGGGGACCGGGGCAAGCGACGCCGATCCATGATCACCGGGTGTGGGGGGCCATTGGGATGCTGCGCGGCGCGGAGGAAAACCAGCGCTACCAGCTGGATGCCGATGGCATACCGCGCGCGCTGGGCGCCGCCACGCTTCTGGAAGCAGGCCAGGTGGAGAAAGTCTCCGCTGACGATGGCGATATTCATCGCGTCAGCAATGCGCTGGCGGATCGCGTCTCTATCAGCATTCATGTCTACGGCGGCAATATCGGCGCGGTGAAGCGCGCCGTGTATACCCCGGAAGGGCAGCAGAAACCGTTTATCTCCGGCTACTCTAACCGCCATTTACCCAATATCTGGGATTCCTCCCGCGAACATCAAGGATAACCACTATGTCCACCTACGCTTATCGCCAGGCCGCCGGGATCCGCCAGGCGCTGCTCGACCGTCGTGAACTGGCGCTGATCGACGTCCGTGAAGAGGCCGATTTCGCCACCGCTCATCCACTGTTTGCCGTTATTCTGCCGCTCAGCAAACTGGAGCTCGAGGTCCGCCGGCGGATACCGCGCTTCACCACCCCGCTCACCGTCTACGACAACGGCGAGGGTCTGGCGGAGATCGCCGTCGAACGGCTGCGGTCCTGGGGCTATCAGGATGTGGCCCTGCTGGCCGAGGGTCTCGCCGGCTGGCGCCGCAGCGGCGGCGAGCTGTTTCAGGACGGCAACTCCGCCAGTAAAGCCTTTGGCGAGCTGGTGGAAAGCGTGCGTCACACACCGTCGCTCAGCGCCCAGGAGGTTCAGGCGCTCATCGACAGCCGGCAGGAGGTGGTGATCGTCGACGCCCGGCGCTTCGATGAGTACCAGACCATGAGCATCCCCGGCAGCATCAGCGTGCCCGGCGGCGAGCTGGCCCTGCGGGTGGAGAGCCTGACGCCCTCCCCGCAGACGCCGGTTATCGTCAACTGCGCCGGACGCACCCGCAGCATCATCGGCACCCAGTCGCTGATCAACGCCGGCGTGCCAAACCCGGTCCATGCCCTGCGCAATGGCACTATCGGCTGGGCGCTGGCCGGCGCCCGGGCCGCTGAGGTGGCGCATTTTGCCGAACGGGCCGGGGTGGCGGTCATCGATGAGGCCACGCTGCAACGCTGGCAGCAGCAGAGCGACCGCACCACCTTCCTGTTTGATGTCCGCAGCCCCGAAGAGTACGCGGCGGGTCACTATCCCGGCAGCCTGAGCGCGCCAGGCGGCCAGCTGGTGCAGGAGACCGACCACTTCGCCAGCGTACGAGGGGCGCGCATTGTGCTGCTGGATGACGATGGCATCCGGGCGGCGATAACCGGCTCGCGAACGCGGGGTGCCAGCCGCCGAGGTGCCGCCCGGCCCGCAGGCGGAGGAGATAAGCCCGGCGCAGCTGGCGCAACAGCTGGAAGAACCCGGTACGGTGGTGCTCGATTTCACCACCAGCGCCAACTTTGTCGCTCGCCATATCCCCGGCGCGTGGTGGCTAACGCGCTCGCAGCTGCGCCAGGCCCTGGAGGTGATCCCTCCCGCCCAACGTTACGTGGTGACCTGCGGCAGCAGTCTGCTGGCCCGCTACGCGGTGCCGGAGGTGGCGGCCTTGACCGGTAAACCGGTGCAGTTGCTTACCGGCGGGACGCTGGATCGCCGCCGGTCTGCCGCTGGCGCATGGCGACAGCGGCCTCGCCGTCGAGCGCCGTGACCGCTATCGTCGTCCGTACGAAGGAACCGATAATTCCGCCGAGGCCATGCAGGCCTATCTGGAGTGGGAGTATGGCCTGGTGGATCAGCTGGCCCGCGACGGCACCCACGGTTTTCGGGTGCTCTAGCGCGAGCCCGCCTCAGGCTTCGCGCATGATCCACGAATACTGAAAGCTCTTCGGAGCCGGAAAATGGGTCCGGCGCCGGTAGGAGCCCAGCGACTGCGGGGTGCAGTAGGTACAACTCCCCAGCCATTCAACGCTCGCCGGCGCCACCCCCGCCTCTGCGAAGATCGCTTCGGCAAAGGCGCGCAGATCAAACCACAGATTATCGCTGCCACGCGCGGCGGCTTTGAGCGGATCGCTGACCGGGCCCGAACGGGAGTGGAACAGCCGCTGGCGATGGCGGGCCACCCGGTCACCGCCGGGCTGGTCCAGCAGTTGCTGATAAAATCCGGCGGAGACTTCGTAACAGCAAGGGTGAATATGCGGCCCCACGGCGATGACCAGATCGGCCAATGCCACCCCCTGCTGGCGAAAACAGGCCAGACTGTTGTCGACAATACCGCTGACCAGCCCCTGCCAGCCGGCATGCACGCTGCAGACGTAGCGACCGTCGCGCGAGGCGATCAGCAGCGGCAGACAGTCGGCGGTCACCACCCCCACCTTTTGCCCGGCTACCGCGGTAAACACCGCGTCGGCGTGCGGGCGCGTCGGCAGCGGCTGCTGATAATGATGAACCTCATTACCATGCACCAGCTTCACCGGAGCCAGCTCGGCATAGGTAAAGGCGGCGGTTTCATGGACATCGAGAAAAGCGTGGCGGATGCCAGGGATCGCATTGAGCAAACGGGAGGTGTAAGCCATAGGGACGATAAGCGTCAGGGAATGATGTCTTACCTTAGGCCAGGGGACGCGGACAGGCAAGGCGGCGGCCCGGCATTTTTTTACCAGACCGCCGGATGCATATCAGACCATGGCCGCGCGCTGCTGGCGATGCATCAGCCAGAACACCGCCACGCCGGCCAGCACAATGCCCGGCGCTGAGGCCGCCATCACCCCGACGGTGCCGGTGCCGAGGGCCAGCATCTTGCCGGCCAGCAGCGGGCCGCTCATCGCGCCGAGACGACCGATCGCCACCGCCGTCCCCACGCCGGTGGCGCGGATTTCGGTGCGATAGAACAGCGGAGCCAGCGCGTAAAGCACGCTCTGGCCGCCGGTGGCAAACAGTCCGGCGACAAAGCCGGAGAAGAGCATTGCGGTCAGCGAGGACGCGGTCCCCAGCGCCAGCAGCGACGCCAGAATGCCGCTGTAGATCAGGAGCGACATCCGCAGCGGGGTGAGCTTATCCATTAGCGCCCCCAGCAGCAGCGTGCCGCAGGCGGCGCCGATCTGCAGAGAGAACATCACCCCCGCCGCCTGGCTGGCGCGGAATCCCTGGCCCACCAGCAGCATCGGCAGCCAGTTGATCAGCATATAGACCACCAGCAGGGTGAAAAAATAACCCAGCCACAGCAGCAGCGTAGCGGCGGCCTGGCCCGGGGCAAACAGGGTGCGCAGCGGCACGCTGGCCTCCGCGCGCTGAAACGCCTGCGACTCCGGCAGCCAGCGCATCAGCAATGGGATCAGCAGCAGCGGGACCACGCCGCCAATCCAGAAAATAATCTGCCAGGCCGCGGCGAGACCGGAAAAGCCCAGCGCTGCCGCCAGCGCGGCGCCAATGGGTACGCCGCAGTACATCAGGCTTACCGCCCGGCCGCGGAAACGTGAGCCAGCGGCTTCCGAGGTTAAGGCAATCAGGTTCGGCAATGCCGCCCCGAGCCCGACGCCGGTGAGCAGGCGCGCCAGCAGCATCGTCGGGAAGCTCCATGCCAGCGCGGTGGCCAGCGAGAACAGGCCAAACAGCAGCACCGACCCCAACAGAATGCGCTTACGCCCGTGGCGGTCCGCCAGCATGCCGCCCACCAGCGCGCCGGGCAGCAGGCCGAGGATCCCGGCGCTGAAGATCCAGCCCATCTGCATTTTATCCAGCGCAAAGGCCTGCGCCATGCCGACGGCGGCGATCCCCGCCGCCTGCAGATCCAGCCCTTCCATCAGGGCCACCATAAAACAGAGCCCGACGGTTAACATCAGGCGCGAATTGCTTGCAGTCGTTGTTTGGGTCATAGGGTACCTTTGCGATATCCGGACAAGCGGAGCAGGTAAATGGCGGCTGATACGTTGCCAGCCGCGCGTTGCTTTTATTTTTTACGCTTAAGCAGATCCAGCGCGACGTCGACGATCATATCCTCCTGGCCGCCGACCATCCGCCGCTTGCCCAGCTCGACGAGAATATCCACCGCGCTGAGGCCATAGCGCTTGGCCGCCGCTTCGCTGTGGCGCAGGAAGCTGGAGTAGACTCCGGCGTAGCCCAGCGCCAGCGTTTCGCGGTCGACACGCACCGGGCGATCCTGCAGCGGCCGCACCAGCTCATCGGCCGCGTTCATCAGGGCGTAGAGATCGGTGCCATGCTGCCAGCCGAGCTTGTCGGCGGCGGCAATAAACACCTCCAGCGGCGCATTGCCCGCCCCCGCCCCCATCCCGGCCAGGCTGGCGTCAATGCGATCGCACCCCTCTTCCACCGCGACGATCGAGTTCGCCACCCCGAGGCTCAGATTATGATGGGCATGCATCCCGGTGGCGGTCTCCGGCTTCAGCACCGCCTTCAGGGCGCGGAAGCGGTCGCGAATGTCGTTCATGTTCATCGCCCCGCCGGAATCCACCACATAGATACAGGTCGCGCCGTAAGATTCCATCTTCAACGCCTGCTGCGCCAGCGCCTGCGGGGAGATCATATGGCTCATCATCAGAAAACCGACGGTGTCCATCCCCAGCTCGCGGGCAAAGGCAATATGCTGCGCGGCGACGTCCGCTTCGCTACAGTGGGTGGCGACCCGCACCACCCGCGCCCCGGCCTGATACGCTGCTTTCAGATCGTGCAGCGTGCCGATGCCCGGCAGCAGTAAGGTGGCGATTTTCGCCTGGCTCACGACATCCGCTGCCGCTTCAATCCAGGCGATGTCGCTGTGGGCGCCAAAGCCATAGTTGAAGCTGGATCCCTGCAGGCCATCGCCATGGGCCACTTCGATGGAGTCGACCCCGGCCTTATCCAGCGCGCTGGCGATCTGCTGCACCTGCGCCAGGGAATACTGGTGACGAATGGCGTGCATACCATCGCGCAGCGTCACGTCCGAGATATAAAGTTTTTTACCGTTCATGCTGTCGCTCCCGCCGCGCTGTGCATTGCCCCGGCCATTTGCTCCGCCGTCGCCAGCGCCGCCGAGGTCATAATATCGAGGTTGCCCGCGTACGCTGGCAGATAGTGCGCCGCCCCTTCCACTTCGAGGTACACCGCGGTTTTCAGGCCGGAAAAACAGCCGACGCCGGGCAGGTTGACCGGCCTGTCCTCGGGGATAACCTCAAACTGAACCTGCTGCTTCAGCCGGTAGCCCGGGACGTAAGCCTGCACTGCCGCCGCCATTTCGGCGATCGAGGCGGCAATCGCCTCCTGCGACGCCAGCTCGCTCAGGATGTAGACGGTATCGCGCATCATCAGCGGCGGCTCCGCAGGGGTCAGTACAATAATCGCTTTGCCCTTGCCCGCCCCACCGACTTTTTCAATCGCCTGCGAGGTGGTTTCGGTGAATTCGTCAATATTGGCCCGCGTGCCCGGCCCGGCGGATTGGCTGGCGATCGAGGCCACAATCTCCGCGTAATGTACCTTCGCCACTCGCGAGACCGCGGCGATCATCGGGATGGTCGCTTGCCCGCCGCAGGTCACCATATTGACGTTGCCCTGATGGAGATTGTCCGCGAGGTTGACCACCGGTACGCAGTACGGGCCAATCGCCGCCGGCGTCAGGTCGATAACGCGGATCCCCGGCTTCGCTTCGCGCAGCGCGGCATCGTTTTTGATGTGCGCCCCGGCGCTGGTGGCGTCAAAAACAAAATCGATGTCGGCAAATTCCGCCATCTGCATCAGGCCGCCCACCCCTTCGTGAGTGGTCGCAACGCCCAGGCGCCGGGCGCGGGCCAGGCCATCCGACTGCGGGTCGATGCCGACCATCACCGCCATCTCCAGATGCTGGCCGTGGCGCAGGATTTTAATCATTAAATCGGTGCCGATATTCCCGGAGCCGATAATGGCGACTTTACGTTTACGCATCACGATCTCCTTCTCCGGCGGCAACGAAGCGTGCCGCGACTGAGCCAATACCTTCGATATGGGCGACAAAGCTGTCCCCCTCGTTAATCGTCACCATCGGGCCTAACGCCCCGGTCAGCACGATATCCCCCGCCCGCAGCGGTTCGCCGAGACTCGCCAGCTTGCGCGCCAGCCAGACTGCGGCGTTCAGCGGATGCCCCAGACACTCGCTGCCGCGGCCGCTGGAGACCAGCTCCTGGTTGCGGGTCATGTGCATGGCGCACTGCTTCAGATCCAGTCCCGCCGGACGCTGCGCCGGGCCGCCAATGACGTACAGGCCGCAGGAGGCGTTATCGGCGACGGTGTCGACAAAGCCGATTGACCAGTCGCGAATGCGGCTGCCCACCACCTCCAGCGCCGGCAATACCCATTCGATGGCGTTATACAGTTCATCAAAAGTGGTATCGGCATGCGGCAGATCGCGTTTCAGCACCAGGGCGATTTCGGCCTCCACTTTCGGCTGCAGCACCCGGGAGAACGGCACATCGGCGTTATCGCCGTAGCACATGTCGGCAAACAGGGTGCCGAAGTCCGGCTGATTGACGCCCAGCTGCTGCTGCACTTTGGGATGGGTCAGGCCCACCTTGCGGCCCACCACCCGCCGGCCATGGGCCACGTGGTGCTGGACGTTCAGACGCTGGATGGCATAGGCGGCGTCGGCATTGTCGACGCCGAGAATATCGCGCAGCGGGGCGATCGCCTGGCCGCTCTGTTCCGCGTCGCGGAGCTGCCGGGCCAGCGCGTCAAGAGAAAAAGTCATCATTTACTCCTTAAGCCCGTGCGAGGAAATTGAGCACCAGCTGATTAAAACTGTCGGCATGTTCCCACTGCGCCCAGTGGCCGCAGTCGCGGTAAATATGCAGTTCCGAACCGGCGATCCCGGCGAGCAGGCGCAACCCGGCGTCCATCGGCACGAAGCGGTCATTGCGTCCCCAGACGATCAGAGTTGGCGCGCTGATTTCGCCCAGCCGCGGGCCAAAGTCAGGAAACTGCTTCGGGTTGGCTTCCAGGCTCTTGACGAAGTTGTCCAGATGGTCGCGGCGCGACAGCATATTGTTGAGACGCGCCTCGAACAGCGCCTCGGTGAGGTCGCGGGTGTCGAAGACGAAGATGCTCATCATCTTTTTGAGGTTTTCAATGGTCGGCTCGCGGTACAGGGCGTTCAGCAGCTTGATGCCCTCGGTCGGCATCGGCGTGAACAGGCTCATGCCGGCGGTCCCCCCGCCCATCAGCACCAGCTTAGCCACCCGCTCCGGCCAGCTCAGGGTGAAGGCCACCGCGCTATGGCCGCCCATCGAGTTGCCCAGCAGATGGACTTTATCGATCCCCAGCTGATCGACCACGCTTTTCAGAATGCGGGCGTTGAGATCCGAACGCGAGCCGCTGTTGACGATAGCATCGCTTTTGCCCCACCCCGGACAGTCGAGGAGCAGCACGCGATAGCCCGCCTCGACCAGCGGGTCAATATTGCGGCTGAAGTTGGCCCAGCCGGTGGCCCCCGGCCCGGAGCCGTGCAGCATGACCACGGTCTCTTTCCCGTCGCCGCAGTCATTGATATGGATACGCAGCGTGCGGCCCCCCTCGTCGACATTGAGGAATCGGCTGGTGGCGGCTTCGGTTTGCGGTTGATAGCTCATGTTAGTCTCCCGGTTAATCAAATCTCGGTGGTGGCGCTCAGCGAGCCGAATCCGGCGATCCACTCGGGGATCGGCCGGTAATAGCGGCCTTCACTGCGCCAGCGGCCAAAAGCGGATAGCGCAGCAAAAGCGGCCACCCAGGTCTTAATTTCGTGCGTCGATTTCCCGGCCATCGCCGACAGCTCGTTTTCCGGTATGAGGCCGACGGAGAGGAGCAGCGTGTCGCACTCGTAATATTTTTCGGTGCCCGGTATCGGTCTGAGGCGTTCGTCGACCGCCGCCACCGTAACGCCCTCGAGACGCTCCCTGCCCGCGATGTCGACGACGGTATGCGAGAGAAGCAGCGGGATGCCGTAATCGTCGAGGCACTGGACGATATTTCTCTTAAGGCCGGCGGAAAAGGGCATCAGCTCCACGCAGCCTTTGACCTCCGCGCCCATGAAGGTCATGCGGCGCGCCATGATGAGGCCGATGTCGCCGGAGCCGAGGATCATCACCTTTTTGCCCGGCATGACGCCCTCCATATTCACAAAACGCTGCGCTGTGCCTGCGGTGTAGATGCCTGAACAGCGCTGCCCGGGAATGCCGAGCGAACCGCGCGGGCGCTCGCGGCAGCCCATCGCGAGG
>ERZ1106981.1285-NODE-1285-length-11588-cov-65.872626_pt1 | contig 11588 bp, 13 predicted proteins | sample MGYA00403692_ERZ1106981 | MGnify/ENA primary metagenome ERZ1106981 (study PRJEB35170, sample SAMEA104062431) | human gut metagenome | biome: human gut; feature: human-associated habitat; material: faeces | place: Denmark | collected 2012-06-22 ... | reverse complement strand
GAAAGAGGCAGTGATCAACGCCTTGACTTACTCATTTTCTAATGGCATGATTGAAGGTACGAATAATCTGATTAAGGTCATCAAGCGCCTGGCTTTCGGTTATCGCTCTTTCATTCAATTTAAGACCCGCATTTTACTTATTTCTAACACCTTAGTTCCCTGCCGTTTTCTCAATTAAAAATGAGTCCCTTTTCTGGAACTCATCTGCGTCTTTCTTGTTTCGGTTTTTCTCTCACCAACACTATTTTTGAAAGAGCCATTGTTTCAAGCTTTAAATTTTGCTTGAAACAACTCGCTTTTTGTTAATCCACATTCATACAAGAACTGATTGATTTGCTTCCCATGTATATAGTTTATCTCTTTTTGATATTTACAAGATCGGCAAAGCGAACACGCAGTTTATTGAGCAGCATACGCGGCGGCAGATTCTCCGGCGACTTTTCCGGTTACCGCAGCATGCGCGTTTGCATCGCCGCAAACATAGCCGTAAGCCCGATAACCGCCAGTCGCTTCCCCGGCACTGTATAAGCCCTCGATCACGCTACCGTCTTCTTTTAAGACCCGGCATTGATCGTCCAGCGTCAATCCACCAAAGGTCATGACACCTCCGGCTGCTACCTTAACGCAGTAGAATGGCGCGGTGGTCAAAGGCTGGGTAAAGATGGTTCGGCCAAACTCATCTTTTCCGCTTTCAACAGCCGCGTTATATTGCTCGATTGTCGCTTTGAGGGTATCCGCAGGCAAACCTACTTTTTCAGCGAGTTCTTCCACGGTGTCCGCCTGTTCCACAATCCCCATATTCTGATAAACAGAAACCTTGTAAACATTATCAGCGACATTTTGATCAAAAATTTCAAAAACAAACGGTTCCTGTGTCTCGACTACACTTTTTGACGTGTCGAACGGATCACCGGTCTCATTGCAGAAGCGGCTCCCTGTGGAGTCCGTCAGGATCGCTCCGCCGGAAAGCACCATCGCTGTGATCAACATATTCTTACTCACCTCAACCGTCGGCGAGCCATAGGCCGCTTTATCCATATCCGTTAATTTCGCTCCCAGTTTTGCGGCTTCCTCAATCATTTCACCTGTCGTTCCCGGACTTCCGGCATAGGTCATTTTCGCATACTCGTCGCCCCAATATTTAGAAAGCATTTCAGGACTGCCGCCGAAACCGCCGCTGGCAATGATTACAGCCTTCGCCGTATATTCAACCGGCTGACCCTTTTGATTGGCAACAACCCCTGTAACTTTACCCCGATCATCCGTCATTAGCGACAACACTGGCGTATCATATTGGATCATCACGCCCTTTTGACTGGCAGCGTCCACGAGTCCGGAAACCAGCTCGTTCGCGTCCGGCATGGATTGGTGTGCCCGATAGGCCGTACTGCCGACGCCCTGCGTTACCTTATCTGAAAATTCAACACCGTTATCAGCCAACCAATCCAAGGTTTCACCGGACAAAGTGCTGACCATTTTCATCTGAACAGGATCGCGGTCCGCACTGGCGCCCTGTGCCATATCCAGCGCATATTGTTCAGGAGAATCTTGAATTCCCGCCTGAGCTTGCAGCTTTGTTCCGGCTGCCTGAAGAATTCCTGTCGATAAAATACAATTCCCTCCAGCATACGCCATTTTTTCTAATAAGAGCACATCTGCCCCTTGTTCCGCTGCCCGCACAGAAGCAGATAAGCCAGACAAGCCTGCGCCGATCACAATCACATCGGCTTCCGTCTTGTTTTGAGGCTCACCTGAAATTGAACCCGTGGATGATGGATTCTGCGGCGACTTCGCACAGCCGGAAGCTGTGATCAACATCGTGCTGAGCAGAAACATGAAGGTCTTCTTTTTTAATGCCATAACACTTTCCTCCCTTCGATACTTAACTTGTGTATCGTTGGACAAAGTATAAGCGTTATATAAGGTTGAAGGTCAAGCACAGAAAGTCAAAGAATTTCCCGATCCTTGATCGGCAGCCACACATCATAATAATGAATGATGGTATTTTCCTTCCCCATGACGCGCGCAATACTGCGTCCCAGGATGTCGCCAGCTAATGTAAAAGCATGCTTTTCGAGATAGTTGACAGCGGGTTGAAGGTTTTCGTAGCGAAGGAATACTTCATTCCGCGTACAGAACACCATCCGAACGCACGGCACCGGGGGATAATAGACACTATCCTGACGATCCAGACTCAGGGCTTCAGCCAACGGCGCTTCCATCGCAAATCCCCAGTGCAGGGGATGTTCAGGTTCTGCGCAAGAAAACATGAAAGACAGATCCGCCGCCGGCATCCAGTCAGTCCAGCGAGTCCGTGCTTCAATCGTAGTTTTACCTTCCAGAAACTGATCTTCGATTTGATGATCCATTCGCCAAAGAGCTGGCCGCATGCCCAGCGTAATCTGATTCAGCTCGGTTTCCAGACTTTCGATCAACGTGATTTTCCGCTGGAATCCCTGCAGCAGAAGTTGTTGGCGCTCGATCCGTTTTTGTTCAGCCTGTTCCAGCTGACGGAAACCGGCGCAGTATTCCTCCAGATCCACGTCGTTCAACAACCGGACCGAGTCCTGCAGCGAGGCCCCGACGTTCTTCAGTTCCTTCATCTTGATCAGGTAGTTGCCATCCACCACGGTATACTTTCGGTATTGATTATCTTCGTCGCGATGCGGCACAACCGCGCCCTGACTGTCATAGAAGCGGATCGTCGGCGCGCTCATCGACAACAGACCCGCCATTTCCCCTACGGTATACTGGTGAAAATTCCGTGTTTTTTCCTGGTCGGCATTGATTCTATTTTTCATCGTCCTTCTCCTCATCGGTTCCCCGTTATTCCCTGGGTGGGAACCGGATCGGCGTCTTCCTTGAGCGCTTCAATATAAAAGCTGACCGGTCGGAAGCCGTCGTTGCAGGAGATCATCGCAGAGCGGGGATTTTTCATCCAGCCTTCGTAAAGATTTTCCCCGCCGTGCGCCAGCGTCATCACAAACGCCGACATACTCGACCAGGCGCTGTCGCACAAGCCCGCCGGCTTTTCCCAGCCGTTAGCGATGAAGACCTGGCCTTCCCGCAGATCGCAGGCATGGAGCATCGGATTTTCATAGCGTTCCATCAAGTCGGTATGTTCAGTTACTTTCATCACGGTGATTCTGCATTTCTTCATGGTTCATCCCTGCCTTTGTCCTTCTCATTGTAGCATATTCATCCTTGCGGATTCATGAGATTCTGCGTTTTGGCTTCATCAAAAGGAAGCAACTTTCATTTTGGTTTCTGCCGCGAATCTTTTGTTTTCCAGTTCTTGATGTTTACGAATGAATCGGACAAAAAAAACCTTGTCTGGATGACAAGCGTCTATTTCAATCATACAAAATTCTAAAAATCTGGATCCGCGGGTGGTCTTTTTCATTCCCTGCAGATTTATTGACAGGCAGCGTTGAACAAGTTTTCTGCCAAGTTCTCTTTGTTTACCAAGAAGTTCTTCGCCCATCTTCGTTATCCGTCAACAATCATCAGAAATGAAACTGAACGCTCAAGACCCTCGCTTTCCTTTATTCCGGCTTTTGATTCTGATTGCGGATCTCGTTGATTTCATCAATATCGTCGAAGCATTGAGAATCGAAGAACTCTTTGAGCGAAAGATTCAGCGCCAGGCAGATACTATAAATCGTCGGCATATACAACGTTTCCTGATCCTTTGACATAAAGCTGGAAATCGTGCTGTTGCCGCAGGCCTTCTGACTCAGCGTACTTGGATTCATGTGATATTCCCCGCACAACTCTTTAATTCTGATTCGTAATGCTTCACTAAATTTCATCGTTATAGTCCATCCTCTAAATTATCGAATAACTCACTGTCGAAGAACTGACTAAACGACATATCGAACGCGCCTAAAATCTTACAACAAGTATGAAGCGTCAGATACTTATCCGGCTCCCGCTTATAATTGTAAAATGTATTCTTGCTGACACCGCTCACCTTGGCCAGCTCATAATACGTCCAGCCCCGTTGCGCGCGAAGTTCATCGATTCTCTTAAGCGTTGCCTCGTTCAATTTCATGCCATCGCTACCTTTGCATCCACCCTGAATTAGTCAATAACTTCCAATTCCTGCTTTTATTATAACTAGCCGCATGATAAAATTGGTTTGGAGGTTATGTGCTAAACTTATGGAAAACAAAGAGTTCCCGGATGTCGGTTCCGCTGTGCGCCAAATCCGGATTGACAAAGGCATGACAATCGAAGCCCTTTCCCGTATTACTAAAATTAGAATTGAGGAGTTGAACAGCCTGGAACAAGGCGGAAACTGCCCGGTTCCTGATTATTTCATGATCTTAACCGCGCTGGGTTACGATTGGGATCAGATCGTCGACTTCCTGCAGCGCGGCCAGACCCCGCTGACATAAAATCACAGCCCCGGATGTCGTCCGTTCCTCTGTCTGTATCCAAAAGAAAGTAAAAGAAAAGAGGATGACCCTCTTCTCCTCTTCCTCGCTTACTTCCCGGAATTGAATATCTGTTTCGTTTTCCAATCCCGGTGAGCGTTTAAGGAAGCGAAGCGAAATCATCCTGCTTCTGTTGTTGGCTTAGATCCCTAAGAACTGGTAAAAATCAAATAACGGAAAAGTACCTGATAAAACAGATAAGTAAATTGACTTCATGGTTGATTACTCCTCTCTTTTCAAGTACTTGATACAAAAATTATATTATCCGAACTCAGATTAAACAAGGAAACCCGCTTAATAAAGATGGTTTAAAACACGGCGCTTCCCTGTGTCGTTTTTATAGAATTTACAGTAAAGGAGAGCGAATGAAACAAGTCAACGCTTTAATACGGATAACCCGTCTGAAAAAAGGAGTTAAAGCGGCGGCGTTAGCCCATGAATGCAATATCACAGCCAGTTATTTAAGTCAGATCGAGTCCGGGAAAGAAGTCGATCCGGCGATCACCTCGAAGATCCTGCGCCAGCTGGGAGTTGAGATCAAGAAAAATAACCGGCAGGTTCAGAAATACGACAGAATGATGGACGACTTGATCAACGCGGCGGCGTATTACGACCAGACCCGGGTCAAGGAACTGATCGATCAGCTGGCTAAATCCGAGGCTGTTCTCATGGAGTCCGAGCTTGCGCTAAAGTGGATGCTGGCAACCTTTATTGCACAGGTCTTGAATAAAAATAACGGAGCGATGAAAGAAACACGGGAGATTCTGAAAAAATGCGTAAAATTGTTTACTCCGGAGCTGCTTCAGATTTATTATTTGTATCTGGGGATGTCCTTTGCGAACAGCCGCAGCGATTTGTTTAAGGAGTCCATGTTGAAAGTTTTGGGGATGAAGGAGAGAGAATCCGTAACTTCGATCGCTCATTACAATCTGGCGATCTGTTATGCCCGGGAAAATAATCATTTTCTGGCTGACAAGCACAATCTCAAAGCGCAGCGTGCCTTTCTTGATGAACAGAATTATCTCCGCTTGATTTTCAGTAAATCTTTCGAGGCTGTTTTGTATTCGGAAAACGGGATGATGGAGGAAGCGCTGGAAATTTCCTGTTCCATTCTCGATCAGACGATCATCAAGATTCCGCTTTACCAGCGTCAGCAGGTCCTTCATAATATTCTTTTCACCTGTATTCTGGCAAAGCGCTATGAAGATGTCCAACGCTTCTGCGCTCAATATAGTTCTTCCGTCGAATTGAATGATTTCCATCGCGCTCTGCAGGCTTGGGCCTTCATCAAACTGAATCGTCCCCAGGAAGCGGAAGCCTTGATTCAAAGCTGTACGCCGGATAAAAATGATCCATTTGCCTCGCAGTTTATCGCAATCGTCCATTTGACACTAGCGCAGGATGAAGCGGGACTGCAGCGTCTATTGATCCAGTTTCAAAAGTTCGCGCTCAAAGTAGGCAACGACCTTTCCGCCAAATTCATCACAGACTTGTTATGCGAATCTTATATTCGCAAGAACAATTATTCGAAAGCCGTGTATTACCAAAATCAAATTGCACACAAAAATTAAATCCAGGAATTCAGGAAGAAAGAAGGATACGAAGATGCCGGAAGAAGTACAAGATCTGCTGGAACAGCTGGCTCAGGACAATCAGGTGAGTGTCGATGAAATCAAACAGGATCTGCAAAATCGGATCGATCAAGCGTGGGAGGATCCGGAAGATAAATATCCCGAGTTTCGGCGATTCTTTAAAAACAAGAAACCGACCTCGGTCTTTTTCCTGTATGCCTTCGATCAATTACAAAAGATGAACGATAAAATCCAGGAAATCATTGAGGAAGTTTATTTAACGGAGATGAAAGCAGGAACGGAACCTTCCATTGAAGTCGCCGCCCGGCTGGATGCCCGCCAAATGGAAGATCCGATCGAAACCTTCCTGACAATTTTAACCTGTCTTCAAAGCAACGCGCTGATCATTGAAACCATCCGGAACATGGATATCTGACAGTTTAATGCTTCGCTTGCTTATTGCTTTAATCCCCTGACTGATGTGCTTTTTTCTCTGACAGCGATCGTTTCGTTCGCTTTTTCGATATAAACACAATGGGATCATAGTTCCTTGGAATTCTTCTGGCAGCGTATAAGGATTTTAAAGTTCGATTATCCATTGTTGAAATCAAATTGCCTGCGCTGGACATGGTAAGAAAAGCAATCCAAAATAAAATCGGGAGATTTACCAAGCAGGACATCCAAGAACTGTGCCCATCTCTAAGCGTGAGTTCCATCGAAGGCTCTTTGCGCAAGCAGGTAACTTCCGGCGAACTTGCACGATAGGGCGCAGGAAAGTCGGCCTGCTGCTTTCGATTAAAATAAATGCCCTTAAGCCCACGTCTATTCCCTTAAAATCAGCATTCATTTAAGGGAAACAATAAATATTACGAGAAAGGGTGTCAGACAGCTCAAAAGAGAAAATAAAAAAATGTGCGATTTTCAGAAGAAAAAAGCACATTTTTTAGTATTGTGAATCGATGCTAAACGGATTAAATTCTCGGGAAGACTATAACGCAATTCCTCTCTCATGCTCTATGAAACTTCTATTTCGTTTGAGGATATCACCGATACGATAACCTCTTAAGGGAGTGCCTGGATCCGGCATTATCCATCTCGGCACAGGCGGAAAGAGATGGAGATTGTGAATCAAAATAGCGAAAACACTTTAAAAATCCAGCTGTCTTCCATTGGAAGCTATGACTTGTTGGTACCAGGCGAAGGAATCCTTTTTAATCCGGGCATAGCTGCCGCGGCCTTCATCATCCCGGTCAACATAGATAAAACCATAGCGCTTTTTCATTTCGCCGGTCGACACGCTGATCAAATCCAGACAACCCCAGGCCATGTAACCAATCAGATCCACACCGTCGTCCACCGCTTTGTTCATCTCCAGGATGTGATCCCGCAAATAAGCGATGCGGTAATCATCATGAATTTTTCCATCGGTACTCAGTTGATCCACGCAGCCGATGCCATTCTCTGTAATCATGATCGGCACCCGGTAACGATCATATACCTTTAACAAGGTCGTGCGCAGACCGACCGGATCGATCGGCCAGTTCCACGCCGTTTCCTGCAAATAAGGATTCTTGATGCCGCCCATGATGTTGCCGCTGGTTTCTTCGCTGAATTCCTGGGTGCTTTCTGAAATACTTTGATAATAGGAGAAGGTGTAATAATCGCAGACGCCTTCTTTCAGGATCGCTTTTTCTTCCTCATTCAGCTGCAGCCGCACGCCGCGTTTTTCAAATTCATTCAATGCGTAAAACGGGTATTCGCCCTTCAACATCACGTCCGCGCAGGTATTGTTATAGAATAAATCATTCTTCAATACGAGCAGCACATCCTCGGGATGACAGGTTCGCGGATAGCGGGTGATGTGGCAGATCATCGTACCAAAGTGAAAGTCCAGGTTGATCTGACGGCCGCGGATCACTGCTCTGGCTGAGGCGATCATCATGTTGTTCAAGGCGTTGAAGCGCTCGTCAGGATCGTCTTTCTGTTGATGGATGAACTGGGCCTGCGGATCGATCAAAGCCCCCTGCCCCAGCGCGCTCATCGGCAGGAACATGTCGTTGATCTCATTGAAAGGAATCCAGTAGCGGACTTCATCCTTATAATTTTCGAACAGCGTGAGCGCATAGCGGACATACAGATTAATCACTTGTTTATTGATCCAGCCATGATATTTCAATGCAATCGCCAGCGGAATATCGCTGTGCGAGAGAGTAACCACCGGCTCAATGTTGTATTTCTTTAATTCCGCAAAGACGTGATGATAGAATTCCAGCCCTTTGGGATTGGGAGCTGCATCGTCGCCGTTGGGATAGATGCGCGCCCAGGAAATCGACATCCGGTAGGCCTTAAATCCCATTTCAGCGAACAGCGCGATGTCCTCCTTGTAGTGATGATAGAAATCAACCGCAGTGTGCGACGGATAGTGATAAGCTTCGTTTTGATCCAGCGCAATCCGGCGGGGTGAGGTATGCGAGCCAGATGTGACAACATCCGCGACACTGATCCCTTTTCCATCTTCCAGATAAGCCCCTTCCACCTGATTGGCGGCGGTGGCGCCGCCCCAGAGAAAATCATTTCTGAACTGTTTCATCGTTTACTCCTCAAATTTCAACAAACTCATGGCGATCCAGGTCACAACCATCGAAACACCGACGCCCAGCATGTACCACGGGAAGGTTTCCGTCATCGCCAGTACGATCGTGCCAAACGGAACGAAGCCAAACGACAGATACTGAACCGTGAACGCGCCCATGATCGCGCCGCCGGCCGCCCCGCCGATCACCGTGGCCCACAACGCTTTCTTATATTTCATAATCAAGCCGAACATGACGGGTTCTGTGACGCCGATCAGTGCGGTAACGCCAGTTGATAAGCCCAGCGATTTCGTTTCTTCCTTCTTCGCCTTCCAGAAAATGAACAGCGCGCAGACCGCCATCGCCGCATTTGACGCCGCGGTGCAAGGATAGATGAAATCGTAGCCGAGCGTCGCCAGATTCTGCACCGTGATCGGCGACATCGCCACCTGCATGCCGGTCATCAACATGAACGGATACAGCGCACCGCACAAAGCGCCGCCGACCGGGCCTAACGACGTATACAGCCAGAGGATGCCCTGGGCGACAAAGGTACCGATCCAGTTGCCGATCGGCGCCAGAACCATCCAGCCAACGACGGCGGAAAGCATGACGGAAACCAGCGGTGTGACGATGATATCGATCATCTTCGGAACTACACGCTTGCAGGCGCGCTCGACATAGGACTGGAAATAAACGATCAGGATTGCTGGAATCACGGTCGACGCATAACCGGCATAGGTGATCGGCAGAAAGCCGAACAACTTCACCGAGGTCCCTGCCATGCCGGAGAAGGTCGGATGCATGATGATCGCGGCCGTGGTTGCCGCTAAATATGGATTGCATTTGAAACGCTTGCCTGCCGAGAAAGCGACCAGCACAGGCAGAAAGTAGAACGCGGCTTGGGAACAGGTAAAGAAGAAAGTATACGTTTCCGAGGCCGGATCGATCAGTCCCAGCGTCTGAATAGAATACAGAATGCCCTGAAGCAGGCCGCAGGCGACGATCGCCGGAATGAACGGGGCGAAGATCGAAGACAACGTTTCCATAAACGTTCCCAACAGGTCTTTCAGTCCGCGCTTTTCCTTTGGCAGATCCCGATCGAGATTTTCTTCGATGCCTTCCTGCCGCTTGAGATCGCCGGCCTCGCAGATCGCTTCATAGACGTCGTTGACCTCGTTGCCGATGATCACCTGATACTGGTTGTTGCTCCACTTGGAACCAAACACGGATGGCAGCTTATCGATCGCTTCAGCCTGTACCTGGTTTTTATCTTTGACGGTGAAGCGCAGGCGTGTAACACAATGCGTGACGAAGGAAATATTCTCCTTCCCTCCAACATGGCTGAGTATTTCGGCAGCTAAGGCTGTGTAATCTTTTGTCATATCCCAATTCTCCTTTACATAGAAATGACTTCGTTTCTTGCCTTTTCTAGGCAAGCTTGCTGACTATCGTTTTTTGATATTTCTAACTTTGAATATCTTCTCTGTGAAATCCGCTCGCGCATGCCTGCGCGGATTCGCAATTTCTTCGTTGGCGATCAGGAACGCAACCGGTTTATTTCATTCCTGATGAAACTTCATCTTACCGAAAGATCGGGCGTCCCTGGAACTTTCGTCGAAAAGGTTAAGGCTGAGTTGTCAGACAACGTTCACGGTCGCATAACCGCTGAACATGCAGGATCAGATAAAACTTTTCTTCCTCACTGACCGGATAGCCGTTCACCTCCAGATAAACCGCCATCCCGTTGACGATCCCGGCAATCTTTGCGTATTGTTTCTGCATCGTCTGATAGAGAGAATAAGAACAATTCTCGCTTACGCCTTCATTGATCCGCCGAAGCAGATACCGCATATGCGTCGCGAACCGGGCGTAATTGAACGAATTCAGATGGATCGTCTGATGCAGATGCGCTTCGATAATCCGCGTACAGCCGGCGATTAATTCTTCTTCCTTCTGCGTGTTGGACGCTTTGACCGTCAGCTCGGAATTGATGATATTCAGGGCGATCCCGGCTTTCTCACTCGCCGGCAGACAAATCCCCAGCTGTTCCTCAATCCGTTCCAGCGCGTTCTCCGCCAGTTTCATTTCCAGCGGATAGCTGCTTTCCAGTTCATAAGTCAGCGGCATTTTCAGCTCGATGTTCTTGTTCAGTCTTTCGATACAGAATTCGAGATGATCGGCCAGGGTAAACGGCAGGTTGGGATTCAGTTCCGCCGGGATTTGATCAACGGCTTCGTTGTAGAGCTGGTCGGCAATCTGTAAGATCTGCGGATTGACCGTTTGAATCAGCCGGATGGTTTCTGAATTAAAACCGTAATAGGTCCGGGAAATGGACGAGAGATCGTTCAGCTCGCATGGCATTTTCTGAAACCCGACGCCGCGGCCTTCGACGATCACTTGTTCACCCTTGGAATCTTCGGCTAAGGCAAAGTTGTTATTGATCTTTTTCAACAGCTTCATAAGCGTTCCCCTGTCATCACACGATCGCCGGCCTCGACCCGGCTGTTTTCCAGATGCTTCTGCCAGCGTAAAGCCTGCGGTTGAGTCACGAACATCATCACCGTCAGATCATAAGCGCTTAAACGCTCGCGGTCGAAACGGATGATGGGTTCGCCCCGGCGGACTCTGTCATTCACCTTTTTCAGTGCGGTAAAGCCCTGCCCCTGCATCTGCACCGTATCGATGCCGATATGAACCAGCACCTCCACCTCCCCGCAGCGGATGCCGAACGCATGGCGTGTTTCAAATACCATGGCCAGCCGGCCGTCGCAAGGGGCGCAGACGGTTTGCGACTGCGGGATCACCGCCACGCCGTCGCCCAGGTTTTTACTGGCGAAAAAGGGATCGTTGACCTGCGTGATATCGAGCAGCTGCCCGGCCGCGGGTGCGCCCAGAATCATCGCTTTTTTTGAAAATAGCCCCAACATGTTAACACCTCCTTTAATGCAATCGGGTAGGAAGCTAAGGAAGCCGATTCTTCCTTAGCTTAGCTCCTCCCACAC
>ERZ1106981.1282-NODE-1282-length-11634-cov-3.706451_pt1 | contig 11634 bp, 13 predicted proteins | sample MGYA00403692_ERZ1106981 | MGnify/ENA primary metagenome ERZ1106981 (study PRJEB35170, sample SAMEA104062431) | human gut metagenome | biome: human gut; feature: human-associated habitat; material: faeces | place: Denmark | collected 2012-06-22 ... | reverse complement strand
GCTCGACAGTACCAGCTCATGCTCGTCTTCAAGATTCCAGACTTCGACGAATGACTCTCTGCATCCCCATAGATCCGCCAACAGACGAACTATTTTTTTAGATGCCCGCACGCGATCTTCAGCCTCAAAGAACACGATGATCTCGTCTGTCCTTAATGCAGGGTCGGGATAGGTACACTGACAACATGCACGAAAAAGAGGGAGATAAGACTGGCGCATCATTTATCCCCTTTTGGCTGAACCTGAAGAACTGAGGCAAACCGTTCCACCCATTCAGGGAAAAGCTCGCAGGCTAAATCATGCATCGTGCGTGCGGCAGGCAGGCTCTTGCGATCGGTGTGGTATTCAAGGCGATGAGCAGGCTGCCCCAGACTGTGCCCGGTTTTGTAGACGTCCAGATCGTAAATATGGGTATCGAGCAGGCTAACGGAAATATCTGCGCTGCTATAAGATCCTTCGGCAATGATGTTACTGAGCGCCTCCAGCGCGTCTTTTGCCAAGGTGGTGTAGTCCATACAGTTAACCAACACCTTTACCGGCGGCAATACAATACCGAATCCCCGATATGGCAGTAACCCTTCCAGCAACGGGATCGTGCCGCGCAGAAACTCCCGAACGTCCGGTACCACCGGCTTTATCATGGCTAACGCCGTATGGTTGGTCGCCAGTAATACCAGCTCCAGCATAATAGAGCGCGCGCCCTGTGAATCGATCACCACGACATCATAAGCATTAAACAGCGGGTGCTGGAGCAAATTACGTAAGCGGATCCGCCCATCCGGCGCGTGCATCATTGAGGTTTTAAGCTGTTCGTGGGGATCGTTAGAGACGATCAAGTCCAGATTGCTCACGCTGGTATGGGAAATAATTTGCTCTGGGGCGTTCAGATCGACTGTCTGCATGAGAAGTTCATACAGACCACAGGGCGCTTCATAGCGCAGAGAATAGTAGCTTGATGCCGTAGGCTGCGCGTAGTCGCCGTCTATCAGCAAAGTCTTTAGGCCAGCGTCGGCCAAAAATCCAGAAAGGTTAGCCGCGTGAGTAGATTTACCCTCACCGCCTTTAGTTGAAATGATTGATATAACTTGCATAATGTCACCTGTTGCAGTTTCGCTTTACAAATGACATTCATAAGCTTGTCGTCAAAACTCAGGGATTGAAAATCCCCGTGTCCTTGGTTCGATTCCGAGTCCGGGCACCAATTATTTAGAAACGGGCGTCTACTGACGTCCGTTTTGCTTTATAAAGTCAATAAGTTATACCCTTCACCACGTCTACTACCGTTAGTTAAAATCTACTGGTATCGCTCCCTTTTTGTTGGTAAAAAAGCTGGTAAACTCAGTTCGATGAGTTTTTTACCAACATTTGGGCAAGGGGACTTGTCATGCGTTTAACTGATATTGCTGTAAAAAACGCCAGGCCTTCCGGCAAGCAGGTCAAGCTATCTGATGGAAAGGGGTTGTATCTGTTGGTGCATCCTAACGGGTCGAAGTATTGGCAGGTTGCTTATCGCTATGATGGTAAGCAGAAAGTCTTTTCTCTCGGCACGTATCCCAATGTTCCCCTCGCAGAAGCTCGCACAAAGCTCGTAGAGGTGAAATCTCTGTTAGCTGATGGAATTGATCCACTCCAACAAAAAAAGGCTGTAAAGGCTGAGGAGCGCGGTGATTTTACGTTTGAAGCTGTCGCGCGCGTCTGGCACGATAAGATGTCCGTTAGTGAGCGCTGGATACCTCAACATAGTGAACGAATTTTAAACAGCCTCATCAATCATCTTTTCCCCACAATTGGTTCAAAAGATATTACGAAGCTGACCACTCGCGATCTGCTTCGGCCCTTGCGTAAAATTGAGGCCAAAGGTCAGCACGAAACCGCTTCACGTCTGAAACAGCGGATCACAGCTATCATGCGTTATGCCGTTCAGGAAGATATGATTACCCATAATCCCGCTAATGAACTTGGCGGTACGTTAATCACACCTAAAAGAACGCATTACCCAGCGCTTGAACTTGAACAGATACCCGATCTACTTGCTCGTATTGATGCTTATAATGGCCGTAGATTAACGATATTGGCTTTAAAGCTCACGATGCTTGTATTTATCAGGTCAAGTGAATTACGCTTCGCCAGATGGCCAGAAATAGATTTTAAAAATGCCTTATGGGTTATTCCAACTGAAAGGGAAGAAATAGAAAACGTCAAGTTTTCAGAACGAGGTTCAAAAATGCGCATACCGCATTATGTTCCCCTGTGCAGACAGTCAATAGAAATACTTAAAGAGTTAAAAGATATTAGCCATGATGTTTCTGATGGGAAAGGTCTAATATTTATTGGTGCTCATGATTATCGTAAACCAATGAGCGAAAACACAATCAACAAATCTCTTCGTCAAATGGGTTATGACACCCAAAAGGATATATGCGGTCATGGTTTCCGCACAATGGCTTGTAGTTCTCTTGTTGAGTCTGGTATATGGACAGAAGATGCTATTGAAAGACAAATGAGCCACAAAGAGCAAAACAATGTCAGGGCTGCTTATACCCATAAAGCAAAACATATAACACAGCGTCGATTAATGTTGCAGTGGTGGGCTGATTATCTCGATGCTAATAAGGAAAAACATATTATGCCTTTTGATTTTGCAAGAACAAATAATTAAAAATAACAGGAGGGAGGAGCACTTGGTACTCCCTCATCAAAAAGACACTTTCGCACTCCCACGTTGCCACCCTGTATCATTCCAACTGTTCGTTGCTGACTATCTTCTGAATAGCCCCCCTATCCCAAAAAGCCTGGATTCTGTGTAAAACCAATCAAAACAGGAAAGCATTTCCATAATCATCTGACATAACTCAATTAAATCTCCCCCTTCCAGTATCGTTTAAAACGATCAAAACCAAAATAATGATAGACAATAACTATCATATAACATTTATCGATCGGTATTATCGATGCAGTTACCGATCGATGACCACTGACTTAATCGTCATAACCTATCAATAGATACTTATTGATCCTTTTTATCGATCATTGCTATTGAGAAGCTCCTTTCTGATGTTATGCTTTTCGAGCGAGCGAGAGGTAAGACACATTGGAATGGGGATTTACATTATGGGGATCAACGTTGTGGTTAAAGTAAAAAAAATTACCGGGCTTGTTCTAGTTTCTTCTTTTATTTTATCGGGTTGCCAACAACTTCAAAGCTCATATAATTCTTTATCAGAGGGGCTAAATAAAATTTCAATACCAAACATTACTAATTCAAAGAAAAATGAATTAGACGAAAAGTCGTTCACAAAAACATCCTTAAAAGCAATTTGTTCAGATTTTCAAAAAAATCAGTATATGGCAAATGACAAGTGGGATAGTAAATACATTGAGTTTACAGATAAGATAATTAATGTAGCACAAGCTGGACCACGTTTTACTGGAGATCCAGATTTTAAAGGCACACAAGCTGTTTTTATTTTCGACTCAGGGATTATATCAAGTGGATATAGGGCATGTAAGGCAGGTGCATTTGTTAAATATGATGATCTTAAAAAATATAACGTTGGCGATGTAGTTACAGTAAAAGGGTTTGTACTTATAGATAATGTTGGTGGAGCGAGCAATCAAATATCGTTATCACCTGCCAAGATTTTAAATAAATAAAAACAATAGTTATCACTTAATAATAAAATGGAGTTAACAATGAATAAATATATATTATTAGTCGCCGTTTTTCTCCTCAGCGCTTGCGATTCATCATATAGTGTTAGTGACTTTACTGGCAATCATGAATTAATGGAAAAGTGGGTCATAAAATGTCAAAAGGTAACTAACCCATCAGACACTATAATAGAGAATTGTCAAAACTTACAGAAAGCACAAATGCAAGAATTAGATAAAGCAACAGATGACATAATAAAGAACATGGGTAAAAAACGATATTAATCAACGCAATTAAAACAAAATATCTATCCATAACATTACTCATAGACTCATGTTAACTTAATAAAGAGGATACTATGGCAATCTGCCCATTTTGTAAAAGCACTGTCAGCGATGATGCGACCGTGTGCCCCAAATGCCATGCCGAAAAAGAAACAACTTTTAAAGGTCACTTTGAAAGAGCAGCAGAACAAATGAAACCAATGCTAACGTTATTTGGTATGTTTGGGCTTCTCATAGGTTTTTCTTTCGGAACACTCATAGGTTTAAAAACATTTTGGATTGCTGGTTTTCTTGTAGGTGTTGTAATTTTCATTTTCGTAACGTTTTTCCCTGCGATAATAAAAGCACTCTTTAAAAAAAATAAGGTAGTTTGGTATAGATAATCTTTTCATTTTTCAGTTATTTTGTGTCCATTAACAGTTCAGAGGTGGTGTTTTTTCATACAACCACCTTTTCTGTATATAAACCGGAAACCATCATGAAAAAACTCTTTGCATTAGCTTTTATTATATTCTTATCTGGATGTAATGATAAAATAGATTGTAATACGACCTCTGTCACCGATGACATTAAATCGAGTATTATATTGGGCTTTACTAAAATATTCCCAATGATGTATGACAAGGTATCACTGGAAAGCGGTGCTACTATTGATATAGAAGGAAAGGCCATAAAAAGTGAAAACAAAGATATCCAAGTATGTGAATATAATTTCAAAATGCATCCTGCAACGGATAGCGCAGTTGAATTTTACAATGCCACCCCTATAAGGGTAAAACTATCTGAAAATGATGGCGTCACCTCAATAATATCTCGAAATGATGTTGTTAGTAGTGTTATTGAACTAATAAGAAATGAAAACATAATAGAGAATAAGGATGTAAAACCAACTGAAAAGCAAGCCGCATTAATTGAATCAACGAGAAAAAAAGAAGCTGAAAGAGAAAAAGAAAAGGCAGATAGAGAAAAGTCAGAAATAGAGAAAAAAGAAAAAGAGAGCAAAAAAACAGAAGAAATATTTAACAAAATGAAAGCAATGAGTGATGATAGTTATCACTTAGTCAGTAAGAATGACTTAGTAATATTTGACACTGTTAATGGTAACTATAATTTGACAGATGAAAAATATTTGGAATACTTCAGCTCAGCGTATAATAACGAGAGCGACCCTTTTAAAAAAGAAGATATTAAAGCGAGTGAATTAGAAAGAATAAAATCAGAGTTTAGCAAGTTTAAAAAAGGAGAGCCTATTTTTATTAAATACCCTGCAATAATAAGTAGCCTTTCAAAAAACACTAATTTTATGGGAATGACAAGAAAAGAAATGGATTCTTATGTCGGAGCGGAGGTTGATGGGAGAGGTAGTTTAGCTTCTGGCTTCGATGTTTCAAATAACACCCTAGATTTGTCAAAAACGAATTATAGCGCATTCTGCAATAACGGAAGTGAAGATCCAAATTCAATAAATAGATTCGTTGGTGCGGGCCGTTTATATATAAGTATAACTGCTATAAATAACCAGGCCCCGTGTTTAATAAAATTTAAAGACCGAGATGAGGCGAAATACGTCTACGATGCTATTTCTAACTATGACAAAAGAATAGGGTTGGAAATGAATCTATATCTCGATGGAACAACTACTAATAATGGTCTAAATGCTTATAACTCGAGTCTGAAATTAGTGTTAAGAGATAAAAATGATAACACCAAAGAATATATAACCTCAAAGTAAAAATAAAACAAAAGGCCTATACACATATATTATGTATAGGCCCTTATGATTACAGTTTACAGACCGATATAATTTTATGTTAAGAGGATATTAAGGCAATCTCCCCATTTTGCAAAGCACAGCCATTGATGCTGCTACCGTAGATCCACATGTCATGCCGAACAGAAACAAATGTTAAGAGTCACTTTGGAAGAACAGTAGCGCAAATGAAGCACGTAACAGGTCTTTAAGGTATATTTGGAATTGTCATATACTTTACTTTCAGACTGTAAATCGGAATAGCAACATATCCGTTTATTTTATTTTTTATTTTTTCGGTTTTGTAACATTTCTCCTGCAATAATAAAAGCATCCCTTAAAATGGATAAGGTAGTTTGGTATAGATAACCTTTTATTTTTAATTTATATCATGTTCCTTGACATTTTAAAGGTGGTATGCTTTTTTTTTGTATACAATTACCTTTTCCTGTATGTAAGTTCAAGAAGCAAAACGAGTTCTCCTCTCCCAACACATGAAGATTATTTCTTATGCTCATTTTCTCTTTTTGTTCTGAACCTCTCTCCTATTAAATTCCCTCTCCTTCTTGTCTTTCAATTCTTGTTCTGAATCTCTCAATAAAAATTCAACTTTCCATTTCTTTCCAATTTCATCCACATATACTCCAATTCTTTTCCTATTTGTTTCTAATTCCAAGCCGTTTAGCGGTGTGTGGTATGTGGTTTTTCTTATTAAACTCATAGTAATCTCCTTTTTTAATTTCTTCTTCTATATATTGTTCAAGTTCTAAATTTTCCTTTATGTCTTCTTTTTCGATTCTCATATTTTTATAAAACTCAACGTCGGTGACTTTATAATTATTTTTACTTTCACGACCAGGACTAATAATACTTAACGTGATTTTACAAAAAAGCAAGCCGAGCCAAGTATTTTTTTTCTGGTTTTCTTCTATTTGCTTTAGTTGTTGTCTCAATCTATCTCTTATTCCATTAGTTTTGATTGCATTATTTTTTAAATTAATATATAAATTACGATTTCTTCTTTTTCGTGGTGGTTTCATGTTTAAGATATTTACACCGTTAATAAACTGTTCTGTTTTTTTTAAATCTCCTTTTTTAATCTCTTCTTTTGCCTTGTATATGAACAATTCTTTTTGTCGAAGGTGACTGAGATTTGTTATTGTGTCAGCAATGTTATTGTCCCTTAATGTTTTATTTACTAAAACAGCCCATGATCTACGCCACACCTCAACAAGTCTTGGGTCATTCCATTCTCTGGCTTTTTTGTTTAAAAAACCATTTTTATTAACCTTTCTCATCGTGAGCATAACGTGAGCATGTGGATTTCCACTTCCTATATCATGTATTGCATAATCTGCAATCATGCCTTTCTCAACGAAATAACTATTTAAATACCTCTTTAAAAGCTCTTCATTTTTTTCCGGTGTAATATCTTTGGGTAGGGCAATAATAAAATAACGGCATAATTGGGAGTCTTTCCTTTTTTCCATCTTTTCAACTTCATTCCAAAGTTGGGAACGATGACGGAAACGAGCAGGGGCCGACTCTGGTAATAAAATACCGCTTTTATACAGATCTTGTTTTTTAGTGTAGTTGAATATCTTGCCTGTTTTTTCGTCTGTCAATTTTATGCGGCAATTGTAAGCAGCCAAATAAACGGAGCTTTTACTTTTACCCTCTTTTGTTATACGTGTAAGCACCTTAAAACTTAGGTGAAATATTGCCATATTTTGGCCTCCTTTATTATATTCATAATTTTCATTTTATCGTGCAACCTTTGCCGCTGGCATTGAGTCTTCGACTGGGCGGCAGGTAAGCCTCCCGCTTCACGGCTTGCCGTTAGTGCGAAGCACACAGCCCCGCAGGGACCACACATTACCCGAAGGGGAATGTATAAGTGGGCATTATTAGCTAACACTAAAATGTTGCTCTCTTCGTTCGCCACTTCGTGCCTTATTTATTTAATAAAAACTTTTTCAATAAAATCAAATAAAATGACATAAAAATTGACTTTATTATTTTTAGATGTATTGAACATAATGAAATATTAAAACAGGAGTTATAAAATGGAAAGAAACAACATCAATATATGTGCGAAAGAAATAAAAGATCATTATTTCCTTTGCTTAAAAGAAAACAACGGTCGTATTTTTGCAAATTCAGCAACTTACAGAGTTAAAACTTGGGAACAGGTAGAACAAAGGGCTTTCAGAGAGAATTTTTTCAATTTCTTTAAAACACAATATCAATATAGAAAAACCAAACATATAAACAGTAGTTATTTTACTATGGCAATAAAAGACTTAAAAAATAAATTTTATTACCCCGCATTTACTATAAATAAAAAAGAATATGAAACCAGAGGTGATGAGTATTTAAATGAAGTGAAAGAGTATTTCATAAAGATAATTAATGAAAAAATCAAAGAAAGACAAAAATCAGTCAAGGATAAAGAATAAATATTACAAAAAGAGGTAATGTATGGACTTAAACCAACAAAAAGAGCGATTAAAGCGTGAACTCGCACGATTAGAGCAAAAAGAAAAGTACTTAAAGAAACAGGCGGAAGCCAAAAACATTAAGGCAATTATGGCTGAAATTTTAAAGTATGATATTCCACAATATAACAACTTTAAGAAACTGGTTGGATTGCTGACATATTTTGAGCATCAGAGTGAAGACTTTAAAAATGGAATAATTGCGTGGGCAGAAAACGAACTCAAAGAAAGAAAAGATAAGAAAATAGCACGAACATTCAAAAAGTTATAAAAAAACCAAAGTGATAGATTAAAATAAGATTTTTTTTAATTCTCACAAACTCATCTGACAACTTGTCGGCTGTTTTTATATTCAGGGTTATTAATTATTTTAAGAGGAAAGCAGTCAAGGGCGCGTAGCGGCGATAGCGAACCCTTGACGGCTTGGAACGCCCCGCACACTGGCAAAGGTGGAAGGAGAACAAAGTGAACCTTCCACCTGTTAAACCGTTTTATTCTTTCAAATATTCAAATCCTTTTTCTATTCTTACTCCTCTTCTTATTTCATCTAAAACAATCCGTGCCTCTTCAATAATTTCTTTTTTTTCTTCATCATTGGGATGGATAATATCGTAATAATCAATCCCTTCATTCTTTGCTATTTGTTCAATAAGCACTTCAACATTAAAGTGATCTAAATCTTTTATTTTTTTGCTTTTTAAGTAATTCATAATCTCATGTTCTGTAAATCTATGTGTTGTTTTAAATTCAAAAATGTGCATTTATTTAACCCTCTTGTTTTGGTCTTGTATATTACCATAATAAAGATATGATGATGTCATGTATCTGGGGTGTGTTTTTGAAAAATCGTGCCTGTTCTCCTCTATCCATTTTTTTCTGTCTTATTGTACTTTTTCTACGCGTCGCAGGATATGTGTGTTAGTCTCTCAGTATGAAACGCTAACGAACGGATCGAATACAGTTTCCGATCTCATATTTAGTTTTAATTTCAACGTTCCTCTTACATTCACTCTTATATGTCCTGTAAATTATTTTGAGACGTTTTATATTATGATAATCCAATTCTATTAAGGGTAAATAAACATCACTTAAAAGCACATTTAAGCTCACTCGCACTTAATTCTATTAACAATTCCTCATGGTATTCTATAACTTTCATTTCATTAATAAACATAATTATCAAAATAAATACCATCCCTCTTACTTATATTTATTCTTTTTATTTACATCATCAGAACCTACTTAATCACTCATAACAACCTTTTACACAAAAAAGACATATATTGTTTTCCCTTATAAAATTGAGCCACAATAAAACATAATATCTGATATGGCTTATTAACCACTTGACAATATTTTTAAATGTATTATTAAAAAATAAAACTAACAACAAGACTCATATTTGAAAAGTTTCACTAACTATCAAAAAGGAGTAATTACTCAAAGGAAATGTAAAATGCTATTAGAACAAGAGATATATAACATAGAAAAATTTGAAAATAAAATTCAAAAATACGCTTTGTGCTGTGACGATTTTAATGATGGTGTTTACAGAAGCCCCAAAGATAAAGCACTATTAAAAAAATACATTGCTTTTAATAATAAGTCATTTATAAATGGTTTGGTCTTCGATGTAGACCATCAAAATGGAGCAATTGCCTGGGATTTAGCTGACTTACCCAAACCTAATATAATAATTCAAAATACCAAAAACGGTCACGCACACCTACTTTATGCTTTAAAGAACCCAGTTCTGAAGACTGACTTTGCAAGAATAAAGCCGTTGCGATTAGCCTCAATTGTTCAGCGAGGTTTTACGGAAAGACTGGACGCAGACAGAGCCTATGCTGATATTTTAATGAAAAACCCTATCAATATAAATGAATGGAGAAGTACCTGGACAAACATTCCAGAATATGATTTAGATTATTTAGCAGATTTTGTGCCTGATATTAGAATTACTAAAAATACTAAACCAAGTCCAGTATATGGTTTAGGCCGTAATGTTAATTTATTTGAAGATTTAAGAATTTTATCTTATAAAGATGTTTTAAAATATAAAGCAAACAAAACATATTATGATTTTTATGAGCATATTCTTTCTCGTGCAATTATGTTAAACAACCATTGTAATGTTAACGATCTATTATCACATAATGAAGTTAACCAAATTTGTAAAAGTATTTGCAAATGGACATGGAGAAATTTTTCCCAAAGTCGATTTTCTGAAATTCAGTCTGCACGGGCAAGGAAAAACACAGCACCAAGAAAAACAAAAGAACTAATTAAATTTCTGGAGGAATTGTGATAGTAAATAAAAGGGTTAAAAGACCAATGACACAAAAAGAGATGGCAAAAAAATTCTGCGTGTCGGTTTCAACAGTAAAAAGATACATTTCTTTACCTCGTGATGAATACGAGAAAGAGGCCGAAGAGAAACGAAATCTTGCTTTTAGTTTAAGAGAGTCGGGATTAAAATGGAAAGAAATTGCAGAAAGAATGAATACAACTCAAAACAGTGCTATCGCATATTACAGAAGGTATTTATTACAGAAAAAACAATAATAATACAAGCCACACTGATGGTTTGTATTATTTTAATTGCTTATGTTTTTCATATTTAGCTCTGAAACGCTTTGCGCTCGATTTTTGAACTTTTATACTTCAACAATAAATATGTTAAGTATAAATCCAATAGCTGATAATGATTTTAGGCGGCTTTATTACGTGAATTGAATATCTTGCTATCTATCCACTGATCAACTTCACTTTCAATAAAAGCAATAGATCTCTCACCAATCTTTACCGGAGCGGGGAAACTGTTATCTTTAATCAGTCTGTAAATCCACGCTCTGCAATAGCCAGTTTTCTCGATCACCTCTTTAAGTCTAATAAGTCTTTTTGTCTTTTTCATATAATTCCTCTCTGTTATTTTGGAGACGTTATTATCTTATATTTCGAAGGTAACAATCAATAAGCAACTTAAAAAAAACACTAGCTTTAATATAAAAGTTAAGATATAATCCACAAACACACATAAAATACCCTTAAAAAACAAAATGTTATAATTTTTAGCAAAAAGTGCTTTTATTTTCGAGTGTGTGGAAATGGTATACAAGAGAGTAGATCTCTACTGCTTTTCGCTCTTAATGTCTAACAATGTCTACTGCAGAGTGGCTAAGTAAATCATTGATTTAAATTGACATACGCTATGATTTGTTGGTAAAAACAAGTTGGTAAAAAATACCATAAACAATTCTTAATCATATAAATCAATGAGGTATGGTGATGTTCGATTCCGAGTCCGGCACCACTATTTAAAGAACCCGCCCAAAAGGCGGGTTTTTGCTTTTCTGCATCCGGACTCTTCATCGAACTCCGTTCTATCACCCGCTGCCCGGCGGCGCTGCGCTTGCGCGGGCCTACGCTGTTTGAACCAGCAGAGGACTC
>ERZ1106981.1276-NODE-1276-length-11655-cov-3.137845_pt1 | contig 11655 bp, 7 predicted proteins | sample MGYA00403692_ERZ1106981 | MGnify/ENA primary metagenome ERZ1106981 (study PRJEB35170, sample SAMEA104062431) | human gut metagenome | biome: human gut; feature: human-associated habitat; material: faeces | place: Denmark | collected 2012-06-22 ... | reverse complement strand
CACCGTGCTCCCCTTGGAGGCGCGGGTGGGGCTCACCTTCACGCTGCCGTTGTCCATGCCCTCCACGCTCACTGTGTACCGGGTCGAGCCGGAGGAGGAGCTACCACCGTGGCTCTCCTCCACCACGGTAAAGGTATTGCCATCGTGGCTCACTCTGTAGCCGGAGCCGGCGATGATATCGTCCGGGTTAAACTTTTTTTCATTGGTGTCAATGCTAAAGGTGACCTCACGGCTTACTGTCACCGTGCCGCTGACATCCTGCTCCAGCCTGATGGTCTGGCCGTCCTGCACGTTGTTTACGGCATCCTGGAGTGTCTCATAGTAGGTACCGTCAATCTCAGCCGCTGGGCTGACCTCCGCCTTCAAAGTGAAGGTGCTGAACCCGTGACGGGTGGTAAAGGTGGCGGTATTGCTTCCACTACTCTCCGTCACTGTCGCCTTGTAGAGATAAGTGCGTCCGTTGTCCTTGGCGTGCTCCACATAGAGGTTGTCTGTCCTAAACCCGCTGGGCAGGGGCACGCGCAGAGTGACGTTGGTAGTCACGTTCATCGGCTTGGGATCTTCCATAACGACCGCATTTTTCTCGCCGCCTTCAAGGATAATGGTTCCGTTTTTATCTACGTCCGCCGTTGTCGCCACGGTGCGCACCATGGGGGTAATGTCCAGCTTCATTTCCTTGGTGCCATAACTCTCTACTGTAATGTCCAGATACGGCTGCACCACGATAGTGACGTTCTTATCCGTGATGGTAATATCCTCTTTCTTCAAGGCTTCCGTGCCCGCTTCCACGGTCACAGTATTGGTGTTTGCCTCGCCATTGGCCTCGCCGGTCAGTCCGGTGGCCTCAGTCTTAGCAACTGCCTGGGTCACACTCTCTCCAATACCATCAGCGGCCTTCACCTCAGGCTCGCCAGCCACAACCTCAGCCGCAGTCGTATTCTTGTCCTGGATGCCGTACATGCCGTCCTCCGCCACGGCGATCTTCCCCTCAGTCACATAGTCGGAGGGATCGAAGGAGAACCGGCCGCCGGAGATGAAGCTGGTCTTATTTTCGCTGTATACGGCCAGCGTACCGCTGTTTGTCGTCACAAATGTACCGCCAGTCACGTTCAGCTCGACCTTCTTCAGAGCATCGTCATCATTTTTCTCGGGGTTGCTTTGGTACAGCGCGGTATAGCCGGAAATGGTTCCGCCGGAGATATTGACCTTAAGAGGGAGCTTGGTAGTATGCTGCGTCACGGCAATGCCAGCGCCCACCGTGGTTGTGCCGCTGCCGTTGGGGGTAGTGGTTGTCGGTATCCCTTTGGCGGTGATAACTGCATCCCCGGAGAGGTTCAGTTTACCCGCGCGGATCTCAATGCCGGTCTCCCCGCCGGTCAGCCTTCCGCCCGTAATATTCAGCTCGCCGGACTGGGGGTGGTAGATGGCATAGCCGTCGGTACCGGTCAGCTCGCCGCCGTTGATGTTGATCACCGTGTTGTGTTTTGTGCCATTGCCCATGATGGCGGCGCTGCCTGTCTCGATGCGCGTCCCCTCATTGACCGTGAGGGTGGTGGGAGCACTCTCCTCGCCGGCTCCCATGATGGAAACGCCGATTGCACCGTATGTTTCGTCGTTGTCGTCGCCATTGGGCAGATCACGGAGCACTGTGCCCGCATCCAGGGTCAGTGTACCGCCGTCCGACACCTCAACGACCTTGTTGTAATAAGGAGATGCCAGAGTGCGCGGCTGATAGGTCTGGAACTCTACCGACGAAGTCGTTACCTTCGTTGCGCCGGTTACGTTGAGTGCGATCATATTCTGCGCGGTCTTTCCCTCACCGCGCATGTCAATGACTGTACCATTTTTCACCACGCCGGTTCCTGCTGTGAATTGGAGACCATATGCAACCCCAGACGTATCGCTGACAATCCGCAGGGTATGGCCGTCCAGGTCGAGCGTGATGCCTGCGCTGGTGGTCACCGGAGCGGTGGCCAGATCCTTGAGCACCGTCACGGTCTGGCCGTCCTGGGCTGCGCCGACGGCCTCAGCCAGAGTGCCATAATAGGTTCCATTCACGACAGCCGCGGCGTTACTCTCATTCAGCCTGTCCACGCCAAAGGTTCCGTCGCTGTTGGCGATCAGGCTGAAGCCCTTCGCCAGGTAGTCGCTCACATCGCTGGAGAACGTGCCGCCGGAGATCTCCATACGGCTCTCCTTCGTTTCATCGGATGTCCGCACCACCACAGAGTCCACACCCGCGCCGGTAGCCTTGATCACGGCGCTTCCGCTGATGGAAGCCTTGTCTCCCGAAGCAAGGGCTGGATATTTTGCGGCCTCATCATATACCACGCCGCTGCAAGGAATTGCGTTCTTATTGTCGCCTACCCAGCCGGCCGCCGTACCTGTTCCGGTAATCGTTCCGCCGGTAATCTCGGCGGTGCCCGCACGCATCAGCACGCCCACGCCGCCGTCGGCGTAAATATCCACATCGCCGGAGATGGTCAGCTTGCCGCTCTGGGGATGGTACACGCCGCAGGCAATGTAGCCGCTGGAGGTAATATGCCCGATCAGTGTGCCGCCGGTCAGGTTGATCTCGGTGCCGCCGGCATTTGTTGTTTCATTTACCGTACCGTTTCCGGCCACCACGGCATTGTTATCTGCCACGATCACGCCGCCGCTTACGTTCAATACAGCCTTGTTCCCATAGGCGCCGAGACCATACTCCTCCGAATTCACATATCCGCCCTTCACGGTGAGGCTGGAGCTAACCACCTCCCCATTCGGAGTCTGCTGGGCAAGCACATTGATTCCGTTGCCTTTTGTGGCGATAACCGTACCGCTCTCCAGCACCAGATTACCGCCGTTCTGCACCTGAACTGCATAGCCGCTCGATGCGCTCTCAATCTTGCCGGAAGCATAGGTCACGGTTTCATAGTCCGCGCTGACCACGGGGCCCTCAGCAGACGCCTTGCTGTCCCGGATCGTAAGATCGCCCTCCGCAACAAGCGCCCAGCTATCCGCCTTTCCCGTCAGATTGTGACCATTCAAATCCAGGATGAGCGTTTTACCAGCAGATACCTTAACGTTCTCCGTGGTATCCCTGTTCAGTGTCACGACCTGTCCTTCCCTCTCAACGGCATCAATCGCCTCTTGGAGGGTGGCATAGTGCTGGCCGCCGACCTCTGCAACACTGTTGCTCTCGTCCAGCTCGCCCACGATGAAGGTGCCGTCGGGGCCTTCGGTGATCTCCGTTCCCTCCACCACATACTCGCTCACATCGCTGGAGAAGGTGCCGCCAGCAATCTCTAATCCGCCAAGTGCCTCGTCTACATGAACTGCCTCTTTATCGTCAGATTGAGAGATAAAGCTACCGCCATAGATATGGACTAGCGCCTCCTTCTTATCTCCGCCATCGTTACTATTTCCAACAAATGCTGCAACTTTACTTATAGAAGTAAATTCACCACCATAAACATTACACTCTACCTCACCGGATTCTCCCGCAACGTACAGTGCATAGAACGCAGAACTACCATTGGAGTGCTTATCGCATGCCACGGTTTTAAACTCGCCGTCCCGCACTTCCGAATAGCCTGCCGATGTGGAAAAAGCCCCTTGTACACCAATAACAGTACCATTATAGAAATACAATTCCGGTTTGGCACTCTCTTCAGAATCCTGATGGCTTTGAATGGTATATCCCCAACTGCTACTATTACAGCTTGAGCAGGAACGGCAATCAAAAGTACCATCGTATATATAAGTCTTGCCTGCGTTATAAACCGCTGTCATTGCTCCGTTAAACGTTCCATCCTGAATCTTCAAAACACTATCAGGGCGATTTTTAATGGAAGCGCCACTTGCATCAACTGAGCCAGTATATGTACCGTTTTCGATAGTCAGTGTACCATAATTGTCAATCGCGCCATATCCGCCTGTCTTAGATGCAGACGCATCGATTGTGCCGTTCCCCGTTACCGTCAGGGTACCTTTGTTCACAATCGGCCTGCCCGTAAAGTCCGACGCCACGGTAATACTGTGGCCCTCCATGTCCAAGATAATATTCTTGTTTTCCGGAATGGTGATGATCTGCTCCGTCGTCATCCCGGCGATATCACCTGCCAGTGTAACCGTAGTTTCTTTACCATCTGATGCAGCTTCAATCGCCTGCTTCAGAGCGCTGTAGGCTCCGTTATCTGGCTCGGCAGGTTCTCCTACCGGCTCCACTGCTGTCAGTTGTTATTGTCTTTTGCATGCAAAAGACAGAAGTGTGCCGGCACACTTGGCATCCTTACTGTATCACATTGTCCCAATATTTTCAAGAGGGCACGTCCACGCAATCCACTTATGCGTTCCGCAGCAGCTCCCTCGCCTGGGCCAACAGCTTGGCGTACACGCCGTCCATCTGCCACTCGTTGGTGTACTCCAGCAGGCGCTCCGCCGGAAGCCAGCCCACCCGGCTGTTCTCCCCCTCCCGGATCTGGAGGGCGTCGCGCTCGTCGGCCACCAGCAGGTAGGATACATTGAGATGCTGATGGGAGGGCACCCACTTCCCGCGCTTCACGTGGCCCCATACGGGCAGAATGTCCAGGGAGGCGATGGCGGGGCTGAGGGGGCGGATATGCTCCACCCCCGTCTCCTCCCGGGCCTCCCGCAGGGCCACGGAGAGCAGGTCGCCCTCCCCATCCGCATGGCCGCCCGTCCAGGCCCACACCCTGTAAATATTGTGGTGGGCCATGAGCACCCGGGTGCCGTCGGCATTGACCACAAAGCCGGAGCTGGACAGGTGGGCGATCTCGTTGTCCCGGGTGAGAATGTTGTCCGGAAACAGGCGGATGTACTCCAGAATCAGCCGCTGATCCGCCGCCTCCTGCTCATTTTGGGGCGTATAGGCCCGGATTTCATCCACATACATGGGGCTTCCTCCTCCGGTAGATCACATAGCGGAAGGGGATGCCCGCGTGCTCCTGGGGCTCCCCCTCCTCGGCCATCTCCCAGTCCGGGCCGGCGTCCAAATCAGGGAAAAAGGCATCCGCCCCCTCCCACGCCCGGCCGATTTTGGTGATGTAGGCCGTGTCGCACCAGTCCAGCAGGGCCGCGTAGACGCTCTCCCCCCCGATGACGAAGGAATCTGCCGGGGCGGCCGCCCGCAGGGCCTCCAGCGACCGGAACACCTCGGCCCCCTCGGGGGCGAAAGAGGGGTCGCGGGACAGGATCAGGTTCCGCCGGTTTTTCAGGGGCCGCCCGCCGGGGAAGGTGGCCAGGGTCTTGCGGCCCAGGATCACCGGGTGGCCGGTGGTGAGGGCCTGAAAGCGCTTCAAATCGGCCGGGATGTAGCAGAGCTGATCCCCGTCCCTGCCGATGGCCCAGTTCAAGTCCACCGCCGCGATCAAATTCATCGGGCTCCCTCCTTATACCGCCACGGGGATGGGCTGCTCCAGCGGGTGGAAGCGGTAGCCCTCCAGGCGGACGCTGTCCTTCGTGAAGGCGTAGAAGTCGGTAACCGCCGGGTCCAGCCACAGCCTCGGGGCCTCGTAGGGCGTCCGGGCGATGAGCTCCTCCACCACCGGCACATGGCGGTCGTAGATGTGGGCGTCGGCGATGACGTGCACCAGCTCCCCCGCCTCCAGCCCCGACGCCCGGGCCAGGAAGTGCACCAGCACGGCGTACTGCATCACGTTCCAGCCGTTGGCGGTGAGCATGTCCTGGCTGCGCTGGTTGAGCACGGCGTTGAGGGTGCGCCCCGACACGTTGAAGGTGACCGACCAGGCGCAGGGGTAGAGGGCCATCTCGCTCAGATCGTGGTGATTGTAGAGACTGGTGAGAATCCGCCGGGAGGCCGGGTTGTGCTTGAGATCGTAGAGCACCCGGTCCACCTGGTCAAACTCCCCCTCGGGGTAGCGGTGCTTGACTCCCAACTGGTAGCCGTAGGCCTTGCCGATGGAGCCGCTCTCGTCCGCCCAGGCGTCCCAGATGTGGCTGGACAGGTCGCGGATGTTGCTGGACTTCTTCTGCCAGATCCACAAAAGCTCGTCCACCGCGCTCTTGAAGGCCATTTTGCGGATGGTCTGCACCGGGAATTCCGCCCGCAGATCGTAGCGGTTGACGATACCGAATTTCTTCACCGTGTGGGCGGGGGCGCCGTCAGCCCACCGGGGGCGCACCTCCTGCTCCGTGTCCCACACCCCGTGGGCCAGAATCTCCTTGCAATTTTCAATGAACAGCTCGTCCGCGCGGCTCATATCGTTCCTCCTCCGGTTGGTTTTCTCCAGCATACCACATTCCACGCCGGAACGCAAACCCGCCGGTTTCTAACGCCGGTCTGGAAAATCCCCCTGTTTTATGGTATTCTTTATGGAAAAAGGGGGAATCCCCCCGACGGGAGTGTATACCATGAAGGAGACCCCGGCCCGGCCGCTGCCCCATATCGGCCTGCGCAACCTCAAAACCGCCCTCTCCGCCTCGCTCTGCGCCCTGATTTACTTTTTCCTGAACCGCAATCCGGCCTTTGCCTGTATCGGCGCCATCTTCGGAATGGGAGCGGATATGGACCACTCCAAGCTCCACGGCGGAAACCGCCTGTTCGGCACCGTTATCGGCGGTTTCCTCGGCATCGGGCTCTACCGGATTTACCTGGTCTTCTATCCCGACGGGGGACGCCACCTGCTGCTGGTGCCCCTGCTCTTCGGCGGTATCGTCGTCCTGATTCTGCTGGCCCAGATCTTCTGGGTCGGCGCCGTACAGCCCGGCGGGGTGGTGCTCTGCCTGCTGCTGTTCTCCATCGGCCCGGACGACTACATCTCTTACTCTCTCAACCGCATGCTGGACACCGGCGTGGGGGTGGCCATGTCCCTGCTCATCAACGGTCTGCTCCCCCGGGAGCGGCTGGACGCCTGGCAGGAAAAGCTCGGCGCCCTGCGGAACCGGAGCGAGGCGGGCCGCTGAGGGCAGCGGCCCCTACGACACCGGCTCCTTCAGGCCATAGTACCCGCACAGCCGGGCCACCGCCACCGGGGCCTCGACGGGGTTGACCCACAGGTCGGGGAGATAGCCCACCCCGTCCCGGTTCTCGTCCGTCTCTATCAAACACAGACCGGTACCGAAGTAGAGCTCTACCCCCGTGTTGGGCAGATAGAAGTGCATGTTATTGGGAACCAGGGCGCAGCCGCCGCTTGGGATTCCCACCACCAGCGTGTTCTCCACCGAGTGCAGATGCTCCACCACAGTCTCCCTGGAGGAGGCGGTACCGCCGTCCGTCAATAAAAAGGTGTAGCCCTCCCGCTCCACCCAGCGGCCTGGATCAGAGTAGACATCCCATGTGCCCATCCACTCCTCCGGATAGCTCAGCATCGGATTCTGGCGGCGCAGCTGGCTGAACCTCTGGCCGCCGGCCTGGCGGGGCTCTGCATACTGCCCTGTCCACCCCTTGAACCACTCCATAAACCACCGGTCGCTGCCACCGGGGTTCCCCCGCACGTCGAAGATCAGCAGGGGCGCGTCGGCGTACTCCCCGCCACAGGAGGCGAACCGCTCCAGCTGGGCCTCTCCCTCCGGCGTACTGGCGGACATGTGCCGGGACTCCAGCATGGGGATCCCCTGACACTGGCCCTCGTAAAAAACCTCACGGGAATAGGAATAGGAGGACGCCGGCTCACACAGTGCCCAGTTCAATTCGTGATCCCCCAGGGTGTCCGGCAAATCGCTCCCGTCCTTGCTCATGGCGAAAAAGCCATAGGTGATGGCCCCGTCCGGGCCGATGGTGGGCTTTATGTAGTCTTCGCTCAGTCCGGCGGGGGTGTCGATATACACGCCGGGCACATAGTAGGTGTTGAGTTCATAGGGCTCAATCAGGTGTCGGCGGCCAACAGCAAAGTGCCCGTCCCGCACCACCGGGGACAGCACGGTATACAGGGCCTCCGCCACCACGTCCGCCAGCGGGAGACCGGGGTCAGCCTCCTCCAGCCGGGCCAGGGCATCCTCCCGCAGGCCGTCAAAGACCTGGTCGCTACCGAAGTACTCGTATGCCCCGTAGGTGGTGCGCAGGAGGGTGAAGGCGGTCTCCACGTCCTCCCGGGCCTGCTCCATGGTCAGGTTCTCCTCCGGGCCATGGGGCGTCAGCAAAAGTTCCATCTCCCCATCTGTGAAGGTGGTGTTCTGGTCGGCAAAGGCCGGCGTCCAGTCGGAGACATCCAGGGGTTCCCCGTCCTCGATGACGGCCCGGCGCTTCTCGTTGACCGCGTCCAGAAAGGTGTGGAAGTCCACCGCCGCGGCCGGGGTGGGTGTGGGCTCGGGTGTGGGTTCCGGCGCGGGGGCGCACCCCGCCAGCAGGGCGAGGCTCAGGGCCAGGGGGAACAGCCTCCGGTTCATTCCAGCACGCTTCCTTTCAGTCCGTCCCGATGAATTCCCGTTATTTTTACCTCTTTTATGACATTATGTAGTCCCTCGCCCGGGGCAAAGACCTCCGTATAATTGGGGGCGTGGCCACGCCAGAGGCCCTCCTTCTCCTCCTCGAAGAGCACGGTCAGGGTCTCCCCCACCCAGCGCTCCAGCCAGGCCGCCCGCAGCTCCTCCGCCACCGCCGCCGCCCGGCGGGCCCGCGCCTCCTTCTCCGCCTTGGGCACCTGGCCGGGCATGGAGGCCGCCGGGGTGCCGGAACGGCGGGAGTAGGGGAAGATGTGCATGGCGGAGAAGGCGCACCGGCGCACAAAGTCCAGGGTCTGGTCAAACTCCTCCTCCGTCTCGCCGGGGAAGCCCACGATCACGTCGGAGGTGATCACCACGTCGGGAATGGCCTGGCGCAGGCGGCGCACCTTGTCCAGGTAGCCCGCCCGGTCGTACACCCGGTTCATGGCCTTCAGAATCCGGTCGCTCCCCGCCTGGAAGGGCAGGTGGAAGCAGGGGGCGATCTTGGGGGAGGACGCCATGGTGTCGAAGAGCTTCTGGGAGGCGTCCTTGGGGTGGCTGGTCATGAAGCGGAGCAGGAAGTCCCCGGGGATCTCCGAGGCCGCCCTGAGCAGGTCGGCGAAGTCCATGGGCTCGTCCAGATCCTTGCCGTAGGAGTTGACGTTCTGGCCCAGCAGGGTGATGTCCTTGTACCCCTCGGCCACCAGGCCGCGGATTTCGTCCAGGATGATCTCCGGCCTCCGGGAGCGCTCCCGCCCACGGACGTAGGGCACGATGCAGTAGGTGCAGAAGTTGTTGCAGCCGTACATGATGCTCACCCACGCCTTCACCCCCTCCTGGCGCACCAGGGGGATGCCCTCGGCGATGGAGCCGGGCTCGTCGGCAATGTCGAAGATGCGCCCCCGGCGGGTCACCAGGCGGTAGAGCAGCTCCGGGAACCGCCACAGGGCGTGGGGGCCGAAGACCAGATCCACCTGCCGGTAGGAGTCCTTGATCTTCTGCGCCATGTGGGGCTCCTGGGCCATGCAGCCGCACACGCAGATGAGCTGGCCGGGCTTGGCCCGCTTGGTGTGCACCAGCGCGCCCACGTTGCCCAGCACCCGCATCTCGGCGTGCTCCCGGATGGCGCAGGTGTTGATGACAATCAGGTCGGCCTCCGCCTCGCTCTGGGTGAACTGGTACCCCATCTCGCTGAGGTAGCCCCGCAGCCGCTCCGAGTCGGCCTCGTTCTGCTGGCAGCCGTAGGTGTCCACAAAGGCCAGGGGCGCGGACGGCCGGGCGGCGAACCGCTCGTGGAGCTTCTGGCAGAAATCCCGCTGGCGGTCCATGTCCGCGGGGGAAATTCGGGTGGTCTGTCGATTCAAGCTGGTTCCTCCAAAAAAGAGTATTTCAATCTCAAAATCATATCACTTTTCCTGTCGAAACACAAGCGGAAACCCCTTTTCGTTGACGGAAACTTTCTGGGAGTATATAATAGAAAAAACCAGGCAAGAGAGAGAGGCGGGGCCATGAAAACGCTGGTCATCGAGCGGGAGGCCGTAAAGAACAACATCGGCGTCATTAAGGAGCGGGCGGGCGAGGCCGTGATCTACGCGGTGCTCACCGGCGACGGCCAGGGGGCCGGGCTGGTGGAGCTGGCCCGGCTGCTGCGGGAGGAGGGCATCGGCCGCTTTGCCGTCAGCGAGCCCGCCGAGGCCGCCGCCCTGCGCAGGGCGGGCTTTGTGGAGGAGGAGATTCTGATGCTCCGCCCCACCGTGGACCGGGCGGAGCTGGAGCAGCTCATCGACCTGAACGTGGTGTGTACCGTGGGCTCGGCGGACACGGGCATGGCCCTCAACGGCGCGGCGGAGGCCCGCTCCACCGTGGTGGAGGCCCACATCCAGATCGACACCGGCATGGGCTTCGGCGGCTTCCTGGCCGACGAGCCGGAGAAGATCCTCTCGGTCTACCGCAACCTGCCCAATGTGGCCGTGTCGGGCATCTGCACCCAGCTCCACGCCCGGAAAAAGGGCGGAGAGGATCTGGCCGCCCGGCTGGGGCAGTTCCACCGGGTGGTGGAGGCCATCCGGGCCGCGGGCTTTGAGACGGGGGTTGTCCACGCCGCCGGGTCCTACGCCCTGCTCCACTGCGCCGACGCCCGGCTGGACGGGGTGCGGGCGGGCTCCGCCCTGCTGGGCCGCTGCCGCCGCGTCCACGGCGACGGGCTGTACCGGGTGGGCTACGGCGAGGTGGGCATCGAGGAGACCCGCTGGCTCCCCAAGGGACACACGGTGGGCAGCGCCCGCCCCGTCGTCCTCCGGCGGCCCACCCGCGTGGCGGTGCTGCCCGTGGGCTATCAGAACGGCTTCGGCGTGGCCCGCGCCCAGGGCAGCGGCCTGGGCGCCCTGCTGCGGCGCTGGCTGGCCGCCCGGCGGCGCACCGTCCGCGTCAACGGCCAGCGGGCCCGCATCCTGGGGGCCATCGGTGCCATTGAGACCGTGGTGGACGTCACCGACCTCAAGTGCTCCGCCGGCGATCCGGCGGTGTTCGACATCGACCCCCTGTACGCACGGGGGTTTGTGCGGGAGTACCGGTAGCCCGGCCGCCCTGGGGTGCCGGCCCCTGCAACAAACAAAGAGAAGGGAATTTGAGCGATGCGCGCAGTTGTTACCAGAGTGAAGAGTGCCTCCGTCACCATTGACGGCCGGGTGAACGGCGAGATCGGCCAGGGGCTGCTGGTGCTGCTGGGGGTGGGCCCCAGCGACACCGAGGCCCAGGCGGTGAAGCTGGCCGACAAGGTGTGCGGCCTGCGGATTTTTGAGGACGAGAACGAGAAGATGAACCTGAACCTGGAGGCGGTGGGGGGCGCGCTGCTGGTGGTGAGCCAGTTCACCCTCTATGCCGATACCAAGTCCCGCCGCCCCGGCTTCACCGGGGCCGCCAAGCCGCCGGTGGCCATCCCCCTCTATGAGAAATTTATGGCCGAGTGCGCCGGGCGGGGTTTCCGGGTGGAGCACGGCGAGTTCGGCGCAGACATGCAGGTGTACTCGCAGAACGACGGGCCGGTGACGATTCTGCTGGACACCGACCAGATGTAGGGCCGAACTCGCCCCCGCGCCCCCGGCGCGTCCGAGCGTTTTGGCGGAGCCAAAACCTCGATGCCGGGGCGGATTCACTCCGCCCCGGCAGATAAAGGGAACCGGGGTCCCCGCGGGGTGGGAGCCCCGTGGGGCGTTCGGGGCGGATATGCAGGTGTATTCGCAGAACGACGGGCCGGTGACGATTCTGCTG
>ERZ1106981.1273-NODE-1273-length-11668-cov-3.422371_pt1 | contig 11668 bp, 8 predicted proteins | sample MGYA00403692_ERZ1106981 | MGnify/ENA primary metagenome ERZ1106981 (study PRJEB35170, sample SAMEA104062431) | human gut metagenome | biome: human gut; feature: human-associated habitat; material: faeces | place: Denmark | collected 2012-06-22 ... | reverse complement strand
TTCCCTGGGGACCCGCAAGAGAAGCGGACGATGACCACATTCCAGCCCTATGCAGGAAGGAAACGGAAGCCCGGCACCGGCTGTATCACCCAGATCAGCGAAAACTGCTGGGAGGGACGCTACTCCCCAATGTGGCCGGACGGCAAAAAGCACTCCCGTAATGTGTACGCTAAAACACGGGAGGAGTGTGAGGCGCTCCTGCCTGGGCTAATCGAACAGATGAAGGCGGAGATCAAGGCCATCAAGGAGAGCAGAAACCTGGATGCTATTCCGGACGGGATCAGTGAGAAGAAGAAAGCCATCGCCGCCTATATGCGGGAGCATCCGGAGGTTACCAGCAAGAGCGCCATCGCCAAGGCGGTGGGGACAGACAGGAACACGGTACGGAAATATTATGACGAGATTCGTAGTGAGTTGGGGCTGAAATAAACTCAGAAATTGCGGCGCATAAACAAAGATACCCCCTCTGGAGTTCGCTCCAGAGGGGGTTTGGTCGGAATGTAATGATAGGACTTGGAAAAATCCAGTCATATCAATGATTTGGAAGCAGCAGGCAAAAGGTTTTTATCCTATCAAATGCGATAGTCAGAAAGATCATCCGGCTTTTCGGCAAATGATTTTGTCTGATCGACTTCTTTTCCAAATTGCACCTTAATGCGCTCGTTCACATGTGCATCAAGGATTTTTACTACTTTCACATCTTCTTCTCTGACAGGAATTGTAGCAAAGGTTTTGTAATTTCCAGCCCTAACCTTATGTAACTCGGCAAATGGTGGCAAAGCCTAGATTTTCAGGCGTTTCCGCTATTTGCCGTTTGGGAGAGTGTTTCGCATATCTCGGCGTATCTTGGAGTGACTTTGCACTGAAACGTAGTACGGAAGTAGTAAACCTGGCCTTTCGCTTCCTTTTTACTACGCGGCCAGCCGCTCCATCTCCGCCCTTACGGAACAGGCATCAACATGGGTGTAATAGTCCAGCGTCATGGTGATGTTGGCATGGCCCATGATGTACTGTAAAGCCTTGGGGTTCATACCGGCGTTTGCCATACGGGTACAGAACGTGTGCCGGAAGGAGTGTGGGGTGATATTGGGCAATGGCTCCTTGTGCTGCTTGTTATACTTCTTCAAAAGGTTCCTTATCATATTGTTATAGTCCATGCCCACTTTCGGCGTTCCATCCCTTTTGAGGAACAGAAAGTTTGTGTACCCGTCTATCATAATGGTGGTTTTCTTTCCACGGTTCTTCACCACTCGCTTCAACGCTTGATAGACTGGCTCACTCATGGGAATTTCCCGGTAGCCGCTCTTGGTCTTAGGTGTTTCGATGTAGTAGCCGCTCTTAGGGTCCCGCAAAAGCTGGTGATCCACCCGGATCAGGCGATTCTTAAAGTCAAGGTTCGTGGTCAGCCCACAGAACTCAGAAATGCGAAGCCCGGTTCCCAGCAGGATGATAAGCTCATCAACGTACTTCCGATATACTTTGTCATTTTGCACAAAGTCGATCAGACTCACCTCCTGTTCCGGTGTCAGCACGGTTTTTTCACCTCTGTTGTCCTCTAAGACTTTGTTTAGGGCAAAGCTGAAGGGGTTCTTGCGAACACAATCGTCCTCGATGGCGATAAAGAAAGCGGCCCGGAGGGAACGCTTGTAGTTGCTGATAGACTGGAAACTAAAGCCCTTTTCCTTCATGCGGATAGCCCACTCTTTGGCATCGGATGGCTTTACCGCATCGATGCTTTTCCTGCCGAGAGGGTCATCCCGCAAGAGTCCCATCAGGTACTCCCGCTGTTTCTTGGTGGCCCGCTTCACATCCGCCCGCTGACTGTTCTGCTTGGCGTAGAGCTGGCAGACAGTCATTTTTTTGCCCACAGCGTCGATGCCGTCCGCAATATCCCGGTTGATCTCCGCTTCCTTCTCACGCAGAGAAATATCATCCCGCTTGCCCGTCGGGGTCTTGTCCGTTGCTACCAGCTTCCAGGCATAGACGAATTGGGGCTTGCCGGTGCTGTCCGTGTACTTATATGCGTATCTCCCGTCTTTTCGCTGACTCTCTCCAGTTCTCAAAATGCGGCCTTTGTTATCACGTCGTTTTTCCGCCATTGGTAAAACTCCTTTCCAAAACTGGAACGAGCCTTGATACGACTTGAATATAGTGTATCATATTTCTGGCTCAATACAAATCTACGATTAGATCACATCCAGGGAGTCAATGACTTTTTCAAACTGCCTGCGTTTAATCTGGACGCGGTTGCCATTCATTATCAGCCAGTTGGCGTCTGAGTTTTCTTCCACCAGTTTTCGCAACTTCTTTTCCCCAATACGGAAATACTTGGCTGCCTCCTCAATGGTCAGCGTGTACTTCTCCCAAATAGGCACATCGGAATAGCTCATACGCCCGCTCCTCCTTTCGGTGTGACCACATACTCTATGCCAGGATGCTGACCGCAGTAGACGCAAACCTTCTCTTCAGCCTGTCCCTGCGCGGCCTCCCGCAAAACAAAAGCGCCTGTGCCGCGAAAAGCGTCAGCACAAGCGTCGCATAAGCAGAGAGTTAGTTTCGGGGGGACGGGTTCGATCAGGCCGATACTGATTGCCAAAGCGTGGTTGATGCCCCGGATATGTTCCTCGTCCAGTCTGCCGATGTAGCCAGACAACCGCCGCTTGTCCACAGTACGAATTTGCTCCAACAAAACGAGGGACGGCTGTACCAGTCCATTCCCGGCGTCCAGGTAGTAGTGGGTGGGCAACTTGGCTTTGACGTTGGCCTTGCTGGTGACGGCGGCGATGATAACCGTGGGACTATGTTTGTTGCCCATGTTGTTCTGAATGATAACAACGGGCCGGGAGCCCTTCTGTTCCGAGCCAATTCCGTGGCCCAGGTCGGCGTAATATAGATCACCGCGTAAATATGTCTTGCTCATGGTATTTGACCTCCCTATAAAAATTAGACGGCCTGCGTCGCCTATGTAGGGGCCGGACAGCGTAACATATTAAGGTTGGCGGGGCATAAACGCTCCCGTTTTCATAAGCCTATCCCGCTGTCCGGCTTATATCAAAGCAAGCCTATTTGTCCGTGACACCCCGGCCCGCTGAGGGAAGTCATCAAACGGCTGGTGGCGACCAGCTCCACGGGAATTTCACCCCCGGCAGGTTCTCTGTCGGCTGCTCTCATTGCCTGCGACGGCTTTGCGTTGGAAAACGCTATCACGCTCGGACTGTGACTGAACAGGAGTATCATTGTCCCTATTGCCGGTCTTGGCCTTACCGGGAGCCACCCGGCATTTCATAACCGCTGATTCTCGCTCCATGCTGGACGGCAAACCGTGGACGAAATGATAGTGTGGCATCCCGTTGTTCTGTCCGGCATATCCTGGCGCAACGATAAAATGGCTTGCGGCAATAGGAATGTGTTTGATGAATGGGTATGAAATTGTCAAGGTCAAACCCATTCATTGCATAAACGAGGAACAGGCGAAGAGCTTCCATTGCCCTTCACCTGTTTCCTCACTCAAACGCTAAATTGTAACCTCCTCGGACAGAAAATTTTTGAGTTTCTTCAATGCAGAAGAAATTGACTTCATCACAGCGGGGTGCTTACACCCCTCCATATCTGCAATTTGTTCGTATGTAAACTCCCCAAAATAGTACAGCACCAGACGGCGACGCTGTTTTTCAGGCAGTTGGGCGATTGCTCGGTGCAGCTTGTCCATCTCCATCTGCTGAGAAACGATTTCTTCCACGCTTTCCTGTGGTTTTGCGACCCGTCTGATCAGAGTGGCCTCTGTCACTTCGGATCGCTCATAGTGCCTGTCCACTTCGTTGAAAAAAGAAAGATCGTCCAGTTCAAACTCGTTGAACGCATCGAATAGGGGCTTGTCGATCTCCATCCAGCGTTTTACCTTGTTGCTGTCCGTAAATGCCAAAAAGTAGCGCGGGTGCGTAGTATTAATGCCAGTGGTGTATATTTCATAAGGGTTTTCTTCATCCCTTCGGCGCTTGGGACGAGGGTCAATGTTTTTGGGATGACCGCCATCCATTGGTTTTTCCTCCATTCGTTCTGAATTTTTGGAAATTCAGAACGTGGAGGGCTACGACAATGGGGGCGCGAGTTGCCGTGCCAGAAAAAGATAGCGTCAAGGGAGTAATATCCCCTGACACTGATTTGAAAAACCGCAGGATTGCCCCCAAACGAGAGCATTCCTGTGGATTGAGACTGTTGGAAAGAGGTAAAAAAATAGGGGAAAGTTGATAAACGTAACTCGGCCTGTATAAGGACATCTTGAAAAAGCAGATCAAACCGATTGAGAGAAGGCGCTGCAAGGCACTCAGAAAACGAAATAGGAACAGCCCCGAACCCTTTCATTGTGGTTCGAGGCTGTTCCTATTTTTCTTACATCATAAGGTACCTAAGACTCATTCTACAACGCGCTGGCAGAACCGAGTCAGGATCGCGGCCACCTGGGCCCGAGTGGCACTGCCCGTGGGAGCTAGGGCGCCCATATCGGTGCCGTTGATGAGGCCCTCGGCGTTGGCCCAGCTCAGCGCGTCGGAAGACCAGGAACCGACCTGCTCGGAATCGCTGAACTTATCCAGCGCCGCCCGGCCTGCGGTGTCATAGCCCTTGTGCTCGGCATAGCGGTATAAAATGACCGCCATCTGCTCCCGGGTGATGGTGTCGTTGGGACCAAACTGCCCGGCATTGTAGCCGCTGGCAATGCCGTTATATACCGCCCAGTGGACTGCGTTACTGTACCAGTTGTCAGGCTCCACATCGCCAAAGGGATAGCCCAGGTTCTCCTCCGGCAGACTGGGGCTGTCCTCCAGCCGGTACAGTACGGCCACCAGCATCCCGCGGGTCATGGTTCGGTCGGGGGAGAAATGGTTATCCGAAGTACCCTGGAACAGGTCCCGGGCGGAGACAAAGTCCACATACGTCTCCGCCCAGTGCGCGGTTCCATGGACGTCTGCAAAATCGCGGCTGCGGTCAACGATCTTTATCACAGCGCTGCCGTCGAGAGGCAGGATCACACTGTTTTCCGTGACGATGGACTGCTTCACGGGGACCTCGGTGCCGTCCGGCTTCACCACCACGGCCACTGTGCCGGCGGTGGGCTTCTCGACGGGAATCTCCACATCAACGGAGCCGTTGTCCTTGGGGACTTCGATCTCAATGCTGGGGGCGTTTTCGCCCTCGGGCGTCACGGGAACTGTCACCGGCAGCTTTGCCGGCTGGTCGTCCTTCTGAGACTGCTCCACATCCTTGTTGGACACATGGCCCTCGGCCTGGGTGACGTTGCCGTTTTTGTCGGTGGTCACTGTGCCGGTGGTGCCGGTGGGGGTCTTGTTGGTGGTTGTGGTCGTGCCGTCCTTATGGGTCTCGACGGTGGTGGTGGAGCCGTCAGGCCGTTTGGTGGCCTCGGTGACTGTGCCGGTGACGGGGTCCTTCTTGGTGGTTATTGTGGTGCCGTCAGGCTTTTGGGTGATGGTGGTGCCGTCGGGCTTTGTGGTAATGGTGGTTCCATCTGGTTTCGTCACCACAGAGTTCCCACTGGATGAGCCGCCACCGCTGGAACCGCCGCCGGAGGAGGGGGGGATCACAGGAAGTTTGCTCTCCTCCACGTATCCGCAGACCGTGCAGGTATGCTTTTGGAGCCCTTCTGTGGTTTCGGTTGGCGGAGTCACGGTCTCCCAATCGCCATAGGTATGGGAGGCTTGTTCTGTGGTGGCGTTGCAAACGCTGCATACCTTCCAATGCTGGGCATCATTGTGCATCCATTCGCCGGTTGTATGAGGAATTTTATCCAGCTTACCCTTGCCGGTTTTCCAAGCTTCCAGATCGGTGATCTCTTCGGTACCGTCTTGGTTCTCAAAGTTCTTGTTGCATCCACTGCACTTGTAATAGTCTCTCCAGCCTTCAGCCGTGCAGGTAGACGCCTGTCCTGCTACTAGCTGTATGTCGTGGACGCGTCTCATACTAAATTCTGCAGAACGATCACTAAGACCAACCTTGTATTGATATGTCAGCGTGTCCTCGGTATAGTTGACCTTGTTGTCGTCAAAATTGCCGCCCTGGATCGAACTTACCTTGCTCACATCGAAGCCGTTCAGCTGCTGCAAGGGTGTGCCGCAGTGCACCGGACGTGTGTTCTGGTGGCATTGAAGCTGAGTTACCTGGGTGTTTTGTTCTAAATTCAGGAAGGCCAACTGGTTTTCCTGACATTGCAGCTCTACCAGTTTGGTATTCTTGCTCAAATCCAGTTCAGTCAGCTGGTTTCTCCAGCATTGCAGCTCTCCCAGTTCGGTATTGTTGCGCACATCCAGACTGGTCAGCTGATTGTTCTGGCATTCCAGGTAGCCCAGAGCAGGATTCTTGCTTACATCCAGTTCGGTAAAAAAACAGCTGTGGCACATCAGTGTGGTCAAGGCAGAGTTCTGACTTAAATCCAAATTGTTTAGACCGGTGATAGAACAATTCAGGTATTCCAGCTTGACATTTTTAGTCACATCCAAAGGTCGCAGATCCCAATTATAATAGCAATTCAGCCATGTCAAAGCTGTGTTCTTGCTTACATCCAGTTTGGTCAGATCGTTGTTCGCACAGATCAGTTTCGTCAGAGCGGTAAAATGCTCTATGCCTGTCAGATCACGGATTCCTCTCCGCTGGCAATCGATCTCTGTGATCTTTGCGATTTCTTCCGGTGTGAAAGAGTCGTCATCGCCGCCATCCAAGGTCTTTACAAACTCTCTGAAATTATCATCCGGGAAATTTGCTTCATTGATTTCAATATTAGAGGTCCCGGATTGGGTCTCCTGGGGGGCGCTGGGGGCTGTCTGCGGCGTGGGGGCAGGCGCCATCTCCACAAGCGGAGCTTCCTCTGCGGGCGCGGCTGCCCCCTCCTGGGCCGTGGCCCAGGCCCCTGCGGGCAGCGCGGCGGTCAACAGGGCCGCCAGCGCGGCGGCAGACAGCCGGGTCCAAAGTTGTCTTCTCATTGCATCTCCTCCTGAATGGCGCGGTCGCCCCGTGGATATCCACGGGACAGGGGGGCATGCCCCCCTGTCTGAATGGTTTGTCGGCCGCATATTGTACAAAAGTGTATTCAATTTATTGTACACCGCTGCACTATGGTATGGAAGTGCAGTTCACGCCGAAAACGTGCATTTCACGAAGTGGCAGCAGGACGGAGCCTTGTGCTGGACAGTATTTCTTGTTATGATGAGGGGGAACCAATCGCAATAGGAGAGGATGTGTGCCCCTTGCAGATTGCTCTGTGCGACGATGAAGAACGGCAGCTCGATTTGCTGGAGGGCTTTCTTCGGGCATACGAAGCCGAACACGGCCTGGACCTCACGCTCACCCGCTTCTCCAGCGGTGAGGCGCTTTTGGCCGCGCCTGAGGAATTTTCCATCGTCTTTATGGATATTTATCTGGACGGACTTCTGGGAACGGAGGCCATCCGGCGGCTGGGCGGGGAAGCCCAGGTGGTCTTCATCACCACCAGCCGGGAGCACGCCATCGAGGCCTTCGGCCTGGGGGCCGTCCACTATCTGCTGAAACCCATCGAACAGGCCGCGGTGTGGGAGGCCATGGACCGCTGTCTCTCCCGCCTGGGCGCCAACGCCGGGCCGGTCCTGCTGATCCAGACCAGCCACGGCAGCATTCCCATTTCCGCTTCCCAGATCACCTACATTGAAGTCTTCGACAAGCTGTGTGTTGTCCACACGCCCAAGCAGCAGTTCCAGACCTATACCGCGCTGAACACCCTCTTTGAACAGCTGGACGGCAACCGATTCCTCCGGCCCCAGCGCAGTTTTGTGGTGAACATGGAATTTATCGGGTCCTTTCTGTCCAGCAAACTGATTTTGAAGGACGGGACGGAGATCTCTCTGTCCCGGAACAACCGGGCCGAACTGAAGGCCCAATACCAGCGGTTTTTATTCGACCTGACAAGGAGGGGGGAGCATTGATCTTTCTGCGCCTGTCTGCGGGTTTCCTGCTGCAAGTGATCCCGTTCGCCGTTCTGACCCTCTACCCCTACTGCGAGCAGCTTCGCTTCTCCAAAAAGCGATCTGTTCTCCTGACGCTGTGGCTGATTCTTGGGCTTTCCGCCCTCTTTGCGGGCTGCGGCTGCTACTTGCAGACCATGCTTCCCCCGGACCACAGGCTGTTTCAGGCGGTCAATGTGGTCTTTCTCCTGTGTATCCTCCCCTGCCTGGGCTGGTATCTGTATCTGGTACCGGGGATCTGGCAAAAGAAGCTGTTCGTCTTTTCCTTCGCCCTCACCGGTGGGCTGATCATCACCTCCATCAACAATACCATCTGCACCCTGTTCGTCTCGCCTGTGCTCTATGATGGATTGCCCTATCACGGGCGGGAACTGGTCATTTTGGCCGTCCTGACCGGACTGCTGCTGCCCTTGTTCTGGTTTGTGCTGGCGAGATACTACCGCCCGGTGGAGGCGGGGCTGACGCCCAAGGAATGTACCTATTTGGCAGGACTGCCCCTGTTTCTCTTTCTTCTGCTGGCGGCGGGACTGTCCTTCATTGAGTACGAATTTCTCTACAACCCCATGTCCCTGTTCCTGTTTTTCGCCCTGTTTGTCCTGGTGCTGGTGATCTACCTCATTTTCTTCAAGATGATGTACTTGTCCTATGAAAAGCTCCAGTCCCAGCACGACGCAGACCAGGCCCGCCATCTCCTGTCCATTCAGGAGGAGCAGTACCGCCACATCTGCTCCAACATCGAGAGCAGCCGCCGGATGAATCACGACCTCCGGCACCACATGGTCACCTTACAGGGCTTTTTGCAGGGCGGGCGAGTTCAGGACGCCTGCGACTATCTGGAGCAGTACCTGGACTCCGCCCGGCAGGTCGAGCTTGTGGAGCTGTGCCGCAACCCGGTGGTCAATATGGTGGTGGGGCATTATCACGCCCTGGCCCTCCAGAAAGACATCCGCTTTCAGGTCCGTATCCAGGTCCCGGACCAGCTCTCCGTTTCCGACATCGACCTCTCCGTGATCCTGGGCAACCTGCTGGAGAACGCCATCGACGCCGCGGACTGCGGAGAAGGAGACCAGCGGTTCATCCAGTTCCACATGCTTTGCTCCGGCCAAATGCTGGCCATCACCGTGGACAACGGCTTTCGCGGCGAGATCAAGAAAGTGGATGGGCGATATGTCTCCAGCAAACCCAACCACAGCGGCCTGGGCCTGCGCAACATCGAGATGATCGCGGAGAAGTACGAAGGTGGCGTGGAGTTCACCCATGACCTCCACGTGTTCCACTCATCGGTCATGCTGGCGCTTTGATAGAGCATCTCCGTGGGTTTAAAGTTGACATTAGATGCCAAATTCCACAGTATTTGAACGAAATTTAAGGAACATCAATGATAAAATGAGAACGGAATATAAAACCATCTTCCATACAAAGAATTATGTAGAAATTCTCTGATTTTTGATGTTGAAGATGAGATTTTTTCTTACTATTTATCAGAGGTTGACGAGTTCCGAAATATGTATGAGGAAAAAGTAGATCAATTTGCGCCGTTGATTAAGGATAAAAGCGAGCTGGCTACGCTGGTATCCTTGTGTGCAATAATTATTCCAGAAAATGATAAATTTAGCGAGATTGATAAGCTATTTACATGCACATGGGATATTGATAGCGGTATTAGAGTCCGAATTATAGATGGTGTAGTACAGGAAGTTGGTACTCAACATGTAGCTATTTGCGGATAAAAAGCTATTGATACAAAATAGCTAAAGGTTCACAACAAAAACCCTTTAGGAACTAAGGGGGTACTTCAATACATAGCCTGACGGCCATGTATTGCGAAATCTGGGCTGATTTCAAAGCGGCTTAAAAAAGAGACTAAACGGATGCCCTGGACTAACTGTTTCCGGTTAGTCCAGGGCAAAAAATACATCAATAGGCAGGTGTACCGTATCCATAGATCTCAGCGTGTCCAATGGCGTACTGGCATTCCCGGCAGGCATTGCCTGAATTGCCCTCCACGGTGTAGACGATCCCGCCATCCACCTTTTCCACAATGCCCACATGGTCCGCCGCTCCGTCCTGGCCCTCGTCCTCATCGTACCAATCGAAAAAGATCAGGTCGCCGGGGCGTGGCTCATAGTCGCGGTCCTGCCACAGCCCCCTCTCCTGGAACCATTGGATGCCGATGGAGCAGCTTGCGAACTTGGGGATCACACCAGCGTCCAGATAGCCGCACTCATTGGCGCACCAGGAAACAAAGCAGGCGCACCAATCCACCCGACTCTCAAAGCCATACCAGGACCAATAGGGCTGACCGCCTACATTGCCGAGCTGGGAGAGGGCCACCGTTACGATCTCCCCATCACCTGTGCCAATGCCGTATAGAACAGCACTCCACATACCGTTGCTTTCTTCAGCCAGTAACTCCGCAAGCATCTCTCGCTGGTCAGCGGTAAAATTGTAGATGTCCGCCATTTCATCCACGGTTTTGTGGGTCACGGTAATATAAAGGGTCGTGGCCGTTACCTCGACTTCTTCCACCACGATATTGCCCTTTCCATCATCGGTTTCCACGGTTTGGGTGGTGGTCGCGGTTTCTGTCCGGTGGCTGATCTCGTTCATGGCCCAAAATATCTCTTTCAGGAGTTCTTTTTTCCCATTATCCATCGTAGCGACTTCCTGGGGATTGTCCGGGTCGGTGGTAGTTTTCACGGCATAGACGGCCAACACTTCGGGCCAGACAGCACGGGAGCCGGACAGTTCCAGGCGGTCATGGGCGACGTTGCTCTCGATTTCTTCCAGCTTGCTCTCGTATTCCAAGTTGATCTCCTGGACAATGGTGGGCATGGTCTGGCCCGTGCCGCTGTCCTCACCAGAAAAGAAGATGCCAAAGGGAGAGGCGACGATCAGGCCAATCAAGCAGATCAGCACAATGGCAAGGATGGCAACCCATCCTCCAGCGGCGATAGCGGTCACCAGCGCCTTAATGGACGCAAGCAGGGCTTTTGCCGCAGCGGATGCGCCTTTTGCAGCGGCTTTTGCGGTGGTGGCGGTGGCCTTTCCTGTGACGTGGGCGGCCTGAGCGGTCGCTCTCGCGGCTCTGGCTGTGGCCTGCGCCGTCTTTGCCGTATGGTCTGCTGTCTTGATGGCGGTTTTCGTCGTGCGTGGGACGGTCTTAGCAGTCTGGTGGGCGGTTTTCACGGTTCGCTGGGCGTTCTTGATGGCGTTCTTCGCACCCCTGCCGGTATCCTTTGCGGCCTGCCCAATGGCCTGGGCGGGCTGTTTTGCCGTTTTTACGGGGAGTTCCGCCTGCCGGGGCGCTTGTGTGGCGTTTGGGGTCTTGATCCGCGACGGCTGGTCAGACTGAACAGCCCGATCTTTAATTTGCCGTTTCCGCTCGGCCTGCTTTTTGGCAAAGGCCCGACCTCTCTCCACATAAGGGCTTGTGGTATCCGTTGGGCGCTCTATGCCGGCCTGGGTGGGTGGGCGCTCCGCCATGCGCTTATGCTGCGGAAGGCGCTGGTGTTCTGGGGCCGTCCCTCCGTTTCGCTGCGGAGTATGCCCATCTGGGGCTATACCCTGGGCCGGTCCAGGGGCGTGGGACTGTTCAGCGGGGGCCGTATTCTCTTGACGCTTTTCTGCCGCCCACTTCTCCCGCTGGCGCTGAAACAGCTTCC
>ERZ1106981.1265-NODE-1265-length-11760-cov-4.483554_pt1 | contig 11760 bp, 10 predicted proteins | sample MGYA00403692_ERZ1106981 | MGnify/ENA primary metagenome ERZ1106981 (study PRJEB35170, sample SAMEA104062431) | human gut metagenome | biome: human gut; feature: human-associated habitat; material: faeces | place: Denmark | collected 2012-06-22 ... | reverse complement strand
TCAGCTATTCCGCCAGCGCCACCGACGAAAACTACTGTATGGGTCTGCTGTGGATTGATATGCATGCCGATCCGCAAAATCCGGCAAACTGGCACAAATCACCGCGTCCGGTCTTTACCACCAGCAATGAAAACCGCCAGTATGGGCCAGGGCACAACAGCTTTACCCAAACGCCGGAAGGCGATGATGTACTGGTCTACCATGCGCGAAATTATACGAAGATTGAAGGCGATCCGCTGTACGATCCGAACCGTCATACCCGCCTGAAGCTGATTCGCTGGGACGAAAACGGAATGCCAGATTTTGGCATCCCGCCTGCGGATACCGTCTGAGCACGTTGCCCGGCGGCGCTGCGCTTACCGGGCCTATAAACCTATAAATGAGTGATGCCGTAGGCCGGATAAGCGCAGCGCCATCCGGCAAAACGACATTACACCAGCGCTCCGTAAATGGTCAGAAATGCGATCGCCACCACCACCGCCAGAGACGTTTTCTTCGCCATTGAGACAGCGGCTTTCGGCGTTTCGACCTTATCCGTGTGCGGCTCGCGGGCCAGCGAGAACTGTGCCAGACGCGTCAACACCTGGTACTGAGACGTGCGCAGATCCGCCAGCGAAACAAACCAGGCGGGCAGCGCTTTCTCGCCATGCCCCAGCAGCGCATAAACCACGCCAGCCAGACGCACCGGAATCCAGTCCAGAACATGAAGAATCGCGTCAATGCCAGACTGCAAACGTTGATGCGGCGTTTGATAACGCGCCAGCCAGGACTGCCAGGCGCGCAGAAACGCATAGCCAACCAGCGTCACCGGCCCCCACGGGCCGCCGACAATAAACCAGAACAGCGGCGCCAGATAGAAGCGGAAATTTATCCAGAGCAGCGCATTTTGCAGCTCGCGCAAAAACTCCCGTTCATTGCAGTCTGGCGGCACGCCGTGGATCAGCGTCAGTTCGTTAGCCATCGCTTCACGGGCATGGGCATCATTACGGGAAGCCGCGTTCAGGTACGCGTGATAATGCAGACGAACTTTCCCTGCGCCAATACACAACACACCAATCAGTATCCAGACCACCAGCGTGGGAGCGTTAAACAGTAAACCTTCCAGCGCACGCAGCAGCAGGAACGTCACCGCCATCGCAACAATCGTCATCCCCAGCGTACGCACCATCGAAAAATGCGTCGTCCGGCGGAACAGCACCTCCAGTCGGTGGTCGAGGTGCCAGTGCTCACCCAGCTTGAACAGGCGCTCAACAATCAGCACCAGTAATGTCGTAAACAGCGTCATGTCATCTCCTTGTGTGACGAGGCGGTGACCAGCGCGCGAAACTTCGCCCAGTCGAAAGACGGACCGGGATCGGTTTTACGCTCAGGCGCAATATTGCAGTGTCCGGTCATGTTGTCGGCTATCGCCGGGTAAAGCGCAATCAGCGTGCGCGTCACGGCGGCCAGTTGCTGATACTGCGCATCGGTATAAGCCAGCGTGTCCGTTCCCTCCAGCTCGATACCAATGGAAAAATCATTACAGCGCTCACGCCCCTGATAGTTCGACACGCCCGCATGCCAGGCACGCTTGTCGAAAGGGACATACTGCACAATTTCGCCATCACGGCGAATCAGACAATGTGCCGAAACGCGCAAATGGGCAATCTCGGCAAAAAAAGGATGGGCAGCGGGATCGAGTGTTCCGGTGAATAGCGCATCAATCCACGGACCGCCAAACTCGCCCGGCGGCAGGCTGATATTGTGCACCACCAGCAAAGAAGGGGTTTCGTCATCCGGGCGGCAGTCAAAATGGGGAGAGGGGACGCGTCGCGCCTCCACCAGCCAGCCCTTGTCTAACAGCATACAGAACCTCCTTTTATATGGTGCAGTTATCCGGTTCAGAGTAGCATGTTTCTACCTTATGATTCGTTACCAATTTGGAGTTTTATCATGCCGCCTCGCCGCTACAACCCTGACTACCGACGTGACGCGCTGTTGGAACGCATAAATCTGGATATCCCCACCGCTGTCGCCCAGGCGCTGCGTGAAGATTTAGGCGGAGAAGTTGACGCAAATAACGATATTACCGCGCAGCTTTTACCGGAGAACACCCGTTCTCACGCCACGGTGATTACCCGTGAAGATGGCGTATTCTGCGGAAAACGTTGGGTAGAAGAGGTCTTTATTCAACTGGCCGGCGATGATGTCAGCATCACCTGGCGCGTACAGGACGGCGACAGCATTAAAGCCAACCAGCCGCTGTTTGAACTGGACGGCCCGTCTCGCATCCTGCTGACCGGCGAGCGCACCGCGTTGAACTTTGTTCAGACGCTTTCCGGCGTCGCAAGCGAAGTCCGTAAATACGTTGATTTGCTGGCGGGGACAAAAACGCAACTGCTGGACACCCGCAAAACCCTGCCGGGTCTGCGAACCGCATTAAAATACGCCGTATTGTGCGGCGGCGGCGCGAATCACCGTCTGGGGCTTTCCGACGCCTTTCTGATTAAAGAGAACCACATCATCGCTTCCGGCTCAGTGCGCCAGGCGGTCGAGAAAGCCTTCTGGCTGCATCCTGATGTGCCGGTTGAAGTTGAAGTTGAGAATCTGGATGAGCTGGACGACGCGCTGAAAGCGGGCGCAGACATCATCATGCTGGATAACTTCGAAACGGATCAGATGCGTGAAGCGGTGAAACGCACCAACGGACAGGCGCGGCTGGAAGTTTCCGGCAATGTCACTGATGAAACCCTGCGCGAATTTGCCGAAACCGGCGTGGATTTTATCTCCGTTGGCGCGCTGACCAAACATGTGAGAGCGCTCGATCTCTCCATGCGTTTTCGCTAACGCCGAATTGTCATGCCCGATGGCGCTTCGCTTATCGGGCCGACAAACGATGTAAATCCCGGCTGATAATGCCCGGTGGCGCTTTGCTTATCGGGCCTACAAACGATGCAACGCCCTGCCGATAATGCCCGATGGCGCTTCGCTTATCAGGGCCTACAAACGATGTAAATCCGTAGGCCGGATAAGGCGTTTACGCCGCCATCCGGCACATTTTTTCGGGCGGCCTCGCAAACCTGCTGCCCTGCTATGCAACCCGCTAACAATCTTCTGAATCCCCTTTCCCGTTTCGAGTTTTGCCGCTCGCGAATTATCCCCTACGTTTGCCAAAGTAGCGCCTGTTAACTCAAGGAGCAGACAATGGACAAACAACGCGGATTTACGCTTATCGAACTGATGGTGGTGATCGGCATTATCGCCATCCTGAGCGCCATCGGCATTCCGGCCTACCAGAACTACCTGCGCAAAGCCGCACTGACGGATATGTTGCAGACATTCGTTCCTTACCGCACCGCCGTCGAACTCTGCGCACTGGAACACGGCGGCATTGCAACCTGCGACGCCAGCAGCAACGGCATCCCCTCTCCGACCACCACCCGCTATGTCTCTGGCATGAGCATAGAAAAAGGCGTGGTAATGCTCACCGGGCAGGAGAGCCTCAACGGCCTGAGCATCACCATGACGCCCAACTGGGATAACGCCAACGGCATCACCGGCTGGACACGCAGTTGCAACATCCAGAGCGACAGCGCGCTGCAACAGGCCTGTGAAGATGTTTTCCGCTTTGACGCCAGCTAAGGAGAAAGCAATGAACATCACGCAACTTACGGCGCTGTGCCTGCGTCATCAGGGAATATTGCTCGATGCCGATAACGAGGTGGTTCACGTCGCGGTCGTGGATTCACCGTCCCATGAACTGCTGGACGCCCTGCACTTTGCCACAACAAAGCGGATCGACATTGTCTGCTGGACTCGTCAGCAGATGGAAGGCCATATGCATAAGCCCCGGAAAATGCTCCCGGCCGTCATCGCCGACGATAGCCGCACGGCGGCGGAACTTTTGCAGCAGACGCTGGAATCCGCGCTGGCAAAACGCGCTTCCGACATCCACATTGAACCTGCGGAAAACCACTACCGAATCAGGCTGCGCGTGGATGGCGTACTTCATGCCTTGCCCGGCGTGTCATCCGTCACTGGCGCGGCACTGACGGCAAGGTTAAAGGTACTGGGCAATCTGGATATTGCCGAACATCGACTCCCGCAAGACGGGCAATTTACCGTGACGCTTGCGGGCAATGCGGTTTCATTTCGTGTCGCGATCCTCCCCTGCCGGGACGGTGAGAAAGTGGTGCTGCGGTTACTTCACCAGGTCGAGCAGGCGCTTGATCTCAACGCGTTAGGCATGCCTGATACGCAACTCGCCCTGCTCATGCAGGCGCTACGGCAACCGCAGGGGCTGGTTCTGGTGACAGGCCCTACCGGCAGTGGAAAAACCGTAACGCTCTACAGCGCGCTACAGGCGCGCAACACCCTGGATGTGAATCTCTGTAGCGTAGAGGACCCGGTCGAAATTCCTGTCGAGGGCCTTAATCAGACACAAATTCATCCGCGCGCCGGACTTACTTTTCAGAGCGTATTACGCGCGCTGCTGCGTCAGGACCCCGACATTATAATGGTGGGCGAAATCCGTGATGGCGAAACGGCAGAAATTGCGATTAAAGCCGCGCAAACCGGCCACCTGGTGCTGTCCACGCTGCACACCAACTCCACCAGTGAAACGCTGATACGTTTACAACAGATGGGCGTCGCGCGTTGGATGATCTCATCCGCCCTGACGCTGGTCGTCGCCCAGCGACTGGTCAGAAAATTATGTCCGTACTGCCGTCATCTTGCCGCAGAGCCTGTCTCGCTTCCCGCCGCGCTATGGCCTACCACGCTTCCCCGCTGGCAAGCGCCCGGTTGCGAACGTTGCTACCACGGATTTTATGGGCGTACCGCACTCTTCGAGGTTTTGCCTGTTACGCCCGCATTGCGACAGTTGCTAATCAACAATGCAACCGTTGAGGCGCTGGAGTCCTGCGCCCGACAGGAAGGGATGAGTACGCTTTTTGAGAACGGCTGTCATGCGGTTGAACAAGGATTGACGACCTTTGAAGAACTCCTGCGCGTTCTGGGGCTACCCCATGTCAGCTAAACAGCTTTGGCGCTGGCAAGGGATTAACGCCACGGGCCATTCGGAAGAGGGGGCATTATGGGCTGACGATCGTGCCGCACTGCTCGTTGCTCTGGAACATCAGCACATCATGCCGATACGCGCAAAACGCTTGGGCGTTAAAGCGGCACACTGGCGCGCAGAACAAAGCGCGGAGATCGTCCACCAACTGGCGACGCTTCTCAAAGCGGGGCTTACGCTTTCCGAAGGACTGACATTGCTTGCCGGGCAGCATCCCAGTCGACAATGGCAGGCGCTGCTGCAAACGCTGGCCCATAACCTGGAGCAAGGCGACCCGCTTTCTTCCGCGCTGGCGCAATGGCCGCAGGTCTTTCCTCCACTCTATCAGGCGATGATCCGTACCGGGGAACTTACCGGAAAACTCGATGAATGCTGCTTTGAGCTGGCACGTCAGCAAAATGCCCAAAAACAGCTTGCTGACAAAGTCAAAAAAGCGCTGCGTTATCCCATCATAATTCTGACGATGGCCGTGATGGTTGTTTTCGCCATGCTGCACTTTGTCCTGCCGGAGTTTGCCGCTATCTACCGGACATTCAATACGCCGTTACCGGCACTGACGCAGGGCATCATCACACTGGCGCAGTGGAGCGCTCAATGGGGCTGGCTGATGGCGCTGCCCGGTGTCGCAATGGGGGTAATCTACGGTTTAATAATAAAAAAACCGTACTGGCAGATTCAACGCCAGCGTCTTCTGCTGCGCTGTCCCGTTATCGCACGCCTGGTCAGAGGCCAAAAACTCACGCAGATTTTCACCATCCTGGCATTAACGCAACGCGCCGGAATCCCCTTTTCACAAGGGCTGGAAAGTGTCGCAGAAACCCTGAATTGCCCTTACTGGTCTCAGCGTTTAGCTCAGGTTCATCGCGATATTCATGCCGGAAAACCGGTCTGGCAGGCGCTTAAAAATGCCGGTGAGTTCAGCCCATTGTGCATACAGTTGGTCATGACCGGTGAAACTTCCGGCGCGCTGGATGCAATGTTGCATAACCTTGCCCGGCACCACGGCGAGAATACGCTATCGCTGGCGGATAACCTGGCGGCGCTACTGGAACCCGCCTTGCTTGTTATCACAGGGGTCATTATTGGTACGTTGGTCGTGGCAATGTATTTGCCCGTTTTCCATCTGGGGGATGCGATGAGCGGTATGGGATAATGCTGGCGCATTGTGCTGCGCCAGCGCAGGGAATTACAGGCTATTGAAAACGCGGTTTTCTTGTTCCTGTACCCGAATAAACGTCGTGCGTTTCGTCAGCTCTTTCAGACGGGAGGCGCCAACGTAGGTACAGGCTGAACGCAGGCCGCCGAGGATATCACGCGCGGTGTATTCCACCGGGCCACGCAGCGGTAGCTTAACGGTTTTCCCTTCTGCTGCACGATATTGCGCAACGCCGCCAACGTGACGGGTCATAGCGGATTCAGAACTCATGCCATAGAACAGCATAAATTTCTCGCCATTCTCTTCAACAATTTTACCGCCGCTTTCTTCATGGCCTGCCAGCATACCGCCCAGCATCACGAAATCCGCGCCGCCGCCGAACGCTTTTGCGACATCGCCAGGCATGGTGCATCCGCCATCGCTGACAATCATACCGCCCAGACCATGCGCGGCATCGGCGCATTCAATCACCGCAGAAAGCTGCGGATAGCCCACGCCAGTTTTCACACGCGTGGTACATACGGAGCCAGGCCCAATCCCGACTTTTACAATATCCGCGCCGGAGAGAACCAACTCTTCACACATTTCACCGGTCACCACGTTACCGGCACAAATGGTTTTTGTCGGCCATGCTTCACGCGCCTTTGAAACAAACTGCACGAAGTGTTCGGAGTAACCATTTGCCACATCAATACAAACAAAGTTCAGTGCCGGGCTCTGCGCCAGAATCTGTTTGGTTTTTTCGAAATCAGCATCGGAGGTGCCTGTTGAAACCATCACATGCCTGAGAACATCCTCAGAGGCGGTACTGGTGAAGGCGTTCCAGTCCTCAACGGAATAGTGCTTATGTACGGCAGTCAGAATGTCGAACGATGCCAGAGCGCTTGCCATCTCGAAAGTCCCGACGGTGTCCATATTGGCCGCGATAATCGGCACGCCGGACCAGGTCTGACCTGAATGTTTAAAGGTGAATTGACGTTCCAGTTCAACATCAGAACGACTTTTGAGAGTAGAGCGTTTAGGGCGGATAAGAACGTCTTTGAAACCTAATTTCAGATCTTCTTCGATACGCATGTGCGGATTCCTGGGGTTAATGGCAAAAAAGCGAAACTCACAACTCCAGTGACGTTATCATACGCACTAATCAGGCTTGCGCAAGACTGCGAAATTCTCTTTTTTTACGCTACAATCCCATAAATTTACCTGGCGAATAGTAGGTTAATCCTGCAGCAGCCTCGCCTTCGCACGCATAACTTTTAACTGTTTGATAATCAAACTTAAACTCCAGGATCGGCATCTATGAGGTATACGGTAGCCTTAACCGGCGGCATTGGCAGTGGTAAAAGCACCGTTGCGAGTGCATTCGCTGACCTCGGAATAAACGTTATCGACGCCGATATTATTGCGCGTCAGGTGGTTGAACCCGGTCAACCCGCCCTTATGGCGATCGCTGAACATTTTGGTTCTGCACTTATCGCGCCAGACGGTTCGCTACAACGTCGGATGTTGCGCGAACGTATCTTTGCCAGTCCTGAAGAGAAATCCTGGCTGAATGCCCTGCTCCATCCGTTAATTCAGCAGGAAACCCGGCGTCAGTTTCAGCAGGCAACGTCCCCTTACGTGCTATGGGTTGTGCCCCTGCTCGTCGAAAATGCGCTGTATAAACAAGCCAATCGCGTTCTGGTGGTCGACGTGACGCCCGAAACGCAGCTCTTGCGAACCATGCAGCGCGATGATGTGACGCGTGAACATGCTGAACAAATTCTGGCTGCCCAGGCAACGCGTGAAGCACGCCTTGCCGTGGCAGATGATGTTATTGATAATAATGGCGCACCGGACGCTATCGCGTCGGATGTCGCCCGCCTGCACGCGCGCTATTTACAGCTTGCGTCGCAGTTTGTCTCACAGGAAAAACCGTAATGCACACCCAGGTCCTTTTTGAACACCCTCTCAATGAGAAGATGCGTACATGGCTGCGCATTGAGTTTCTGATTCAGCAACTCTCCGTCAATTTGCCCCTCGCAGATCATGCGGACGCCCTGCATTTTTTCCGTAACATTGGGGATTTGCTGGATGTGTTCGAACGTGGCGAAGTGCGGACCGAGTTGCTAAAAGAGCTTGAGCGTCAGCAGCGCAAACTTCAGGCCTGGGTTGAAGTGCCGGGGGTTGACCAGAGTCGAATTGAGGCTCTGCGCCAGCAATTGAAGACGGCGGGCAGCATTCTGATTTCTGCTCCGCGTATCGGGCAGCAACTACGTGAAGATCGCCTGATTGCTCTGGTTCGTCAGCGCCTGAGTATTCCTGGCGGTTGTTGTAGTTTTGATTTGCCGACCCTGCATATCTGGCTGCATTTGCCGCAGGAACAGCGTGATGCGCAGGTTGAAACCTGGATCGCCAGCCTGAATCCGCTCAATCAGGCATTAACGCTGATCCTGGATTTAATTCGTAATTCCTCGCCGTTCCGTAAGCAAACCAGCCTGAATGGTTTTTATCAGGACAATGGCGATGATGCCGACCTGCTGCGTTTGCAACTGGCGCTTGATTCACAGCTCTATCCACAAATTTCCGGGCATAAGAGCCGCTTTGCGATTCGCTTTATGCCGCTGGATAGCGAAAATGGGCTGGTGCCTGAGCGCCTCGATTTCGAACTGGCATGTTGTTAAGGAGTAAAGATGTCAGAAACTATCACCGTTAGCTGCCCAACCTGCGGGAAAACCGTTGTCTGGGGCGAAGTGAGTCCGTTCCGTCCATTTTGTTCTAAACGCTGCCAGTTGATCGATCTCGGCGAGTGGGCCGCTGAAGAGAAGCGTATTCCAAGCTCTGGCGACTTGTCAGAAAGCGACGACTGGAGTGAAGAGCAGAAGTAATTCAACTAAAACGTAGGGCGGGCAAGCGTAGCACCCCCGCCATAATTTGCCGGATGGTGGCGTTGCCTTATCCGGCCTACGAACTACGAACACCATTAGCCAGCAATCAGCTTTTCAATTACTGGCGCATTCGCGGGCGGGAAATCTTCCGCATTCAGAGCATCTTGCGCAATCCACCGTCCCGGTTGCCCCTCTTTTCCCCACGGCTCCCCTTCCCAGTGATCAACTAACCAGAACCACAGTGTGATGTGCCTGTCCGGGAACTGATATTCCAGCTTTTCAAATAGCGTCGCTTCACGCGGGGTGATCCCTACTTCTTCCTGCAACTCCCGGATCAGCGCCTGCTCCGGCGTTTCGCCCGCTTCGATTTTCCCGCCGGGAAACTCCAGTTTATTGGCCATATGAGCATCGGCCGCACGTTGGGTAATAAAAATTTCGTGGTTCGGGTTGCGAATAATCCCGACAGCGATTTGCAGTTTTTTCATACGGTTACATCCATAAAAAAGGCGCAGTCACCTGCGCCTCATTGTCTTTATTCAGACCTTAGCTCAGACGGCCGTGGCACTGTTTGTATTTTTTACCGGAACCGCAAGGGCAAGGATCGTTACGACCCACTTTACGATCGCCCGTTTGCGCTGCCAGAGCAGCAGCCGCTGCGCTGTCGTCATCCTGATGACTAAGCTGCTGCATCTGCGCTAAACGCTCGGCTTCTTCGCGGCGCTGTTGTTCCATCGCTTCTACTTCTTCAGGCATACGAACCTGAACTTTGCTCAGCGTACTGACCACTTCATACTTCAGCGATTCCAGCATTGCTGCAAACATGGAGAAGGACTCGCGTTTGTATTCCTGCTTCGGATCTTTCTGCGCATAGCCACGCAGGTGGATACCCTGACGCAGGTAATCCATCGCCGCCAGGTGCTCTTTCCACAGCGAATCGAGAGTTTGCAGCATGACGCCTTTTTCGAAGTGACGCATCATCTCTGCGCCAACCACTTCTTCTTTACGCTGATACACTTCGATTGAGTGCGCCAGAATACGCTCACGCAGCGTCTCTTCGTGCAGCTCCGGCTCTTTATCCAGCCACTCGGCAATTGGCATATCCAGATCGAAGTCGTTTTTCAGACGTTCCTGCAAACCCGGAATATCCCACATCTCTTCCAGCGACTGCGGCGGAATGTACGCATCGATCGTCACTTTAAAGACGTCTTCACGAATGCTGTTGATGGTTTCGCTGACGTCGCTGACATCCAGCAGTTCGTTACGCTGGGTGTAAATGGCGCGACGCTGATCGTTCGCGACATCGTCGTATTCCAGCAGTTGCTTACGAATATCGAAGTTACGGCTTTCAACTTTACGCTGTGCATTAGCAATCGCTTTAGTCACCCACGGGTGCTCAATGGCTTCACCTGGTTTCATACCCAGTTTACGCATCATGCCCGACACACGGTCAGAGGCAAAAATACGCATCAACGCATCTTCCATTGACAGGTAGAAACGGGAAGAACCCGCATCGCCCTGACGGCCGGAACGCCCACGCAACTGGTTGTCGATACGGCGAGATTCGTGGCGCTCAGTACCGATGATGTGCAGACCGCCAGACGCCAGCACCGCCTCATGACGAACCTGCCAGTCCGCTTTGATCTGCGCGATCTGCTCTGGCGTTGGGTTTTCCAGCTCCGCCACTTCAGCCTGCCAGCTACCGCCCAGCACGATGTCCGTACCGCGACCGGCCATGTTGGTGGCGATAGTGACCGCAGCCGGGTAGCCCGCCTGCGCGACAATCGCCGCTTCGTTGGCGTGGAATTTGGCGTTCAGAACGTTATGCTTGATGCCCGCTTTGGTCAGCTCATTAGAGACCACTTCAGATTTTTCGATCGAGATCGTACCCACCAGCACCGGCTGGCCATTAGCGGTACGATCGCGAATATCTTCAATGATTGCCTGAATTTTTTCCGCTTCGGTCATGTAGACCAGATCCGGCATATCCTTACGGATCATCGGACGGTTGGTCGGAACCACAACGGTATCCAGCTTATAGATAGAGCTGAATTCGAACGCTTCGGTATCCGCTGTACCGGTCATACCAGCCAGTTTCTCATACAGACGGAAGTAGTTCTGGAAGGTGATGGATGCCAGCGTCTGGTTCTCGTTCTGGATTTCCACGCCTTCTTTCGCTTCCACAGCCTGGTGCAGACCGTCGGACCAGCGGCGACCCTGCATGGTACGACCGGTGTGTTCGTCAACAATGATCACTTCGCCATCTTTAACGATGTAATCCACATCGCGGGTAAACAGCGCGTGCGCGCGCAGCGCGGCGGTTACGTGATGCATCAGCATGATGTTGCCCGGAGAGTACAGGGACTCGCCTTCATCCATAATGCCTTCTTTCACCAGCAGTTCTTCGATCAGCACCAGACCGCGTTCCGTCAGGTTGACCTGACGCGCTTTCTCATCAACGGAGAAGTGGCCTTCACCCTGGAAAGTATCAGAGTCTTCTTTTTCCTGGCGAATCAGATGCGGGATGATCTTGTTTACTTTCTTGTACATTTCCGAGCTGTCTTCAGCCGGGCCGGAAATGATCAGCGGCGTACGCGCTTCATCGATCAGGATGGAGTCGACCTCATCCACCAGCGCATAGTGCAGTTTACGCTGTACGCGCTCTTCCGGGCTGAACGCCATGT
>ERZ1106981.1249-NODE-1249-length-11910-cov-6.550991_pt1 | contig 11910 bp, 9 predicted proteins | sample MGYA00403692_ERZ1106981 | MGnify/ENA primary metagenome ERZ1106981 (study PRJEB35170, sample SAMEA104062431) | human gut metagenome | biome: human gut; feature: human-associated habitat; material: faeces | place: Denmark | collected 2012-06-22 ... | reverse complement strand
GCTGGCTGGCGCCGCGTTGCCCGGCGATGTTGTAGAAGGTTTCCAGCCACTCAAGTTCGCTTTTCCCTTCGGTAAAGCGCGCATGACCGCCCGTTTCCCAGCGCTCGCTCAGTTCGGCAAACACGTCAAAGTCATTACGGGCCTCATCACGCGGCGGCACAACCTGCTTCATCGGCACCAGATGCTGGTTGCTGTAGTCGCCGGTCATGGTTAAATCGTTACGTTCATAAGAGGTCGTGGCAGGTAACACGATATCGGCATGTTTCGCCGCAGCGGTCCAGAAACATTCGGAGATCACCACCAGTTCCGGCTTTTGCCAGGCGCGAATCAGACGGTTGGTATCCTGATGATGCGTAAAGTTCGCGCCACCGGCCCACCAGACGAAGCGGATATCCGGGAAATGGCGGTTCATACCGTTGTGCTGATAGGGCGCGCCGGGATTCTCCAGCGCCTCGACAATGCGCGCCACCGGAATTTTGTCTACCGCATCGGTGCCGCCTGGCAGACTGCCCTGCATTGAAGCCAGTACGGCGGCGCGGCGCGTCGGGTTTCCCCCGTTGGCGAAATGGTACGAGAGGCCAAAACCGCCGCCGGGCGTGCCAATTTGCCCTAACATGGCGGCAAGCGTTACCAGCATCCAGTGTTTTTGCTCGCCGAACTGCTGACGCTGCATCCCCCAGCCAGACATCAACATAGTGGTGTTTTTATGGAAGAGTTCCGCCAGTTCGTGAATTTTAGCGGCGGATATGCCGCAAATATCTGCGGCCCATTCCGCCGTTTTCGCCACGCCGTCGCTCACGCCCAGCAGATAGTCGGCGAATGTCTCGTAACCGGTCGTGCAGCGCGCCAGAAACGCGTCATCATGCCAGCCGTTTTTCACCAGCGTATGCGCAATCCCCAGCATCAGCGCCACGTCAGTCCCCATATGCGGGGCGATCCACTCCATCTTATCGCCAAAGAACGCCGCGCTTTCCGATCGCATTGGATCGATGCAGATCAGCCGTTTCCCGCTGTTGCGCAGCGCGGCAAAGTAAGCAATGCCCTGCTCATCCGACGCATTCCAGGCAATTTTTAGCGTATTCAACGGGTTGGCGCTCCATAGCACCACCACGTCACTGTGTTCCAGCACAACCGGCCAGCTGGTCTGCTGCTGGTAGACTTCGTTTCCGCCCACCACATACGGCATGATGGCCTGCGCCGCCCCCGTGGAGTAATCCCCCAGATGCCCGGTATACCCGCCCGCCAGCGCCATATAACGCTGCAACAGGGTGGAAGCTTTATGCAGCACGCCATTCGAGCGCCAGCCATAAGAACCGGCAAAAATCGAGGACGGCCCATATGTTTCACGAATACGTTTGTGCTGGGTATGGATCAGATCCAGCGCCTCATCCCAACTCACCCGCACAAATTCATCCTGACCGCGCACGCCCTGTGGCTTCTCTGGCGAGGCGAGAAATCCTTTACGCACCATCGGGAAACGCACCCGGGTAGGGCTGTGAACCTGGTCGCGCACGACGGTTTGCAGGGAATTGAGATGCGAAGTGGGCAGCGCCCCGCGAGACGCGAGAACCGTCTCGCCGTCAGTGTCGACCCGGACAGGTCCCCAGTGGGCGGCGGTTAATACCGAATAGTGCGATGGTGCGTTGATCAAAATGCGCTCCTGAATGCGATGCAGGTGTGACGGCTTATTTATTATGCCGCTCAATGTTACTTACAAATTTAAGAGTCTTCCCTGGAATTTTCTTCATGTTCGCACGTCATAATCAACCGCCACCGTCGCTGTGGCGAAAAAATAAAAAAGTCATTAAGGAACTAAGATGAAAAAACGTGTTTTGGTCATTGCTGCTATCGTGAGCGGCGCCCTGGCAGTATCTGGCTGCACAACAAACCCTTACACCGGCGAGCGCGAAGCGGGTAAATCCGGCATTGGCGCGGGCATTGGTTCTCTGGTCGGCGCAGGCGTCGGCGCACTCTCCTCTTCCAAGAAAGATCGCGGCAAAGGCGCGCTGATTGGCGCAGCGGCAGGCGCGGCGCTGGGCGGCGGCGCTGGCTATTACATGGACGTACAGGAAGCGAAACTGCGTGACAAAATGCAGGGAACGGGCGTGAGCGTGACGCGAAGTGGCGATAACATCATCCTGAATATGCCGAATAACGTCACCTTCGACAGCAGCAGCGCAACCCTGAAACCGGCAGGCGCCAACACGCTGACCGGCGTGGCGATGGTGCTGAAAGAGTACAACAAAACCGCCGTTAACGTAGTGGGCTACACCGACAGTACCGGCGGGCAGGATCTGAACATGCGTCTGTCGCAGCAGCGCGCGGACTCCGTGGCCAGCGCGCTGATCACCCAGGGCGTTGCCGCCAACCGCATCCGCACCAGCGGCATGGGCCCGGCGAACCCGATCGCCAGCAACAGCACCGCCGAAGGTAAAGCGCAAAACCGCCGCGTGGAAATCACCTTAAGTCCGTTGCAGTAATCGTTGTGCCGGGTGGCGACAGCGCCACCCGGCACATCGCCAGATGGCGGCTTCGCCTTATCCGGCCTACATTCTTATCCAGCATGAAGCGCTTGCCATCGTTGATTTTCGCGTTAAGGTGTTGTCACCAAATTCAGGGAAATCAGCGATGAGCAAATCAACACGGGCAACCATCAGCGATGTGGCGAAAGCCGCTAAAACCGGAAAAACCAGCATTTCACGCTACCTCAACGGTGAGAAGCATTTGCTGTCCGATGCCCTGCTGGCGCGCATTGAAAAAGCCATTGCCGAACTCGACTATCGCCCAAGCCTGATGGCCAGAGGCCTGAAACGCGGCCGTACCCGCCTGATTGGCCTGATCATCGCCGATATTACCAACCCCTATTCCGTTAACGTGTTGAGCGGCATTGAAGCCGCCTGCCGCGAGAAAGGGTTCACTCCCCTGGTCTGTAACACCAACAATGAGGTGGATCAGGAACTGCACTATCTGGATCTGCTGCGCAGCTACCAAGTGGAAGGCATCGTGGTGAACGCCGTCGGGATGCGCGAGGAGGGGCTGAACCGCCTGCAACAGTCGGCGCTGCCGATGGTTCTGATTGACCGTAAAATCCCTGATTTCGCCTGCGATGTCGTCGGTCTGGATAACACCCAGGCGGCAACAACCGCCACCGAACATCTCATTGAGCAAGGGTTCGAGGCGATCCTGTTTCTCAGCGAACCGCTCGGTATGGTCAATACCCGCCGCGAGCGCCTGAACGCATTTCGTGCGACGCTGGCGCGTTACCCTGGCGTGGTGGCGGAAAACGCCGAGGTGCCGCTGGCGGAAAATACGCAACTGGATAACACCCTGCGCCAGTTTCACCAGCAGCACCGGGGGATGCGCAAAGCCGTGATCTCCGCTAACGGCGCGCTCACATTGCAGGTCGCCCGTTCGCTCAAACGCATTGGTCTTAACTGGGGCAGCGACATCGGCCTGCTCGGTTTTGACGAACTGGAATGGGCAGAGCTGGCAGGCGTCGGCATCACCACGCTGAAACAGCCGACCTGGCAAATTGGTTTTGCCGCTGTCGAGCAGGTTGTACGCCGCATTGAAGGGGGCAGCGACGCGATTCACGAGCAGGTTTTCTCCGGCGAGCTGATCGTTCGCGGCTCCACCGCCCGCTAATTTTCCTTCGTGATGGTGATCATAATTTCGACACACTGCACTTTTCTTTGGAACCGGTTCCATCTAGCGTAATAGCAAGAGCGATAGATTTGGAGTTCCCATGCAAAGAAAAATTATGGTGGTCACCGCCGCCTATGGCTACGACCAGGTGCGTGCCGCAGGCGGGCAAACCGCGATGCTGCCCATCATTGCCGGAGCGGGGGCGGATGGCGTCGAGATTCGCCGTGAAATGTTCACTGACGCCGAACTTAACGCGCTCCCGCTGCTGGCGGCCGCCATTGACATTTTCGGCCTGCTGGCCTGCTACTCCGCGCCGGAACCGCTGTTCCTGGAGGATGGCAGCCTCAACCCCCACCTTCCCGACCTGTTACAGGAAGCCCGTACGCTGCAAGCGCTGTGGCTGAAAGTGTCGCTGGGTCATTTTGAACGCCAGGATCAGCTCGACACCCTGCGTGACTGGCTGGAGAGCAGCGGCATGGCGCTGGTAGTGGAAAATGATCAAACCGCCTGCGGGAAATTGCGCCCGATGCAACGCTTCAATGCCGCCTGTCAGGTCCAGAACCTGCCCATCAGACTGACGTTTGATATGGGGAACTGGCTGTGGGTAGGCGACTCGCCGGAAGACGCCGCATGCTACCTGGCGCCCGCCGTCGGCTATATCCACGTTAAAGCCGCCACGCCCCATCACGACAGTTTCCGCGCCGTTGCGCCGGATAACGCCGATCCCCGCTGGCTGGCGCTGCTGAACGCGCTGCCTGTTGATGTACCGCGCGGTATTGAGTTCCCACTGGAAGGGCAAGATTTGACGGCGGTGACTCGTCGCTACGTCGATTTGTTACGTGAGGAGTAACGCATGAAAAATTCTCTGGATGTCATCACGATTGGTGAAGCAATGGCGATGTTCGTCGCCACGCAAACGGGCGATCTCGCGGACGTAGACGCGTTTATCAAACGCGTCGCCGGGGCCGAACTTAACGTAGCGACCGGCCTGGCGCGCCTGGGGTTAAACGTCGGCTGGGTAAGCCGCGTCGGTGATGACAGCTTTGGCCGTTTTGTCCTTAAGTCGCTTGAAAAAGAAGGGATTGATGCGCAGGGCGTCACGCTGGACGGACGTTACGCCACCGGCTTTCAGCTTAAATCTAAAGTCGAAAATGGAACCGATCCCATTGTGGAATATTTCCGTAAAGGTTCTGCTGCAAGCCACCTTTCCGTAGACGATTACCACGATGCGTACTTCTCCGGCGCGCGTCATCTGCACTTAAGCGGCGTTGCGGCGGCGCTTTCCGCCAGCTCTTATGAACTGCTGGCGCATACCGCCCGCACCATGAAAGCGCAGGGCAAAACGATTTCATTCGATCCGAATCTGCGCCCGGTGCTGTGGAAAAGCGAAGCCGAAATGGTGGAAAAACTTAACCGCCTCGCCTTCCAGGCTGACTGGGTGCTGCCCGGTCTGAAAGAGGGAATGATATTAACCGGACAGCAAACGCCTGAGGGCATTGCCGATTTTTATCTGCGCCACGGCGTGAAAGCGGTGGTGCTGAAAACCGGTGCGGATGGCGCCTGGTACAAAACCGCTGAGGGCGAGCAAGGCTGCGTCGCACCGGTGAAAGTGGACAACGTGGTCGATACGGTTGGTGCGGGCGATGGCTTTGCCGTGGGCGTGATCAGCGCCCTGCTGGAAGGCCGCACGCTGCATCAGGCAGTGACGCGAGGCAATAAAATTGGCGCGCTGGCGATTCAGGTTCAGGGCGACAGCGAAGGATTACCCACTCGTGAAGCGTTAGGCGAATAAACTTCACGCAATGATAACAGCCCCCTGTACCCTACATACAGCGGCGGCATAGTGACAGAGGCAGGCCTATGACAAGCTCAACAAATGCAGCAAAACGCTGGTGGTACATCATGCCTATCGTGTTCATCACGTACAGCCTGGCGTACCTGGATCGCGCAAACTTCAGCTTCGCTTCCGCAGCGGGGATTAACGAAGACCTCGGCATCACGAAAGGGATCTCCTCCCTGCTGGGCGCCCTGTTCTTCCTCGGCTATTTCTTCTTCCAGATCCCAGGCGCGGTGTACGCCGAGCGTCGCAGCGTACGTAAGCTGATCTTCATCTGCCTGATTTTATGGGGAGCATGCGCATCGCTGACCGGGATGGTGAGTAATATCCCAATGCTTGCCGCCATCCGCTTTATTCTCGGCGTCGTGGAAGCGGCCGTTATGCCCGCCATGCTGATTTACATCAGCAACTGGTTCACGAAGTCAGAGCGTTCGCGCGCCAATACGTTCCTGATTCTCGGCAACCCGGTGACGGTGCTGTGGATGTCCGTAGTTTCAGGCTACCTGATTCAGGCGCTCGGCTGGCGTGAAATGTTCATTATTGAAGGCTTCCCCGCCATCATCTGGGCGTTCTTCTGGTGGGTGCTGGTGAAAGACAAACCGTCACAGGCCGGTTGGCTGACGGAGTCAGAAAAAGCCGCGCTTCAGGCGCAACTGGAAAAAGAGCAGCAGGGCATCAAAGCGGTACGCAATTACAGCGAGGCATTCCGCTCACGCAACGTCATCCTGCTGTGCATGCAGTATTTCACCTGGAGTATCGGGGTGTACGGGTTTGTTCTGTGGCTGCCGTCCATCATCCGTAGCGGCAGCGCGAATATGGGCATGGTGGAAGTCGGCTGGCTCTCTTCAGTGCCGTACCTGGCGGCGACAATCGCGATGATCGTTGTCTCCTGGGCATCCGATAAACTGCAAAACCGTAAACTGTTCGTCTGGCCGCTGCTGTTGATTGCCGCCTTTGCCTTTATCGGCTCATGGGCCGTTGGCGCGAACAACTTCTGGCTCTCTTATACCCTGCTGGTTATCGCCGGTGCGGCGATGTATGCCCCTTATGGCCCGTTCTTCGCCATTATTCCTGAAATGCTGCCGCGTAACGTCGCGGGCGGCGCAATGGCGCTGATCAACAGTATGGGCGCGCTGGGCTCTTTCTTTGGTTCATGGTTCGTCGGCTATCTCAACGGCGCAACCGGCAGCCCGGCCGCCTCGTACATTTTTATGGGGGTGGCGCTTTTCGCCTCAGTATGGCTAACTTTAATTGTTAAGCCTGCTAACAATCAGCAATTACCGATTGGCGCACGCCACGCTTAAACCTTAACTCACGGAGATCCGCATGAAGCCGTCCATTATTCTCTACAAAGCGTTACCTGACGATTTACTGCATCGCCTGGAAGAGCATTTCACCGTCACGCAGGTGCCAAATCTTCGCCCGGAAACGGTAGAACAACACGCCCAGGCTTTCGCCAGCGCGGAAGGTTTGTTGGGCTCCAGCGAAACCGTCAATAGCGCACTGCTGGAGAAGATGCCGAAACTACGCGCGGCATCGACCGTCTCCGTGGGTTATGACAATTTTGATGTGGCTGCCCTCAACGCGCGCAGCGTATTGCTGATGCACACGCCGACCGTGCTGACGGAAACCGTTGCGGATACGGTAATGGCGCTGGTGCTGAGCACCGCCCGCCGCGTGGTGGAAGTGGCCGAACGCGTCAAAGTGGGGGAATGGACAAAAAGCATCGGGCCAGACTGGTTTGGCACTGATGTACACCACAAAACGCTGGGGATTGTCGGGATGGGGCGCATTGGTCTTGCGCTGGCGCAACGCGCTCACTTCGGCTTTAACATGCCGATTCTCTACAACGCCCGCCGCCATCATCCTGAGGCGGAAGAACGCTTCAACGCCCGGTACTGCGATCTGGACACCCTGTTGCAGACGGCGGATTTTGTCTGCCTGATCCTGCCGCTGACGGAAGAGACGCATCACCTGTTTGGTGCGGCGCAGTTTGCCAAAATGAAGTCCTCCGCCATTTTCATTAACGCAGGGCGCGGCCCGGTCGTGGATGAAAACGCGCTGATTGCCGCCCTGCAAAGCGGTGAAATTCATGCGGCGGGTCTGGATGTGTTTGAACAAGAACCGCTGCCGGTCGATTCGCCGCTGCTGTCGCTGCCGAACGTTGTGGCGCTGCCGCACATCGGCTCCGCTACCCATGAGACGCGCTACAACATGGCCGCCTGCGCGGTGGATAACTTAATTGATGCGTTACAAGGCAAGGTGGAGAAGAACTGCGTGAACCCGCAGGTTGCAGGATAATAAATGGCCGGGCGGCGGCGTTGCCCTGCCCGGCCTACAACGTTGCTTAACCGTATGCCCGATCGACGCCAGCGCCATCGGGCATAAACAGCGTTACTGGATCGCGTTTACCGCAGTGGTCCAGGCCTGATTAAATGCCTGGTGCTGAGACGCCAGCGGCCCAATCAGCGTGTTGTACTGGCTGGCCTGCTGTGACGTCGGGAACTGAATGCCGTTCGCGACAAAGCTCACCTGCGTATCCTGCTGCGCCACAAAGTCGCCGACCTGCACCAGTTGCTGCGTGAAAATTTGCGCAGCCGGAATCAGCGGCTGTAACGCCTCCGAAGGCGCCGTCACCACTTTACTGTAAACCTGATCAAAGACCGGTTTCAGGTCGTCGGACTGTTTCAGCGCGCTGTGCGCGGCATCTGCCTGCAATTTCGCATTCTGCAACTGCTGGCCCAGCACGCCCAGAGAACCATTTGCCTGACGCAGCGGCTCGCGCTGAGTGACATAGTCCTGAGGAACGCGGATCGCATTGACGCTATCCACAACCGGACGCAGACCGGAATCCATCGCCTGATTCACCTGCTGCGAATAGCCATACAGGATCGCATAATCAGACACGAACGGACCAAATTGTTTTTTCTGATCGGCGGTCAACGTCGGCAGACGCTCCCCGCTACGCATCGCAGTATTCTGCAGGAAATCAATAAACGCTTTACGCTGATCGCCTTCTTTATCAAAACACCCACTCAGGCTAACTACCATTAATAACGCCATAACAGGCGCAAACCAGCGAGAGCAGGACTTACCTGTCGCCATTTTAATACTCCTTTCACCCAAAAATGCGCACAACGATGCCGCGTGCCTGACGCTGACAAGGATAGTCCAGGACAGCCTTGCAAGATACCCTTTCTGCGTAATCTTGCCGTGGAATATTATACGAAGAAACGGCCAGCTTTTTTACGTGATAAAATTTTTGTTATCTTTACAATTGCGCGCCGTCGATCCGATATGTCGGCCTTTTTCAGATCCTTAGCCAACGCGCGATCCTGACCGGAATGCGCTGAAACGAATCCACTTCTTTGCCGCTTCCAACCGGCTTCACGTTTCCCGACTATTCTTAATGAGCTTCGATGAAATTCACGATCCCGCTGTGTGATTTATAGGAGTTCTCAATGGAATACAAAGATCCTATGTTTGAACTGCTGAGCAGTCTGGAACAAATTGTTTTTAAAGATGTATCGCAGACGATTACCCTGACAAACAAGCCCAACCCTTTTACAGAGTTTGAACAGTTACGAAGAGGAACCGGGCTAAAAACAGATGATTTTGCCCGGGCGATGGGCGTAACCGTTGCCATGGTGCAGGAATGGGAATCCAGACGGGTAAAACCGTCGAGTACCGAGTTAAATCTGATGCGCCTGATCCAGGCCAACCCAGGTTTAAGTAAGCAGTTGATGAAATAGATTATTGCCTGATTTTTTCGTTTAACGGTCCTGTTAAGGGGCCGTTTCCCGACAGACTTACCCGAAAGAAGTAAAATAAAAGTTGCATCCACAAGCGTTACATGAGTTAATGCGTCCAACGGTTTGACGTACAGACCATTAAAGCAGTTTAGTAAGGCAGTCCCCTTCAAGAGTTATCCGTTGATACCCCTCGTAGTGCGCATTTCCTTAACGCTTAAAAAATCTGTAAAGCACGCCATATCGCCGAAAGGCACACTTATTTTTTAAAAGGTAATACACTATGTCCGGTAAAATGACTGGTATCGTAAAATGGTTCAACGCTGACAAAGGCTTCGGCTTCATCACTCCTGACGATGGCTCTAAAGACGTGTTCGTACACTTCTCTGCTATCCAGAACGATGGCTACAAATCCCTGGACGAAGGTCAGAAAGTTTCCTTCACCATCGAAAGCGGCGCTAAAGGCCCGGCAGCTGGTAACGTAACCAGCCTGTAATCTTAGCTTTATAAGCTCAGAATTGAAGATCCCTGCCAATCGGCGGGGATTTTTTTTACCTTTTTCCCCATAAAAAAACCTGCCAGATGGCAGGTTTTTTTTATTGCGACGAACTTACTGCAACAGGGAAATATCCGCTACTTGCAGGAACAGCTCACGCAGTTTCGCCAGCATAGAGAGGCGGTTGATGCGCAGATCTTTGTCATCAACCATCACCATCACTTTTTCAAAGAACGTATCGACCGGTTCACGCAGCTCAGCCAGTTCGACTAACGCTTCCTGGTAACGACCTTCAGCAAACACGGGTTCAAGTTTGTCACGCAGAACCACAACTTGCAGAGCCAAAGCAATTTCCTCTGGCTCCTTCAACGTTGCCGCATTGACACGATCGTTCAGCACTTCGTCGGACTTCGCCAGAATGTTGGACACACGTTTGTTCGCCGCCGCCAGCGCGGAGGCTTCTTCCAGCGTGCGGAAGTGCGACACGGCCTTCATACGGGCATCGAAATCCGCCGGACGGGTCGGACGACGCGCCAGAACCGCCTGAATGGTGTCCACGGTGTAACCTTCATCCTGATACCAGGCGCGGAAACGACCGAGCATAAAGTCGATAACGTCATCAACCACATTCGCGTTGGTCAGCTTGTCGCCGTACAGACGCGCCGCTTCTTCGGTCAGCGTTTGCAGATCCAGATTCAGGTTCTTCTCAACGATGATACGCAGCACGCCCAGCGCAGCACGACGCAGCGCGAACGGGTCTTTATCGCCTTTCGGATGCTGACCGATACCGAAGATCCCCGCCAGCGTGTCCATCTTGTCGGCAATCGCCAGCGCGCAGGCAACCGGGTTAGATGGCAGGTCGTCACCGGCAAAGCGCGGCTGATACTGCTCGTTCAGCGCGACAGCTACATCTTCCGCTTCGCCGTCATGGCGCGCGTAGTGCATCCCCATTACGCCCTGCGTGTCGGTGAACTCAAAGACCATGTTGGTCATCAGGTCACATTTCGACAGCAGGCCCGCACGGGTAGCGTGGTTAACATCCGCGCCAATTTGTTCAGCAATCCAGCCCGCCAGCGCCTGAATACGGTCGGTCTTGTCGCGCAGCGTACCCAACTGTTGCTGGAACAGCACGGTTTGCAGACGCGGCAGGTTATCTTCCAGACGTTTTTTACGGTCGGTATTGAAGAAGAACTCGGCATCTGCCAGACGCGGACGCACCACCTTCTCGTTACCGGAGATGATTTGCTGCGGATCTTTAGATTCGATGTTCGCCACGAAGATAAAGTTCGGCAGCAGTTTGCCGTCTGCGGCGTAAACCGGGAAGTATTTCTGGTCGCCCTTCATGGTGTAAACCAGCGCTTCAGACGGCACCGCGAGGAATTTCTCTTCGAATTTCGCCGTCAGCACCACCGGCCATTCCACCAGCGAAGTAACCTCTTCCAGCAGGCTCTCGCTCAGGTCAGCGTTACCGCCAATCTGACGCGCCGCTTCTTCTGCATCGGCTTTGATTTTCGCTTTACGCGCTTCGTAATCAGCAACAACTTTACCGCGCTCCAGCAGGATTTGCGGATACTGCTCAGCAGTGTCGATGGTGATTTCCGGCTCGCCCATAAAACGATGGCCGCGAATGACGCGATCGGACTGGATACCCAGAATCGTTGCCGGAATGAGCTTGTCGCCCAGCAGCAGCGTTACGGTGTGTACCGGACGCACGAAGTGAACGTCAGACGCGCCCCAGCGCATCAGTTTCGGAATCGGCAGTTTCGCCAGAGAGGTGGCAATCATGTTCGGCAGCAGCACTTCTGCGCTTTCGCCTTTCACATGCGCGCGATACAGCAGCCATTCGCCTTTGTCTGTGGTCAGACGTTCAGCCTGGTCCACGGTGATGCCGCAACCACGCGCCCAGCCTTCCGCCGCTTTGCTCGGTTTGCCTTCCGCGTCAAACGCCTGAGCAATCGCCGGGCCGCGTTTTTCAACTTCGCGATCGGGTTGAGAAGCAGCAAGATTAGCCACTTTCAGCGCCAGACGGCGCGGTGCGGCGAACCACTCTACGTTGCCGTGTGCGAGGCCAGCGTTATCCAGCTCCGCAGTAACGTTCGCAGCAAAGGACTCCGCCAGGCTGCGCAGGGCTTTTGGTGGCAGCTCTTCAGTGCCGATTTCCACCAGAAAAGTTTTCTCAGACA
>ERZ1106981.1244-NODE-1244-length-11977-cov-71.469049_pt1 | contig 11977 bp, 8 predicted proteins | sample MGYA00403692_ERZ1106981 | MGnify/ENA primary metagenome ERZ1106981 (study PRJEB35170, sample SAMEA104062431) | human gut metagenome | biome: human gut; feature: human-associated habitat; material: faeces | place: Denmark | collected 2012-06-22 ... | reverse complement strand
GTAAACGCTTCGGGCAAAACTTTCTCAACGATCAGTTCGTGATCGACAGCATTGTCTCGGCCATCAATCCACAGAAAGGCCAGGCGATGGTCGAAATCGGCCCAGGTCTCGCCGCGCTGACCGAACCGGTCGGCGAACGCCTCGATCAATTAACCGTTATCGAGCTGGACCGCGATCTGGCGGCCCGCCTACAGACGCATCCGTTCCTCGGACCTAAGCTGACCATTTACCAGCAGGATGCGATGACCATGAATTTCGGCGAACTGTCGGAGAAAATGGGCCAACCGCTGCGCGTCTTCGGCAACCTGCCGTACAACATCTCAACGCCGCTGATGTTCCACCTCTTCAGCTATACTGATGCCATTGCCGATATGCATTTTATGCTGCAGAAGGAAGTGGTTAATCGTCTGGTTGCCGGGCCGAACAGTAAAGCGTATGGTCGTTTAAGCGTAATGGCGCAGTACTACTGCCAGGTGATCCCGGTACTTGAAGTTCCGCCGACCGCCTTTACGCCGCCGCCAAAAGTGGATTCTGCCGTCGTGCGTCTGGTGCCGCACCGCACCATGCCGTACCCGGTGAAGGATGTCCGCGTGCTGAGCCGTATCACTACTGAAGCCTTCAACCAGCGCCGTAAGACCATTCGTAATAGTCTCGGCAATCTGTTTAGCGTTGAAGTGCTGGCGGAGCTGGGCGTCGACCCGGCGGTACGTGCGGAAAATATTTCTGTAGAGCAGTACTGTAAGATGGCCAACTGGTTATCCAACAATCTGCCTTCGAAGGAGAACTAACCATGATTAATTCGCCTCGTGTTTGCGTCCAGGTGCAAAGCGTCTATATCGAATCGCAATCTTCTCCGGAAGAAGAGCGCTACGTCTTCGCTTACACCGTCACCATTCGCAACCTGGGGCGGAGTCAGGTTCAGCTTCTCGGCCGCTACTGGCTTATCACCAATGGACACGGTCGCGAGACGGAAGTCCAGGGTGAAGGGGTGGTCGGCGAACAGCCGCACATCCCTGCCGGCGAAGAGTATCAATATACCAGCGGCGCGGTTATCGAAACGCCGCTGGGCACCATGCAGGGTCACTATGAGATGATTGATAGCAACGGCGTGCCGTTCAATATCGAGATCCCTGTCTTCCGTCTCGCAGTTCCAACGCTTATACATTAAAACAATGGCTACATACCTTATTGGCGACGTTCATGGTTGCTACGATGAACTGATCGCATTGCTGGAGCAGGTGGAGTTTAACCCTGATACGGACACACTGTGGCTCACTGGCGATCTGGTCGCACGCGGCCCCGGCTCTCTGGAAGTGCTGCGGTTTGTGAAAACGCTCGGCGATAGCGTGCGCATCGTATTGGGCAACCATGACCTGCACCTGCTGGCGGTATTTGCCGGCATCAGCCGCAACAAACCCAAAGACCGCCTGACGCCGCTGCTGGAAGCGCCCGACGCTGACGAACTCCTTAACTGGCTTCGTCGCCAGCCGTTGATGCAGGTGGACGAAGAGAAAAAGCTGGTGATGGCTCATGCCGGCATCACGCCACAGTGGGATCTGGAAACCGCCAAACAGTGCGCGCGCGATGTCGAAGCCGTGCTAGCCAGCGACTCCTATCCGTTCTTCCTCGACGCGATGTACGGTGATATGCCGAACCACTGGAGCAATGAGCTCAGCGGCCTGGCGCGCCTGCGCTTTATCACCAACGCCTTCACCCGCATGCGCTATTGCTTCCCGAACGGCCAGTTGGATATGTACAGCAAAGAGGCGCCGGAAGACGCGCCCGCCCCGCTGAAGCCATGGTTTGCCATTCCGGGCCCTGTCGCTCGCGAGTACAGTATCGCCTTTGGCCACTGGGCGTCGTTGGAAGGCCGCGGTACGCCGGAAGGGATCTACGCGCTGGATACCGGCTGCTGCTGGGGGGGCGATCTGACCTGCCTGCGCTGGGAAGATAAAACGTATTTCACCCAGCGTTCCAACCGCCAGAAAAGCCTCGACGAGGGCGAAGCGGTCGCCTCCTGAGTCGATCCCGGATAGTGGCGCGCTGCGCCTTATCCGGGCTACCCGCGGCGCCGTTTTTTTGTCGGGTGGCGGCTACGCCTTACCCGACCTACGGCCTGTACCGTTGTGAGCTGAAGCTCTCAACTCTACCTCTCTCCCCATGGCTACTGAAACTGCCGGTGTTGGTGGCCTCAAAATCGCTGAGACGTTCCCGGAAGGCCGGGGCAGCCCGCATGGATGCGGGCTGAGGGCCGTGATTTGCAAGGACGCTGCCTCGGCCCGACCCGAAGCCTGCAGGGATAAGTCGAAGGTACCACGAAGTGGCGATTTTGGCGGCCAGAGCCCGGGAGTACAGAGGGCGGCGGCGACTGGCCGCCCTCTGTGCGCTCCCTGCGCCATGAGAGACATAACGCAGAAGAAATATTGGGAGCGCAATATGTTCGGAAACAGCACAGAACAACCGCTTTTCCAGGAGCGAAACCATTGCAAACTGATAACAGTATCTACCCACGGCGCCGTTTGTTTACCGGGTGGCGGCTACGCCTTACCCGACCTACGGCCTGTACCGGATGGTCGCCGGGAGATTCCTGATAAAACAAAACCCCGGCCACGCCTGACGCGACCGGGGTTTTTTAATCCATGTGATTTCGCTTAACGGCGCTCGAGGATCTCGAAGCAGTAGCTATGGGAGTTTTGCGCATCAGCATCGTGGAACTCGCTGAATACCGATTCCCATTCGTCCGGATCGTAATCCGGGAAATGGGTATCCCCTTCAACTTCCGCATCAATATGGGTCAGGTAGAGTTTGTGCGCTTTTGGCAAGAACTGCTCGTAAACGCGGCCACCGCCGATCACCATAATCTCTTCCGCGTCGCCGCAGGCGGCAATCGCTTCATCAACAGACTTCACCCACTGCACGCGATCGTCGCTGCCCGGCTTGCTACTGATAACGATGTTTTTACGTCCTGGCAACGGGCGACCGATAGATTCCCAGGTCAAACGCCCCATAACCACCGGCTTGTTTAAGGTATTACGTTTAAACCAGGCGAGATCGGCAGGCAAGTCCCATGGCATAGCGTTCTCCATGCCAATTACGCGATCTACAGCTAACGCCGCAATCAGACTAATCATTGAAAATTTCCCGAATGCAAAAAATTGCCGCCACTATACGGAAAGCGTAATACTTCGTCGACTGAACGAAGAGTAAAGAACATGAAAATTTTTAGATTTGCTGGCGAGCCCACGTAACCCTTATGAGCCGCCAGATCAGGAACTAAATTGAAAACAAAATGTTAGCTGTAAAGTTAACGCAACATTTGCTTACCACCTCAGGTTGAAGGCTTATTCTCCGGCTCATCGCGAACGTCTCCGGTGTGCCGTCCTTCTTCAGTACCTTGCCAGCCGTGGCGCTGCACCAGCGACAGATGATTACGGTCCTCGTTGATAATGCCGGTAAGCATATCGCTGGTCCGTTTAAACACCGCCACCCGCGAGGCGGCATCATTTTCCGCCATCGCCACCATCTCTTCTACCATCTGTTGGTTGAAACGACGGAACAGATCGGCGCGCTCGCGGGCCTCATAAGCGCCAAGGCCCAGGGCTTCCAGCGTCATGCGGCCGCTTTTCAGCGCCGATTCGAAGGTCTCACGCTCCGGCGCTTCCACACCGGCCTGGCGCAGCTGAATGTAGTGATCGACATCGCGGGCACGCGAAATGATCTGCAGATGCGGGAAGTGCTCTTTCGCCAGCTCCACCAGTTGCAGGCTGGCCTGCGGGTCGTCGATGGCGTTAATCAGCACTTCTGCCTTTGCCGCCCCTGCCGATTCCAGCAGATCCACTCGCGTGGCATCACCGTAAAACACCTTCATATCGAACTTGCGCAGGGTATCAACGTGATCCGGATCGTGATCGAGGATAACCATTTTCACGCCACTGGAAAGCAGCACGCGCCCGGCAATCTGCCCATAGCGGCCAAAACCGGCGATAATCACTCGCGGCTGCTCTTCGTCAATCTCGTCCGCTTCGCGCTCCTGGCCGCTGGCGGATTTCTCCATCCGCGTCAGCAGCACGAGCAGGATGGGCGTTGCCGCCATGGATAACGCCACCGCCAGCGTCAGCGCCTTCGCCCATTCACTATCCAGCACATCGGCCATCTGCGCGGCGCCGAAGACCACGAAAGCGAACTCACTCCCCTGCCCCAGCAGCACAGCAAACCAGCGGCGCTGCGCGCGCGGTACGCCCAGCGGTTTAGCAATCAGCCATAGCATCAGAGCCTTAATCGCCAAAAAACCCACCAGCAGGATCAGGATACGTAGCGGATGGGTGACGAGGGTACCAAAGTCAATAGACATGCCGACGCCGATAAAGAACAGCCCCAACAGCAACCCTTTAAACGGTTCGATATCGCTTTCCAGCGCATGGCGGTATTCCGAACTTGCCAGAAGCACCCCGGCAAGAAACGCGCCCATCGCCATCGACAGTCCCACTTCCTCCAGCAGCAATCCGAAGCCGAACACCAGGAACAAGGCCACGGCGCTGAATACTTCGCGCAGGCCGGAACGGGCAACGAAGCGCAGTACCGGCCGGGTCAGATAGCGCCCTAACAGCACCACCAGCGCCAGCGCGCCGGCGACTTTCAACGCCGACAGCGCAAACGCGGCCAGGGTCGTTGAGCCGCCGCTGGCCGCCAGCAACGGGATCATCGCAACCAAAGGAATAGCGGCGATATCCTGGAACAACAGCACGGCAAAGGCGCTACGCCCCAGTTGCGTCACCGTCAGGTTACGTTCATTCATCGCCTGCATCGCAATCGCCGTCGACGACAGCGCCAGCGTCATCCCGATCAGCTCCGCAACCTGCCAGCGCAAGCCAAGCAGCATGCAGAACAGCCCGATAAACGCGCCGCACACCACCATTTGCAGCGCGCCGCCGCCAAATACCGAGGCGCGCAGCTTCCATAAGCGCTGCGGATCCAGCTCAAGACCGATGACAAACAGCATCAGTACGACGCCGATTTCGGCGAAATGCAGAATCGCCTCAGCGTCAGTGACCAAGCGCAGCCCCCACGGGCCGATAACACAGCCAGCGATCAAATACCCCAGTACCGAACCCAATCCCAGACGCACGGCGATCGGCACGATAAGCGCAGCGGAGCCGAGGTAAATCAGCGCCTGTATTAGCGTATGGCTATCCATTGTTATGCGCCTCCTGCCATTCGATTAAGCGTTGACGATAATGACGGGCCTGCGCCTGTAGCGTTTCGTCATCGCAGATAAAGGTGCAGTGCATAGCAAACGGCGGCAGCCATTTCATGCCACAGTACAGCGCCGTCGCCTGCAGAGGCTGCGCCAGCACGTCAAAGCCAGGGAATGAACCAATATCGAAATGGCTTTCGCCGCCGCCGGTAGTAACCGCCCACATCAGCGATTTACCATGCAACGCAATACCATTGTGGCCGTACGCCCAGCCGTGAGACAGCACTTTATCCATCCACAGTTTTAGCAGCGGCGGTACGCTGTACCACTGCATTGGATGCTGCCAGATAACCAGATCGGCGCGCGCCAGCGCCGCCTGCTCGGCAGCGATATCGATATTGAAGTCGGGATATAGCTCATAGAGGGAGCGTATCTCTACGCCATCAAGCGTCCCTGCTTGCTCAAGCATCCGTTTATTCGCATGCGAGTGATGCGGATAAGGATGCGAGTAAATTATCAGAATCATGAATAGGCCTGTCTTTTGTATTCTTGTAGCAGTGAGTGTAGACAGTTAACTCGCTCACTGAAAGGGGGGAATAGCGAGAGAAAAGTCAATCACAGCGATTGCCAAGTTTTCCTGCCGTAGTGACATGTTGGTAAGCAAAACACGCGTTGATACCGAAAATAATCCACTCTACGAATTAATAATTATCAATAATACAATCGTCATATATTTTAAGGGAACCTTAAAGCATTATTTAATAAATAACCCTATACACCATAGAAAGTAAATCCAATAATTTTACGCTCTTCGTTTTGAGCCCATTCTTTACACTAAATATAAACACTAATTTATAGCGATATCCCGGACCGCTATTTACTCAAATGGATGTGTACATGAGCAATAAACACTTTGAACTAAACAGAACAACCAAAACGCTGGCAAGGATATTTCCCGCCTTATTAATGTTAACGCCAATAGTCGTTAGCGCTGCCACGATTGATCAGTCAACCTCAGAGCCGCAAGACTTCTCCGTCGACGCGGAGTACGTCATCAATAGAGACGTCACCATCTCTTCCGCAGAGAGCACCCCGGCGGTATCCGTTAGCGGAATGAACGTCAAAAAAATCACTAATGAAGGCAATATTGCAGGAACGGGGATCGGTCTGGATATTAATATCGAAGGACAATCCGTTGAAATAAATAATAATGAAAATGCAATTATTTCATCTGCAACTGATAATGCCGTTAACGTGCAATCAATGGCGGGTGCGATTAATAATAGTGGAATCATTACTGGCGCTAACAACGGTATTTTCGTTAGCGAAGAGTCATCGGCAATTAATATCACCAATACCGATACCGGCGTGATCACCGGCAAAAACGGCCTGAGTTCGCAAATTGGCGTCGGGTTAGATAACAGCGGCGCCATCACTGGTACCGCTGGTGATGGTGTGGCGTTAAGCGACGGCAACAGCAAAATTAGCAACAGCGGCACCGTGCAGGGCAGCCAAAACGGGATCAACGTCGTTGATAGCGCGAAAGCCGATATTATCAACAGCGGTTTACTCGGCGGCGGCGGTACGGCCGTCATGTTTGCCAGCAGCAAACATAACAGCCTGGTGCTCAATACCGGCTCTTCCCTCATCGGCGATGTCATCTCCACGGGCTCTACAGGTAACACACTCTCGCTGGTGGGCTCTGGTACGGAAGACAGCAATTTTGTCGGCCTTCATGATGGCGACGGTTTTGCCTCCGTGAAAATGAACGGCGAGGCCTGGACGCTCACCGGCAACCTGGACATCATCGGCAGCGGCGATTCCCTCCAGGTTAATAGCGGTCAGTTAACGCTGGCGGGCGCTGTCGCGAATAGCGGCAACACGCTGGTCGCGGAAGCGGCCACGCTACAGTTGGGCAACGGGCAGAAAACCGCGACCCTCACCGGCAGCATGACCAACAACGGCACAGTGATCTTCAATCAGGGAAGCGACTCTACGTTTGCCACCAGCATCATCGGTAGCGGCAACGTGGAAAAAGTCGATGCCAATACCCTGACCTTAACCGGCACCAATAGCTATACCGGTAATACCCTTCTGAAAAGCGGCACCACTCTGGTCGCGGAAGGCGCCACTCTCGGTGTAGCAGACAGCGACGCCACCATCACCATCGAAAATGGCGCGCAATTTGCCAGCGCCGGCGAAGTGAATAACAACATTGATATCCTCAGCGGCGGTATCCTCGCGGCGTGGAATGCGGTTGAAGGTAACGCAACGCTAAGAACATCGGGCGTCGATACGATTAACGGCAATGTGACCAACAGCGGTACGCTGTTACTCAGCGCCGCCGATAATAGCGTTGGCAACAATTTTACGATTAACGGCGACTATACCGGTTCCGCTGGTAGCCAAATCGTGATGAACAGCCAACCTGGCGAAGACAGCTCGCCGACCGACCATCAGTCCATCACCGGCAGCAGCTACGGGCAGTCTGGCGTCAGCATCGCCAATATCGGCGGGCTGGGCGCGCAAACCGTCAATGGTATAGAGATTGTCAGCGTCAGCGGTAGCTCAGAAGCACAGCTCACCTTGTCCAAACCGGTTGTCGCCGGTGCTTATGAATACGGTCTGTATCAACACGACAACGGCAACTGGTATCTGGAATCCAAAGCGACCCCGTCTGACGATCCGTCGGATGATACTGACGATGGTGACAGCGGCAGCGATAGCGGCAGCGATAGCGGCACTGATGGCGGCAGTGGCACTGATGGCGGCAGCGATAACGGCAGCAATACCGATAATGGCGGTCAATCCGCGCCAGAAGTGATGGCGCCGGAAGTCGGCGCTTATCTGGGTAACTACCTTGCTGCACAGAGTATGTTCCTGCATAAACGTGACGATCGCGACCAGCTCACGTTCCGCAACGAAGACAATCTGAACACCTGGATGTACGTTAAGGGCCGCTATCATGAGAACGATACCGGCGGCGATAAAGTCAGCTATGACACCACTACCACCGTGCTTCAGGTCGGCAGTGATTTCATGAGCAATCCGATGGACAAAGGGATACTGCGTGCCGGCGGCATGTTTGGCGCGGGCCAGGCGAAAACAGACTCGGATGCGAAACACAACGTGCGTGACGCGCAGGGTAAAGTCGACGGTTTCAACGTTGGCCTGTACGCGACCTGGCAGGAAGATCCGAAATTACGTCTGGGCAGCTACATCGATACCTGGGCGTCCTACAGCTGGTATAACAACACGGTCACCAGCAATCGCAACAATGAAAAGTATGATAGCAAAGGCTTTGCCGCCTCTGTCGAAGTCGGCCATGCATGGGTGATCCCTTCAGACAATGCGCGTACCTGGAAGATTGAACCTCAGGCGCAGATGATCTACAGCTATCTCGATCAGGAAAATCATACCGATCCGGATGGCGTGCGGGTAACGACCGTGGATAACAATAGCCTGTTTGGCCGTCTCGGCGTGAAGAGCAGCTATTTCGAGCAACACGATGTTAAAGCGTGGCAGCCTTATGTTGCCGTGAACTGGCTGAAAGGCGCGGGTCAAAACGATCTGGCATTCAATGGCGAAAAAGTCAGCAACGATACGCCTGACGATCGCGGTCAGTTAGAGCTGGGCGTAACCGGTAATGTAAACGAGACGACCACCATCTCGCTGCGCGCCAGCGGCGAATGGGGTGAAAACAGCTACGCCGCGTATGGCGGCCACATTCTGCTGAATCACCGTTGGTAATCGCTATACACTGAAAGGTAAAAAGCAGTGGCCGAAGCCACTGCTTTTTTTTAGTTATCCAGCTCGTCCATTGACTTCACCTGGTCGCGATTAATCTGCTCCACGCGACCGGTTTCCGCATTTTTGTAGGATACCAGGCCTGTATCATCATCGACCTGCGGCTTACCGCTGGTCACAATTGTTTTGCCATCTGTCGTTTTGAGCGACTGATTTGATGAGCAACCTGCCACAAATACCATCGCCGTTGCCGCCAGCGCGGATGCCACCAGAATTTTGTTCCGCATTGTATCCTCCTGTCTTTTCATCAATTGGTATCGTTATCGTGCTAACTATAGTTAGCCTGACCCGGCAGGCAGATAAAAGAAGAACTCTCCGAAGATGATTGCCATAAAAAAAAGGGCCGACGATATCGTCAGCCCCTGTGTGTCGCTAACCGGCCCGGCCGGTACGCTTATTTGGTGATTTGCGCGTGCATTTCCTGCACCGAAATAACCTTCTCGGTCGCATCGGCATTCAGCGCCATCGCGGTGGCGAAGCCGCCGTTCAGGGTGGTGTCGTAATGCACCTTGTATTGCAGCGCGCTGCGGCGAATCAGCTTGGAGTCTTCAATCGCCTGACGTCCTGCGGTGGTGTTGATGATGTAGGTATATTCGCCATTCTTGATACGGTCCTGAATGTGCGGACGACCTTCATGCACCTTGTTCACCAGACGCGGATTGATACCGGCTTCACCCAGAACAATCGCGGTACCGTGGGTTGCATCCAGCTCGAAGCCCTGTTTCAGCAGTTTTGCCGCCAGGTCGACAACGCGCTCTTTGTCGCCTTCGCGAACGGAGAGCAGCGCGCGGCCTTGTTTCTTCATCGTGGAGTTGCTGCCCAGTTGCGCTTTGGCGAACGCTTCCGCGAAGGTGCGGCCCACGCCCATCACTTCCCCGGTAGAGCGCATTTCCGGCCCTAACAGCGGGTCAACGCCCGGGAATTTGTTGAACGGCAGCACCACTTCTTTGACCGAATAGTACGGCGGGATGATTTCTTTGGTGACGCCCTGCTGCGCCAGCGTTTTACCGGCCATTACGCGCGCCGCCACTTTCGCCAGCGGTACGCCGGTGGCTTTCGACACGAACGGCACGGTACGCGCCGCACGCGGGTTGACTTCAATCAGGTACACTTCGTTGTTTTTCACCGCGAACTGTACGTTCATCAGGCCGCGAACCTGCAGCTCGAAGGCCAGCTTCTGCACCTGCTCGCGCATCACATCCTGAATCTCTTTGCTCAGAGTGTAGGCTGGCAGAGAACAGGCGGAGTCGCCGGAGTGCACGCCCGCTTGTTCGATATGTTCCATGATGCCGCCAATCAGCACCATTTCGCCATCGCAGATAGCGTCAACGTCGACTTCAACCGCATCGTCGAGGAAACGGTCCAGCAGTACCGGCGCATCGTTGGAGACGCTCACCGCCGTCTGGAAGTAGCGACGCAGGTCAGCTTCGTCATAAACGATTTCCATCGCGCGGCCGCCAAGTACGTAAGATGGGCGAACCACCAGCGGATAGCCGATCTCTTTTGCCTTCTCAACCGCTTGCTCAATCGCGGTCACGGTGGCGTTCGCCGGCTGCTTCAGTTTCAGGCGGTCAACCGCATGCTGGAAGCGCTCGCGGTCTTCAGCGCGGTCGATGGCGTCCGGGCTGGTGCCGATAACCGGCACGCCTGCGGCTTCCAGTTCACGCGCCAGCTTCAGTGGGGTCTGGCCGCCGTACTGCACGATGACGCCTTTCGGCTTCTCGATGCGCACGATTTCCAGTACGTCCTCCAGCGTTACCGGCTCGAAGTACAGACGGTCGGAGGTGTCGTAGTCGGTCGAAACGGTTTCCGGGTTACAGTTGACCATGATGGTCTCGTAACCGTCTTCGCGCAGCGCCAGCGAGGCGTGTACGCAGCAGTAGTCAAACTCGATACCCTGGCCGATACGGTTCGGGCCGCCGCCGAGCACCATGATTTTATCGCGGTCAACGGACGGATTAGATTCGCACTCGTCTTCATAAGTGGAGTACATGTAGGCGGTATCGGTAGCGAATTCCGCCGCGCAGGTATCCACGCGCTTGTAGACCGGGTGCAGGTTGTAGTGATCGCGCAGCTTGCGGATTTCCGCTTCGCGCACGCCCGCCAGTTTCGCCAGACGCGCATCGGCAAAGCCTTTACGCTTCAGGTGGCGCAGGAAGTCAGCGTCGAGGCCGTTGATGCCCACAGCCGCCACTTTCTCTTCCAGGCGCACCAGCTCTTCGATTTGTACCAGGAACCAGCGGTCGATATTGGTCAGGTTGAAGACGCCGTCGACGGAGAGGCCCGCACGGAAGGCATCAGCGATGTACCAGATACGCTCGGCGCCCGCGTCTTTCAGCTCGCGGCGGATTTTGGTCAGCGCTTCCGGATCGTCGAGGCTGACTTTCGGGTCGAAGCCGGTGGCGCCCACTTCCAGGCCGCGCAGCGCTTTCTGCAGAGATTCCTGCTGCGTGCGACCAATCGCCATCACTTCGCCGACGGATTTCATCTGCGTGGTCAGACGGTCGTTAGCGCCAGCAAATTTTTCAAAGTTAAAGCGTGGAATTTTGGTCACAACATAGTCGATGGACGGTTCGAAGGAAGCCGGAGTACGGCCGCCGGTAATGTCGTTCATCAGCTCATCGAGGGTGTAACCTACCGCCAGCTTCGCCGCCACTTTGGCAATCGGGAAGCCGGTCGCTTTCGAGGCCAGCGCCGAAGAGCGGGAGACGCGCGGGTTCATTTCGATAACGATAAGGCGACCATCTTTCGGGTTCACCGAGAACTGTACGTTAGAACCGCCGGTTTCCACACCGATTTCACGCAGTACCGCCATCGAGGCGTTACGCATGATTTGGTATTCTTTGTCGGTCAGGGTCTGCGCCGGGGCGACGGTAATGGAGTCGCCGGTATGAATCCCCATGGCATCGAAGTTTTCAATCGAGCAGACGATGATGCAGTTATCGTTCTTATCGCGCACCACTTCCATCTCGTACT
>ERZ1106981.1243-NODE-1243-length-11983-cov-36.523810_pt1 | contig 11983 bp, 13 predicted proteins | sample MGYA00403692_ERZ1106981 | MGnify/ENA primary metagenome ERZ1106981 (study PRJEB35170, sample SAMEA104062431) | human gut metagenome | biome: human gut; feature: human-associated habitat; material: faeces | place: Denmark | collected 2012-06-22 ... | reverse complement strand
GTGTGGGAGGAGCTAAGCTAAGGAAGAATCGGCTTCCTTAGCTTCCTACCCGATCGGACAAGGATCAAAGCGAAGTTTCGCAATCCGGATCGGATGGCCGGATGCAGACGACTTTTTCGATGGGAACCTCCAGAATCGAGCACAAGATATCGACGGTGACTAAGGTCAGCGGCTTATTTTTGCGCATGCGATGAATCGTGCCGCGGCTGATATTATGATGGTAGATCAAATCGTACTGTGTTACGCCAGTTTCCTTCAAGGTTTTCCAAAATGGACTGTAATCGATCATAAATTCACCTCATTTCACTACCATTCTAAGCGGTGAACGAAAAGGTTAATATTGCCAACAAATCAGGAATATACCGGATTATGCTTACAAAAACCAGGTTTTACGGCGTTCCTTCACTGTTTTTTCAGCTTTATTCCTCATAGGTTAGGATTTGTGTTTTGTGCAAAAAAACGCAAAAAAGAATTGGAATCTTCAGGAAAAGTAAAATTTCTTTTTGATTTCTCCGGATAAGAATCCACCCAAACTGGAAAACCATTTCAAAAGATTTCAGGCACAGCGTTGGATTGTTGTAAAAAGAAATGGTATAATATCAATCGTAAGAAAAAGAATTGAGGGACTAAATTATGAGTGAAACATGCAATCACGACTGCGGCAGCTGCAGCGCTAACTGCGCCAGCCGGCAGGAGCCGCAGAGCTTTTTGGAAAAACCGAATCCGCACAGCCGGATCCGCAAGATCATCGGCGTCGTCAGCGGCAAGGGCGGCGTCGGCAAATCGTTAGTCACTTCGCTGTTAGCGGCGACGATGCAGCGGCGCGGACATCAGAGCGCCGTTATGGATGCCGATATCACGGGCCCGTCGATTCCGAAGGTGTTCGGGATCCATGGCATGGCCTATGGCAATGAAGACGGAATTCTGCCGGCTGTCAGCTCGACCGGCATTCAGATCATGTCCGTCAACCTGATGCTGGATAATGAGGAAACGCCGGTCATCTGGCGCGGACCGATTTTAGCGGGGATGGTCAAGCAGTTTTATGGCGAAGTGATCTGGTCGGACGTCGACTTCATGTTCGTCGACATGCCGCCGGGAACCGGCGACGTTCCGCTGACCGTCTTCCAGTCACTGCCGTTAGACGGCATCGTTGTCGTCACCTCACCGCAGGAATTGGTTTCCATGATTGTTGCCAAAGCCGTCAATATGGCGAATATGATGAACATCCCGGTGCTGGGCGTCGTGGAAAACATGAGTTATCTGGAATGCCCGGATTGCGGCAAGCGGATCGAAGTCTTTGGTCACAGCAAGCTTGACGAGGTCGCAGCGGAGAAGGGACTCGATATTCTGGCGCGGCTGCCGATCAATCCGCAGTTTGCCAGCCTGTGCGATGCTGGACGAATTGAAGATTTTGAAGGCGAATGGATGACGAAAGCGGCTGAAAAACTGGAAGGACTGTTGGAGAAATGAAGCAGATAGCGGCGATTCCTTATGAGAACGGACAGGTTTTCGGACATTATGGTAAGACGCAGGCATTTCTGATCGCGACCATTGAGGATGGAAATATCATGAACCACGATGTCGTGCCGACGCAGGGCAAAGGTCATGTCGAACTGGCAGGCTTTCTAAAGGAACACGGCGTAACCGTATGTCTGTGCGGCGGTATGGGCGAGGGTGCGTACCAGACGCTGACAACGCAGGGCATCGCGGTCATCCGCGGCGTCAGCGGCAGCGCGGAAGCGGTGCTGGAAAGCTATGCAGCAGGACAGATCGCCGATGATCCGGAAGCGGTCTGCACGCATCACCATGATCAGGGCGAAGGTCACAGCTGCAGCTGCGGCAAGCATTCGTAAAAAATAAGATCCTGTCATAAAGGCTTAAGAAATTGAGCCTTTTTTTCATTTCCCGGCTCGGCTATAATGAAAGAAGCAAAGGTAGGAGATTGCGATGAACATCAAGAAAATGATCGGTGAGAAAGTCATTTTATCACCGCTGGACAGCCGGGAGGCTGAACGGCTCGTCCATTGGGTCAATGATTTGGAGGTGACGCTGGGCACGACGCTGGCCGCTTCCAACATCACCTTGGAGAAGGAAAGCGAGATATTGAAGCAAATGGAGCAGGGCGGTCGGGATTTCTTAATTATCGCCCGCGACAGCAAGCAGCCGATCGGCACCTGCGGTATCACAAACTGGGATCCGGTTAACCAGTGGGCCAGCGTGGGAATCATGATCGGCGACCGGAATTATCACAACCAGGGCTGCGGCAGCGAGGCGCTGGGCCTGTTGTGCGATTACTGCCTGAATTTATTAAACTGTCACAGCGTCCGGCTGGAGGTCTATTCGTATAATCTGCCGGCAATCGCCTGTTACAAAAAAGTCGGTTTTGAGGAATGCGGGCGTTATCATCAGGCTAAGAAAATCGGCGGCCAGTGGTACGACTGCATCCAGATGGAATTGTTCGCGGAACAGTTTGAATCCCGCTGGGTGAAACCCGCCGTCAGCCGCAGGCAGGTGAAGGCATGATCGTCGCGGAAAATCTCGGCAAGAAATTTCGGAATAAAACTGTCATCCGGCAGATGAACTGTGCGATCAAAGAGGGCAGCATCTATGGTTTAGTCGGCGCAAACGGCGCGGGAAAATCGACGTTCTTGCGGATGCTGGCAGGGGTGTATCAGCCCAGTGAAGGCAAGGCCGAGATCAATGGGGAAGCGGTGTTTGACAACGCGAAAATTAAAAAAGAAATCGTTTTTATTCCGGATGAGCTGTACTTTTTTCCCAACTACAATTTCCGGATGATGGCGGATTATTACGCCAGTCTGTACGAGCATTTCGATCGTCATCGTTTTCAGATGCTGTGCGATCATTTCAAGCTTGATACCGAGGCGCGGATCCAGAATTTCTCCAAAGGTATGAAGCGGCAGGGCGCGCTAATTCTGGCGTTGTCAACCCGGGCGCATTATTTTTTCTTCGACGAAACGTTTGACGGACTGGATCCGGTCATGCGCTCGCTGGTGAAATCGGTGCTGTCTGAGGACGTCGCCCAGCGCAATTCAACGGTGCTGTTAACCTCGCATAACCTGCGGGAGCTGGAAGATCTGTGCGATCACATGGGACTGCTTGTGGAAGGACGGATCATGTTTGAAAGTGATATCGACTCGTTGAAAACCGAGATGTTTAAGGTGCAGATCGCGCTGCCGGATAAGACGTTTGACCGCGATGAATTCCGTCAGCTCAAGGTGCTGTATTACAAGAAAAGCGGCTCGATCGCGACGATGATCGTCAAGGGCGACCGCGAGCTGGTGACCGATGTGCTTCGCAGCAAGCAGCCGATCATCCTCGATCTGCTTCCGCTGTCGCTGGAAGAAGTGTTTATCTATGAAATGGAGGGATACGGCTATGAGTTCGATTCGCTCCGTCTTTAATTTTAAAGTGTTCTGGCAGAATTTCCGCAGCGCCCAGGGACTGCTTTTAGTCGCAATGATCATTTATCAAGCGGGAATTCTGATCAACTGTTTTTCGCTCAGCCGCACGCCGGACGTCACGCAGGTCGCTGCGTTTTCCGAAATTTCAGGGATCGTCAGCTTTCTGGCCTGTTTTCTGCTTCCCATCGCAACCTGCGCGACGCTGTTTGATTTTCTTTTCAGCAAGAAGAAAAGTGATCTCGTGTTTTCCTCGCCGGTTCCGCGTAAAACTTTATACGGGTCGAACTGGGCCGGCGGGATGCTTTTCCTGTTGATTAACGTTCTGATCGCGGCTTTGATGCTGCACATCACGCTGCTGCGCAATCCCCAGCTGATTGTCGAAAACGGCGTGGTGATCCGGTTTCTGATCTTATGGGGCTTAAGCATGATGATGGTGTATTCGTTCTGCTGTCTGGCGGTATCGCTGACCGGCAACCGCTTTGTGCAGTTTGTCCTGGTCGCGGTGCTGACCCTTCTGCCAGGGTGGTTTCACTATACATTCCAGACGCAGTTTTACAATTATGATCAGCTGTCGCAGACTGAATTCTCTAATTCGAAGGCGACGGATACCCTGACCAATCCCTACTCCATGCGGATCGTGAAGGATGAAGGACGAACCGATACGCTGCCGTATATCGCGTTTGATCAGCTGACCAGCAGTCTGTCCGGCATGCGTCAGTCGTTCCGGGTGACGGATTACAACAACCACACGGCGTTCAGCTACAGCCGCTGCTGGATAATGCTGATCAATACGCTGGCGGCTTCCGCGCTGGGCTGCTGGGCGTTTATCCGGCGCAAGGTTGAAGTGGCGGAGACTTCCTTTATCAGCGAAGCCGCGCATGAAGCGGTGCGGATTGCGGCTTTTGTGCCGATTTTCTATACGCTGGGCATGAAGGACTGGATTTCGGCGCTTCTGTACGCGGGCATTTTGTTGATTTTATACCATCTTTACGACTATCTGGCGCGGCGGGAGTTCATCAGTCTGCGCAAAACACTGATCAGCTTTCTGGCAGTGGTGGTGATCGCGGCGCTGATTCGTTTTCCGATGCGGATTCTGGTCCGCCGCGAGGCTTCGCGGCAGATCCCGATCGAGGAGGTCAGTGCGGTCGGCATCGCGCCGTCTTCTCTGATGGGCACGCGTCAGTCCGAGGCGCTGCTGAAGCTGCGGCTGGAGGATCCGGAATTGATCCGGCTCGTCTTCCAAAGCAACGCTAAAAACGAATATACCGAAGGCTCGATCAACATGATCGTGCGGTTTTATCAGGGGCAGGGGTATTCTGATTTCTATGTGAATTTTTCACCGGATCAAATTCCGCCGCTGGAAGCGATATTAAGCGCTAATGATCAATATCAGCTGCTTTACCGCGGTCTTGATCCGCAGTCGGTTTATTGGATTGAAGCCAATGGAACTTCAGCCGGACTGGACAAGAGTCAGGTCGATCAGCTTGCCCGTCAGCTGCAGCAGGAGCAACAGCAGCAGAGTTTTTCCGATCTGCTTCACGAAACAAAACAGATCGCCTGCCGCCAGTCCGAGGATTCCTATTGCTTTTTAAGTTTGGCGCTGATCTCGTTTGAAAACGGCGAACGCACCGAGCAGAATGTCGATTTGCTTCGCTATCAGTCCGTCTTTCAGCTTTACAGTTCGTTTGTCAATCAGGAGTTTTTAAAGACCTATGCCGATCATGTGCGGTTTCTGGATTTTTACAGCATGTATGACAATCAGCTCGAACAGCTCCGCCAACAGAGTCAACTGGATTATGAAAGCTTTAATTTAAGGCTGTCTGAGTGGCTGGCTGAAAACTTGCCGGAGCAGCTGCAGAAAGCGCCGCTGTCCTCGGAAGAATTCATGACGCTTGCCTATTATGATTCCCAACGGCAGCGTCAGGGCGCGATCTTTATCGAGAAGAATGAAAAATGGCAGGAATTTGTCAGTTCGCTGACGCAACCGGAATAAACTTCACTTAGTATTCACATCTTCAGGGTAGAATAAGAAAGAAATCAGGGGGTGTATCCGAATGGTTAAAATCTTAGTTGTGGACGATGAACAGCGAATCCGCGAGATGATCCGCAAATATGCGGAATATGAAGGCTTTGCGGTCGATGAGGCCTGCGATGGACTCGAAGCGGTCGACAAGGCGATGAAGGAAAATTACGATCTGATCGTCATGGATATTATGATGCCGAATCTGGACGGCTTTTCAGCCTGCCGGGAAATCCGCAAAACGCATGAGAACGTGCCGGTTATCCTGCTGTCAGCGTTGGGCGAGGAGTACGATAAGATTCACGGCTTCGATCTGGGCGTGGACGATTACGTCGTCAAGCCGTTCTCACCGAAGGAGCTGATGATGCGGATTCACGCGATCCTGAAGCGGACATCCCAAAGCGAGAAAAAAGAGCTGATCAAAATCAACGATCTGACGATCGATTTCACCGGCCGGATCGTGAAGATTAAAGATGAAAAACTGAATCTTTCGCCGAAGGAATACGACTTGTTGTTTTACCTTGTTAAAAACCGCGGGATCGCGCTGACCCGGGAAAAGCTGCTTCAGAATGTCTGGGGCTACGACTTTTTCGGCGACGAGCGGACGCTGGACACGCATATCAAGCTGCTGCGTAAGAATCTGCGGGAATACAGCCGCTACATCACGACGCTCAGAGGGGTAGGCTATCGCTTTGAAAACGGAAACTAGCCTGCAGTGGAAGCTCGTCAAGTATCTTCTGGCATTTGTGATCGCGCTGTTAGCGCTGCTGTGGCTGTTTCAGGTTGTTTTCTTAGACAGCTTTTACCAGCGGTTTAAGATTGAAGGAATAGAAAAGATCGGCAATACGCTGGCGGCGAATCTGGAGAGCGAGAAGTTTACGGAAATCGTCGCTCAGCAGGCTCGTCAGAACGACGCGTGCATCCGCGTGCTCAACGGTCTGGGGCAGATTCAGACCACGAACACGATGGGCTGTCAGCTGTATAATCTGAGCAATGCCGAAATTGCCGAATACGTCGCTCAGGCTCAGGCCAACGGCGGTTCTTATCTGGATATTCAGTCGGAGAAGGTCGTCAGCGAGCTGCCTAACGGCAACCTGCTTCTCTCGAATAAGCACGGATCAAAGAATCTGATCTATTTTAAAATCGTGGATAACACCTCTTACTTTAAAACGATCATCATGGTCAATACACATATTTCGCCGATCAACGCAACGACGGAAACGCTGCGCACGCAGCTGGGCTATATCGCGCTGATCGTGGTCGTCGCTTCGCTGGGGCTGGCCTATCTGATGTCGCGCAAGATCGTCAAGCCGATCGTCAATATCAACCAGAGCGCCCGGCAGATGGCGGAGGGCAATTACGATATTGTCTTCACCGGCCGGGGGTATAAGGAAATCACGCAGCTCAACGATACGATGAACCACACGACGCGCAAGCTGAAGGAAGTGGATCAGATGCGCCGGGATTTGATCGCTAACGTATCGCATGATCTGCGTACGCCACTGACGATGATCAGCGGTTATGGCGAGATGATGCGCGATCTGCCGGGAGAGAATACGCCGGAAAACGTGCAGGTCATCATTGATGAAGCGCACCGGCTGTCCAATCTGGTCAACGATCTGCTGGACCTGTCGAAGCTGCAGGAGAATAAAATCGAGCTGCACATCCAGGACTTTGATCTGACGCAGCTGATTCAGACCGTGCTGTACCGCTATGAGAAGTTTATGACGCAGGATGGCTTTGATATCCAGTTTCAGCCTGCGGAATCCGTGCGGGTTAACGCCGATCCGGACCGCCTGGGTCAGGTTTTGTATAACTTCATCAACAACGCGATCAACTACTCGCTGGACGATAAACGGATTGTGATCCGTCAACTCATCAACGGGAACCGGGTGCGCGTGGAAGTGGAGGATCATGGCGAAGGGATCAGTGAGGATAAGCTGAATTACATCTGGGATCGTTATTACAAGGTCGATAAAACGCACAAGCGCTCCAGTGCCGGCAGCGGGATCGGGTTGGCGATCGTGCGGGAGATTCTGGAGCTGCATCATGCCCAATACGGCGTGCGGTCCGAAGTCGGTCAAGGCTCAGTGTTCTGGTTTGAGCTTTCAATGGCTTCCGACTCCAAGTCAGTTCCCGATTGTGCCGGATAGGCAGAAAGAGAGAGGACGGGCAGCAGAAGCTGTCCTAAAATAAAAGTCAGGCCGCGGTTTCTGAATGAATGTCCGCGGCTTTTTCTTTGTTGAGAAACCGATCTCGATTGACAAATGAGTAACTAGTTACTATAATGAAAAGGTAACAAGTTACTATAAAAGGAGAAAAATATGGAAATTTCGGATTTAGTTCAGCGCTTCTCCGATACGCCTCAGCATCAGCGAAAAGCCATCTTCAGCCAGCTGATGATCGCTGCCACCCGGCTTCAAACGGTGTTTGATCAAGAGATTCCGCAGGTTACGCTGAAGCAGTTCATGCTTTTGACGATCGTACGGCAGTCTGACAGCGGGCTGACGCTGACCGAGGCGGGGAAGTTGTTAGGCTGTTCGCGCCAAAATGTGAAAAAACTGGCGGAAGCCCTGGAGCGCAAGGGATGGGTCAGCGTGCATCCCAGCGAGGCGGACAGCCGGGCTTCGCTGATCGAACCCACACCGGCGCTGGAAGCATATTTCACATCCATGGGCGCGTTGTTTCAAGCGCGTCTGGAAATGTTATTCGGCGCATTCAGCGAAGCGGAAACAGAACAATTCTTCAAGCTTTTCGTTAAATTGACCGCGGGCATTGACGCCCTGGAAGGAGAACGTCGATGAAACCGATCTTGATTCTTGTTAAATCGAAGTATGGTGCGTCGCGGCGGTACGCCGGGTGGCTGGCAGCGATCGCGGCTTGTGATCTCGCGGAAACAAAAGATTTCAATCCGCGGAATTTTGACCGCTATGAGACGATCGTTTTAATGGGCGGCGTATATGCCGGAACGGTGGCCGGCGTTGATTTTCTGAAAAAACACCGGGCGTGTTTGAAAGGAAAAACGATCGCCGTGTTTGCGGTGGGCGCCAGTCCGGCTGACGCAGAGGGGCTGAAACCGATGCAGAGCCGGCTGAAGGCAAGTCTGCCGGAAGCGGTCTTGTTTTACGGCCGGGGTTGTTACGATGAACAGCGGATGAATTTTGCGGACCGCACGCTGTGCCGGATGCTGAAAAAATCATTGCTTAAAAAAGATCCGGCTGCTCTTGAACCCTGGGCGCGGGCAATGCTGGAAAGCGAAAAACAGGGAGCATGCGACTGGTGCGATCCCGACGCCTTAAAACCGCTGTGTTCCGCATTGAGGATCGAAATAAACAAATAAAATGAGGCTGCGGTATAGGGAACCCCTTTGCCGCAGCCTTTTCATAACCAAGTTTAAAAACAGAATCAGGAAGGCCGGCCGGGATGACGGTGATCCGCCGGCTTGCGCAGGAGCAGCGAGCGCAGCTTTGTGCCGTCGTAGGGATAGAGCGGATAACAATAGTTACCGGAAAGCGTGTCGGTTTTCAGCATCAGCGTGATGATCGCCGCCGTTCCCAGCAACAATCCCCACGGTCCCAGCAGAGCGATCAGAATCAACAAGCTCATGCGGAAGAATTTAAAGCTGTAGCCCAGCTCAAAACTGGGTTGGGCGTAATTGCTCAGCGCTACAAAGGCCATGTATAAAATAACCTCACCGTTGAACCAGCCGGTGCTGACGGCATATTCGCCTAAAATCACCGCGCCGAGGATGCTGAAGGCGCTGGATAAAGACGAAGGCGTGTTTAACGATGCCAGCCGCAGCCCGTCGATCATCACCTCAATGATCAAAAGCTGCGCTAAAACGGGGATTGCCGCAGTCTGTTCGATCAGGATGAAATGCAGGCTTTCCGGAAGCAGCCAGGGACAGCGCAGCGCCAGATACCAGCAGGGGGTAAAGAACAACGTCAGGAAAAAGATCAGAATCCGCACCAGCTTTAAATACGTTCCGATTAAAGGCGGAAAGTAATAATCATTGGCTTCCTGAAAGAAATCGAAAAAATGCGTCGGCAGAATCATCGCCGAAGGCGTGTTGTCCGTCAGGACGATCAGATTGCCCTCAAGAATACTGGCGCTGGCGGTGTCGGGCCGTTCGGTGAAGCGGATCCGCGGCAGCGGGTTAAGCCATTGCCTGGGCAGCAGACATTCCGCCAGACTTTCCTGAGACAGACTCAGACCTTCGACCTCAGTGTTGTTCAGTTTCGTCCGCACCTTCTCCAGCAGTTCCTGATCGACCTTGTCGCGCAGATAGCACAGCACGACGTCGGTTTTGGACCGGCTGCCGACCTGGACATATTCATAGATCAGCTTCGGATCCCGGATTCGCCTTCGAATGAGCGCGGTATTGAAAATCAGCGTTTCGACAAACGCGTCGCGCGAGCCGCGCAGCACGCGGTCATCCTCCGGCTCCTGCATCGAGCGGACCGGATAGCTGCGGGCGTCGATCAGCACCGCTTCCTGAGCGCCCTCAGCCAGAAACAACAACGTTCCGCTTAAGACGGCGTCGGCAGCCTGAGCCAGATCCGTTGTGCCTTCCACTTCCAGATAGGGAATCTGCCGGGCCAGCCAGCCGCTGACGGAAGCCTCCGCCAGCGGATCCAGCTTCATCATGTGCTCCATGATTTTCTCCATCACTTCGTCCTTGGCGAAGCCGTCGATAAAGATCAGCTCACCCTGACCTTGCTTGAGATCAAAGACGGTGCTGACGCAGTCAAAGCTTTCTTCAATCGGCAGCCGCCGGTGCAGATCGGCGGAGAACTCGACGGTGAAAGCGCTTGATTTTTCCAAAAAAATCACCTCGTTTCCAGTATTCCCAAATCTGCGGTTTTCTTGCGGGGAAATTCCTTGTCAAACGGAAAACCGGTGCTATAATAAAACAGGTTTTAAGAAAAGAGGGACGTTGTATGGAATTATTATTTTTTGTCATGAATCAGATTGATAAATTAGATCAGCTGCTGAAAGACTTATCGAACGAAAAGAAATTCAGCGCGACGATCATCGACAGCGCGGGGATGGCGCGGCTGTTAGCGGATCACGATTATCTGTTCGGTTCGCTGCGGGCGCTGTTAAACAACTCGCAGGTCAACAGCAAGACGATCTTCATGGTGCTCAATCATGAGGATGTCGAACACGCGGTGCAGATCATCGAAAAGAACGTCGGCAATCTGGACGAGCCGAACACGGGCGTCGTCTTCACGGTACCGGTCAGCTATGTTAAGGGCATTGTGAAGAAGGGGTAATCACGATGCAGCAATTAATGAGTTTAGCGATCCTGCTGCTGACGGGATTGGTCTTCGGCCGGCTGATGAAGCTGGTCAAAATGCCGAACGTCACCGGCTATCTGATCGGCGGTCTGATCGTCGGTCCATCCGTTTTAAATCTTGTGCACGCCGACGCGCTCAGTCAGCTCGGCTTTATTTCCAGCGTGGCGCTGGGCTTCATCGCCTTTTCAATCGGCAGTGAATTCAAGGCCAGCTATTTCAAACGCGTCGGCATGACGCCGATCGTCATCGCGATCCTGGAAGCGATGGTGGCGGTCGTGCTGGTCATCGCCTCGCTGATCGCCTTCGGCTTTGATCCGGCGTTCTCGTTTGTCTTGGGAGCCATCGCGGCGGCAACCGCACCGGCCGCCACGATCATGGTCATCCGCCAGTACCGCGCGAAGGGCCCGGTGACGGAAACGCTGCTGAGCGTCGTCGCGCTGGATGATGCAGTCGCGCTGATCGGCTTCGGCATCGCGGTGGCGATCGCCCAGATGATCGAAAACCCGGGCAGCGGCAACCTGATGATGCAGCTGATGGATCCGGTGATCGAGATTCTCGGTTCGCTGGGCAGCGGTGCGGTCCTGGGCTTTGTCCTGCTGATCCCGCTGAAATTCTTCCATGACGAGGATAACCGCCAGGCGCTGATCTACGCGTTTATCTTCATCGCGCTGTTTGTTTCCAGCACGTTCGGCTTCTCGGATCTGCTGACGTGCATGGCGATGGGCGCGGTTTTTGCGAACATTTCCAACGAAAGCGACAAGGTCATGTCGATTGCCGACCGGCTGACGCCGCCGATCTTCATGGCGTTCTTCGTCCTTTCCGGAGCGGATCTGAAGCTGAGCATTCTGCCTTCGATCGGCTTGGTCGGCATCATTTACGTCGTCATGCGCGTGGTCGGCAAGTTCCTGGGCGCCTGGGCGGGCGCGAAGATCATGCACGCCAGCGAACCGGTGCAGAAGTATCTGGGCTGGGCGTTATTGCCGCAGGCCGGCGTCGCGATTGGTCTGACCGTCGTCGCGCAGACCGTCGTGCCGCAGTACGCGGAAACTGTGCGGGCAGTTGTCCTGTGCGGGACCCTGATTTATGAACTGATCGGCCCGAGTGTATCCAAGTGGGCGCTGACGCAGGCCGGCGAGATTGTCGAATAAAAAGGAAGCAGAGCGTTCGTTTGCAACAGCGCCCTGCTTTTTCTGGCTCTTTCAAAAATAGTGTTGGTGAGAGAAAAACCGAAACAAGAAAGA
>ERZ1106981.1238-NODE-1238-length-12070-cov-80.469580_pt1 | contig 12070 bp, 9 predicted proteins | sample MGYA00403692_ERZ1106981 | MGnify/ENA primary metagenome ERZ1106981 (study PRJEB35170, sample SAMEA104062431) | human gut metagenome | biome: human gut; feature: human-associated habitat; material: faeces | place: Denmark | collected 2012-06-22 ... | reverse complement strand
ATGTTTTGTTGCCGTGGAAACTTTCAGCCCATCTCAGGATGGGCTTTTTTCTCCAGCAACACGCTGATCTCTCGCGCTTTTTACCAATAAAAAGCTATACTGCACTAAAATAGTGCAACCATTTCAGGAGACTGTCAGATGGCAACAGGCACACAGCCCGATGCTGGGCAGATCCTCAACTCGCTGATCCACAGTATCTTATTAGTCGATGACGACCTCGCGGTGCATTACGCTAACCCGGCTGCCCAGCAGTTACTGGCGCAAAGTTCGCGTAAATTATTCGGTACGCCGCTGCCAGAATTGCTGAGCTACTTTTCGTTAAACATTGGCCTGATGCAGGAAAGCCTGCAGGCGGGTCAGGGCTTCACGGATAATGAAGTGACGCTGGTGATTGACGGCCGCTCGCACATTCTCTCCCTCACCGCTCAGCGCCTGCCTGAAGGCTATATCCTGCTTGAGATGTCGCCGATGGATAATCAGCGTCGTTTGAGCCAGGAACAGCTGCAGCATGCTCAGCAGGTGGCGGCGCGCGATTTAGTGCGCGGTCTGGCGCATGAAATTAAAAACCCGCTCGGTGGCCTGCGCGGCGCGGCGCAGCTATTGAGTAAAGCGCTACCGGATCCCGCGCTGATGGAATATACCCAGGTGATTATTGAACAGGCCGACAGGTTACGTAACCTGGTCGATCGCCTGCTGGGGCCGCAGCATCCCGGTATGCATATCACGGAAAGCATTCATAAAGTCGCGGAGCGCGTGGTGGCGCTGGTCTCCATGGAGTTGCCGGATAACGTCAAACTGATCCGCGATTACGACCCGAGCCTGCCTGAGCTGGCCCACGACCCGGAACAAATCGAGCAAGTGTTGCTGAATATCGTGCGCAACGCGCTGCAGGCCCTGGGGCCCGAAGGCGGCGAAATCATCCTGCGCACCCGTACCGCCTTTCAGCTCACGCTCCACGGCGTACGTTACCGTCTGGCGGCGCGTATCGACGTGGAAGATAATGGTCCCGGTATCCCACCCCATCTGCAGGATACGCTGTTTTACCCCATGGTCAGCGGCCGCGAAGGCGGTACCGGTCTTGGCCTTTCTATCGCCCGCAGTCTTATCGATCAGCACTCCGGCAAAATTGAATTTACCAGTTGGCCTGGCCATACCGAGTTCTCGGTATACCTGCCTATTCGGAAATAGAGGTGTTTATGCAACGAGGGATAGCCTGGGTAGTCGATGACGATAGCTCCATCCGTTGGGTGCTTGAACGTGCACTCACCGGAGCGGGTCTAAGCTGTACCACATTTGAGAGCGGCAATGAGGTGCTTGATGCCCTCACCACCAAAACGCCGGACGTTTTACTCTCCGACATTCGCATGCCTGGGATGGACGGTCTGGCGCTGTTAAAGCAGATTAAACAACGCCATCCGATGCTTCCGGTCATCATTATGACCGCGCACTCGGATCTCGATGCCGCCGTTAGCGCCTATCAGCAGGGCGCCTTTGATTACCTGCCGAAACCTTTTGATATTGATGAGGCGGTGGCGCTGGTTGACCGTGCGATTAGCCATTATCAGGAGCAGCAGCAGCCGCGTAATACGCCGGTCAGCAGCCCGACGGCCGATATTATTGGCGAAGCGCCGGCGATGCAGGATGTGTTTCGCATCATTGGCCGCCTGTCACGCTCCTCAATCAGCGTACTGATCAACGGCGAATCAGGTACCGGTAAAGAGCTGGTCGCCCACGCGCTGCATCGCCACAGTCCACGCGCCAAATCGCCGTTTATCGCCCTTAACATGGCGGCCATTCCGAAAGATTTGATTGAATCGGAACTGTTCGGCCATGAAAAAGGGGCTTTTACCGGCGCCAATACCGTCCGTCAGGGGCGTTTTGAGCAGGCCGATGGCGGTACGCTGTTCCTTGATGAAATTGGCGATATGCCGCTGGATGTTCAGACGCGACTGCTGCGCGTGCTGGCTGACGGCCAATTTTATCGCGTTGGCGGCTATGCGCCGGTGAAAGTCGATGTGCGGATTATTGCCGCAACCCACCAGAACCTTGAGCAACGCGTGCAGGAAGGAAAATTCCGTGAAGATTTGTTCCATCGCCTGAACGTGATTCGCGTACATTTGCCGCCGCTGCGCGAACGCCGGGAAGATATTCCGCGCCTGGCGCGCCACTTCCTGCAGATTGCCGCCCGCGAACTGGGCGTCGAAGCCAAGCAGTTGCATCCGGAAACGGAAGCGGCGCTGACGAGACTGGCCTGGCCCGGTAACGTGCGACAGCTGGAGAACACCTGTCGCTGGCTAACGGTGATGGCAGCAGGCCAGGAGGTATTGACCCAGGATCTGCCGTCCGAGCTGTTAGAAACGTCGATTCCCGATAGCCCAACGCAAATCCAACCGGATAGCTGGGCGACGCTGCTGGGGCAATGGGCTGACCGTGCCCTGCGTTCCGGTCATCAAAACCTGCTATCAGAAGCGCAGCCGGAGATGGAGCGGGCATTGCTCACCACCGCGCTACGTCATACGCAAGGGCATAAGCAGGAAGCCGCTCGTCTGCTGGGCTGGGGGCGAAATACGTTAACGCGGAAGCTAAAAGAGCTGGGAATGGAATAACACTGGTCTTAGCGGCGAAATGAACGCCCGGTGAGCTGACTCACCGGGATTCGCTTAAATAACGCGAGAGAACTGCTGCAGGCGCGCTTTCTGCCGCAAATAGGCATCGAAGCACATACAGATGTTACGAATCAACAGACGGCCTTTTGCCGTGACCTGTATTCCTTTTTCATCCACATCCACCAGCCCATCTTTCGCCAGCGGTGCCAGCAATTTCATATCTTCGGCAAAGTAATCGTTGAAGATAAGATCCCACTGCGCTTCAACCGCCGCGAACTCAAGACGGAAGTTGCAAATCAGGGCCTTAATAACATCCCGGCGGATACAATCATCGCGGGTTAACGCAATACCCCGCCACAGCGCGGTACCGCTTTCATCGACCTGCTGATAATACTGTTTCAGCTCTTTCTGGTTCTGCGCGTAGCAGTCGCCAATCATACTGATCGCCGACACGCCCATTCCGAGCAGGTCGGTATCGCCCTGGGTGGTGTATCCCTGGAAGTTGCGGTGCAGCACGCCTTCGCGCTGGGCAATCGCCAGTTCATCGTCCGGCCGGGCAAAGTGGTCCATGCCGATAAACTGATAGCCCGCTTTGGTAAGCGAAGCGATGGTTTCCTGCAGGATATCCAGTTTCTGCTCTGCGCTCGGTAAATCCGCGTCTTTAATTTTGCGCTGCGCAGCGAATAACGTTGGCAGATGCGCGTAGTTAAAGACGCTCAGACGGTCCGGATTCAGTTCAGCCACTTTCTGCAGCGTGAAGGCAAAGCTTTCCGGCGTTTGCTTCGGCAGACCGTAAATCAAATCGATGTTGGTCGATGTGAAGCCAATCTCACGCGCATGACGCAGCAGCGCAAAGATGAATTCTTCATCTTGTTCACGGTTCACCAGGCGCTGTACTTCTTTATTGAAATCCTGCACCCCCATGCTCAGACGGTTGAACCCTGCGGATCGTAAATGATCCAGTACATCCAGTTCGATTTCACGCGGATCAACCTCAATTGAGATTTCCGCATCGGCGTTGAAGTTAAAGTGGTCGCGCAGCAGATTCATCAAGCGGCTGATTTGCGCTTTGTTGAGATAGGTTGGCGTACCGCCGCCCCAGTGCAGCTGGCTAACCTGACGGCCGGCAAAAAGCGGCGCGCGGTGAATAATTTCCTGCTCAAGGACATCAAGATACTGATCGGCCTTATGCTGCTGACGGGTGACAATCTTATTACAGCCGCAGAAATAGCAGAGCTTATGGCAGAACGGGATATGGACGTACAGCGACAGCGGGCGCTGCGGGTAGCGGGCGACGGCGGCGGCAAAATCAGCAGCGCCGAACGCCGGAGAAAACTCCAGCGCGGTGGGATACGAGGTATATCGCGGCCCGGAATAGTTATATTTCTGGATAAGGGCCAGATCCCAGTCGATTAACTGCTCAGACATGCTCACTCCTTCCGATGATGCCGCCGACGGGTACGCCGTGCCGGCCCAACCGCACCTCGGGTCATGAGCCGGTTGCGCAGCCATTTTTGACGCCGCGACAACCGTCTTAGTTTAACGAATAACCACAGCAGATAACATATAACCAGAAGGGTTATAAGCAGGACCGGGAATCCGATGGGATGCAAACGTTAGTTTCCACCCTTCAGCAGACGCATCATATCTTCCTGACGCTCTTCTTCTTCCTCGTCCTCGTCGTCATAGGAGAGGCCAAGCTGCTGCATCAGCGCGTCAATACGATCCAGTTTGGCATCGACCCAGGCCTGCTCTTCAGCATTCAGGGTACCGCCCTCTTCCAGACGTTCCAGCAGCGCGTCCAGGCGCTCATCATTCTCCAGCAAATCCAGCTCAGCCTGCGGTGAAAGCATAGGTTTCTCGCTCTTCGGTTTGTGCTGCTTAACGGCCGGGGTGCTTTCTGTCACGCCCAGCGGGATCGGTTTTTTGCTGCCAATGCGTGGGTCCTGCTGCTGGCTGCGGCCTTTGCCTGCTGAAGCAGCATCGCCGCCGCTGGTGCGGCTGCCTGCGGCATGGCCGCGGTGTTTTTTCTGACGTTTACGGTCGCGTGCTTCCTGGTTCAACTCTTCACGCGACTTACCACGTGCTTTACCGCGCGATGCGGATGCCGGTTTTTTCATGATGTGTGATCTTCAGACAGTTTTCTTCAGTATAGAATTGAGGCGGAATCTAGCAGAAAGCAAGCAAAGAAAAAAGGCGACAGATTAATCTGTCGCCTTTTTCCGCACTCACAACCCTTAACGGGTTTCCACTTTCCATGTCAGCTATCGACTTACCCTGTCTTTCCCTTAGCTTCCAACGGTCCTTGTTTCTATCCCTTTCCCTTTTAAAACGTCTCCAGACGTTTGTCATCCTGACAATCCCGGTCTTCGCCTCCTGGCGCTCCTGACCCCTCGTCCTGAGTCGTAATCCTCCGGCATCCTCGCCTTTGCCCACTACTTTACCGTTTTGCCGGAAATCGACAACCACCTGTAGGATGAAAAGCCTGCTTAAGGGAATAGAGTTTCCTGTAACAGTATGATTTAACGATAATCTATGAATTTGACGTCAGGTTTTTCTCACAAATTTCGTATAGTCCTTATGGACAATGTCTCACAAAGCTCATGGTTTTTACTTACAACGCCGACGTGCGGTAAAAACAGCCTTTTTCTGCCTTTCAGGTATAATCCCCGCCATAGCCTGATTTTACGGAGACGACAGTCTTGACCAACTGGAATTATCAACAGACGCATTTTGTCACGAGCGCGCCTGATATCCGCCATCTTCCATCCGATACCGGAATCGAAGTGGCATTCGCTGGCCGCTCAAATGCGGGCAAATCCAGCGCCCTTAATACGCTGACTAACCAGAAAAGCCTGGCACGTACGTCAAAAACGCCGGGTCGTACCCAGCTTATCAACCTGTTTGAGGTTGCGGAAGGTAAACGCCTGGTCGACTTGCCGGGGTATGGCTACGCGCAGGTGCCGGAAGAGATGAAAATCAAATGGCAGAAGGCGCTGGGTGAGTATCTTGAGAAACGTCTGTGCCTGAAAGGCCTGGTGGTATTGATGGATATCCGTCATCCGCTGAAAGATCTCGATCAGCAGATGATCGAATGGGCGGTAGAAAGCGATATACAGGTGCTGGTCCTGCTAACCAAAGCCGATAAGCTCGCCAGCGGCGCGCGTAAAGCGCAGGTCAATATGGTGCGTGAAGCGGTACTGGCCTTCAATGGCGATATCCAGGTTGAGCCTTTCTCTTCGCTGAAAAAATCTGGCGTGGATAAGTTGCGTCAGAAGCTGGATAGCTGGTTTAACGACATCCCGCCGCAAGAAGCCGCCGAAGACGCAGAGTAACCCCCGCTTTTTCCGGATAATGGCGCCCAGCGCCCTATCCGGACGTTCATTTTACGCGGTTGTCAGCGCGTAAAACTTTTCTTTCGCGCAATAAAAAACGCCCCGGTCATAAATGACCGGGGCGGCTAAAATATTCAGCCAAATCCGATTACGTGAAGTAAAAGGTCTGAAAGATAGAACATCTTACCTCTGTACCCTACGCGAATAACTTTACTCTTCTTTCGGTTATGGATAAAGCACTTTTTGTAGTTTTTTTTCACTATTTACATAACAAATTCAAATGACCATCACAAAAATCTATAAGTTATGTTGCTAACTTACAAAAAAGAGCCTTACAGATTGCCCACTTAGTGCGCTTGATCCCAGTTTGCACCGCTACCGACTTCCACCAATAACGGCACCGCCAGCGTGGTGCTGTTTTCCATCAGCTCATGCACCTTCTTCGATACGCTATCCAGATCGTCTTTGTGCACTTCAAACACCAGTTCATCGTGCACCTGCATGATCATCCGCACGCGCGGTTTTTCGCTCAGCAGCCAGTCATCAACGGCAATCATCGCCCGCTTAATAATATCCGCCGCCGTTCCCTGCATCGGTGCGTTGATCGCCGCTCGTTCCGCGCCCGCGCGGCGGGCGCCATTGCTGGATTTGATATCCGGCAGATACAGACGACGCCCTTCCAGCGTTTCAACATAGCCCTGCTCTTTCGCCTGCGCGCGGGTACGTTCCATATAGTCCAGTACGCCCGGATAGCGCTCGAAATAGAGATCCATGTACTTCTGCGCTTCTTTACGCGGGATATTCAGCTGACGCGCCAGACCAAATGCGCTCATACCGTAAATCAGGCCGAAGTTAATCGCCTTCGCGCTGCGGCGCTGTTCATTACTGACGCTTTCTAACGGTAAGCCAAATACCTCTGCCGCGGTGGCGCGGTGAATATCCTTACCTTCCGCAAACGCCTTCAGCAGCCCCTCATCGCGCGACAGGTGCGCCATGATGCGCAGCTCAATCTGCGAATAGTCGGCAGACACAATCAGATAGTCCTGAGGCGCAATAAACGCCTGACGAATACGACGACCTTCGTCATTACGTACCGGAATATTCTGCAGGTTAGGATCGGTCGAAGAGAGACGCCCGGTCGCCGTCACCGCCTGATGATACGAAGTATGAACACGACCGGTTTTCGGGTTAATCATCAGCGGCAGCTTATCGGTATAGGTCGATTTAAGCTTCGCCAGCCCACGATACTCTAGGATCACCTTCGGCAGCGGGTAATCCAGCGCCAGTTCCTCCAGCACCTCTTCAGAAGTCGACGGCGCACCACCAGGCGTTTTCTTCAGCGGCTTGATGCCCTGCTTTTCAAACAAGATGGTTTGCAACTGTTTGGTAGAAGAGAGGTTGAACTCCTCACCGGCAATTTCATGGGCGCGTTGTTCCAGTTCAACCAGACGCTTAGCGATCTCCTGCGAATGCGCGTGAAGCACCGCCGGATCGATTTTCACGCCGTTGCGCTCAACCCGCGACAGCACCGGTACTAGCGGCATCTCGATATTTTTAAAGATATTCAGCGGGCCTTCATGCTGCTGCAGTTGTGGCCACATCTTCAGATGCAGTTGCAGCGTCACGTCAGCATCCTCCGCGGCGTAACGCCCGGCCTCTTCCAACGCGATCTGATTAAAGGTGAGCTGATTTTTACCTTTGCCGGCAATCTCTTCAAAAGTGATGGTTTTGTGTTTCAACCAGCGATCGGACAGGCTATCCATATCATGTCGACCCGCGACGCTGTCGAGGGTGTAGGATTCCAGCATGGTGTCGAAGGCAATACCACGCAGTTCAATGTCGTAGTTGGCCAGGATGCCGCGATCGTACTTCAGGTTTTGCCCTACTTTTAGCACCTTGTCATCTTCCAGCAGCGGCTTGAGCAGCTCCAGCACGCGTTCACGTGGGATCTGGTCCGGCGCGTCGAGATAATCATGGGCCACCGGCACATAAGCCGCGACGCCAGGCTCAATCGCGAATGACAGACCCACCATATTGGCGGAAATGTTATCGAGGCTATCCGTTTCGGTATCAAAAGCGAATAGCGGCGCTTTCTTCAATCTGGCAATCCATTCGACCAGCGTCGCTTCATCCAGGATAGTCACATAATGCTCAGAAGAGAGCGTCGCGGCGACCTCTTCTTCCATAATCACCGCGGCTTCAGCTGGTTTCGCCGCTGGTTTAGCGCCTTTCCCCTGTAGCCATTTGCCGGATTCGACATCGGTGATCCAACGTTTGAATTCATATTGCTTAAACAATGCCAGCAGCTCATCTGCCGCCGGCTGCGCAACTAACAGCTCTTCGCAACCCAGATCCAGTTCAACATCGGTTTTTATCGTCGCGAGTTGATAAGAGAGGTAGGCCACCTCTTTGTTCTGCTCCAGCTTCGCCGCCATCGTTTTCGCGCCGCGGAAGGTCAGCCCGGCGATTTTTTCCGGTTCTGCATAGAGCGTATCCAGACCACCCAAACCCTGCAGTAGCGCCTGCGCCGTTTTTTCCCCAACGCCCGGGACGCCAGGTATGTTATCCGAGGAGTCGCCCATCAGCGCGAGGAAATCAATAATCAGTTCCGGCGGTACGCCGTACTTATTCACGACCTCTTCCGGGCCGAGGATAGTGTTGGTCATGGTGTTGATTAAGGTAATGCCCGGCGTCACCAGTTGCGCCATATCTTTATCACCGGTGCTGATCAGTACCGGGCGGCCCACTTTTTCCGCCTCGCGGGCCAGCGTGCCGATAACGTCATCCGCTTCAACGCCAGGCACCGCCATCAGCGGCAGCCCCATCGCCTTCACCATCTTGTGCAGCGGTTCAATCTGCGCACGTAGATCGTCCGGCATCGGCGGACGATGTGATTTGTAATGCTCAAACAATTCGTCACGGAAGGTTTTCCCTTTGGCATCAAATACCACGACGGCATGCGTGGGCTGATACTGCAGGATCAGGCTACGCAACATATTCAGCACACCGTACATAGCGCCGGTAGGCTCCCCGGCGCTGTTAGTTAGCGGTGGGAAGGCGTGGTAAGCCCGATATAGGTAAGAGGAGCCGTCGACGAGGATGAGAGGGTTTTCTGGGATCTGAACCATAATTTCCGTGCCTGTTTATCAGATTATGGGTAAAGGATGCCACAGACGGGCATGAAATCCTGAATTTTTCCCGCATTTAGCCGAAAAGATTCATCGCAGAGGGGAATCGCTGCACAATATTATCTGTGGATAACTTTGTGTATAGTTTTATCGCCTCAGCCAAAAAAGCCTAAGCCATGTAACATCTCATCTTATAACTCATTATATATCAAAGAATTAAATCTTCCCCCAAGGCTATATGCGATTCATGATGACTCAATGTTCCATGTGGATATAAGATTCGCGTTTTTTTCTGTTCTGGTAAGACCCGTTATTTACCGCGTTTTCTGGTAAAATCAGCCTCTTGCGCGGCTTAAGAAGGTTCTTTGCCGGCCTAACTTTCTGAATAAACTAACTATGTCGAGATTACTCGCTGCGATAACGCTCCCGCTGAGTATCGCCCTTACCATCTTAGTCACCATTATCTGTTCCGTACCGATTATCATCGCCGGACTGATTAAACTGCTGGTACCTATCCCGGCGGTATGGCGTTCTATTTCCGTTTTTTGCAATTTTATGATGTATTGCTGGTGCGAAGGACTGGCGCTGCTGCTGCATCTCAACCCATGGTTGAAATGGGATATTCAGGGGCTGGAAGGGCTGAATAAAAAGAACTGGTATCTGCTTATCAGCAACCATCACAGCTGGGCGGACATCGTGGTGCTCTGCGTTCTGTTTCGCAAGCATATCCCGATGAATAAATACTTCCTCAAGCAGCAGTTGGCCTGGGTACCGTTTATTGGCCTGGCCTGCTGGGCGCTTGATATGCCTTTTATGCGCCGCTATTCGCGCGGCTACTTACTGCGCCACCCGGAACGTCGCGGTAAAGACGTCGAAACGACTCGCCGCTCATGTGAAAAATTCCGCTCTCATCCGACAACCATTGTCAACTTCGTTGAAGGTTCAAGGTTTACCGCTGAAAAGAAGCGCGAGACGCGCTCGCCTTACCACAACCTGTTGCCGCCTAAAGCTGCGGGCATTGCGATGGCGTTAAACGTCCTCGGCGCACAGTTCGATAAGCTACTGAACGTTACGCTGTGCTATCCGGATAATAATGCCAGGCCGTTTTACGATATGTTAAGCGGCCGCCTGACACGTATCGTGGTACGTATTAATCTGGTGCCGATTGGCGAGGAACTACACGGTGATTACGTCAATGATAAAAACTTTAAGCGCGGTTTCCAGCGCTGGCTGAATGGGCTTTGGGAAGAAAAAGATCGTCAGCTCACTGACATTATGCAGGGTAACGAAAAGTCGTGACTATAGAGTCGATAAAAAAAGCCGGTCAGTGACCGGCTTTTTTTTTATTTCTTTTCAACCAGTTGTTTCACAGTATCTGCGTACTGGGAAACAAACGCGTCCATATTGCTGGTATCCATACCCTGCGGGTTCAGCTGGTATTTACCATTAACAAACATCGCCGGAACGCCCTGCAGCTGTAAATCGGCTGCGGCTTTCTCTTGCTGGGCGACCAGAGACTTCACCACAAAGCTGTTCCATGCCGCGTCGTAATCTTCACCTTTAACGCCCGCATCAACGAAGACTTTACGGATGTCGGCAGTGGACTGCACGGTTTGGGTTTTCTGTACCGCTTCAAACATCGGCGCGGTTACTTTATCTTCAACGCCCAGCGCGATCGCCACAGCCCACGCCTGGGTCAGGTCTTTACCCAACGGGCCCAGGAATTCAACGTGATACTTGGTCATTTTGGTGCCTTCAGGCAGTTTCTGACGTACATTGTCGGAAACGTGCAGCACTTCTTCAAACTGATAGCAGTGCGGGCAGTAGAATGAGAAGAACTCAAGGACCTGAGGTTCACCTGCAACCGGCTTATCAAGGGTGGTGTACTGCTTGCCGTCGGTGATCTGGGCAGCGGATGCACTGAAAGCCAGAATCATACCAGCCAGCGCCAGCCAAATTTTTTTCATGATTATTTCTCTCCTGATATATCACATTAATACATTGGCGTTAACTGAAGAGGGGGTTCCTGCAGAACCTTCACCTGCTCAAGAAATGTTGCAGTCTGCCCGCGCCAATAATCTTCCCCGGTTAACCATGGGAAATTTATAGGGAAAGCAGGATCGTCCCAACGCCTGAGCAGCCACGCCAGATAATAAACTAAACGCATGGCGCGTAAAGGTTCGATGAGAGCGATTTCGTCCGTGTTGAACGGACTGAATTCTTCATAAGCCTCAATGATGGTCTCCAGCTGCATGCGCTGTTCGGCTTTATCGCCATTCAGCAGCATCCAGAGATCCTGTACCGCCGGGCCACTGCGGGCATCATCTAAATCAACAAACAGCGGACCATCGCGCCACAGGATATTACCGGCGTGGCAGTCGCCATGTAGACGAAGCGTATCCGCACGCCCGTGCCACTGCGCCCTGACGGCATCGATGAGTTTATCAGCCGCACCCAGGAAATCAGCCTTCAGGCCAGATGGAATAAGCGTCGCCTGTTCGAATACCTGACGTGGTTCCAACAGATATTCTTGTACGCCAATCTCCGGGCGCGCATTAAAACGCTGCTTACGACCGGTCTGGTGCAGGCGGCCAAGATAGCGCCCGACCCATTCTATTTGGTCAAGATTATCCGCTTCGAACTGGCGGCCACCGAGGCTTGGGAAGACGGCAAAGAAGAATCCTTGATGTTGATGTAGCGTGCTGTCGTTAAATAAGAGCGGCGCGGCAACGGGCACTTCATCTTCTACGAGTTGAAGCGCAAACTGATGTTCTTCGAGGATCTGTTCTGCAGACCAGCGTTCAGGACGATAGAACTTCACCACGTAGCGGCGGCGATCTTCGTCCTGAAACTGGTAAACACGGTTCTCATAGCTATTAAGCGGGGTCAGACCGGAGTCGACCCGCATTCCCAGATCGAATAATCCATCAATGATGGTATCCGGGTGAAGCGTCTGAAAAGTAAAAGCCTTATCGTGCATCCTGACATCCGATAATCGTAC
>ERZ1106981.1212-NODE-1212-length-12400-cov-4.227461_pt1 | contig 12400 bp, 7 predicted proteins | sample MGYA00403692_ERZ1106981 | MGnify/ENA primary metagenome ERZ1106981 (study PRJEB35170, sample SAMEA104062431) | human gut metagenome | biome: human gut; feature: human-associated habitat; material: faeces | place: Denmark | collected 2012-06-22 ... | reverse complement strand
TGTCGTACGGGTTCACCTTCTTCTCCACGTCGAGGTGGAAGCTGTTGGTGTAGTAACCTTTGTCGGTTACCCCTTCCACCACGCCAAACTCGGCGGTGTCGAGACGGCAGAAGCGATCGCACAGGTTTTCGCTCGGCGTGCTGTACAGGCTAAAGCCGTAGCCGGTTTCTTCCTTCCACAAATCGACGGCGTCGCGCAGGCGCTGGACGATGGCTACGCCTTTCTCACGCAGCGCCTCGCTGTCGTACATATGCTGGTTGCCGTACAGCGCATTGATGGTTTCATGGATACCGATATAGCCCAGAGAAATGGACGCGCGGCCGTTTTTGAAAATCTCGGAAACGTCATCGTCAGCTTTCAGGCGGACACCACAGGCGCCTTCCATATAAAGGATTGGCGCAACGCGGGCTTTCACGCCTTCCAGACGGGCGATACGGGTCATCAGCGCCTTACGCGCCAGCACCAGGCGATCGTCCAGTAGCTTCCAGAACGTTGCTTCATTGCCACCGGCTTCCAGCGCGATACGCGGCAGGTTGAGGCTGATGACGCCCAGGTTGTTGCGGCCATCGTGAACCTGTTCGCCGTTCTCATTTTCCCAGACGCCGAGGAAGCTGCGACAGCCCATTGGCGTTTTGAACGAACCGGTCACTTTCACCACCTGATCGTAGTTCAGGATGTCTGGATACATGCGTTTGCTTGCGCACTCCAGCGCCAGCTGTTTGATGTCGTAGTTTGGATCGCCAAACTTGTGGTTCAGACCGTCGCGAATCGCAAACACCAGTTTCGGGAACACAGCGGTTTTACGGTTCTTACCCAGACCTGCGATACGGTTACGCAGGATGGATTGCTGAATCAGGCGCGATTCCCAGCTGGTGCCGAGGCCAAAACCAAAGGTGACGAACGGCGTCTGTCCGTTGGCGGTGTGCAGCGTATTCACTTCGTATTCCAGAGACTGGAAAGCGTCATAGCACTCTTTCTCGGTACGGGCGTGCGCGTAGCCGTCAGCGTCCGGGATCTGCCACTCTTCGGCGGTCTTACGGTGTTTATTGAAGCTGGCGGTAACAAACGGCGCCAGCACTTCATCAATGCGGTTGATGGTGGTGCCGCCATAAATATGGCTGGCGACCTGTGCGATGATTTGCGCGGTTACGGCCGTGGCGGTGGAGATGGATTTCGGCGGTTCGATTTCCGCATTCCCCATCTTAAAGCCCTGCGTCAGCATGCCTTTCAGATCGATCAGCATACAGTTGAACATCGGGAAGAACGGAGAATAGTCGAGATCGTGATAGTGAATGTCGCCGCGCTCGTGCGCCTGCACCACATCACGCGGCAGCAGATGCTGACGGGCGTAGTGTTTCGCCACGATACCGGCCAGCAGGTCGCGCTGGGTCGGGATCACTTTACTGTCTTTGTTGGCGTTTTCGTTCAGCAGCGCGGAGTTGGTTTGCTCAACCAGACCACGAATTTCCTGGTTCAGACGGCCACGTTTTTCACGTTGAATATCACGGTCATGGCGGTATTCAATGTAAGCGCGAGCGAGTTGTTTGTACGGCCCGGACATCAGCTGGTTCTCAACGGCTGTCTGGATCTCGTTGATATCAACCTGGCTGCGCTCATTCATCTGGTTACTAACGACTTCTGCGACGGTGGCGCAGTAATCTGCGTCATCGACTCCCGCTGCTTTAGCTGCACGCAGAATGGCTTCCTTGATGCGCTCTGATTTAAACGGCACTTTACAGCCATCTCGTTTCATCACATGCGGTGTCATGATCACTCCATATTTATAAGAACAGGTTATCCACAGAGGCTGAGGAAGTCTGCGTGGGTTTATTCATCTCTCTATCCAACGACTTCCCGCAATCCCGACCCACGTTATCCACAACATCACCGTTATGGCGTCGTGTTGTGTTTGTAGCAATTGTAGTCGATTAATACAACATATTGGGTCGGGTTGCATTTTAAGTTCTATATGTAGTGATTTGCATCAAAGATGTTTACGATTTTATTGATTCAGAACAAAGTAAAAATTTAAGAGTACGAATGGCGGGCGCTTGCGCTTAATGTAAATTTTTGGACTTAAAAATTGCGTAAAAATTCAACAAAATTCGGGCGTTAAGCCAGGCGTTCGTCAAACCGGCGCGAAAAGAAACGGCCGGTTTGACGCAGGAGGGGTTATTGCGCTGTTGCGTTCATCCAGTGAATACCCGCATTGATAAATGCAGCAACAGCGACGATCCCCAAAACCAGGGGGACAAGCCGGGTGTTTTTCACCGCAATGGCGGGTTCTGGCGAAACTGAAGGCGCATCTGGCGAGAGCAGCGCAAGCACCTCTTCGGCAGAGGCGGCGTTGATGAGTGATTCACGCACTTTATCGTCCACCAGAGACGAGGTTAGTCGGGTTAATAATTGCATATGCGTACTGCCTGCTTCTTCTGGGGGAATCGCCAGCAGAAATACCAACTGAACCTCCTCGTCCCCCTCAAGACCCGGCCACATGACGGGCTGGCGAAACAGGGCGACGCTAAATGCGGCCTGGACAACCGATCCGCATTTCCCATGTGGGACAGCCAGCGACTCTCCCAACGCCGTGGGCCCTTCGCTTTCACGGCGCAGGACGCTATCAATAAACATCGCCTTGTCGTTGATCAGGCCCTGCCTGAACAGGGCGGCGGACATCTCCCCGATCACCGCTTCAGGAGTGCGGTGCGGCGGATCGATAAAAATCAGTTCAGAATGCGTAAGCGCGGACAACTCCATGTTATGCCTCCAGTTGCGTATCAGCGAGAATCCATACCGTTTGCCAGCCGGAAAGCTCGCAAGCGCCGTTGAATGCTGCGCCCGTCAGCAGATCTGTTCCTGTGACAGGCAGTGAAAGTGATTGTGATATTCCTGTGACGTTCACGACGCAGTACAGCGTTTCGCCTTCTGTAGGATGCTGGCGAACGACGCCAAAGAGCGCGTCAGGCAATTCAGGAACGCGCTGCGAGGCGAACGGAGAAAATGCGGGATGCTGCTGGCGTATACGCGCTAACTTCGCCAGAGACGAGTAGATTCGGGATTGTCTCGTTTCCGGCGAGAGCAACTGCTCATGGAGCGTGGCAGCGTCCAGTTTTTCCCGGTTAATGCGGCGATTTATGCCCGATTCGAGCAGCCCGGCGTTGTCATTTTCACTGCCGAAGAGGCTGTGATAATAGATCGCAGGCACGCCCCGCAGCATAAAGAGGATGGCGTGCGCGGCGGTGAATCTGGCGAGCTGGTCGTCGGGACTTTCCCCTGGCTCGCTCAATGCGCTCAGAAAGTTGATGTTAAGTTCATACGGCGACTGGCTGCCGTCAGGGTTGGTTTTCCATGAAATACGCCCCTGCTTGCGTTCTACCTCGCTTATCAGAAACTGCCGCTCTTCTGCGCAAAGGAGATTTTCCACGGGACGCAGCCCGATGCCGTCGTGGCTGGCGAGGAAATTAAAAAAGGTCGTCTTGTCGGGAAGCGCATCCTGTTCCAGACGTTGCGCCCACTGGCGTAACCAGCGTGCGTTACCGCGTAAAAAGGCATGGAGCGTCAGCGGCGGCAAGGGGAACTGATACACCATGTGAGCTTCATCGCCGTTGCCGAAGTAGCTGATATTTTCCTGATGCGGGACGTTGGTTTCCGTAATCAACAGGCAGTCAGGCCAGGTCGCATCCAGAATGGCGCGCCAGAGTTTAACGATCAGATGCGTCTGCGGCAGGTGAATACAGGTGCTGTTTCGCTCTTTCCACAAAAAACCGATCGCATCGAGCCTGATTGCGCGCGCGCCGCGCGCTGCGTATTCCAGCAGGATGTCGATACTTTCCAGTAACACGTCAGGTTCACGGAAATTCAGATCGATCTGATCGGCGCTGAATGTCGTCCAGATATGTACGGTTTCCCCCGTTTTGCGCTTGAATGGCGTAAGCAGGGGAAGGGCGCGTGGACGCGTGACAAGATGATAGTCATCGTCAGGGTCGGCGCTAATAAAGTAGTGCTGATAACGCGGTTCGCCGTGTAAATAGCCCTGGAACCAGCGGCTTTGCTGAGAGATATGGTTAATCACGAAATCAAACATCAGATTAAAATCGCCTGCCAGCGCTGCAATGTCTGACCACTGGCCTAACTCTGGCGCAATGTGGCGATAATCTTTAACGCTGAAGCCATCATCAGATGTCCACGGGAACATGGGCAGCAGGTGAATGTCGCTGATGACGCCTTTAAGCCAGCGTGTCGAAAACTGATGCAGACAGGCAAGAGCGTTTGCGTCCCCGCTATGGATACTGTCGCCGTAAGCTATCATCCACACCCGGCTCTGATCCAAAGGCGCGGCGGTTTTCTCCCGTAGCTTCCAGCGTTGACAGAGTTGCTCGATTTTCGCCGCCAGCGCGTACCGATCCGCATGGGGATAAAGCTGAGCTAACGTGTTTTTGATGAAGGTATGATGGGCGTTCTGGCTCATACTTTTTCGTTACGCTCCTGATGAGTAAAAAGAAAATCACACGTACTGCAAGGCAAAATGGTGGCGCAATCTGCGACAGGTTCTTCCAGATAATTGATCTGCGGAATATTTCTTAGCGAAGGCGGGAGCGGCACCGGGTGCTCTCCGGCATTGAAAATGCGAATGATTGTTCCGTCTACCGTATGGGCATGGGGTATTGCGGAAAGCATCAGCGGTTCGGGAAGCGTCAGCAGGCTGAATGTTTCCGGCAGCGAGCGCGAAACAAAATTGAGCGTAAAACGCTCCAGGCGGTTGTCCAGCGTGTTCAACGTCTGATTTTGCCAGGTGAATGGCTGGCGCGTCACGCGGGTTTCAAGATGCCTTAACGTCATAGGGTCGGCCCGATCGGCAAGCGCCAGCGTCAGGCTGAAATGCAGCGGTTTAAGCAGTTGCGCGTCGGGCGTGTTGACGACGGTATTATTAATGCCGGAAGCGCGTCCGGGTCGCCAGTCAAGATCGTCACGTCCCAGGACTCCCGTTGATTTAAACAACGTTAACGCTATCTGCGCCGTCCCGTTCTGGCATATCTGAAACTCTTTCATGCCCAGGCTATTGATGATGAGCGAGCGGTTGTTTTCCTCGATGGCGATAATGCCCTCGCTGGTTTCAATATCGATCGGCTTTTCCCGATAGTGCTGACGCCAGTCGGCTGGCGCCTCGGCAACAGGACGCCGGATGACGGCAAAGGGCTGAGAGGCGATGGATTCCGTGGTGCGAATGTCGCTGTTGATGAGTAAGCGCAGGCGGTGATCGCAGACGGTGTTTTCCAGCGAAACGTCGATAAAAAGCTGAGCGTCATGCTGGCGAAGCTCGCAGACAAGGCGTACAGGGTAGGGCTGAACATCCTGCGCCGCTCGCTCCGCCAGCGAAGGGGGCAGCATCAGCGTGGCGCTTAGCGTCATCCGTTCAATGTGCGGGCCTTTCTCGCAGTCAATAAGCGTAAATGTGTGGCAGCGCTGCGGAACATCGCCCTCCAGCGGCGAAAAGTCATAGCTATCGCCCGCATCCGCACAGTCTTCAAAGGCCAGCAGGTCGGATATTACCCGGCCGTTGCGCTTATCATGAAGCGACAGCGAACCGGCATGCAGCACCAGCCGGTAATCGTTGTTTTCAATGGCGCTTTCAGCGCAGTTGCGCATTGCAGGCGCGATGCGTGACGATTCCTGCACCTGAATGTGGGTATAACCCAGCGGCGGTAACGCTGGCGCGTCAATAGCGACCTGCCAGCGGTAATAAGGCGGAAGTTCGACCTCTTTTTCGCCCTGCACAGTAACCTGAACCGTGCGCCCGCCGGAGACCTGCGTGCGTTCGAGAACGCTGAACGGAAGAGGACGCGCATGATGGCTGAGTTCAATACCGGCCGTACGGCTATATAATGTGGCTTTGATAATGCCCGACCAGGCGGTGGCGCTGGGGTTGATGACGAAAAGATCGCCCTCTTCACAACTGGCGGTCGCCAGTTCTTTTACGACCAGATTCCACAGGCTATGGCTAAGCTGTTCCGTTTGCTCAAGGCGATGGAGAATATCGCGATTGGTGGCATCGCTGTTACACCCGCCGATGGAATCATGCGCATGATTACGCAGAAGGTTTTTCCATATCTGGTCAACCCATTGCACGTTGACTTCAATGCCCTGATAACGCGCCAGCGCAATGGTGGGTTCGAGCTTGCCTAACAGGAACTGTTCAACGTCATAATTCTTCTTTTTGATGTCGTAACGTACTGAACCGATTGTTTTATGAATGCGGGTATAGCGGGGAGATTTTAATTCCCCTTGCCAGCGATCATATCCTGATGCCTGTTGTCGAAGGTGGTCAATGTACGCTTCCAGAGAGGAGATCTGAAAACGATCTCCCTCAGGGGAACATGCGCTGGCGATACGCAGTATCTCCGGCAGATGGGGATCAATATTGACCTGGTCGCCGCCGCAGGGCAGGAGCAGATCGTTCAGGCCGGAGCGTTGGCGGATGTGGTTAACGATTGGGAATATTTTGTCGTGCAGATGCGCGTCGTCTGCACGAATATTTTTTGCCGCGCCATAGCCGAAGGGCATGGCGCAAGCGATAACCTGCGCGCCGGATGGCGCTTGCCAGATGAACTGACTCTTTTCAACCTGCGTATCATGGTTGATGCCCCGCCAGAAAACGATGTTATCAAGGTTACACCCGCGAAGCAGGGTCGGGAGCTGGCTGTTATGGCCGAACGTATCGGGTAAATAGCCGACCATCATGGCATGGCCCAGTTTACGCGCGGAAAGTATCCCGTATTTCAGGTTGCGAATGATGGATTCGCCATGAACATTATACGTATCCGTCTGGGTGTACCACGGGCCGATAAAAAGCCGTCTGTCAGCGACCAGCTGTTTCAGCCGCTCGCAGTATTGAGGATTGACGGCCAGGAAATCTTCCACGACAGCCGTTTGGCCGTCGAAGTGGTAACAGGTATACGCAGGGTTCTGTTCCAGGGTTCGGATCACATCCGCAAAATTCCAGGACGCGAGAATATTGCTATCCTGCAAGGTGAAATACCATTCCTGATCCCAGTGCGTATGGGCGATGACGTGAATGTTGCTCATTTCTACTTCCTGAATTATTTGGCGATCTTAGGGCTGGCGAAGAGCACGCCCAGCGCGCATACAAGAGAACCGGCAAACACGCTGATCAGATACCCTGTGACATTTGTCGCCAGCGGCCATCCCCAGATGGCAGGCAACGGCAGCGATTGCTTCACGCCGAGTGCGATAGCAATAAGCGCGCCGGACATCGCGCCGACCATAAAGACCGGAATCAGGCGTGGATTTTTCAGGATGAAAGGAATGGCGCCTTCTGAAATGCCAATGAATCCCAGCAGTAAAGACGTACCGCCGACGGTTTTTTCTTCGCTGCTAAACACGTTGGGCAGGCCAAAACGGTTATTCAGCAACGCCGCCAGGCCGACGCCGATAGATGGAATGACGATCGCCAGCTCTCTGGCGGTTAAATCGAAGGTTTCGCTGACGCCGTTAAGCCCCAGTGCCACCGAACCAGCGGCTTTATTGATGGGGCCGCCGAGGTCGAAGGCCGTCCCTGCGGCGATCATCATGGCGTAAAAACCGCGCCCGGTGTCGCCAGCGGAGGTGAAAAACTCGACCATCGCCTGGTTGATTGCGCCAAAGAAGGGGTTGATCAGGTACTGCATAACGATGACGAGCGTAATGCCGGTACACAGCGGCACGATAAGCATCGTTTTAATGGTGGTAAGTTGGGCGCGAACGTTAATGGTATTGTTGAGCCACTGCACCAGATGACCGACAAAAAAGCCGATGGCGATGGCGCCGAAGAAGCCTGAGGGCATAAAACCGTCGAGATCAAAAAAGCGTTTATAGACCTCGTCGGACATAATGCCGCCGATAAGTCCGGGGATCAGCGCAGGTTTACCGGCAATAGAGAACGCGAGGTACATGGCAAAAACCGGGTACATGAACTTGATCACCATAAAGCCCAGTTTATCCAGCACCTCGAACGGCGTACCGGCAATTGGAATAAACTGCCCGGTTATTTTGGCGACCGCCATCAGTAATCCACCGAGGACGACGACCGGGAGCATATAGCTGATCGCCGCCATAATATGGCCGATGAAGGTCTGCCAGGCGGAGCGAGCCTCTTCCTGTTCTTCACACGCGGCCGTTACGGTTTTATCCATCGCCAGCGCCTGACGTAGGTAACGATCGGTGTTTTTGATCAGTTCCTGAGTGCGTATTTTGAGATGAGGAACGTTATCGAATCGTTCAGCGTCCTGGATGGGAACATCGATTGCCAGAATGACGGCATCTGCGCTGGCAATATCTTGTCGGGAAAGCTTGTTTTTGACGCCATCGCTTCCTTGTGTTTCCACTTTGACGATGACGTTATTTTCTTCTCCCCACGCTGCAATTTTGTTGGCAGCCATAAAGGTATGAGCGATGCCGGTCGGGCATGCCGTTATCGCGACGACTTTTTGCCTTGTCATTGTAAAACCCCTAACAATAGAATTGCAGAAATTATAAAGAGAAATAAAAAAGGCAATAAAAGGTTTGATGGTACTAATTGCGTATCGCCATACCTGTTGAATAGAGTGTGATTCGCATTCCAGTGTTATAAATACGATATTGATAGAATATATTATATTCGTAGGTTAAGGGTGGGTTTTATGAATTCCTTTCAGGGTAGTGAAAGATTAATATTTGAGTATATTCAGTGTCATGCTCATGAAATATCGGGTATTTCAGCTAAGGTGATTGCGAGCGAAACATTCACCACTACAACATCCGTTAATCGGGTGTGTAAAAAAATGGGATACCGGAGCTATACCGAGCTACGGTATCAGTTTTCTCGCGACAGGTTAATAGCCGAACCCGTAAGATATGTTGTTGGTGATGAAAAAGAAGAGACCATTACACAACTGTGCAACATACTGGTTAATTCCAGCCATATCTTCTTATATGCGCGCGGCGCGTCATTGACCAGCCTGAATTATTTGTCGCGTTTTTTGTCGCTGGCGAGCTTGCCGCACCTCATTCTCAATGATGTTCATCAGCTGACGCGAGTCTCTAAAGGTACGCTGGTGTTGATCAGCAAATCGGGTGAAACGGCGTCGTTAGTCGAAATGGCGCGAAACGCGTTACGTAAGGGATTAAAAATCATTGCGATTACAAAACGAGAATCCACGTTAGCGACGATTTCAACATTATGCTGGCCTCTGGATATTGATATTGACGCAATCTCGTTATATCAACGAGAAGGCCAGCTGGAACTGCTGACGGTAGTAGACCGCATCGGATGTTATCTGCTGCAATACGATGCGGCATAGCGCGTTAAAGCTGTTTTACGATACCAAGACGTACGGCGTAATCATTTTCATGATGACCGTCGTCATTGATATAGGTTTTATCAAGAGAGACCAGCTCGACGTACGGCGTCCAGCCATCGTCCAGTTTGTAGTTGAACGCGAGGGTATGTTCCCAGTAAGTATCGTCGCCCGTCCCCTGATCGACGCCATCCTGATAGCGGAAACGGGGGTTATAAGACATGCCAAAGTTACCAATATTGTAGGCAAACCATATATCGAACTGATGAGATTCACGACGTGTATAACCGCTGCCGTCTAACTCTCTGTCGCTGTGCGCATCGTTCACCGTGTTGTAACGATAACGGGCAGAAAGGTTAAGGCCATTATCGAAGGATTTCCAGCCCTGAATAAAAGGGCGATAATGGGTATTACTGGACGTAAATACGGTGACCATCCCCGGTGCGACCGAGTAACCGTCACCTAAATCAAAGCGCCAGCGAGTTTCTATTTCCTGGGCCGCTTCGGTCACGCCTTTATCATCGGAACTGTAGCGATCGGTATCGCCAAAAAACGTATCGTTATGGTTTTGCGCAGCTTCAACGGAGAAATAAAAACCATTGTCGGCCTGGTGCATGACTTTAATTCTGGAATCATTAGCTTCTGAATTGGTATTATGACCAAAACGCAAATCAACAGAGGTATTACCGCACCATCCCTGGCTGCTAATGAGTAAAGCTGAAAGTAAACTTAACTTAATAAGAGGTTTATTCATGATATCCTGCCGGTTATATGATAAGTGTCAGTGGCAGGTCTATTTTTGTTTTATTCTTTAGCGCGTGTAAATTTTATGATGGTACATTCTAAGTATCACTATACGCGGCATTTTTTTACGTTGTCAGAAAGACGGAGAAAATATCTGTGGGCTGAATAATCCGGGATACAGACAGGTCTGTCCGTATCCCGTTGTGATTACTTTTGCAACCACCAGACGGCCTCAAACGGGCGTAACGTCATGGCGGCAGGGCGGGTGGCAACCTCGTCGTAGTTGTGCATCAGCGTCTGCCAGTTTCCTTCGTGATGCTCTGGCAGCCAGTCCTGACAGGCGTTGCTCAGGTTGGCGACCACCAGTAACCGCTGCCCCTGCCATTCGCGGCGGAAAGCCTCAGCATCAATCTTCGTCCCCGAGAAGTCACCCGCCAGCGTCAATTGGCCCGTTAAGGAGATCGGGTAATTAAAGGCTTTAAGGATGGTACCAATCTCAACGTTATCGAGACGCGGCTGGAATTCTGCGCTGGCCGTCTCTTTACGCACGTCCAGCGTGCCCGGCAGAGAAAGATGTCCGGCGCCCATTTTGCCGCTCAGTTCGGAGATCACCAGCAAACCGTTATGGTTAAACATCTGGCTGCTCACGTCGGTAAAATCGATACCGCGCCAGCGCAGGCTGTTAGCTTTCAGTAAGATATCAGCCGTGAATCCGCGCAGACCGTTATAGTCTGGCTGATCAAGACTCGAGGAGATGACCGGACGCGGCTTGGACGGCTGGCTTTGCCCATTCTGAGCAGCGTTACCGTCGGTCGCACCTGCTGGCTGAGGCGGAAGTAAGTTCTCCAGATTGAGCTTGTCAAACTGCAGATTCATTACCCACTTCGGCTTCTCCTCAAGCGTGACGCTCGCCTGCCCTGTCAGACTGCTGTCGTTCGCCTGCAGATTGAGGTTATCCAGCTCAAGCTGTTTTTGCTCTTCGCGCCACACGGCCTGCAGCGTTCCCTGACCGGTGATCCCCTGGGCAGGAAGATCGGCTCCCATCAGTTGCCAGTTCAGTTGCTGAATATCCGCCGTGAGCTGATGGGGGTAATCCGAGGCATTCACGTTGGCGTTCAGCGACAGATTCAGATCGCGCTGATCGCGGTTCAGCCTTCCGCTAAACTCCAGCGAGGCAATATGATGGGCGTCCTGCTCCATCTTCAGGTTGATGTTACGGACGGTTACCTGCTCGTCGGACTCATGCTGGAAAACCAGCACGCTGTCGGCGACTTTCAGTTTGGCTATATCAAATGACCAGCCCGTATCCGTCGGCTCGTCGGGCAGCGTATTTTCCCGCGGGGCGACCGGTGCATCCGAGTCACGCACGGCTTCAGTTTGCGGCGTCAGCTGAATCACCGCCCCTTTCAGCATCACCTGGTCGACCTGCAACTGGTGTGAAAAGAGCGGGATCAACGCCACATCAAGACGCATGTTATCGGCAGAGACCAGCGGCTGGGAGGCACCCGGCGCGGTTAACGACATGCGGCCTGAGAGAATGCTGAGTTGCGGCCAGACGTGCCAGCGCAGCGGCCCATCAAGCTTCAGTTGATAACCACTACGCGCTTCGACCTGCCGCACCATGTAAGCACGGAAATCATTAGGGTTAACAAGCAGGACTAACGCCGAAAGGCCAGCAACCAGAACCACCAGCAAAATCATCAGCGTTGTCAGAACTCTTCTCATAGCATCCTCAGTGGACTAACGATCAGTCTTTATCAATACGGCTCGCGACCGCACCCTGCTGGTCGCGATATTTAGCGTCCTGACGGCGGTTATAAGGACGATCTGCCGGACCGGTTAGCGGTTCAAAGCTCAGCGCACCGATCATCATCCCCGGACGCAGTGCCAGAGGCAGTTTACCGGCATTGAAGAACTCGAGCACGATACGGCCCGACCAGCCTGGATCGATACGGTGCGCGGTCACGTGAACCATCAGCCCCAGTCGCGCCAGAGAAGAACGGCCATCGAGCCAGCCGACCAGGTCCGCAGGCAGCGTCACGGATTCATAGGTCACCGCCAGCGCCAGTTCACCCGGATGCAGATAAAAGGCTTCGCCCTCGTCAATAACGATTTCATCACTCATCACGCGATCAAGCGCGGCGCTGACTTCATCCTTCGGCCCGCTAAGGTCGATGAACGGTGCGGTATGGCCGCTAAAGGTACGGAATTTATTTCCCAGGCGCACATCAACAGTCACACCATTGATACGCTCCACGGGTGGACGTGGTGTAATAGACAGACGGCCTTCATCCAGCCAGGCTTCAATATCGCGATCACAAAGA
>ERZ1106981.1203-NODE-1203-length-12477-cov-2.449525_pt1 | contig 12477 bp, 12 predicted proteins | sample MGYA00403692_ERZ1106981 | MGnify/ENA primary metagenome ERZ1106981 (study PRJEB35170, sample SAMEA104062431) | human gut metagenome | biome: human gut; feature: human-associated habitat; material: faeces | place: Denmark | collected 2012-06-22 ... | reverse complement strand
TATGCGCGGAGATACCGATGTTGCGATAACGTTCGAGAGGGATGGGTCGGGGCATAATATTTCCTTAGTCATTAAGACTGCGTTGTGACGACCGGGATGGTCGCGTGTTCGTTCGTTTGCTATAATAGTCCTATTGTACGAGTATTATCGAACTATTTTTTTACGGTTGACCTATTGTTGATATAGCTCAATCTGACACCAGACGCAGGAAAACGATGATCCCGAACCACCCTGAAACTGAACAAATACTGCTGGAAAATGTGCTTTTTGCCCTCGGTAACCCGCTACGGCTGTCGATTATCCGCAGGCTGGCCGATGGCAGCGAACTGAGCTGTAACGCACTGCGCCCGGACGAGGTGGTGAAATCGACGATGACCCATCACTGGCGCGTCTTGCGCGACAGCGGCGTGATTTGGCAGCGCCCACAGGGACGAGAAAATATGATTTCACTGCGCAGGGACGATCTTGATGCCCGCTTTCCGGGGCTGATGGCAATATTACTGCAGACGAAGTAACGCGTGTGTCGTGTCGGGCGACTCCGCGCCGCCCGACCCTCTCTCACATTGAATAGCCGGGTTTCTTAATTAAGTGATCCAGGTTGGGTTCAATTTCGGTATCCCAGACCTGCGCTTTCCAGTCGGCTTCCTGCACTTCATTCAGGGCGACCGAAATAGAGCGATCTTTACTGTTCAGATGACGGGTAATCACCTCGGCAATATCCGCCGCCAGCGCGGTTTTTTGGTCGTCGTTCAAATCACGGGGAAAACATTTGATATCTACGTGTGGCATATGCAGGCTTCCAGTTATGAATGTGAGTTCCACGTTATCAGATTATCTCGTTTGCCTTTAACACCTTGTGCAGTTCCGGCAGCTGGCACACGGTATCCGCAATCGCCGTTATCTTCGGCGTATTCGCCGCAAACCATGCATGGCGAGGCCCCCAGGTGCGTGCAACCGTGATGTAGACGTCAAGCAGCGTCAGCCGTTCCCCGAGCGCAAAAGGGGTGGCACTGAGCTGGCTGTCGAACCACAAATAGAGTGATTTTCGGTATTCAATACAGCTGTTTTTCAACTGCTCCGGCGCATCCGGCACCCAGCGTTCAGGGTAGTCGGCGTAGGTAAAGGTGGGATAAACGTTCGCAACAAACCAGATGAGCAACCGCTGAAACTGCTGCCGCTCAGCCTGCCCGACGGCAGGCGCAAGATCGGGACATCTGTCCAGCACCATCAGGGCAATCGCCGCCGTTTCGGTCATGATCGCCCCGTTTTCCAGTTCCAGCGTGGGTACCTGACACAGCGGATTGCGTGCTTTCAGCAACTCACGCTGCGGGCCGGGCTGGTCGAACCCGTCCACGTTGATAAATTGATAAGGGATGTCTGCCAGAGTCAGCATCACTTCACTGATTGCCGATCCCCAGCCGGGTACGCCATAGAGTTTCATCATATTGCCCCCTCCGGGATGAAAACCCTAAGTGTAGACATGACTAATAGGTTATCCCAGGCGGGTTCACGTCGGATTGCGTCACCGCTTCACCCTCTTCTCCCCAGCGTGCCAGCACCCGCTGGTACTCTCCACGCGTAATAGCGCCCTCCAGCGCAGCCTGCAAAGCATAAACCAGCCCATTGCCTTTTTTGGTCGTCGTGGCGACATAGGCTCTCTTCGGCCCGAGACCCACTACGCGCGTTTTGCCGGTCAACGCCGCTTTATAGGCGGATACGGATTGAGGCCCGAAGAACACATCCGCCCTGCCGGACTGAATATAGAGGTTGCCGGAAGCATCATCGGTCAGATAGACCGGCAGCGCAGGCGCACGACCGGCTTTTTTGTTCTCTTCATTCCAGCCCAGCAGAATGCGCTCCTGATTGGTCCCGGAACCGACAATCACTTTTTTGCCTGCCAGATCTTTTGCGCTGTTAATCGCCTGGACCGCGCTGGTGGATTTCACGGAAAACGCCAGTGAGTCGACGCGATAGGTCGCAAAATCAAATTTCTCTTTTCGCTGTTCGGTCACCGCAATATTCACCAGCGCCACGTCATAGCGTCCGGAGCTGATCCCCAGCGGCCAGTCTTCCCATGAAGTGGGAACCACGTTTACTTCCAGCCCGAGGCTCTCCGCCACCAGCCGGGCGATATCCGCCTCGCTGCCGAGCAGGGTTTTGTTGTCATCGGCAAAGACCGTCAGCGGCGGAGAGTTCAGGGCCGCCACCGCGACGGTGAATTTCCCCGGCACCGCCAGATGCAGATCTTGCGGCAACAGGGCAATGGCCTGCGGATTTTTCGCTGTGTGAATCGGCGTTTTGTTGGCCTCCAGGCTCACTCCGGTGCCATTGATCTTGACGTCCTGACCCCACGATGAGGCGCTAAATGCCAACGCGACGGCCAGCAAGAGTGTTGTTTTCTGCATAGCGTGATTCTCTTTTATTATTTTTGGAATTGATTAGCGGGTAGCGCCAGACCCAGACTTTCCCGCAGGGTGGTGCCCGGATAGTCGCGACGGAACAGTCCGCGCGCCTGTAACAGCGGAACCACCTCATCCACAAAGCGCGGGAAGGTTTCCGGCGTGCCGCCCTGAATAATGAAGCCGTCCGCCGCGTGCTGCTCGAACCACAGTTGCAGGCCATCAGCGACATCGCTGGCGGTGCCGGTAAAGCGCGGACGCGGGCTGGCTGCCTCCAGAGCCACCTGGCGCAAGGTTAATCCCCGCTCGCGGGCGTGACGCTTAATCTCATCGGTGGTACTGCGGAAGCTGTTTTGTCCGAGGTCGCCAATATCCGGGAACGGTTCATCAAGCGGGTACTGCGAAAAGTCATGGTGTTCGAAATAGCGCCCGAGATAATTCAGGGCATCCTCGATGGAAACCAGCGCCGCGGTGGTCTGGTACTGCCGCTCCGCGTCCTCGGCGTCATCTCCGACGATGACGCTGACGCCCTGGAAGATATGCAGTTGGTCCGGACTGCGCTGATATGCGGCGAGTTGGCTTTTGACATCCCGATAAAATGCCTGCGCCTCGGCCAGCGAGTCCTGATGGGTAAAAATGGCATCGGCGTGGCGAGCGGCTAATTTTTTGCCGTCATCCGACGCGCCGGCCTGGAAAATAATCGGTCGGCCCTGCGGCGTGCGGGCAATATTCAGCGGCCCGGCGACTTTAAAGAAATCGCCGTGGTGGTCGAGCGTATGCAGTTTATTTTTATCAAAGAACTGGCCAGTCTCCTTATTGCGCACAAAGGCATCTTCTTCCCATGAATCCCATAAGCCTTTCACCACCTGCAGGTATTCATCGGCAATGCGATAGCGCAGCGCATGATCCGGATGTTGGGCCCGGGAGAAGTTTTTCGCCGACCCTTCCAGCGGCGAGGTCACCACGTTCCAGCCCGCGCGTCCCTGGCTCAGATGGTCAAGGCTGGCAAACTGCCTCGCGGTGGTAAAAGGCTCGCTGTAGGAGGTCGATAAGGTACCGACCAGACCGAGGCGCGAGGTCAGACTTGCCAGTGCGGACAAGACCGTTAACGGCTCAAACCGGTTTAAGAAATGCGGGATGGATTTCTCGTTAATATAGAGGCCGTCGGCGACGAATAAAAAATCAAGCTTCCCCTCTTCGGCTTTTAACGCCGTGGCTTTTACAAAATCAAAATTAATGCTGGCATCGGCGACCGCCGCCGGATGACGCCAGGCAGACATGTTCCCGGAAGCACCATGCAAAATGGTTCCCAGCCGCAATTGTCGGGTTGCAGACATATTCACCTCTTCAGAATTAAACGTGTTGCAGGGCTTTTTCCGCAAGCTGTGCAAAATAGCGGGCAGCGGGCTCAATTAATGCTTCATCCGGGTTGAAGGCCGGGTGATGTAAACCGAACGGACTGGCGCTGCCGATGCTGACAAACGCCCCGGGGATCTGCTGCAGATACACCGCGAAATCTTCCCCGCCCATATGCAGCTCGGCGTGCTGCGTTTCATACCCAGATTCTCTGGCAACGGCGGTGGCAAATTCGGCCCAGTGCGCGTCATTGACCAGCGCGGTAGGCCCGGCGTACCAGGTGATGTCGATCTGCGCGCTAAACGCGCTGGCAAACCCGGCGGCAATTTCGCCGACGCGTGCTTTCACATTCTGCTGCACTTCCACACGGTGGGTGCGAAGCGTGCCTTCCAGCTCAACGCTTTCCGGCAGCACGTTCCAGGTATTGCCCCCGGTAATGCGCGTGACGCTCAGCACCACGGAATCAAGCGTGTTGACGTTGCGGCTGGCAACGCTCTGCAACGCCGTTACCAGCTGGCTCGCCAACACGATGGCGTCGTTACCTTCATGCGGACGTGCAGCATGCGCGCCTTTACCGGTAATTCGGATAACAAACCGGTCGACGTTGGCGTAGAACGCGCCGCCGCGGGTGGCAAATTCGCCCACCGGCAGGCCGGGCTCATTGTGCATGCCGAAGATCGCCGACACCTCCTCCAGCGCCCCGGCGCGGATCAGGGTTTTCGCCCCGCCAAAATTTTCCTCCGCCGGCTGAAACAGGATCCGCACCCGCCCCGGGAGTTCCGCTTCCCGCTCCTTCAGCAGCAGCGCCGCCCCCAGCATCACGCTGGTGTGAATATCGTGGCCGCAGGCATGCATTACCCCTTGATTCTGCGAGCGGTAAGGCAGACCGGTCGCCTCCTCGATGGGCAACGCGTCGATGTCCGCCCGCAGGGCAATCACCTTGTCGCCGCTGCCGACTTCGGCGACCAGCCCGGTTTTCAGATCGTAGGGCAGCAGGGTCAGCCCGCCGCTCTGCAGCCAGTCGCGGATCCGCGCGGTGGTGGCCACCTCCTGCAGGGAGAGCTCCGGGTTCTGGTGCAGCTCGCGCCGCCAGCTAATCAGTTGTTGTTCAAAGGACATTCAGCACCTCCTTGCCGTAGTGAGCCTGCGCCAGCAGGCGCAGAGAGTGCAGGCGCGCTGGCCCGTCGCTAATGGGGGTATCAATGATGAGTTCATCCAACTGTTCTTCCGCCTGCAGCGCGTCAAGCCGGGCTTTAACCTGTTCGGGAGTACCGGAGATCAGCGAAGATTCACGGCGGGCAATGCGCGTCGGTCGGCTGCCGGCCTGGCGGGCAAAAGCGACGGCCTGCGCCTCACTGCCGACGGTCACCCGCTGGCCGTTCTCCAGCTCGACGCCCCACACCTCGACCTGCTGCGCCAGCGCGGCGGCGGTGGCCGGATCGTCAGCAACCACCACCTGGACGGCCACCATCGCCTCACGCGGGCTGAGCTCGCGCCAGCGGTTGAACACGGCACGGCGCAGCGCGCTGTCGCCATTGAGATGGGCGGCAAAGACAAAGTTCCAGTCAAGGCGGGCGGCCAGTTCAGCACTCTCCAGGCTGGCGCCGAGCAGAAAACCGTCTGCCCGGCGCGGCGGGATCGGCGTGGCGCGTAGGCTCTCCTCTCCCCCGGGCTCAGTCAGCGACAGCCAGTTATCCAGCTGCGCCAGCTGATCGGCAAAGGTCCCTTTCTCCTCTTGATGCAGGCCCTGCTGCAGGGCGCGGGTGGAGAGCGGCAGGCCGCCAGGCGCCTTGCCGACCCCGAGATCGATGCGGCCCGGCGCGAGGGCGGCCAGCAGGTTAAAGTTTTCCGCGACCTTATAGGGGCTATAGTGCTGGAGCATGACGCCGCCGGACCCAAGACGGATCCGCCGGGTGTGGCCCAGCAGCCAGGCGATAACCAGCTCCGGCGAGGGGCTCGCCAGCTGATCGGTATTGTGGTGTTCGGCGACCCAGAAGCGGTGGTAGCCCCAGGCTTCGGCGTGTTGCGCCAGCGTTAATGTACGCGCCAGCGCCTGCGCGGCGGTTTCCCCGGCGGCAAGCGGACTTTTATCCAGGATACTGATTCGATAAGACATTTCGCAGGCTCATATGAAAGTACGTGCCTGCATTATTAAAATCTCTGCTAACTATTGAGAAACAATTAATTCACATGTGTACTGCTGAAAATTAGATATGCCCGGCTGAACGCTGCGCTTCCAGCTCGCGGAGCAGCGCCTCGGCCTGCCGCGGATTGCGCACCCGGACGAAGCGAATATGACGATATTGCGGATCCTGCATATCGGCCAGATAGCGTCGGCGATGCTGCCGCCAGGTTTTCAGCGTCCAGAGGATGATGGATTCCCGGCTGCAGAACGAACGGCGAAAGCTCTCGCAGTTGCCCGTGCCCGGCCACAGCTCCTGATGTCGCCACGCCCGGCTCGCCGCCCGCCATACCGCCTGGCGCAGCGTGCGCCAGAAACCATAATCTACCCAGATCACCAAATCCACCGCACGCCATTTAACGCTGCGGCTGCGATTGTAATTGCCATCCAGCACCCAGCCCGGCGTGGCCGTCGCGGCGGCAATGGCGGCGAAAAATGCCTCATCCGGCGCGCCCTGCCAGTTCGGCCGCCAGTACAGGCGATCGAGCTCGATCCAGGGTAGTCCCAGCCTGTGCGCCAGGCGCCGGGCCAAAGTGGATTTGCCTGAGCCGCTGGTGCCGACCACGTTGATATTCATCTCTGTTTCTCCCCGGTTACCAGACTCTGCCTGGCGATACTCTTGAATCATCTTTCGGGCTGCCGTCCCCCCGGTCATGCCGCGCCAGCGAATGTCGGTTCACCTGGCGCTGGCGTTTTTTGGGCCTACTACAATACCTGCCCTGCACAGAGGAATAAATCATCCGCCATAACCATTCTGCTCCACTGCGTCCGGCCATCAGGCTGGCACAATCCTCAGGCCGGGCATACACTCTGCGTACCTGTGAGCAGTATTCATCAATCCGGAAAGATTATGCTAAAAGAGAACGTAAACGATCTGCTCTCCTTTATGGTGGTGGCGCGTGAACGCAGCTTTACCCGCGCGGCGGCCCAGCTTGGCGTGTCGCAGTCGGCGCTCAGCCATGCCATGCGCCATCTCGAAACGCGGCTCGATGTCCGGCTGTTGACCCGCACCACCCGCAGCGTGGTGCCGACCGAAGCGGGCGAGCGACTGATTCAGCGCCTCGGTCCGCATCTGGAAGAGATCGAGCAGGCCCTGGCTGCATTGCGCGACACCCGAGAACGCCCGGCGGGCAACCTGCGCATTACCGCCGGGGAGCATGCCGCCAGCGCGGTACTCTGGCCGGCGCTAAAGCCATTTATGCTGCAATATCCTGATATTAACATCGAAATCACTGTTGATAATGGGCTTACGGATATCGTGGGTGACCGCTTCGACGCCGGGGTGCGTCTCGGCGAACAGGTGGCAAAAGACATGATTGCCGTGCGCATCGCCCCGGATATGCGGATGGCGGTGGTGGGTTCGCCGGCCTATCTGCAGCGGGCCGGTACGCCGCAAACGCCCTGGGATCTTGCCCAACATCGCTGCATCAATCTGCGCCTGCCGACACGAGGGGGACTTTACGCCTGGGAATTTGCCCGCGATGGCCGGGAGATTCAGGTGCGGGTGGAGGGACAGCTGATCCTCAACAGCCTGCCGCAGCGCATCGACGCGGCGGAGGCGGGCCTCGGGCTGGCCTACGTTCCGGATGACTGCGTGGCGGAGGCCTTAGCCAGCGGCCGGCTGGTGCGGGTGCTGGCGGAGTGGACCCCCGCCTTCCCCGGCTACCATCTCTATTACCCCAGCCGGCGCCAGCATACCAGCGCTTTCACGCTGTTACTGGAAACTCTGCGACGCTGATCTCATTGATAAATCTGTCAAATGCTCTCGGTAAATGTTTTAGGTGCGTAACTATTAGGTTACGTGTAGGATTCAGCGCCATGTCTGAGCTTATCTCCTACGTCAGAATGATGAGAAAGCCAGCATAATGTGCCAGCCGTCCTCCATTCCGGCTGCAAACATGGGCATTGACAGGAAACTGATACATCAATGAATACGAAACACGAAAATGCAGCGGAGCATCATGCTGCAAAACGCCATTGGCTTAACTCACATGAAGCGGGTTATCACAAAGCGATGGGCAACCGTCAGGTACAGATGATCGCCATCGGCGGCGCTATCGGTACCGGTTTGTTCCTCGGCGCCGGGGCACGTTTACAAATGGCAGGGCCAGCGCTCGCCCTGGTCTATCTGGTCTGCGGCATCTTCTCCTTCTTTATTCTTCGCGCCCTCGGCGAACTGGTCCTCCACCGCCCCTCGAGCGGCAGCTTCGTCTCTTATGCCAGGGAGTTCCTCGGTGAAAAAGCCGCTTACGTGGCCGGCTGGATGTACTTCGTTAACTGGGCGATGACCGGGATTGTCGATATCACCGCCGTGGCGCTGTATATGCACTACTGGGGCGCGTTTGGCGATGTGCCGCAGTGGGTCTTCGCCCTCGGCGCGCTGGCTATCGTCGGCACCATGAATATGATCGGCGTGAAGTGGTTCGCCGAAATGGAGTTCTGGTTCGCGCTGGTTAAGGTGCTGGCGATCGTCGCCTTTCTCGTGGTCGGCACCATTTTCCTCGGCTCCGGTAAGCCGCTGGACGGCAATGCCACCGGCTTCCATCTGATCACCGATAACGGCGGCTTCTTCCCGCACGGCCTCCTGCCGGCGCTGGTGCTGGTGCAGGGGGTGGTCTTCGCCTTCGCCTCCATCGAGCTGGTGGGGACCGCGGCCGGAGAGTGTAAGGATCCGGAGACAATGGTGCCGAAGGCCATCAACAGCGTGATCTGGCGTATCGGTCTGTTCTATGTCGGTTCGGTGGTGTTGCTGGTGCTGCTTCTGCCGTGGAACGCCTACCAGGCCGGACAGAGCCCGTTCGTTACCTTCTTCTCAAAGCTGGGCGTGCCATATATCGGCAGCGTGATGAACATCGTGGTGTTAACCGCGGCCCTCTCCAGCCTTAACTCGGGTCTCTACAGTACCGGGCGTATTCTGCGCTCGATGTCGATGGGCGGTTCCGCGCCGAAGTTTATGTCGAAGATGAGCCGTCACCACGTCCCTTACGCCGGGATCCTGGCGACGCTGGGGGTATATGTAGTCGGGGTTTTCCTCAACTATCTGGTGCCATCTCAGGTATTTGAGATCGTACTCAACGTCGCCTCGCTGGGGATCATTGCCTCCTGGGGCTTTATCGTGGTGTGTCAGATGCGTCTGCGCAAAGCGATCAAGGAAGGGAAAGCGGCAAAGGTCAGCTTCAGAATGCCGGGGGCGCCGTTCACCTCCTGGCTGACGCTGCTGTTCCTGTTCAGCGTGCTGGTGCTGATGGCCTTCGATTATCCGAACGGTACCTACACCATAGGATCAATTCCGCTGCTGGCGGTATTGCTGGTGGCTGGCTGGTTTGGTGTGCGTAAACGCGTGCATGAGATTCACAGCACGGCGCCGACGCTGAGGAAGTAACTGGCAGGACTCCCGGTTTGTCCATCGCGGGCAAACCGGGAGGTCAGAACTTAATTATCTTCAACCAGCTGCGACACATCGCTGCTGTTAATTTCCCGCTTATTACCTGACTCATCGATATAGCTGGTCATCCCCGTTTCTTTATCCAGCTGCGGCTTGCCGTGGGTAACGATAGTTTGACCGCTCTTCGTGGTCATAACGTAGTTTGACGAACAACCTGCCAGCAGCGCCAGCATCGCGCCGGCGCAAATCACCATGAATGGCTTTTTCATTTTATCTCCACTGATTACCACTGCCCGCACGTGGCGGGAAAGGGTTAAGTGTATAACCATCTGGTTTGTCAGGCCAATAGGCGTTTGTAACAGAGGGTGAGTCGCCAGGCCTGGCCCGGCGGCATGCGGAGCGCGACCACCGTTTTCCGGTTTCGTCGCGCTGAGGTCTTACAGGGCGATGCGGATCACATCGTCCGGCGCGGTGGCTTCTTTCTCACGGCTGGAAGCCTGTTTCACGCTAACGTACAGCGTTTTTCCGTCCTCGGAGAGCGCCAGGCTGTTGGGGTGAGTCGGCGTTTTAAAGGTCTTCACCACCTTGTAGCTCTTGCCGTCGATAACGCTGACTTCCCCGGCCTTACGATGCGTCACATAGGCTTCGTTGCGCGCCGGGTTAAACAGTACCGCCAGCGACTCCGGCGCGGCGATTTTCTCCAGCACTTTACCATCGCGAATATCGACCACCAGCACTTCCGGCTGTTTGCCGTCGGTGATGAAGGCGCGGTGGCCGGCGGTATCCAGGCTCAGGTTCAGATAGAAGTGTTCTTTACCGTCATCCTGCAGCTTCTTGCGGCTGAGAATTTTGTTGCTCTCGCTGTCGATGGTCAGCAGTTCGCCGTCGGCGTTGGTGGTATACAGACGCTTAGCCTGCGGATCGATCGCCAGACCCGTCGCCATTGCCCCGGTGCCGGTAATGGTCGTTTTCAGCTTCAGGGTCGCGCCATCTACCACCCAAATCACGCTCTCTTTGCCCAGACCGGTAATGTAGACCGTGTTGGTCTGCTCATTGACCGCCAGCTCGCGCGGCTGCAGCGGACGCACGGTTTCGCTGCGCTGACGCTCGTCCAGCACCAGGCGCCCCTTCACGGCGCCGGTTTTGGCGTCAATAGCGGTGACAGTGCTGTCGACGGTATTGCCAAACCACAGCGTGCCGGTGGCATGGTTGATAGTGGCGCCGAACGGCTTCAGATCGTTGTGAATAATCTGCGTCACGTCGAGGGTGGTGGGGTCAAGACGGTAAACCACCCCGCCTTTGTCCAGCGAACGACTCTGTGATGTGGCGACCCACAGCGCATTCTCCTGCTGGCTGTAGGCCATTTCGTAGGCCCCTTTTCCGACGGCCTTGCGCAGCATCTCTTCCGCGGCGTGGGCGCTAAAGCTGCCTGCCAGCAGCAGAGAAGTGACGAGCAGTGAATGGCGCAGACGCGGCGCGGCAAAATGACGTAATGACATGACGACTCCCTTTGATAAACCCGTATGTGCTGACCCGACATCGCTTCCGGCGGTAAAGTCCTGGCTTTACCCTTATTTTTGAATGCGAATAGTAATCATTATTTATATCAAAGTGGAGCGTTAATTGTTGTTGTGCGGTAAATTCATGCCTGGCGAGCACTATCCGTTAACCAGTAGCAGTTAATAATTTTCAAATATTTTACAAACGAGGTAACATATATACATATGTTCCATTTGGTTCGTCTTTGAGTATTATCAATGAAAATCCTGTCCGTGCGTCACGCCGCCCTCCCGGCCCTGCTCTTGCCGCTCATTGCCGCAGCCCAGGCCGCTGATGAACAAACCATGGTGGTGACCGCCGCGCCAACCACGGTTTCTGAACTGGATACCCCCGCCGCCGTCAGCGTGGTGAATGGGGATGAGATGCGCCAGGCCGCGCCGCGGGTAAACCTCTCCGAGTCGCTGGGCGCGGTACCGGGACTGCAGGTGCAAAACCGCCAGAACTACGCGCAGGATCTGCAGCTTTCGATTCGTGGCTTCGGCTCCCGCTCCACCTACGGCGTGCGCGGGCTGCGCATCTATGTGGATGGCATTCCGGCCACCATGCCCGACGGCCAGGGGCAGACCTCAAATATTGATATCGGCAGCGTTGACACCATTGAGGTGCTGCGCGGCCCCTTCTCTGCCCTGTACGGTAACTCGTCCGGCGGGGTGATCAACGTCACCAGCCAGACCGGCACCCAGCCGCCCACCGTGGAAGCCAGCAGCTACTATGGCAGCTTCGGCACCTGGCACTACGGGATGAAAGCCACTGGCGCCGTTGGCGACGGCAGCCACGCAGGCGATGTGGATTACACGGTCTCAACCAATCGCTTCACCACCCATGGCTATCGCGATCACAGCGGCGCGCGCAAAAATCTGGCGAACGCCCGGCTGGGGGTGCGCATCAACGACGTCAGTAAGCTGACTCTGCTGCTGAATAGCGTGGATATCAAAGCCAATGAAGCCGGTGGCCTGACCGCCGATGAATGGCGCGATAACCCGCGCCAGTCGCCGCGCGGCGACCAGTATAATACCCGCAAGAATACCCGACAGACCCAGGCCGGCCTGCGCTATGAGCGCCAGCTCAGTGCCCAGGACGATCTCAGCGTTATGATGTACGCTGGAGAACGTGAAACCACTCAGTTCCAGTCGATCCCGCGCGCGCCGCAGCTGAAGCCGAGCCATGCCGGCGGGGTGATCGACCTTACCCGTCATTACCAGGGGATCGATACCCGGCTGACCCATCGCGGAGAGCTGCTGGTGCCCGTCACGCTCACCGCCGGTCTCGACTACGAAAACATGAGCGAGCGGCGCAAAGGGTATGAAAACTTTGTGATGGTCAACGGCGCGCCGCAGTATGGCGAACAGGGCGCGCTGCGCCGTAACGAACGCAACCTGATGTGGAACGTCGACCCCTACCTGCAGACCCAGTGGCAGCTCACTGACAAACTCTCGCTGGATGCCGGGGTTCGCTACAGCTCGGTATGGTTCGACTCGAACGACTACTACATCACCCCAGGCAATGGCGATGACAGCGGTGATGCCAGCTATCACAAATGGCTGCCCGCGGGCTCGCTGAAATATGCCCTGACCGACGCGTGGAACGTCTATCTT
>ERZ1106981.1202-NODE-1202-length-12490-cov-36.806836_pt1 | contig 12490 bp, 9 predicted proteins | sample MGYA00403692_ERZ1106981 | MGnify/ENA primary metagenome ERZ1106981 (study PRJEB35170, sample SAMEA104062431) | human gut metagenome | biome: human gut; feature: human-associated habitat; material: faeces | place: Denmark | collected 2012-06-22 ... | reverse complement strand
AGCTGTTCCCGATCAGCAACCGAAGTGCTGTGGCAGTCTTTATTACCGATCTGGGGCATACGGAAAACCGGACGTTCCAGTTCGACGACGACCTGTCAGTAGAGGATATCCAAACCTGCTGCCAGATTCTGAACGACCGATTGAAGGGCACCTTGATCAAAGACGTCGTGGACAAAATGGATTCGATCAAACCAATCCTGGCAGCGCATGTCAAACGGCATGAGATGTTGTTTCAGGCGTTTGTCAACGCGTTTGTCAAGTTCGCGAGCGAGAACGTGTATTTCAGCGGCCAGAACAACATGCTGTACCAGCCGGAATTTGCCGACATTGAAAAGCTGAAGGAATTGATGGCGATGATGGAGAACCCGAGCCTGTGGCGTCAGATCGGCACCACGGCCAACCCGGAGCTGGCGTTGAAGATGAACGAAAACGCGCAGCTGGTGTGGGTCAACGACATGGCCGTCGTCACCAGCAAGTTCAAACTCGGTTCCGACGAGGAAGGTCAGCTGATGGTCTTCGGACCATCCCGGATGGATTACGACCGGATTGTTTCACTGCTGGAGCTGGTCAGTCAGTCGATCGAGAGTTTATACGGAAAAGGAGGCAGCCATGAATAACCAGGAAGAAATGAAAAAAGACGAGCTGAACGCCGCGCCGGAAACGGCGGAGGCAGCGGGCGAAACCGAAGAAAAAACGGCAAGTCCGCAGGAAAAAACGGCGGAGCCGGCCGCGGAAGAAGCGCCGGAGCAGCCGGAAGAAAAAAAGGAAGACAAGAAAGACGAGAAGAAGAAAGGCTTCTTCTCCAAAAAGAATGAAATTGAAGAACTGAAGACACGGATCAGCGAGCTGGAAGGTGAAAACGTTAAATTGAAGAACGAATACCTGAAAGCCTACGCGGATACGGAGAATACCCGGCGGCGTCTTCAGCAGGAAGCTGAGCAAACCCGGAAATACCGGATTCAAAGTTTCGCGCTCGACATCCTGCCGGTTCTGGACAATCTGGAACGGGCGCTGGCGATCGAGCCGACACCGGAAACCGAAAGTTACCGCAAAGGCGTCGAAATGATTTATCAGCAGCTCATTCACGCGCTGACCAAAGAGGGCGTGAGCGAGATTGAAGCGCAGGGCAAGGAATTTGATCCGAATTTCCATCAGGCTCTGATGATGGAAGCGGTCGAGGGCGTTGAGCCCAACCACGTCACCGAGGTACTGCAGAAGGGCTACATGTTAAAAGATCGAATTCTGCGCGCCGCGATGGTCAAGGTCAGCGAATAAGCAAACAAGTGAAAACGTGTAAATAAATAAGGAGGATTTCAATTATGGGAAAAATTATCGGTATTGACTTAGGTACAACCAACAGCTGCGTCGCCGTCATGGAAGGCAACGAAGCGAAAGTAATCACCAACCCGGAAGGCAACCGCACCACACCGTCCGTCGTCGCGTTTAAGAACAATGAACGGATCGTCGGCGACGCGGCGAAGCGTCAGGTCGTCACCAACAAGGATTCGATTATCTCGATCAAGCGGAAAATGGGCACGAATGAGAAAGTCCAGCTCAACGGCAAGGAATACACGCCGCAGGAAATTTCCGCGATGATCTTAGGCTACATGAAGGACTATGCGGAAAGCTATTTAGGCGAGAAGGTCGACAAGGCGGTCATCACTGTTCCGGCTTACTTCAACGATGCGCAGCGTCAGGCAACGAAAGACGCCGGCAAGATCGCCGGTCTGGAAGTAGAACGGATCATCAACGAACCGACGGCGGCAGCGCTGGCGTTCGGTATCGACAAGACTGACAAGGAACAGAAAGTCCTCGTCTTTGACCTGGGCGGCGGCACGTTCGACGTTTCGATCCTGGATCTGGCTGACGGCACCTTTGAAGTTCTGGCAACCGCAGGCGACAACCATTTAGGCGGCGACGATTTCGATAACGTAGTCGTCGACTGGATGGCGGATCAGTTCAGAAAAGAAAACGGCATCGATCTGAAGCAGGATCGGATGGCGCTGCAGAGAATGAAGGAAGCGGCGGAAAAAGCCAAGAAGGATCTGTCCGGTATGGTTCAGACACAGATTTCCCTGCCATTCATCAGCGCCGGCGCAGCCGGACCGCTGCACTTTGAAGCGACGCTGACCCGCGCACAGTTTGACGCGATGACTAAATCCCTGGTCGACCGCACAGTGATCCCGGTTCGCCAGGCGTTAAAGGATGCCGGCTTAACGAAGAACGATATTGATCAGGTCCTGTTAGTCGGCGGCTCAACCCGAATTCCGGCGGTTCAGGAAGCAGTCCGTCTCGAATTGGGCAAGGAACCGAACCGTTCCGTCAACCCGGATGAAGTCGTAGCTTTAGGCGCGGCGATCCAGGGCGGCGTTATCAGCGGCGACGTCAAGGACGTCTTACTGCTCGACGTTACACCGTTAAGCTTAGGTATCGAAACACTGGGCGGCGTCATGACCGTGCTGATCCCAAGAAATACAACAATCCCGACTTCCAAGAGCCAGGTCTTCTCGACGGCGGCGGACAACCAGCCGGCGGTTGATATCCATGTCCTGCAGGGCGAACGTCCGATGGCCAACGATAACAAGACGCTGGGCAACTTCCAGTTAGGCGGTATCGCACCGGCCCGCCGCGGCGTACCGCAGATCGAAGTCACCTTTGACATCGACGTCAACGGTATCGTCCACGTTTCAGCGAAGGACAAGGGCACAGGCAAGTCCCAGTCGATCACCATCTCCAACTCTTCCGGATTAAGCGATGAAGAAATCGACCGGATGGTTCGTGAGGCCGAAGATCACAAGGCGGAAGATGATAAGCGCAAAGAAGAAATAGAATTGAAGAACCGCGCGGAAGCGTTCATCAACCAGATCGACGAAACGCTGAATACGGAAAACGCGAACGTCACCGATCAGCAGAAGGAAGAAGTCAAGAAGCTGCGCGACGAGCTGCGCACGGCGATTGACAACAACGATATCGACACGCTGAAGACCAAGATGGAACAGCTTGAAAAGGCAGCCAACGATATGGCTCAGGCGATGTATCAGCAGCAGGCGGGTGCTCCGGGTGCTGATGCGGGCGCAGGCGCTCAGGATGACAATGTCGTCGATGCCGATTTCAAGGAAAAGAAATAACAATTCACGCCGCACAAAAATCCTGGTTTCCATACTGGGATTTCTGTGTTTGAGCGTGCTGATCAGCGGTTGTTCCCGCACCCCCAAGAACAACGCCGGTCAGTCGGACGGCACGGGCAGCGCCGTGCTGACAAGCTCGCTGAGCGAGGAACAGCTGGCGCATGTCAAAGAATGCAACGGCCGCCGCGTCAGCAGCGATCAGCCGGTGGAGCTCGTCGTGATGAACGGCGGTGAACCGGAAGCGTTTGCCGTGCTGCAGCCGGGGCAGCTGGTTCAGTTAAAAGAAATCAGCGATCCAAATCTGATCACTTCACAATATCTGCCCTTGGATGGAATGGATCAGGAGGGCGGCGCGCAGGTGCTGGTCAATGCGCTGGAGGTAACGCCTTCCGGCCGCTGGCTGAATCCGACCAATCATTTATTGGAAAAGGATTTTGCGGTGAAGCTGAAGGCCGGCACCCGGATGCTGGACGACAACGGCGAAACGATCCTGACGACCAGCACGGATCAGCAATGGCTGGTGTATGCTAAGAAGGACGACGCATACGGCGTTGAGCTGCAGGGACGAATCGTCTGGGTGGATTCCGCTCAGGTTGAAGAAACGATCGCCCGGCCAGGCAGTGGCGGACCGGCGGCTACGTCGCTGCCGGTGCTGATGTATCACTTCTTTTACAGTGAAGCCGAGGGGCAGAGCCGCGAAAACGTGAACTTCGTCGAGGTGGAGGAATTCCGCGGGCAGCTGCAGGCCCTACAGGATCGCGGCTATGTCGCGCTGACGATGCGCGAAGTGGAAATGATGATGAAAGGCTGGGCGGATGTGCCGGAGAAATCGGTCGCGATTACGATCGACGACGGTGATCCGACAGTCTATCAATACGCCTATCCGGTATTAAAGGATTTCGGCTATAACGCGACGCTGTTTCTGATTACGGGCTGGATGAATCCGCAGCTGCCGTATGAGTTTTTCCAGATGCGCGAGGATGGCTTAGAGCTGCAGTCGCATTCCTTCCTGATGCATCAGGGCGGATGCAAGGCCGGCCATGGCGGACGGATCCTGTGTGTCGATCACGATGAGGGCGTAGTGGATACCCGTCAGTCGCTGGAATATGTCGACGGCGGCTTCGTCTACTGTTATCCGTTTGGCGACGTGAACGATCACGCCGTAGAAATTTTACAGGAAGCTGGGGTTCAGCTGGCTTTTACGACAGAATATGGTAAAATAAAACCCGGAATGGATTTGTACAGGCTGCCGCGGATCCGGGTTACCGGCGGCGCGGGCCTGGACCGGTTCATCAAAAGTATAGAGTAGCAGGAGGGTGATGTTTTATGAGCGAAAAGCGCGACTATTATGAAGTCCTGGGCATCAGCAAAGGCGCTTCCGATGATGAAATAAAAAAAGCCTATCGAAAACTGGCGAAGCAATACCATCCGGATGTGAACAAGGAACCGGGTGCAGAAGAAAAATTTAAAGAAGTCAACGAGGCCTACGAGGTGCTCAGCGACCCGCAGAAACGGGCGACCTATGATCAGTTCGGCCATGCGGGAATGGACGGCATGGGCGCCGGCGGCTTCGGCGGCGGTTTCAGCGGCGGCGGATTTGACGATCTGAACGATATCTTCGGATCGTTCTTCGGCGGCGGCTTTGGCGGCGGCGGATCCCGGGCCCGGTCCAACGGTCCGCGCAAGGGGCAGGACCGCTACATGCAGATGAAGATCAGCTTTATGGACGCGATCTTCGGCAAGACGGAGACGATCACGATCGACGTGGATGAGCAGTGTTCTCAATGCATGGGAACCGGCGCGCATTCCAAGGATGACGTTACCGTCTGTCCGACGTGTCACGGTTCCGGAACGGTCGTTACGCAGCAGCGGACGCCGTTCGGGGTATTCCAGTCCCAGAGTGTCTGCCCGGACTGCGGCGGCACGGGTAAGAAAATCCGTAAAAAATGCTCCAAGTGCGGCGGCAAGGGTTATGAACATAAACGCGTGAGCGTCGATGTCAAGATCCCGGCCGGCATCCAGTCCGGTCAGCAGCTGCGGGTATCCGGCAAAGGTGAACGCGGCGCCAACGGCGGGCCAAACGGCGATCTGTATATCGAGATCATGGTCATGAAGCACGATTATTTCGTGCGCGACGGCCGGAATATCTACATTACGATTCCGATTTCTTCAGTGGACGCAACACTGGGCTGTTCGGTCGACGTGCCGACGGTTTATGGCGACGTCGAGCTGACGATTCCTTCAGGAACGCAGAACGGCCAGCAGTTCCGGCTGAAAGGCAAGGGCGTGAAAGATCTGCGTGGGTCTGGTCAAGGCGATCAGCTCGTTGAGGTGAAGATCGAAATCCCGAAGAAGCTGAGCGGCGAAGAAAAAGAAATGTATGAAAAGCTGCGCAAGCTGCAGGCGAAAGGCGGGAAGGAATCCGTCTTTGACAAGTTCAAGAAAGCTTTTAAATAACGATGGAAAGGGTTTCGGGACAACGAACCCTTTTCTTAAAAATTTTGTTTAGCACTCTATTGACTAGAGTGCTAAAAGTGATATACTAACGAGTGTAAGGAGGGACATCCTATGAATATTGATCAGATGACAGAACGATTGCAGCGGATCTTAATGGAAGCGATCCAGCTGGCGCAGGCGCAGGGCCAGAGCGAGCTGAACGTCGAGCATTGCCTGAAAGCGATTTTTGAAGACGATGGCATCGACGGCTTGTGGCAGCGGCTGGGACAGGACAAGCAACGAACGCTACAGATCGTCGACAGTTATATGAAACGGCTGCCTTCTAGTACTTCCGGCGCTCAGCCGAACCTCTCCCGTGAGGTGAATCAGGCGTATCAGGAAGCGCTGAAGTGGAGTCAGGCACACGAAGAAACCTATATGAGTTCGGTAGCGTTTCTGATCGGCTTGTTGTTCGGCGGCAGCGCCGTCGCCAAGGCGATTCTGGAAGCAACCGGAATTACGAGAAAAGCGCTTGAAAAAGCAGAGGAAGAAAGACGAGGTGGAATGAAGATGAATGAACAGAACGCGGAAAATCAACTGGACGCGCTGCAGAAATACGGGCACGATCTGGTCGAAGACGTCAAGAGCGGAAAGATTGATCCGGTTATCGGCCGGGATGAGGAAATCCGGCGGGTTATCCAGATCCTGTCACGGAAAACAAAGAACAACCCGGTGCTGATCGGTGAACCGGGTGTCGGGAAGACGGCGATTGTCGAAGGCATCGCATGGCGGATCATGAACGGCGACGTCCCGTTCGGCTTGAAGGAAAAGAAATTGATCGAGCTGGATATGGGCGCGTTGATCGCCGGCGCAAAATACCGCGGCGAGTTTGAGGAACGGCTGAAAGCAGTGCTGAACGAAGTGAAGCAGGCGGACGGCAACATCATCCTGTTTATTGACGAGATTCATAATCTGGTCGGCGCGGGCAAGACGGAAGGTTCCATGGATGCGGCCAATCTGTTGAAGCCAATGTTGGCGCGGGGCGAGCTGAAGTGTATCGGCGCGACGACGTTTGACGAATACCGCAAGTATATTGAAAAAGATGCGGCACTGGAACGCCGGTTCCAGAAAGTTCAGGTCGATGAACCGTCCGTGGAAGACACAATTTCCATCCTGCGGGGCTTAAAGGATCGGTTTGAAAGCTATCATGGCGTACAGATTCTCGATGAAGCGATCATCGCCGCGGCGACACTGTCCAATCGCTATATCACCGACCGGTTTTTGCCGGATAAAGCGATCGATTTGGTCGATGAAGCCTGCGCTTCACTGCGGGTGGAGATGGATTCGATGCCGACGGAGCTGGACGAGCTGATGCGGCGGATCATGCAGCTGGAAATTGAAGAAACGGCGCTGAAAAAGGAAACTGACGCCAAGACGCTGCAGCGGCTGGAGGAGCTGCGCAGGGAACTGGCGGATCTGAAAGAAGAAAAAGAAATCAAATACAACCAATGGCAGCAGGAAAAGCATAAGCTGGACGAAGCCAAGGTTTACAAGGAGCAGCTGGAAAAAGCCCGCCTGGACTTCACGCAGGCACAGAACGAAGCGCGTTATGAGGAAGCGGCGAAGCTGCAGTATGACACGATTCCGACGCTGGAGCGGAAAATCCGCGAATCGGCGCAGAATAAAAAAGAGGAACACATGATCCAGGAGATCGTCGACGAGGAACAGATCGCCAAGGTCGTTTCCCGTTGGACGCATATCGAGGTCAGCAAGCTGATTGAAACGGAACGGCAGAAATTATTGCATCTGCAGGATGCGCTGGCGCAGCGGGTCATCGGTCAGGATGGAGCGCTGGAGCTGGTCACGGAAGCGATTCTGCGGTCCAAGGCGCAGATTCAGGATGAAAACCGGCCGATTGGTTCGTTCTTGTTCTTAGGTCCGACTGGCGTCGGTAAGACTGAAGTGGCCAAGGCGCTGGCGGAACAGCTGTTTGACGATGAATCGAAGATCATCCGGATTGATATGAGCGAATACATGGAGAAGCACAGCGTGTCGCGGTTAATCGGCGCGCCTCCGGGATATGTCGGTTACGATGAGGGCGGTCAGCTGACGGAAGCGGTACGCAGAAAGCCGTATTCCATCGTGCTGCTGGACGAAGTGGAAAAGGCTCATCCGGATGTCTTCAACATCCTGCTTCAGATTCTGGACGACGGCCGGATCACCGATAACAAGGGCGTCACCGTCGACTTCAAGAATACGCTGATCATCATGACCAGCAACCTCGGTTCGCAATATGCGTTCGACAGCGATAAGGAAGAACGCAACCGCCGGTATATGGGCGAAGTTCATAAGTATTTCAAACCGGAATTTGTCAATCGAATCGATGAGATCATCGTCTTCAACGCCCTGAACAATGAAGTGCTGATCAAGATCGCCGATAAGTTCCTGCATGAACTAGCTGTCCGGTTAGCGAAGAAGGATATTGCACTTGAAGTCACCGAGGCGGCAAAGGCGAAGATCGTCGAGCTGGGCGTAGATCCGGTTTTCGGAGCGCGGCCGATGAAACGGCATATCCAGAGAACGATTGAAACCTTGATTGCCCGTAAGATGATTGAACGGGGTAACGAGGGCAACTGCACGATGAAGGTGGACGTGGAAAACGGGCAGTATGTTCTGCTTGTGATTGAAAATCCTGAAGTGATTTAAAGCAAAGAGGTCGGAGAAATCCGGCCTTTTTTGTTACTTCACGGTGTTAGAAAGTCCTTTTCTGAATAACTGTTCATGACAGGAAATATGTCGTTGATGACATTTTCCGGATTAATTATGTAAAATAATTTACACCTTTTGTGACTCGAAAAAAATATTGGAAAATAAAGGAAATTCCTTCTTTTTCTAGCCTGTAACCCATTATATAGACCTATTCCCAGCTTGTCAATAAATGTGTACGTTATCTGACAGACAACGACTGTAACCACTTTGCAGCGGGCAAGAGAGAGGTCTTTTTTATTAGAAAGGGGTGGGGGAATGAGTTGGTACTTTATTGAAACGGAGCGCTTCCAGGAAGAACAGGTTAAAGAAACACTGTTGAATTCTCAGTTTGATGCCTTTGTTCCAAAAAAGGAAATGTATTTCAAAAAAGGGGATTTAACAACGCTAACATTAAGATTTCTGTTTCCAGGAACCGTTCTGATTCATGATCCGGCATCACCGCCGCAGTTTGCGAAGAAGCTGAATGCATGGCTTGATCAAAGGCAGCTTGGCTCAGAGGGAATTCACCGGGAAGCCGACGCTTATTTCTCTTTAGCTTCCGATGAAAAAGAAACTTTGGAACAGCTGTTGGATGAGAAAAAGATCCTTCGGTTTTCAACAGGAATCATTCGAAACAAGGATCTCCATGTTTTAAAAGGTCCTTTACAGGGCCACGAAAAAGAGATTCAAAAAATCAAACGTCATCAACGCTTAGCGACATTGCCCGTTAAGTTATGCGGCCAAACGATTCCTTTAATTCTAGGATTAGAAGTGATTGAAAAAAACGGATAGAAATCAAATAGTTGTTCAGGCACTTTTGATCTCATTCGCGATTATAGATTACAAACTCATTGAAAGCTTGAGGTGGCGAAGCCTACCTTTTTATTTTACTTCAAAGGATGTGACAAATTGAAAAGAAAGAAACAAAGGAATAAAACAAAGTCATTATTATTAATTGTAGGGATTCTCGTCGCTTTAATCTTAGGGCTAGTTTTAAGTGGAAATCTCTATATCGACTCATTATTGAATAAAACAATCCGATCCCGAAAACTGACAGATGAGGATGCAATGATCAATCAGGAAGTCTTAGACCAAGTGAAGAATCATCACATCGTAAATATTGCTTTGTTTGGTTCCGATAATGCAAAAAAGGCACAATGGAATGATTATGAGATGGAACGATCCGATGCCACAAAGATTATTTCATTGGATTTTGATGCCAAGAAGATCAAGATTACTTCATTACAACGCGATACGTTAATCTGGATACCGGAACCTTACAACGATTATGATAAGCTCAATCACGCCCATTGGCGTGGAGGTCCAGAGTTGGCTGTCAAGATGTTGAATTATAACTTTGATTTAGATATCACGCAGTATGTCGGGTTTAGTTTCGAAGCGTTAGAAACATTAGTTGACTTATTGGATGGGATTGATATCATACTGCCTGACGGACTATTAGCTACACAAGTAGTAGAGTTAGGGGCAACACGGGAAGGAAATGTTTTTCATTTCAATGGAAAACAGGCACTTGGTTATTGCCGATTAAGAAAACTTGACGATGACTTTCATCGAATGGATCGCCAAAATGAAGTTATCTTAAAGATTGTAGAGAAACTCAGTAAAAAGAACCTAATTGAATTGATGGATATTGTCAATGAAATGCTTCCTTATATAGAAACGAATCTGACGAACAATGAAATTAAGAATTATGTCAGTTCTTTATTGAGTTTTGATTTGAAGCATCTGGATCAGTTTCAGATTCCATCAAAAGGAATGGATTCAATCGAGAAGGTAATCGAATACAACGGATTCAGCCCAATCTACATGATGGAGAATTATGAAGAACTGGCGAAAGAACTTCATTGGAATATCTATGAGGATGAAGATTATCAGCCAAGTTCAACGATTGTTCAACTCGAACAAAATATACAAAGAGAATTCGGATCCTGAATAGGATCTTTTTAATTAGAAATAAGGGGAGAGAAGAGAATGTACGAAAACGACGAAATTGAAATTGATCTGTCGCGAGTGTTTGAAATCATCAAAAAGCATTTCAAACCTTTCGCACTGATCGTTCTGGCCGCTTCCATTGTGGCGGCTTTGATCACACTGTTTCTGATACCGAAGAAATACACGGCAGAAGCGAAGCTGATCATTGTCCAGAAGTCCAATCAGGACAGTCAACAGATCAGCTATAACGACCTTCAAACATCTCAAAAGCTGGTGAATACCTACAGCGAGATCTTGAAGAGTGAAGCAATCAGTGACGAAGTCATTCAGAATCTAAAATTGGAAGACTTAGATACAGAAGGATATCAGAAGATCGTTAAGATCAGCTCAGTGAAAGATACGGAAGTCATCACGATTGCGGTAACGTCAAAGGATCCCAAAGAAGCCGCAGTGATTGCGAATGAGATTGTGGATGTATTCCAGAGTAAGATAACTTCAATTATGAACATTGAAAATGTGACCGTTTTAAATTCCGCAAAGATTCCAGAGAAGAAATCCAGTCCGTCGAACATTAAAAATACTTTGATTGGATTCTTATTGGGATGTATTATTGACGGCTGCATTGTTTTATATATTTTGCTGAATGATCGAAATATCCGGACCGAAGAAGAAATGAAACAGATTTTTGATTATCCGATTATCGGATTGATTCCCGATATGACGCATGGAACAGGAGGTGCTGAGTAATGTTAAGAGTCGGCGATGAACTGATTACTTTAATTGATCCGGATGCCCCTGCTTCCGAAGCTTATAGAACTTTAAGAACTAATATTCTGATGCGGAACTTCGATCGGGATATGAAAGTCATCAACATTATTTCAACAACGGCTCAGGAAGGAAAAAGTACCTGTGTTCTCAATCTTGCCATGGTTTACGCTCAGTTACAGAAGAAAGTCTTAGTCATTGATTTAGACTTACGGATGCCAACGATTCATAAAAAACTGAAGTTAAAGAATAAAAAGGGAATATCCGATATTATAGGCCATCAAGCTGAATTTGAAGAAGTGGTTTTACAACCTTATGAAAATGTGGATGTGATTACCGCAGGAACGAAGATCCCATTTGCTTCTGAGTTTATCCAGTCAAATGCCTTGAAAGAATTCATTGAGGAGAGAAAAAAGGAATACGACTTAATCCTTTTGGATTGCCCACCGGTTGGATTGGTTACCGATGGCATTGTGGCAGCTTCGTATTGTGATGGAACGATCTTAGTTTGTGCTTCGAATCGGAATGATCGGAAAGAGTTACTTCGAGTCAAGGATCAGTTAGAACAGACACAAGTGAATGTCATTGGGATCGTTATGACAATGATGCCAGTTCAGCGAAAATATTATAACAGCTATGGTTATCGATATAGCGACACTCAAAAAAAGGCAACACAGAAGAAAAAGAAGAATTCAATCCTCTCATCCATCACAAAAAAGAGTGATAAAAAGAAATGATTGATATTCATAGTCACTTGATACCAGCGGTGGATGATGGAAGTCAGAGCCTAGAAGAATCGCTCTCTTTATTGAAACAAGCTGAACAGGACGGAATCACAGAACTGATTACAACACCGCATTTCATGAAAAATGGAGAGTTCAGGACAAAGGCGCCAGAGCTTGTACAACGATTTAATGAACTGAAACAAGCCTATACAGGATCGATTAGACTTCATTTAGGAAATGAGCTTTATATTCATCCGGACTTACCAGAGCTGTTAGGAAAAGATAAAATCTTAACCTTAGCTGAATCAGATTACATCCTAGTCGAATTTCCATTCCAAAATTATAAAGATGAATATGATGAAATTCTTTATGAGCTGGCACTAAGATATCGAATCATCATTGCACATCCTGAACGATACAGTTATGTTCAGGACGATCCGAACTTTTGTCTTCGATGGCTGAATGAAGGATATTATTTACAAGCAAATCAAAGCAGCTTGTTTAAAAAAGAGACAAAGAAAGTACTGATTTCAATGATTGAACATGGATTTATTAGTTTTGTGGCTAGTGATGCCCATAATGTACACAGACCTTGCGTGCTATCCGAGGCAAGAGAGTTCCTTGCGGAAGAATTTGGAGAACAGTTCGCTGTTCAATTAACACAAGAAAACCCTGAAAAAATTCTGAAGAATGAACCGATTGTTCAAGAATACAGGGAAATCAAGAAGAAAAAGA
>ERZ1106981.1192-NODE-1192-length-12614-cov-3.309818_pt1 | contig 12614 bp, 10 predicted proteins | sample MGYA00403692_ERZ1106981 | MGnify/ENA primary metagenome ERZ1106981 (study PRJEB35170, sample SAMEA104062431) | human gut metagenome | biome: human gut; feature: human-associated habitat; material: faeces | place: Denmark | collected 2012-06-22 ... | reverse complement strand
GTTCGTAAGGTCAATGGTTTGCCTCGGGCTTCCTTCAGTCGGAACCTCGCGATTCAGACCTTGCCTTTGGCTATGTGCTTGGCGCCACCGCCCGCACTTCGGGACTTTCACCCTGTAGAGTTCGCTCATGCCGAGCGCACATACAAAACGGGTGAGTTTTACGCCCACCCGTTTCCTCAAAACTAAAGACTTTTAGAGTTTTCTAAAGTCCTTGTACTTTTCGAAAAGCGCTTCCATATTCTCCGGATGCGTTAAGTTCGAAACATCAAAGAGTTCATCGATGACTTCATCCGGAAGGATTTTCAGCTTCTTAGCGGCTTCCCTCGGAGAGATATTCTCTTCTAATGCCAAGTGAGCGACCTGGCTTCCTACCTCGTAACCAAAGATCGTGCTGATCATCGTTGTATTGGAAACTGAGCTTTCAGCCATATCTTGGCAAAGCTGACTGTTCACACGCATGGACGGCAGAACTTCTTCAGTCAATATCCTCATGGCCTCCTTCAACATGGTCGCACTATTGATCATGGCTCTCAAAGGAATACTTGAACACGCACCGAGATCCAGCCAGCCATTCTTTAATCCGAATAGAATCGAGCTGTTATTGGCACTGACTTGATTGCAGGCCGTAATGACGGACTCAAGGCTGCAGGAAGCGAAACGCTGAGGATTAAGGGCATTCTCAGGATTTTTAACTTCGAAGTAGACCTCTCTCAAACCGGAATTAGGTCCGCTTGCCATGACGCGAAGATCTCGGGCGAGTTTCCACACTTGAGCACTCAAGGCAACGACTTGTCCGTGACAGGCAATTAGATCGTCGATTGCCATCATGCCGTCAACAAGATCGTCATAGGCTTTGACCTCATAGCCAAGAACATCGGAAAGATGTTTGTTGACTTTGCCTCTGAATCCCGGAAGGCAGCCCATGCCTGTACCGACTGCAGTGCCCCCTAAACAGCTGTAATTCCAATGGCTCTTCTCGTACTCAAGCCTCGATAAAGAACGTTCCATTCCGCTGGCAAAGGCATTGAGCTGTTGTCCTAAGGTAATGGGAACGGCATCCTGCAATCCGGTACGACCCATCTTAATAACAGAAGAAAACTCTTCGCCCTTTTCTCTCAACTTCTTAATCAAGACTTTTAAAGGTTCGATAATGATTTCTAGCTGATCATGGACAACAATCGCTTTTGCAGTCGGAATGACATCGTTGCTCGACTGAGCCATATTGACGTGAGTACTCGGATGAATGCCGCCCCCTTCTTTATTACCGGTCAAGATTTCATTGGCGCGATGTGCGACAACTTCATTAACACCGGCGTTTAAAGGTGTTCCCGAACCTCGATAAATACAAACCGGAAGCGAATAATCAAACTCTCTCCGAATGACTTCCCAGGCTGCTTGTTCAATCGCTTGAGCTTTCTCTTTGTCTAGGGCCCCGATTTCCAGATTGGTTCTGGCGCACGCCGCTTTGATCTTTGCAACAGCTTCGATAAAGGACGGAAAATCTTCGAGCGTTAAATCAGAGATATCAAAAGCCTGCCGATTTCTCTCTGTCTGAATTCCGTAGTAGGCGAAGTTGGGAACTTCAAGAGAACCCAAAGAATCATGTTCCAGTCTCATCTTTATGCCCTCCCTTGCCTGTTTTTAAAAGTCGAAATAAACCGCGTCAGTTCCTGAGGATTAGAGAATCGATCGAAATTAAAGAGCGCTTCGGCATCCTCTGCGGTTACTTCCTCGATCTGAAGCAGTGCCTGTGGGACAGACAGATTTTGTGAAGAAGCAACCGCTAAAACTTTCTCAGCGATTTCTCTTCCGAATACTGCGGCGGCTAAAGAAATCAGAGAAGCGGCACTTTCAAGGTGAGCTGAGGATTCATCGTGTTTTACGCGAATGCCGCTCACGCACTTCTCAACGAACTTATTGCAGCCTCGGCCGATAATCTCCAAAATCTCCAATAATTGGAAAAACACCCAGCCGTTCGAACTTCCGATATCAATGTCTTCTTCAACAAAAGAAAATGCAGCCAGCTGATCAATGCCCACTGTCTGATGCATAACCTGAAGCATGAGTTCCGGCATGCTCGGATTGATTTTGCCGGGCATGATGGTTGATCCCGGAGCGATAGCCGGAAGCGACAGCTCGGAGATGCCGCAGCGAGGACCCGATGAGTAAATGTAGAAATCATTGCCCAAGCGAGCCAAATTCAAGGCAATCAACCTTAACACGGAAGAAAGCCGGATAAACCTGTCATCCCCTTCCAGAGCTTCTACATAAGAAGATCCGAGAACAGGATCGTCGTCTTGAGGAACGGAATGCAGAGGCAAACCAGTCACTTTTCTAAGATTATTAACGGCTAGAGCGTTGAAGCCGGGCGCTGAATGCGTAAAGGAATCGATCGGCGTGAGGCCTAAATTGACGCCCAAGAAAAGATCCTGAACCCTTTGAAGCTCATCCGCACTTCTCTTTAAACGGATATACATGGCTCCGAACACCGCGCCCCAGGAAACCGGCAGCGATTCCTGAAGATGGCTTCGGGCAATGTGCATTTCATTCCGGAACTCCACCGCCTTATTGCGCAGTGTCTGCAAAAGATTATCAACACCGGAGCGCGTTAAGTTGATCGCACGGTACACGACAAGGTTCTGAGCCGTGTTGAAGACGTCTTCGTATCCTTGTCCTGCGTTGATTTTTTCTTCCAAAACGCCGGATTTAGCGGCCAGAAGACGATTAAAGGCCTGATTGTAAGCCAAGCCGTTGATATGTAGGCTCCCCGTTGTTAATTCAGATCGGTATGGATTTTCAATGATCTCTTCGCACGCTTTGATAATCGCTTCCGCATCCGAAGGATCTAAGATGCCTAAAGAAGCATTAGCGGCGGCGGATGCTTTTTTGATTTCCGCATAAGCCGTTATGAGCTGAGGATAATCGCGGAACTCTTTGATTTCTCGGTTTGAAGTGAGCATTAAGATTTCAGGAGGCGATTTAATCCCGCCTCCTGCCTTAAATTTCAATAATTAGCTGTTTTCTAACTTTTTAACAGCGACGTTGAGTTCTTCTTTGGCTTGGGCAAGATACATCAAACGATCGGCCAGAACTTTTTCGTCGGCGTCGATCTGTTCTTCAAGTAAATCCAGCTGACGTTTGACTTCTTCAGCGGAGGTTCCGCCGATGCACTTCTTAGCTTCAGCGATACGAGACGGATCCAAGGCTTCTTTAATTAGTTCGTCCGTGAGCTTGGTTTCAGCGCCTAACTGCTCTTTCATGGCTTCATTGACGCGAGCGCGGTCAATATGAGAGCTGTCTAAGCCTTCTTTGCAGAGCTTGTCGACGACATCAGCCACGATATGGTGTGCCTGACGGAAGGAGATATCGTCGTAACGAACCAAATAATTCGCGAGTTCGGTGACCGTACAGAAGTTTCTCAGCGCGTTGTCACGCATACGATCTTTCTTCACTTTCAGTGTGCCGATCGTGATGTTGGCCAATGTGAAGTCAATCTCCATGTCATGCATAGCTTCATAGAGGTAGCGAGTAGCTTCAACGCTGGTATCCTTGCTGTGAGAATAGATAATATTCTTCATGCAGGAATAGATTCCAACCACGAAACCTTCCATGTGGCCTGCCAAACCTTTCATGTGTTCCAGCGTGAATGGATTCTTCTTCTGCGGCATGATGGATGAGCAGACAGCGCAGGAGTCGTCGACTTCAATGTATCCGAATTCCGGTGTGGACCAAATATACAAGTCAAAAGCTAAGCGGCTCATCGTGTCGCTGGCCATCGCCAGTGTGACAACGGTTTCTAAGACGTAATCGCGGGATGCGACGCAATCGATAGAGTTCTGAATCGGACCATTAAAGCCAAGGAGCTTAGCCGTGTAGTTTCTGTCGATGTTGTAAGACGTCGATCCCATCGAGCAGCCGCCTAACGGACAGAGATTTAAAGAGTCCCAGACGTTGGCATAGCGTTTGTAGTCTCTTGCCAAACCGGCTAAGACGGCAGAAAGGTAATGTGCAAAAGAGACCGGTTCAGACGGCTGCATATGAGTGTAGCCGGAGAAGACGGCATCATAGTTGTCGCGAGCCAGAGAAAGAATCGTCTTGCGCATCTTATTGAACATTCCGGCAAGCTGCAGGTAATACTTTCTGGTATCCATGCGGACGACAGTAGCACCTAAGTCGTTGCGGCTGCGGGCCGTGTGCTGCTGGCCGCCCACTTCCATGCCGACCATTTTGATTAAGCGACCTTCCAAGTTGGTATAAAGGTCTTCAATGTTTTCGCTGAAGTCCGGGAGGATGCGGTTCTGCTGGATTTCATCGGTGGCTTTGAGAATCTTTTTACCGACTTCTTCTGAGATGATGTGTTGTTTGCAGAGCATTAAGACATGAGCGCGGTTGATGTCGAGCATCGTGTCATAAGAATGTTCAAAGTCTGATCTTGCGATCGGATCGTTTATGTACTTAATGATTTCCCGAGCCAGAGGCTTAGAAATTTTGCCGCGGCTGAAATCCTTTGCTTGTTCTGCCATTTTTGCAATTCTCCTTTTATTGCGGGATTGAGTTACTTCTTTGCCGAAAACGCTATTTATTCGTTTTACGGCGATTTATTGATCGTTATTCTTCGCCTGATGCAAAAGAACCTCAAAAATCATGCATAATATGAATAATCATGTTGAAAATAAACTACCATGTCTGCACCTTCTCCGCGTTCCTTTCTTGTAACGGAAACGATTGATCTTCTTCTCTACATCAGTAAAACCCAATCGTTTACCGAAACCTCCCGTCTTATGGGACTTTCTCAATCTATGGTGTCCCGCAAACTCAGCGCTTTTGAGGCGGCAACCGGCATTACGGCTGTTGACCGAAGCAGCCGTCCGGTCAAACTGACACCAGAAGGAAAGATGCTTCTTGAGGCTCTGATGCCATACATCGAGGGGCTTCCTGTTGTATTAGACAAACTTCAAACGGACAGCAATATTAAAAGAAAGCTGAGGATAGGCTTTGTTGATACTTTTACGCGGTACATCGCCTGTCACGTTATTAAAGACGTTTCTTCAGACGTAACCCAATGCACGGCTTTATCAGGCACCAGTGACCATTTGCTGCATTGTTTTAAGCGGGACGAGCTAGATGTTTTTATCACCTCCGATCCCTCCCTGGGGTTAGAAGACGTCAGACGACAATTCTTTTACGGAGAACCGTCGCTTCTTGCCTATCCGGCATCCGTTCAGTTCCCGGAAAGCAATATCGATTGGTCGCATCTGAGATTTTGCGGCCTTCCTTACATCGGACTGACCACAGGAAGCGGCGGAGGCAAGTTATTTGATAACTTTCTTCTGACGCACAACATCCCGATCCATCAGAGGATCAATGTTGACAGCACGGCTGTGCTCTTGGAACTAATTAACGAAGGCATGGGCTGGGCAATAACCAGACCCGCCGGGATCATCCAGCATTGGGAGACGATCCCGAACGTTAAGTTAGCTCCGATGCCCAAGCCCCTGCTTTCAAGAGAGCTCTATCTGGTTTCGAAGAAATCTTTTCCCTTCGATCTCTTCCGCCTCATTGTTGAGTCGTTGGTCCGAATCACGAGAGAACAATTAGCGAAAAAGACAATTGAATTTGCACCTTGGCTGAAGGAAGATATCTATACGATAGATTTAGATAACGACAAGAAAATCCCGTTTTCAGCCTTCTTAAAACATGAAGAAATCATTCGCTAATTACCTTTCGGTTCTCGTTGAGGATTTGTTCTTTAGCCCGGAGGATCAGGTCTATTGGTCACCGGAACATGCTGGCCTTAACGGACAAAAGCTTCCTACCCTCTCAGATGAAGGAACCGTGCTGCGCCTGACAAAACCTAATATCGAAGCAAAAGGCTCGGTGATTTACTTCCATGACGGCTCTAAAAATTTAACCGCCCACATTCCTGAAACTGCTTGGCTTTGTGAATTAGGATTAGAGGTTTATTTGTTTGATATCCGTGAATCTGAGGACGATAAGGGCTTCCCGATCGAATCTTATATTCGTAAGACCGGAAAACTTGTCGATCGGATTCTTCAGGAAATTCCTCAGGAACAAAAGGTTTTATTTTCCGGTAATTTTATCGGTGCGTACGGCGCTCTAGAGAACGTTTCAAAGGCCTCTGAACAAGCCGCGGGATTGATTCTCCACAATTGCCCGTATAGTTTCAGAAGCTACATGCTGGCCAACTATGGTCCTGGGCTCGGTCAAGCAATGAGCGCACTCTTGGCTTCCGACTATCAAGATCCCTATGTATTAGTCTCTGAAATCAAAGATGTTCCTATCGTTGTAACCTACCAGAACACAGGGCGTCTTCCGATCTCCGAGTTCAATAAATTTAGAAAGACAGAACTTCCTAATCTGTCTTATATAGAGTTTCCTGCAAAGGCGCCTGCTCAAACGGTTAACAAGGAAGCGGAAGAATTAAGAGAGAGGATTATTAAATTCTTTGATACCCGAACTACTTCTTGAAAACTACGACTACTGAGCCCATAAGAAAGGCCCCGTTTTTGACGGAGCCTTTTGCTTTGTTTGGAAGGCCCTTTAGAAGAACCTCCCGCTTTGCTTGCTACTAGAGAAGAACTTTGGAGAGTGCCAGTGCGATCAGGGTTGCAGATGTTGTGGCGGTTAACATCGGAACCATGAAGGAGTGGTTCAAAACATACTTACCGATTACAACTGTTCCGGACTGGTCGAACTGCATCGTGGAGATCACGGGACCGCTGGCCGGGAAGAATGAAGTTCCGTTAACACTCGGGTAAAGACCGACGATAGTTGCCGGAGACAGACCTAAAGCAATACCGATCGGCATAATGGCTCTGACGGTAGCTGCCTGAGAAGCTAAGAAAGAGGAAGCGAAGAAGCACACGACGGCGAAGAGAAGCGGATAATCCTGGAGGTAGGAACCCATGGAGGCAATCCATGCAGCCTTATGAGCGGAAATGAAGGTGTCAGCCATCCAAGCCAGACCGAAGATCACGATGATGGCGGAAACACCTGCTCTCAGCACGGAAGACTCAAGTGCTTTCTTCACGTTCGGACGGCAGATCACAAGAATCAGGAAAGCAGCTGCGAGCATGGACATCTGAAGGAAGGTACCCATACCGATGATCTTTCCGGTGTGCGGAGTACGGATTTCGGGGAAGAAACCGGCAACCACTGCGAAGACGACGCCGAGGACGAAGATGATGGCAGACCAAGCAGCCGTCTTAGGAAGTTCTTTGTGCTCGATGGGTTTTGGAGGAAGAACCAAGCCTTCTTTAACGCGCTGGAGATACTCCGGATCTTTGTCCAGTTCTTTACCGTAGAAGGACATAACCGTGGAAGTAATCAGAACTGCGAGAAGTGTTGCAGGAATCGTGACCATCATGATCTGGCCAAGCGTCATATTAGAGCCGCTGGAACCTAAGAGACCGAGAAGTGCTGCTGTGCAGGCGGCGACAGGCGAAGCAACCAGAGACTGCTGAGCAGCAATGGCAGATACCGTCATAGAGCGTTCGGGACGAACTTTAGAAGCGTAAGACACTTCATAGATCACAGGCATCAATGCCTGAACGATATTAGCTGTACCGGCTAAGAAAGAGAAAAACCATGTGACGAGCGGTGCAATGAAAACAATGCGTTTGGGATTCGCGCGAATGATTCGTTCTGCGATTCTGACCATGCAGTCGATGCCGCCTGCGGCCTGCATCGTAGATGCAGCAGTCACAACCGCCAAAATAATAAGAATCACATCGACCGGGGCGCCTGTTGGACGCAGTCCGAAAACTTGATTAAGGATCATTAGGCCACCGCCGCCGCAGATACCTAATCCAATGCTGCCAAATCGTACGCCGATAACTACGGCGCCGATAACTACTACTGCTTGTAAGAATACATCCATGGGTTTTCTCCTTTGTGGATTTGAGTTATGTGCAAATCTTCAAGCAATTGCAACAAAGTGTCACATATGTTGTTCCTGATGCAAGTTAGTTATGCACAAGTGCGAACATCATGCGGTTTTTGAAAAATCTTCTAAGAATAAACACTTAGAAATGATTTTTTGAATGTGCTAAATGTTTTGAGGTTCTGAAAGAACAGATTTCTGAACTTAAGAGAATTATGAGTAAAGGCCTGGAGGTTCAAGAAACTGAAAAATAACCTGCTGAAAGCAAACTAAAAATAACCTGCTGAAAGCAAACTAAAAATCCGAGCTTTGAAGTCTACTTATAGCCGACACAATTCCGTCCGGAGAGCTTTTTCACTCGCCGGACGGTGACTTACTTTAGGAGATTCAACTTAAGTTTTTACTTCTGGTTTGCTGCCGAGCTTCCGGCGATGCGGCCGAAAGTAAAGATGTCGGCAATGGCGTTGCCGCCTAAGCGGTTCGTACCATGGATACCGCCGGTCACTTCGCCTGCGGCATACAGGCCTTCAATCACATTGCCTTGGCGATCAAGCACGCGAGTTTCTTTATCGATTCTCACGCCGCCCATCGTGTGGTGTACAGCCATACTGGACAATGCGGCCCAATACGGAGCTTTTTCAATCTTGTGAGACAGATTGCGTTCTGCTTTACCGAAGTCCGGATCTTTCTTCTGATCAACCATCGCGTTGTAGTCAGCAATCGTCTTCTTTAACTGATCGGCAGGAACACCCATCTGTTTAGCCAAACCCTCCAATGTATCGGCCTTGAAAGCATCGCCGGTCTTCAGGCCTTTCATTGCATCGTCGCGAACCACTTGGTTGTAGCTGTTGAATCCATCATTATCGACGATGGCGTAGCCGAATTTTTCGGGAAGATTCAGGATGGCGTCACGAAGAACGTCACGACGGGCATCTTCGGCCACAAAACGTTTACCGCGTTTGTCTACGAATACATAGCGCGAAACGTCAAGGTGCAGAGCCTGACGAGATGTGTGTCCTGGAGGGCAGCCGGGGTTGCACTGGATGTAATCCAGACCCATCAGGTAGGCGCCTGCTTCGTTCGCGGCGAGCATGACTTCACCGGTAGAACAGGCTTGGTTGTTGGTGGTTGTGAGAGTTAACATGCGAGGATCATGGATCGCGCGGAGGCGCGGATTGGCTGCAAAACCACCGGCTGCCAAAACGATGCCTTTTGTGGCACGGATATAGAAAGGTTTGCCTTGTCTTTCGGCCATAACACCGAGTGCTCTGCCTTCATCAAACTGTTCACGAATGATCTTGACCAGCTTTGTATTGGTCATGATATCAACGCCAAGTTCTTTGGCTTTTGTGGAAAGCACGCGGATAAAACCTGTTCCCTTCGGTTCAGTGGCAAGGTGAGAACGAGGCCACAGGGCTCCGTAAACTTGCATGACGTCAGGACGGAACTTAAGACCCATGCTTTCGAGCCAATGCAGAGAGCCTAAAGCGTTAGAGCAAAGAATGCGGACCAACTCAGGATCGGCACGGCCGTCACCTCCCGCCAGAGTCTGTTCGATATGTTTTTCGATACTGTCTTCGATACCCTGTTTTTTCTGACGTTCAGGGTCGACGGCGTTGAAGTAGCCACTGGAAATCATTGTGTTGCCGCCGATGAAAGCTAATTTTTCAATCACGGTAACCTTTGCACCAGCCTGTGCTGCAGAAACGGCGGCTGCAAGACCTGCACCGCCGGAACCGACAACGAGTACTTCAGTCGTTAAATCCCATTTATCAGGAACAAGACTTGACTTCTTTTCCTGGGCAAAAACGGAAGAAGCCAGAGAGGCGGCAGAAGCTGCGACACCGGCGGACAAAAGACCGCGGCGAGATACAGTAAATTTGCTCATATATTCTCCTTGGTTTGGATGACTGCCTGTAGTTCAGGCTCTGTCATCATCGTAAGGAGAGCGGGCTTTTTCTCATATCCGATGAAGATCGGATGTGCAGATCATCAAAGACCAACCGCGGCATTTTCTCCTGCAATCCGACCGAAAACAAAAGCATCCAAAAGGCCGTTTCCGCCGACTCGGTTAGAGCCGTGAACGCCGGTTGTCACCTCCCCTGCCGCGTAAAGCCCTTTGATCGGTTCTCTTTCCTTAGAAAGAACCTGAGCCTTTTCATTGATCACGATGCCGCCCATGGTGTAATGGACGGCCATTCTTACGCGAGCGGCATAAAAAGGAGGCGTTTCAATCTTTTGCGTCAGCATCCAAACTTCTCGGCCGTAAGGATCCTTTTTAGTCTCGACCGCTTGGTTGTATTCCTTAATGGTATTGACGAGATTTTCGGGAGGAACCTTCATTTTCTTGGCAAGCTCTGCCAAGTCATTACTTTCAAAGTGTTCGCCTTCTATCTCGCCCAAGATTCCTGCCTGCTGGAAAAGAGAACTTAAATTCTGGAATCCGTTCTTATCGACGATCGAATAAACGATCTTATTAGGCTGCTGCAGTACTGCATCACGCAAGTAATCTCTCGCTCCGTCTTCCGCCACAAAACGTTTACCGTGAATATTCACCAACACATGACGAGTCACATCAAGATGGTATCCGGAACGATGGGTATAGCCGACGTCCGGTCCGAGATTGCACTGGATATATTCCATATCAGAGACAGCAGCGCCTGCTTTCTCCGCAATACCAATCATCTCGCCCGTTGCCGAGGAGGCGCCGGTAAATGTCATTCCTTCTAAGCGGGGATCCATTTTTGCGTAAAGGGCTTTGTTCGCACTAAATCCACCAGAAGCAATAATGACAGCCTTATCGGCATAAAACTTTCGCAGCTGATTTTTAAATCGAGCTTCTACACCTACAACTCTTGAACCTTCCTTAATTAAAGCGACCACCTCAACATTCGTGAGAATCGGAATATCTTTTGCTCGGCACTGCTCTGACAAAGCTGCGACGTACCCTCTCCCGTGAGACACCGAAGGATAATGACCTCGAGGCCACAAGCCGCCATAAACCTGAAAGACACCCTTTTTGAATTTAACGCCAATACTTTCTAACCATTGAATGGTCTGATAGGAGCGATCCGTCAGAACTTTAACCAATGCTGGATCGGCTTTGTCATGACCGGCTGCCAATGTCTGCTTATAAAACCATTCATTGGAATCTTCGATTCCTTGAAGTTTTTGATTCTTTTCGTCGGGAGCATTAACAACACCGCTGGAAATTAAAGTGTTTCCGCCGATGATGGGCATCTTTTCAAGGATGACGGTTTTGGCTCCTTTGTCTTTGGCTGAAATAGCCGCAGACATCCCTGCGGCTCCCGAACCGATCACAATGACATCCACTTTATCCGGAAGCAGATCTTCTTTCTGAGCTTCGACTTTTGACTGAGCAAAAGAGCCAAGCGGCAACAAGCCGAGAGCCAACAGGCTTTTTAAGAGGCGATTTCTTGTCCACATATTGTTCATATCATTAGCGAAGATTTAGGCTTCGAAGAAAGTCAGCAATTTCTACTGCATTGATGAGGTTAAGTTTCTTGCAGGCTACACCGCGGTGCTGCTGGACCGTCTTCTCAGAGATCTTAAGGGTATCGGCAATCGTTTTGTTCATCATGCCTTTGCCGACAAGAATTACCACGTCTTTTTCACGATCTGTCAGAGAATCAAAACGCTTTCTGTCATAGGCAAGCTTTTCTGCTTGGAATTTCAAATCACTCGAAACGGTCAGCGCCTTCTTGACCGCTTCAATCAGCTCCTTTTCGGCAGGAGGCTTCAGAAAGAAATCAAATACTCCGTTTTTAAAAGCCTTCACGGCCATGTTGACGTCCCCATGACCGGTTAAGAAGATTATGGGCCGCTTGTTAGCTTTTGCATTAAGACGCTCCAAAAGCTCCAATCCGTCAATCTTAGGCATCCGAATATCAAAGATAAAACATCCTTCGGCAGCCAGTCCATCATAGTCAGTTAGGAAGGTTTCGGGATCATTCCAAACACGGGTCCTCCATCCGAGAGACTCAAGGAAGAATGCCAAAGACTGAGCTGTTTCGGCATTGTCGTCAACTATGTAAATCGTTCCGTTTGTCATTGATTCTTCCTTATATCTTTTGCTGGTACAGCCATTGGAAGACAAAGCTTCATGACCAAATGACCTTGTTCGTTTCTTATGGCAGTCAAGCTACCTCCCTGCGATTCTGCTAAAGCCTTACATATTGAAAGACCGAGTCCAAGGCCATCCGTTTTCTGGCTGACTTTCGGGATAAAGATAGAGTTGACTAAATCCTCAGAAATTTCAGGTCCGTTATCTTGAATTTTGATGAGCTTGGTATCTAGGACATAATAATCAAAAGTGGCTTGTGTTAGTTCTTCTTTGGCCAGCTCTAAGAGCTTATTCCAAAAAAAATGCTCTTTTTCGGTCATTTTATCAATTCTCCATCTTTATTCTTGTCCTCTGATTCTATCATAAAACGAAAAAGTTTTCCACAGGTCAGAAAGAGAAAAGTTTTGAGGTTATCCACAACCATAAAAAAAAGGTTATTCACACTGTGAATAAAAGTTTTCCACAGCCTGTTGATAATAAAGGAACCCTTTAAAATAAAGGGTAGACACTATTTTTACGATGTGGATAAGTCTGATTTTCCTTTTTCTACAATTAACAGCTTAGATAAGCTTGTTGATAATTCTGTTAAAATCTTCTTCTGTCGAAAAGTGTATTTGAATCGTTCCT
>ERZ1106981.1180-NODE-1180-length-12784-cov-4.043051_pt1 | contig 12784 bp, 10 predicted proteins | sample MGYA00403692_ERZ1106981 | MGnify/ENA primary metagenome ERZ1106981 (study PRJEB35170, sample SAMEA104062431) | human gut metagenome | biome: human gut; feature: human-associated habitat; material: faeces | place: Denmark | collected 2012-06-22 ... | reverse complement strand
GGTCAAACATTCGGGTATAATCATCACTCTAACAACTGCCATTACAACTTACTACCTAGCTGTAAAGGCTACTGAATTTTACGAGACAAAGCTCAAAAATGCAAAACTATTAAGTATTGCAACCGACAAAATAGCGGAGACATGGAGTAAGATCAGGTTAGCCTCAATTCTAGCTTTATCTGCAGCCAAATATGCATTAGCCGGCAACACAACGATGGCCACAGCCGCCATGCAGCGACTCAATGCCACAATGAAAGGAAATATGATAGGAATCATTATTTCATTATTGGCCACAGCAGCTATGGCAATCTATCAATTCACTAAACGATCCAAAGAAGCAACGGAGGCACAAGAAAAATTCCAAAGCGAGTTACTTAAAGAGCAACGTTCGCTCAATAATTTGTTTGATGCTCTTAAAAGAGCAGGAGAAGGCACAGAGAACCGCCGCCGGCTGATTAAAGCTGTTAATGAAACCTATGGCCAGTATCTTCCACATCTTATCACCGAGAAAAGCTCACTTGATGAGATTAATGATGCCTATAAACGAATAAACGGTTCTTTACAAACACAAATAGCTCTCAAGGTACAAAATGAGGCTACTGATAAAATCGTTACTAGTGCCGTAAAAGAACAGGCTACAGCACTTGAGGGTATCCGTAACAGAGTAGCCAGTTCACTCGGAAACGGACAGCTTACTAATATTGTAATTGACGATCTGAAACAAACAACCTCGGAATTCCAAAAAGCTGGCATGAAATGGCAACAGGCTTGGGGACAAGCCTATCACAACATCAGTCGCAAGTATTTCAAAGGGCAAGCACTTAGCGATGAAATGGGAGAATATATAGAAGACTATATTAAAAGTGTATATGATATGGAAAAAAAGATTGCTCAAACCGAAGCTAAATTCCGCCCTTTTCTAAACCGTATCAATAATAATCTTCTCCCTGAAACTGTTGTTACCGGAGATAAACCGGAAGGAAATAAGACAAGCGAGGATGAAAAAGAATCCGAAAAGAAGCGAAAAAAACAACTTGAAGAAGAAAAAAAACTATATACCCAAAAGCAAAGCAATCCGGAAAAAATGTTTCTGGGGGGTAATGATGAAACTCTGAAGACAGAAAAGCAATTTCAGAAAGAAATGGAATGTCTGCAGATGGAATACCTGGAACGGTCCCTTAAAGTTGCTGGATCCAAATCCAAGGAAGGTGCCGAAATCCAAAATCAGATTAATGATCTGAAGTTAAAAATGCAGAAAGACCACACTCAACAGCTACTTGACGAAGAAACAACTCAATATGAAAAGCAACAACAGGATTTAAAAGAACTGTATGCCTCCGGCAAAGATGAGAATCTAAGCTCCGAAACAGCCTATAATGATGCTATGGAACAACTTACCATCATGCATCTTGAACGAATGCTTTCCATTGCCGGTTTAAACGCCGAACAACGAAAACAAGTTGAGAAACAACTTCTTGATTTCAAAATAAAATGCATGAAGGAAGAACAGGCCTCACATGCCAAAGCAAAAGATGCTGAACAAAAGAAGACAGCAGCACAAACCAAGAAAGAACAACAACAATATCAGGAACGTCTGCAAACATACAAACAGTATGGTTCAGCACTTGGTTCAGCAATGGGGAACATTATCTCCGGACAAGAAAATGCAATGCAGGGTTTTGCAGACACAATGATTGATATCGTATTCGATATACTGGGAAAGATCATCGAAGCCGAAATTATAAAAGCTACAGCCACTGCCACCGGTGCCGTGGCCAGATCTACAGCTGAAGCAATGGCTATGCCGGATTCCGTTGCATCATTCGGAGCTTCCGGTGCAGCTCGTGCAGCCATTCTCACCGGCTTGATTATGGCAGCACTTGCAACTGCAAAAAGTGCTCTGAAAGGAATGGTTAGCGGCAAACACTCGTCCGGATCTTCCGACTCCGACACGTCTTCGACCGACGCTCCCAAACGAGCAACCGTCAGCGTATCCCAATGGGCATCCGGCCGGTATGATGTCATCGGGAAAGATGACGGCAAGAACTATCAGGACATACCTTATATTGGGGCTGCACAAACCGGAATCGTTCGACACACTTCTCTAGTTTCAGAGAATGGTGCAGAATTAATCATTAACGCCGAGGACTTATCACGGTTACAAAAACATATAAATTATCCTTTGGTACTAAATGCGATTGAAGATGCCCGTAAAGGTCATGTGCCCCAACGAGCTTCAGGTAATTACGCAGCAATAGATACTCCTGTCCGAAATAACCAGGAAATTCCTGAAACTGATACATCAGCAACCGAACTAGAAAAACTCATAAAAGAAATCGGGATGCTGATTAATACCCTCAAGAATCTAAAAGCATACGTATCCCTACGAGATATACGAAATGCTGAAGAACTAGATGAAAAATCCAAGAAACCATTTACCCGCTCAACCAAATAAGAATTATTATGGCACTAAGAATATCAAACACATCCGGTACTTTTGATCTGCCGAAAGACTTCAGTACAGAAATAGAAGACAGCTCTCCCATTTACAACGAACGGGGATCCCAATCTATTGCCGCTACCATACCTGGTACCAGAAATAATCTACGTCTCAACAATTACATTAACAGAACTGATATTGACAGCGCCCCTATTGCTGATGAACGCGTGACCATCAGTGACGGAGTTTACCATCGAGTGGGTAAAATGAATACGACAAAAGCTTCAGAGAATGATGGAATAACTTTTAATGTAGGGTTTGGAGAATCTGAATTATACAGTATATGGGAAGATGTTTCTTTGCAGTCCATCACCCTTCCTGTTATTCGTCCTGAAGGAGGAGTCTCGGAATTACTACCTTATATTATAGAGAATAGTCAAAAGGATGATTCTCCTTTCTGTCTGTTTCCTGTGGCTGTATCTTGCAATCGTAAGAAAGATAATGATACAGTTACAGATTATGCAGAATATATAAATAATTATCGTGATGGATATTGGTGGAAAGCACGGACGGAAACTTTTTTCATCAATGGAGAACCCGTGGAAGTATCGCTTCCTGAAGGATATGGAATAGTTCCTTTTATAAAAGTCAGCTATATATTAGAAGCTATATTCTCAACCTACGGATATACTGTCACGGAGAACCCATTTACTAACCACCACCAGCTCGGTCAATTGGTTGTTCTTAATAATGCAGCCGACTGCTGTGTAAAAGGAGAACTAAAATATGCTGATCTCATGCCTGACTGCACAATCAATGAATTCATGCAAGCCTTATGGTGCCGTTTTGGATTACTTTACTTTGTAGATGGAAATACCCGTAAGGTCAGACTTAAATTCATTCGTGATATCCTTAATTCCAAAACTACTTCTGATTGGACGCTACAAAAAGCGTCCAAACCAATTATCAATTTTGAAGCCCCACAGCAATTAAAATTATCAGCTGCAACAAACGTACGGGGGGAAGATCCAAGATGGACGGCAGCTCCTGCCGCTGATTCACTGGATAAATTCTTAAAGCCATATCATTATATTGTTACCACTAAAGCAAATGGATATCTCACTTATTCTACAGAGAGCGGATTATACTATAAAACAGATAACATAACCGGACGTTCAGAATTAGTGTCAACGGATTTCTTCCCCTGGGATCGTGGAGCTGATATGGCATATAAAGAGATTACCTCTATTGATGAATTTTTGCCTTCCGCAACGGAGCGTTTTAAAGGAAACATATATAAATATATACGAGTTCCTTACTATCTGTTCGGTAAAGTACATCGATACACTACAATTTCTAGTTCCGATGTTGAATTATCAGAAAACTTAAACTACCAAACCCCTTTGGCATTTTGCTTTTCTTTCTTCGATACAAGAGACCGAGTTACTTATGGTTCACAAATTTGTCTGGATATTTTCGGAGAACCGGTATTAAACAAACAAAATGGAAAAGCCTGCGAAATTTCTCTTTTATTTGTTGGCAAATATGGACTGTTCAATCATTTCTGGAAGGAATATGACGCTATTCTTCGCCACGCCAATCATCTCATAGAAACGGATATGCATCTATCGGCTCAACAATGTATGAATCCAGATTTCTCCTCTCCTATTTTACTTGATGGTCAACGAATGTTGCCTGATACCATACGTTATACGTTACCCAAAAGTTCTTCATTCCCGGCAACAGTCAAATTGCGTACAACCAAATTACTCAAACCATATAATCTGAAAGAAGAACAAACCGTCCCCATCGTCGATCAAAAATATAAGTGGGCGTTATTTGATAACAAGAATTCAGTTGTAGAAGCTGCCGTAAAACCACAAAAAGATGCCTGGAGAGACGAAGCGAATAGAGATGGGAATAGCTTATATGACCTACAATATAAGAATGTTTCTACTGATACAGTGGATATTAAAGTCCCTCTTTCAGTACCTACTGAAGAAGATTACAATAATAAAAAGGAGTATTTTATAAGGAAAGTCAATTATAGTTTCGATCTATATTACCGGATTAGGTATTACCTCGGTACAACGCCCGATGGACACCTCCATTATGAGATTAGTAATTCGAGAGGAGGAGTACATTATGACCTGCAATATGACCAATCAGTGCGTGCAGAGTTATTATAAAATGTCCTTTATATCCCGCAATATAACATACAATTTTGCAATATGAATACATCAGAAACAGTAATATCAACTATTCAATCAAATGATATTGAAAAGATGCTCATCACTTATCAGAAATATATGAAAAATGCATCTATTACGTTTGATGACCTCTTTCTTTTTCTCTCTCACCCCACCGCTGATAGAGAAGAATTCCTGCATGACTATTGTACCTGTAATTATCTGGTACAAGAACAAATTATCTCACCTAATTATCTAGTAAAATGAGTCTGACTGCAAACATATCGCCCGCCAATATGGCATTGACCGGCAATCCAATCAAGTTGTCGATCAACAGCAGTTCTCTGGCAACTTATACCATTTTAGTAGGAGAACAAACAATATTCACCGGCAGCGGAGAAGGCAACTTCTTTGTTTTTATTCAGGACATACTTGCTGATATAGTACAACCGGCCCAATTATATAATGAATCGGAAGAAGTTCTGCTACAGGCAGAAGGTTGTTCTCGTAATGTTACTATCAATGTTTCCAATAGTGAAAAAAATAATCTAACGATCTCACTGAAAGTATTTATTGGCGGAGTAAGTAAAAGAATGTTACGTCATCTCAATGATGAAAATAAGAATGTGTTTATCTGGAAATTGATGAATCCGGACGGTAATTTCTTCCAAACAACCCGTACTTCCGAAAGACTTATTACAATCCGGGAAACGGAACTACTTCCGCTCTCCTTCATCTATCCTGATGGTGGTATACTAAGAGTAATTGCAAACGGAATGGAGACCGCCCTAATCGGAGTAGCCGGACAACCGGTTGCACTCAACTTATATCGTCTTCGGAAGCAACTTTTCGATACTCACCATATTCTTGCCTCCATATTTGATATCTATGTAGGAGAAACTAAATCCTGCACGATCGTAATTACTCCCGGAACAATAAGTAGAGAAAGGTATCTCTTACAATTTCTTAATTCATACGGTTCTTATGAGCTGATCGAAATTACCGGCATTGGAAGTATTAAGCGTGAAGCAGAAAAAGAAAATGCATTCAATAAGTATGATGAAGTCATAGATGATTATGTTGAATCCTGGGAAAGGTTATCCGGACGCGAATCTATGACTGTAGAATCCGGATATCGCACAAATGACGAACTGATACATTTGATTGATCTGTTATCTTCTGACGACATAAAACTCCTTGGACTGGACGGACGAAATATCAGAGTAAATGTCACAGCGGAAAATCTTACCAGAGCATCCCGTGCAACCGTTCCGGAGAGTATAAAGTTATCTCTACGTTTTGCGGATTCAGAACAACGTTATACAGGTTCATTTAATGATGATGATTTAGGGTCGCCACGAATACATACCGAACAATTCACTAAACAATTCAATTGATATGTCAACACAACAGGATCTCATAGATCAACTGATAGACTACATTGACAAGGCTATTTTGAAGAACAGTGTCTCCAACCGACATGTCGCAACAGTACTATCTTTCCTAAATGAAAAACTGAAAGATTTTGCTGAAGGAGATACTTTTTTGCGTCGTAAGCAACCAGACAGCACCCTCTTCTTATTGCAGTTACTAGGAGGACTTGAAGTTGAGAAAGGAGTAAAAGCTGATAATATAGAGGTGCTAAATGAACTTCTTGCCAATACCGCCTCTTTCACTGGAAACATTTCTACTTCAGGAGATATTTCTTCTTCAGACTATGCCTGCAAAATGTTGGGATGGTTAATATCGGCTATCGGAGATGCAGAGTTTAACTCTGTACACATACGCGGATTCTTGGAATCAGATGAATTTAGATATAATCGTATCTCGGTAGTTAGTGGAGAAACTTGGAATGCACCTGGCGGGGGCATCATAGAGGAAGTAGATCCACTGGAGAGAATTATCTATTTGAAATTAGAGCCCGGAGAACTTGCAGAAATAGAGATTGATGACATCTGCAAAGGAAAATTCAATGATTCGGTCACTGGTTTTCATACCTCTTATTTCCGAATTTCTGAAAAAATTGATGAAAAGACTTTTAAATACATACTTCGTAGCGGAACTATACTTCCACCACAAAAGACCATGCACTTCGTCGCGTATGGAAACTTCACGAACGAAGAGCGACAAAGATCGAGCTATTCGACGCAAAGCTATGTCCGCTATCTGACAGGTGTTAATAATTGGGAGATTACTAAGGAAATGATCGCTATGCAGTTGGGCGACCTGTCTAACTTAAAACTGTTTGATATTGATATGACCGGACATAGTGCGTATCTCCGTAATGTATATATGACCGGAGTTATCAAACAGATTTCCGATGATGGAGTAACAGAAAGCCGCGTCCCCTGTTTTAAGGGAGAGTGGAAAGCGGGGGTTTATTATTACTATGACGAAGTAACTCACAACGGATCATCATGGTTATGTATTTCAGATAAGCCTACAACGCAAGAACCGGAGGAAGGTGCTACAGACTGGCTTGAAAAGTCGGCGGCGGGTAAAGATGCGGTAGTAGTTAATATAATGAGTAGCAATGGGAATATTTTTCAGAACGGCTCTGTGTCTACTACATTAACCGCTTATGTGATAAAGGGAGATACTGATATTACAGATAGTGTTCCGGATTCCCGGTTCTCGTGGGAGAAAGAAAGTAATAACGATGATACCGATAAGATATTTAATGAGGCGCATGTCGGGCACGGGCATGTACTTACACTTACCCCAGATGATGTTTGGGGACGTGCTACATTTAATTGTATTGTTTCACTATAAAAAATAAATTTATGGCATTTACAACACCATGTTTTATAAGAAAGAATACTAAGGAACTTCGAAAGAAGTTGGAGGTATTGGGGTATAAAGAATCTATCGGAAAGGAAGGTCCTTTTCTTTTCACGTCATGCAATAGCTTTGACTGTATGCACTCCGATTCCGGATTGAATGATTTAGTCAATAATGGACTTATTGATTGCGGTGGAAATGAAGAGCTTTTTCTTGCTATTGCTGCACTTCGTGATGATATTGACAGAGGACAATGGTTCGTTTTGGATTATGACAATATTTGGGAGGCAGTTGGCTGTTATCAATACAAAGGTGATTTTAAACTGTGTGATTATAGAGATAAATGGTATGGAGCGACCGATATTCCTACTGCTCATAAGGCTACGGTGAAAGAACTTATTGAACATTTTAGTGCCCTACCCTTAAAAAAGTGAATTAATTTAGTTTTAAATGTGACAAGTAAAATAGTTATAACAATTTAATAATCAAAATTATGCCAATCGCAAGAGGTCAAATTACTATCGTCGATCTTAACGACGCTAAATCAATGAACATGTATCTAGGCTCTAATCAGCCTTTGACGCAAATCTTTAACAAGGAAAACAGCACCTATGTACCGAACTATACGGCTTCTCCTTTCCTTGTCATTACCCCTGAAATGTATGTATCCGGAACGACAACAAACGTAATCAGTCGTTTAAAAGCTGCTCCTACCTATACAGTGAATGGAGGTGCAATCACTGCATTCGGTGGTACTGTTGCCGCTACTGCGCCGTATGCGTTGACGCTTAAGAACAATATGACATCTGTATCGCAGATGAAGGTCGAATGCTCCGGTATTTATGTTGATCCGGATACGAAGTTAGAAACTCCTGTCAAGGCAGTTATCAACTACACTAAAACAGAAAATGCCGGACAGCTTATTTGTGCTATTGCGTATGCTCCTGCTGGTAATGTTTTCAAAAACGATCAGTCTTCAACTTTAAAAGCGCATTGTGACATGTGGCGAGGTAGTAGTATTGATGCTGATAAGGTTGCATATCAATGGTTTAAATTGAAATCGGATGGTACTTGGGAATCTTTGGCAGCTTCCAACTCATACGGCATTACGGGTACAACAACTAATGAGATCACCATCCCGGCAAGTGCTGTCTTGAATTTTGAGTCTTTCAAATGTGCAATCAAGGATACCGATACAGCATCCGGAACCTACAACACAACAGTGAGCGATATTATTTCGTTCTCCGATCTTTCCGATCCGTATATAGTGGAAGTATCTTCCACAACGGGGGATAAGTTAGTTAATGGCCAAGGAAGTACGACTATCAATGCCAAGGTATGGCAAAATGGGGAAGCATTCACCGATAGTGCTGCTGATACCAAATTTGTATTTTCTTGGAAGAAGTACAATAAGGATGGTACACAAGATACGGCTTGGGGAACTTCCGGTGTAAAGACTGGAAAAACCATTACCGTCACTGCTGCCGAAGTCGATGTAAAAGCGACGTTTGTAGTTGAATTATCACTAAAATAATAGCATGATAGTAGCAAGAGGACAAATAACGATTAGCGTAACGAAGGACGGGCAATATCCCGCGCAGGAGTTCGCAAAGTCTACATCTGGCACGGTTGCGCCTACAAGTGGGTGGAGTAAAACTCCGCCCGCCTGTGGTACAAACGAATATTTGTGGATGCGCACGGGTATTGTTATCCCTCCGGCTACGTCTCCCGTTTCGTGGACTACAGCTCGCATTGGTGCAATAGATGGGGCAACTGGAGCTAAAGGTGACAAAGGTGAAACGGGACCGACCGGATCGCAAGGTATTCCCGGTACATCGCAGTATTTTCATGTGAAGTACTCCGCTAATGCGAACGGCAATCCTATGAGTGATACTCCTAATACCTACATTGGTACAGCAGTTACAACAAGTGCGGCCGCTCCGACTGCTAACACATCGTATAAATGGGTACAGTTGAAAGGTTCGCAGGGCATCAAGGGAGATCAAGGTATCGCGGGACCGACCGGAGCGGATGGTAAGACAAGTTATCTGCACATCAAGTATAGTGACAACGGTACGACCTTTACGGCAAATGGCGGCGAGACTCCTGGTGCTTACATCGGCCAATACACCGACTTCACGGCGGCAGACAGCAATACGTTTTCCGCCTATACCTGGACGAAAGTCAAGGGCGACAAAGGAGATAAAGGCGACAAGGGAGATACGGGGGCAACCGGGCTTCCCGGTGCTCTAATCCGTCCGCGCGGTGAGTGGAAAGCAAATACTAACTACGCCAATAATACGCAGTATCGGGATACGGTTATCTATAACGGAAATACTTATTCATGCCGGACGGATCATACTTCTGGGAGTTCTTTCGATGTAACGAAATGGACTTTGTTTAACGAATTTATAAATGTCGCTACGCATTTATTAGTAGCTCAAAATGCAACGATCGATATACTCGGTACGTCTGGTCTGTTTATCGGTAATCAAGCAAAAACGCAAGGTTGGTTAATGACAGGTGGTTCGATTAAGCATAATGTAACCGGGCTTGAACTAACAGCAGACGGGAAATTATCACTTCCTAAAACAGGTGCGATATTGGTTGGGGGGAAGACGTTTATCAGTGATGGAAAGATCGTCGCTGATTTTATCGATGTAAACAAACTCGTTGTAAAACGAATAGAAGCTGTTGATGGCACTATTGGAGGCTTTAAGATTTCTGCTAATAGTATAGGGACAGGTTCTACCAGTATACCAACTATAGATAAAAAGGAGATGTTCCTTTACGATGATATGATTGGTTTTAATAGTAAGAATAGGCAAGTTATTGTAGGTCCGTTTAGTACAATGGGAGTCGATTATTTAGGAAGATTCTACGATCACCGTTCAAGACCTTATGATATAAATAGGGGTGTATCTATTAGTGTAACCGGAGGACGAGATAATATAGCACTTGCTATTGATGGCGGCATTGTAGTTGATGGCAAAAGAGGGATTGATGAATATATTGAAATCGCCCAGGTATGGCATAATGGGAGTACACGAACTAAAGTATTACAATTTAAAAATGGAATTTTATTTAGTGCAACTTGGTAATAATATTTAAATCACATAATTATGAAAATAGACTTTAGAGAAATTCAAGTAAAAGACATCGAAGGGAATAACAGTACCGTCGATATTGCAAAAATGTTAGGCAATGCGATCTATCAGAGAACTGCCGACTTGGGTGAGTTGGAATTAGCTCAAAACATCTACAAGAACGGTGAAGTAGAAGTATCTCCCGAACAGGCGGAAAGTATTAAAAAATATGTGAGTACGGGGTTCGTCGCTTTTGTTCAGGTAGCGGTTAATAAAGCTTTATCGGTAGAATAATTCAGTTTCAATCACTTTTATTAAAGATATGAACAATATTGATTCAATCATCATCCACTGTTCGGCTACACGTGCTGGACAAGCTTTCAAAGCAAAAGACATTGATCGAATGCATAGAGATCGAAACTTTTCTATGATTGGTTATCACTATATCATTGACTTAGATGGTACCATCGAAGAAGGAAGACCTCTATCAATGGAAGGTGCCCATTGTAATACTAAAGGCACCTCTGGTATATCATACAATAAACATAGCGTAGGAATTTGCTATGTAGGTGGTTTAGACGCTAACGGTAACCCAGCAGACACACGTACTCCTGCACAAAAAATTGCACTAATCGAGTTGGTCTCCCGACTCAAAAGTCAATTCAAGATCACAGAAGTACTAGGTCACAGAGATACTTCTCCAGATCTGAATGACAATGGCATCGTAGAGTCAAAGGAATGGATTAAATCCTGCCCCTGCTTCGACGCTGCAATTGAATTCGGCTACTCTCCTGCAGTTGTTATACGACCATAAGAAAGTTTGTACGAGCATGCAGTGTTTTGTACCAAAGTGTACAAAGACTGTACGCTCGTTATTTGCTGGTTTTCAGACTAATATAAATACATTGTACAAATGTACAATTTAAAATGCAAAACAGTTGAAACACTGCATTCCCTCTTGCTTACTCTCGTTTAAAACATGGGCATACACTAAAGTCTCTTTTAAATCAGAATGTCCTAGTATCTCTTTCAAGGAAGCTATATCTTTAGTCTTACGCAAAAAAATAGTTGCAAAAGTATGTCTACCAACTTTATGTGTAATGTTCTTCTCTATTCCAGCAATAGCAGCTATTTCTTTCAGGAATCTATTCATCGTTTGATCAGCTGGCAGTTTCTCAAAAACAATACCCTTTTTTCTGGTACCAACAATATTTTTCAGCAATGTACGAAGTGGATCCGATATAGGTACTTGAATAGGAAATGGTTTTCTTTTCTTTAGCTTCATTCGGAAATAAGTCAATGTATCATCTGTAAACTGCTCAAGAATCAATTTCTTTGCATCCCCTATGTGCAAAGAGCTAAAACATAAAAACAAAAACATTTCTAATGTTTTATGATGTTTATAGTCTAGTTCTCCATCCATATATAACCCCATCAAAGTTTGTAACTCATCTTCTTGCAAATACTCACTACCAGGAATTCCTTTCTTTATCTTCCAGTTCTTGAAAGGATTCTCATCCATATATCCAGCATTGTATGCAGCTAAAACATACTTCTTTATTGTGGCCATGTTTTTGTTTGCGGTATTTTGATTATTTCCAAGTCCAGTCATCAGATGAAAGAAATACTCATCAATCCACTCCCTGGTTATATCATCAAAATAGAGATTAGGATTATATTCTTGCAGCTTTTTGATAACCGATAAGTTCGTCTTAAAAGTTGAATATTCAAGTTTATACGATTCTTTTTTTTGATAGTCTCGTACGAACTCGAAAAAAGTATTGTAATCGGTTGGTCGATGATATGCTTTAAGAAAAGCATCGCGAGTAAGTTTGCGATCACGAAGTCGGTATTTTACAAAAACATTGTTTATTCTGGCTAATATGTTTTCTATAATCAGGTTTTTGTCATTGCACTGTTTGTCTCCTACTCCTACACACTTCTTCTTATCATTCCAGTTTTTCAAATCAACAGAGACTTTCGTTGAAAAGTTTACTTTTTCACGATTAACGTAAAAAGATAACCAAACGACTCCGGTAGATGGGTCGCTTCCGTATGTTCTTAGATATATTTTTATAGTTACCATAATCTACAATGGTCCCTTTTTACAGGTAAGAATTGATAATCGGTCTACACCTGCACAGTTTGTTACACAAATACAGAAGTAGTTAATTGTTTGTGTGTCAACAAATAACAAATGCCGGACACATTTCTGTATCCGGCATTTTGCCTTCTTCGAGGTTCCTGGCGGATTCGAACCGCCGTACACGGTTTTGCAGACCGCTGAC
>ERZ1106981.1172-NODE-1172-length-12893-cov-3.100872_pt1 | contig 12893 bp, 12 predicted proteins | sample MGYA00403692_ERZ1106981 | MGnify/ENA primary metagenome ERZ1106981 (study PRJEB35170, sample SAMEA104062431) | human gut metagenome | biome: human gut; feature: human-associated habitat; material: faeces | place: Denmark | collected 2012-06-22 ... | reverse complement strand
GATGGGAGACTTCACCGAGCCGCTCTTGACGACATGGACGCGGGCGACGAGTTCGTCGCGCTTTTTCAGGGCCTCTTTAAAGGTCAGGCCGTGGTGGGCGGCGATGCAGGCGATTTCGCAGCGGCGGCACGCCTTGCACTTTTCCGGGACCGATTCGATCATGTAACGGCTCATGGCATATTCCTTACGAACTTTCGCAGTCAATCTGGGGTGTCAGCAGGCGTCGATGCCGGTGATGAGGAAGTCCCGGCCGCCCTTGCCTTCCAGCCGCAGGCTTCCGCATTCCGGGCAGCGGCAGCGCGGTGAGGTCATGGGAAATCCGTGCCCGCACTCAAGGCAGCGCCCTTCGGCGGGGACGGTCGTGATGTCCAGTTCGCCCCCTTCCGCCGCCGTGCCTTCCGCGTACAGCTCGAAGCACGCTTCCAGCGTTTTGGGCTCCACCGCCGTGAACAGCCCCACCGAAAGCCGCACCCGCGTGATCCTGCTCACGTTGTGGCGTCTGGCCTCGTCTTCGAGGATATGCATCATGCCTGCGACGATGGATGCTTCGTGCACGGGTTCTCTCGCTGGGGAGGGAAGACCGGGGGAGGGAGCTTTTTTCAAAAGTGGGGGACACCCACACGCTCCCTCCCCCGTACCCCCACCCGCAAAAACTTCGACTGGTGGGGAGGGGACACGGAAGGAGTTCAGGAAGGACGAGCGTTTTTTCTGTATTGTCGACGTGTCCCGTTTTTGTGTCCCGTAGTATTCTCCCTTTTTTCCATATACGGGAAACCTGCGGACAGGGATTCGATATCCTCTTATTTGCCGTACTTCTTCCAGAAATCGCCCCACATGTCTTCATCGGTGAAGGTCCACGGGGCTACGGGCTCGTTGACCCACGTGACGTTGATGAAGTGGCGCCAGTGGACGTTTTCCGTGGTGCTGTTGCCGCCCCAGGTGCCGCAACCGAGGGTGGCGGTGGAGGGCATACGGTTGAAGGGGTGCCCGCCGTTGCCCGCGCTCATGGACTGGCGCACGGTGATGCGGGAGGACTTCATGTGCTCGCCGAGGAACTCGATGTACTCGTGCTTGTAGGTATGGATGCCGCAGGAGTGGCCGCGCCCGACGAGGTTGGTCAGTTCGACGAGGATACGGTAGGCGTCCTTGAAATCCTTGGCCTTGTAGACGGTGAGGACGGGGGAGATCTTCTCGTCGTGGAACTTGTCGCCGAGGATGGGTTCCATGCCTTCGACAAGGAGGATGTCCGTGCCTTCGGGGATGCTGATGCCCGCGCCGTCCGCGATGACCTGCGCCGACTTGGCGATGATGTCGGGGTTGAGCGCGATCTTGCCCTTGGCGTTGGGCTTCCACATGTGGTTCTTCAGCTTTTCGCGGTCTTCGCCGGTGACGAGGTAGCAGCCGTTTTTCTTCATTTCGGCCATGAACTGGTCGTAGACGGCTTCAACCGGGATGACCGCGTTTTCGGACGAGCAGGATGTGGCGTAGTCGAACAGCTTGCTGCCGCAGATCATCTTGGCGGCTTCGGCGACGTCGGCGTCTTCGGCTACGATGGCGCAGGCGTTGCCCTGCCCGACGCCGTAGGCCGGGGTGCCGCTGGAGTAGGCGGCCCGCACGACCTGCCCGCTGCCGGTGGCGACGATGAGATCGGAGACCTTCATGAGTTCGGTGATGGCTTCGCGGCTCGGATCTTCAAGCACCTGAATGAGGTCTTCGGGGGCTCCGACCTTGCGCAGGCCGGCGCGCATCATGTTGATGGCCTCGGTGGTGCTTTTCAGCGCGCGGGAACTGGGCTTGAAGATGACGGCGTTGCGGCCTTTGAGGATGCCTACGGCCTTGCCGCCGCACGTGGCGGTGGGGTTCGTCGCCGGGAGGATGGCGCAGACCACGCCCACGGGCTTGGCGTATTTGGAGATGCCGGTCTCTTCATTGCGTTCGATGAGGCCCACGCTCTTGGCGCCCTTGATGTCGTGCAGCACGCCGCCGACCTTGCGCTTGTGCTTGATGATCTTGCTCTGGACGTTGCCGTAGCCGGTTTCTTCCACAGCCATCTTGGCGAGCTTGGCGATGTTTTCGTCTTCGTAGACTTCCCAGCCGATGGCGAGGCATATCTCGTCGATCTGTTCCTGCGTGTAGTCGTTGACGATTGCTTGTGCCTTGCGGGCCAGTTCCATCTGTTCGCTGACGGTCTTCATGAAATCCTCCGTTGTATGCCGAGTGGCGTTTGTTGCTATGGTAGGTGGCAATATGCCGTAGTTGCGTAGAAAGTTACCAGATGTTCATGTTGGCGAATCTTCCGAAGATGGCTACTGATGCGGTCACGGCGAGGATGCCGATGATGGTCATGACGACACCAGACTTGGCGAATTCCGAGATGCGGAAGTACCCGGAAGAGTAAGGTATGACGTTGGTGGGGCTGGACGTGACCATGATGAAGGCCATGCTGGTGGCGATGCCTGCGGGACCGGCGAGGATCCAGGGGTTCATGCCGATGTCCATGGCGAGGGCGATGATGAGGGGCATGACCACGGCCCCGGTGACGCTGTTGGAGGAGAAGAAAATCTTGAGCAGTTCGACCATGCCGATGACGGCGAGGACGCGCAGGACGGGGTGCAGTTCGCCGACGCCGGAGAGCATTCCCCAAGCCAGCCAGCGGGCCGCGCCGGTGCTGGCGAGCATCATGCCCGCGGAAATGCCGCCCGCGATGAGGACCAGCCCGCCCCAGTCGATGCTCTTGGCCGCTACCTTCCAGTCGTCGAAGACGCGCAGGCCGGGGACGAAGAGGAGCACGAAGCCGAGCAGGGCCACGAAACCTTCAGGAGCCTTGAAGCCGATGTAGGGTTCGAGATTGGAGCCGCCGAGCCACAGGGTAACCATGGTGAGGAACACGACGAGGGTACGGATTTCCTTGGTGTTCAGGCCGCCGAGGGCGTTGAGTTCGGCGCGGATGCTTTCGAGGGACGTGGGGATTTCACGGAATTCCGGCGGGAACAGCTTCATGAGGCAGAACCAGCCGAGGGGGACCATGATCATGGCGCCGGGGACGCCCACCGCCATCCACTGGGCAAAGGAAACATCCATATGAGCCATGTCGCGGACGTACTGCATGGCGAGCACGTTGGGGCCGCAGCCGGCGGGCGTGGCCGTGCCGCCGATAAGGGCGCCCCAGACGATGCCGATCATGAGGGCGCGTCCGAAATTGCTCTGGAGGGGCTTGCAGCCGCTGCTTTCCAGGATGCTTACGCCCAGCGGGAGGAGCATGGCGGCAACGGCCATGTCCGTGACCCACATGGAGGTCATGGTCCCGATGGCTATGAAGGCCAGCACGATGCGGTCGGTGCGGCGCCCCACCTTGGTGAGCATCCACAGCATGAAACGCCGGGCGAGGCCCGAAGACGTCATGGCCGCGGAAAGGCCCATGGCACCCATGAGGAACAGCAGTACGTTGTTGCCGAAGCCCAATGTAACGAGCTTGTCGAAGCTCGCCACGCCCAAGATATGCAGGAACACGATCAGGCAAAGGGACGTAGCGGGAAAGGGGATGGCTTCGGTCATCCACTGGATGACCGCGAAGCACAGGACGGCCATAACGATCTTGGCATTCGCTGTAAGCGGAATGGCTTCCTCGCCCTTATAGAAGGGTGAGGGAGACGGGAGCGCGATGACAATCAGCATGACGGCAATGCCCAACAGGAAGAAGAATGTCTTCCGTGCGGTTTCAATGGGCAATTTGTCGCCAACGATGGCGGTAAGGCAATTGTCCAAGCGACTCATTGTAGTGTCTCCGCTGAGAGATACAGGTTTCAGAATATTCCCGGGTTGTGCGACTTTGTTCTTTTTATAGCAATGACAGTGCCATGTTGTGATTTTTTGTACGACGTTGCAGAATGAAAAGGAATGAGAGTATGTTATGGCGTTGAATAAGAACTGAGAAAAAGTGCGACGAAAGAATACTGTCTGAAAATCAAGACATGTTTGTTCGCTTGTCTGGTTTTATGGACAGTTTCAGGGGGCAATCCCATACAAAAAAACGCCAGCCTTCCGGAGAGGGCTGGCGTTCGGTTTTGCGGGGAGTGTGGGCTATTGGGCGAGTTTCTTCAAATAGACATCGGTGACGTCGCTGAGGCGGTTCTTGCCACCGGCGAACGAGGCCAGTTCCTGAAGCCATGTATGCAGCTTCTTCTGGGCGGGATCAAAGAGCGTGAGCTGCCCCTTCAATCCGTAGACGGGGTGTTTCGCCAGTTCCCACGCGGCATCCTGCGGAGGCAGATCCCGGCCCGTCCAGGCATGATAGAAGGCCCGGTAGTCCTGTATGAGCTGTTCGCGCGGCGTTTCCTGAAGGGCTGTGATGCCGCGGAAATACATCTTGAGAAACGCGGTTACGAGAGCGGGGTGCTCCTTGGCGAACGCCTTGTTGGCGAGGAGCAGCGTGGGCTGGCTGGCGTCGCACTGGCTGGACAGCGTGACCGGCATGAGCCCGTGCTGTTCGGCCTCAAGGGTATACGGCGACCACAGGGCCACGGCGTCGCCTTCGCCGTTCAAGAACGCCTTCAAGGCTTCTTCGGACGGCATATCTTTGATGGTGACCTCTTTCTCAGTCAGGCTGAGGGCTTCCAGCCACTTGTGCACGGTATAGTGCGCGGAGGAGCCTGCGGTGCACAGGATGGTTTTCCCGCGTACCGTGCCGCCCGTGCCCGCCATTTCGGGATAAAGGGCGTTGTAGCCGGTATGCCCGAGGATGGGGCTGTCCTTGCGTGCATAGATGCCGGTGGCCAGGGATTCGTCATTGCCGATGGCGATGATCTCGGCCTGGTTGTCCAGCGATGCGGTCAGCGCGGGAATGGCCCCGCAGGCGGCGATTTCCCAATGCGCCGTGTTCATGCCCGCCATAAGCTGTTTTCCGGAATCGTACGAGAGCATTTCCAGACGGAATCCTTCCTCCAGATCCCAGCCTTTTTGTTTGGCATACCAAGCCGCGAAGGCTTCATGTTCTCCGAGCCATGCCGTTTTCAACGGGACGGGCTCGGCGGTGTGCCCGATCTGGGGCAAGCCGGCCAGAAACAACAGGGCCGCACACAGCCCTCCAAGCAGTTTATGCATGTGAAACCTCCGATAACCGATTGTTTTGCAATAAAAAGAACAAGCAATTCATATGCCATGTCCAGGTATGCCCGAAAGGGTCCGTAACTGCCTGTGATGCTGCATCTCTCTCTTTCGGGAGGGTGCTTGCGCGGATCATCGGGCGGAAGCTGTGTATGGAAATCCGGACAGTATGGGCAGACATGCGTGGAAAAGTGCACACCCGCAAAAAATGCGGTCCGGAAAGCATGATTGCAGACGCTGGCCGGGCTGGAGATTACCGCTTTTGGGCTGGACGCGACAGGGGGAGGATATGCCGATTCCGTGTATCCGGCAAAACGTATGTGGAAAGCGTCGGCTGCCGCGTGATGTTCCTATGTCCGGGCTGTGGCCGCCGTATGGGGGCGGGGAAAACGGAAAACGCCGGAGGAACGTTCCTCCGGCGTTTCGTGGCGATGGAATCGAGAAACGAGGGGGGCTACTTGCGGAGATCGGAGAGAAGCGCCTTCAGCGTTTCCTGCTTCTTCTGGAACATTTCCAGGACCTGAGCGCGATCCATGATCAGCATGGGGCTGCCGCTGTCCTTCATGCGCTTGACGACTTCGGGATCGTGAAACATGACGGGCACGATCTTGGCGGCCTTGTCCACGATGGAGGGATCGACGCCCTTGGGCAGGGCATACCCGCGGAAGTTCACGCTGGCGTCGTCCACGTTGTAGCCGAGTTCCTGAAGGGTGGGCACGTCTGGCAGATATTCATGGCGCTTCACGTCGGCGATGGCGAGGATGGTAAGGCGATCCTGTGAGCGGTACACGTCGGCAAGGTTATTGAAACCGGCCATGACCTTGCCGCCCAGCACGTTCTGGATGGCTTCGGTACCGCCCTTTTCCGGGATGTAGCTCATCTTTACGCCGGTGGCCTTTTGAAGCTGAAGCGTGGCGATATGGTGGCCCACATAGAGCCCGGCGCCGTTGATCGTGACCTTTCCGGGGTTTTCCTTGGCGAATGCCACGAGGTCGGCGACGTTCTTGAACTTGCTGTCCTTGGGAACGATGAGGACGGCCGGGTCCGCGCCCCAGTTGCCGAGCGGTTCAAAGGTATCCACGCTGAACTTCGTCTTGTTCACGATGGATTGGGCGATGAAGTGGGGCATGTTGTAGGCGGTCATGGTCAGGCCGTCCTTGCTGCCGCGTTCCATGATCCAGTTCCAGCCGGTCATGCCGCCCGCGCCGGGCTTGTTGAGGATGACGATGGGCTGGCCGAAGTATTTCGGATCTTGGGCCACAAGGGCGGAAAGGCGGGCCTGCAGATCGGTCGCGCCGCCCGGGGTATAGCAGACCACGAGGCTGATGGGGCCGGAGGGGTAGGCGTCGGCGGGGCTTGCGGCCTGTGCCGACGTGGCGCCGAACAGCATGGCTGCACAGAACAGGGTGGCGAGAAGGCGTCTCATGGGTCCTCCTGAGGTAAAAAGGGTGTCCGTGAATGGAGGTCAGATTCCAAAGATCCCCTTAGGGATCTGAACGGCCAGCAGTACGGTGAACAGGCAATACAAGAAGGCGATGCAGACGAAGCAGACGGCGACACGCTTGGCGGCAAGCTTCGGCGTGATCTTCATGGGCTGGGCGATGAGCGAGGCGGCGATGAAATAGAGGAATGCGCCGATGTAAAAGCCCAGGGTTTCCAGGAAGAGCAGATACAGGACGGTGAGGACGAAGAGCACGGCCACGCGACGGAGCGGATAGCCCCTCATGGTCATCTTCACGTCGATTTTGGCCGCGTAGCGCAGCCCGGCGAGGATGTACTGCCCCACGTTGAAGATCCCCATGCATATCAGCAGCAGGAGCGGGACAACCTGCGATTCCCCCGAGAGCTGGGTCATGGGGATAGCGAAAGCGGTTATAATACCGGTCATCACCAGCGCGCTTATGAATTCCTTATATAACATGGGTGGCTCCTGCTAATTGGCGGCTGCGGCCTTTCTGGAGTGATTACGCATGTACTTGACTTCGCTATAGATACCCCAGATCAGGGAGAGTAGGCACAGGGCGATGAGCGCGAGGTTGAGCCCGCCGGTGAAGAAGTAGCTGAACACGCCCACGTCGGTGTCGGCGATCATCTTGCCGCGCAGGAAATTCTCCTCGGCAATGGGCCCGAGGATGATGCCGAGCACGATGGGCGCGCTCGGGAACCCGAACTTGGCGAGCACGAACATGAGGACTCCGAGGATGAACATGAGGATCACGTCTTCATAGCTGTTCTGCACGCAATATGAGCCGAACACGCACAGGATCATGACGGCGGCGAACATCATGTAGTTCGGCGCATTGGCCACGAGATGCGAGTAACGGGAAGCCAGCAGCCCGAAGAAGCACATGAAGAACTGTGCAAGGAGCAGGCCGCTGATGAACGTGTATGTGATGTCGGCCTTTTCCGTGAACAGGTCGGGGCCGGGGAAAAGGCCGTGGATGAGCAGGCCGCCGAGGAGTACCACCGGCCACGGCAGACCCCAGCTATTCAGGGCGATAGCGGAGAGCGCGCCGACCAGCGCCAGGGTGGAGCCTACCGACAGATCGATACCGCCGGTGGTAATGACCAGAGTCATTGCCGTCGCGACGATCAGCAGCGGGGCGCTCTGACGGATAATGTTGAGCCAGTTGGTGCCGGTGAGAAAGTTGCTGGTGATCAGCGAAAACACCACGCAGCAGAAGACGAAAAAGAGCGCGATGCTGACCACGCCTGAGTGGTTATGCAGCAGGCGGCGCGGCAGCGAATGCTGGATCATGCGTGAGCTGCTCAAGTTCATGATACTCATCCTGTTACCTCAATGTGCAGCCGCAGAGCGGGCGGTGAATTTTTCGCCCACAATCAGGTTAACGATATCGCTCAGGCTGGTGTCGGACACCCGTCTGTCGGCGACGTTGGTACCTTCATACATCACCATGATCCGGTCGCAGACCAGGAACAGGTCCTGCAGGCGGTGGGTAATCAGAATCACGCTCACCCCGCGAGCGGAAACGCGGCGAATAAGCTCCAGCACCGCTTCGACTTCCGCGACGGCCAGCGCGGCGGTGGGCTCGTCCATGATCAGCACCTTCGGGTCAAAAGCCGCCGCGCGGGCGATGGCAATGGCCTGGCGCTGGCCGCCGGAGAGATTTCGCACCAGCAGCCGGGTATCCGGAATGGAGATCCCGAGCCCTTTAAGCATCTCTCTGGCATCGGCGTGCATTTTGGCTTCGTCGAGAAAGGGGATGCCGAGGACCGATTTCATCGGCTCACGGCCCATAAACAGATTGCCCGCGACGTCGACCGTGTCGCAGAGCGACAGATCCTGGTAGACCATCTCGATATGGCAACGGCGTGAATCGGCCGGATTCGTAAACTGCTGCTGTTCACCGTCGATACGAATCGTGCCGCTGGAGGGGATCACCGCGCCAGAGAGCACTTTGGTCAGGGTCGATTTCCCCGCGCCGTTATCGCCCACTAAGCCCAGCACCTCGCCCGGAGCCAGCTCAAGGTTGACTCCGCGCAATGAACGTATCGACCCGTAGGTCTTGGTGATATTGATCATCTCCACCCTTGGCGGGGTAGTTTGTGGCTGCTGCATCTGATAACTCCCATCGCTATTGCCGGGAAAATGTTCGCCATCCTGCGGGAGAGACTCTATCCGACACGGTTTACAATCTAGTAAACCGGTTTACCTGCGGAATAGAGCACTCGCCAGCACAGTCAGGACAAACGCTATGTAAGATATTTGTTCGCCAGTAAGAACATTGCAGCATCCGTGCCAGGGCAGGAACAACACAGCAGCCCTGTGACTTAACCTTATGTAATAGATAGTGTTTCTTGATTACATTCCGGTAAACCGGTTTACTGATTATAGTGAATAAATTGTTAATTGATCGTTTTTTGCGCCAAAAGCGGGCGCTTTTGCGCCATTTTGGGACGCGCTTAACAAATCTTGATCGAGTCGCGGCCAATCCATTCAACCGGCAGGCGGGTTTCCGCAGGGATATCCGGATCGTCGTTTAGCAGGCGCATCATGATGTTCACCGCAGTGCGGCCCAGTTCGCGGGCGGGCTGACGGATAGTGGAGATCCGCGGCTGGGTAAAATCGGCATAGTTGGCGTCATCGAAGCCCACTAACGATAGCGCCTCTGGCGCCTGGAGCCCACTGGCGCGCAAGCCGTCGAGCAGACCGAGCACCAGATAGTCGCTGGCAGCGAAGACGGCGGTGGGGCGAACCGGTTGGCTGAACAGGTACCGCAGCGCCTGCTGGCCAAACTCGCGCTGGTAGTCGCCATACATCACCCATTCGGGCGGCCAGCTCAGGCCCGCTTGCTCCATCGCGGTGCAAAAGCCCTGATAGCGCTCGCGGACGCTCATCAGCTTGTCCGGGCCGCCGACGAAAGCGATATGGCGATGCCCGGCGGCGATCAGTTTTTCGGTGGCGATCCGCCCGCCCTGGACGTTATCGGCAAACACTTTCGGTACCTTACTGCCGGGAATATCTTCATCCAGCAGGACAATCCGTTCGTGACGCTGGACTTCCTTGCGCAGCAGGCCATTATCGGGGCGGTTGGTGGTGAACAGCAGACCGTCGACCTGGCAGGTATCCAGCCAGCGAATGAACTGGCACTCTTTTTCCGGGTTGTTGCGGGTGATACACAGCACCAGGCTGTAGCCGCTGGCAGAAGCGGCCTCTTCGGCTGCGTCGGCCAGTTCGGCAAAGAAGGGGTTGGTAATATCGGGAAGCACCAGGCCAAGCGTTTCGCTGCCGCCTTTGCTAAGACGGCGTGCCAGGCTATTGCCGCGATAGTCCAGTTCGCGAATGGCGGTTTCGATGCGGTCGATGGTGTCCTGCGGCAGCACAATACTGTTGTTCATATAGCGCGACAGGGTCGCCTTCGACAGCCCGGCCAGCTTTGCCACATCGGATAACAATACACGTTTTATACTCATTTCCTGCGCCATTTCTGCCAGAATCGGCTATCTGTAACATAGTTAAGCGCGGTGGATACAGCAATTTCTCTGCGAACAATCACCAAAAATAAATGCTTGACAAATTTTAATCAGCGGAGAATTGTATAGGCAGTTTACCGCATCATTCGGGAAGTCATTCCCAACCCCGTTTAAGTTATTCCAGTCGCGCACCGACACGGACCGGTTGCCGGGATGACATTAAGCAGGTATCCGCCGAACGTTCAATGATTGTTCTGGCGATATAGACGATATTTGCCCGCCAAAAAAATAATCCTTCTGCGTTCGCATGCGGCGCGGAACTCTGCTGGCTATCAACTATTCCCGACGAGGATACTGATGATGTTATTTCACACCGGAAAACTGCGTTTACTTGCTGTTGCCACCACGATGCTGGCATCAATGAGTTTTATTTCTGCCGCCAGCGCTGCCGGTCCGACTTATGCGCTGGTACAAATCAACCAACAGGCGCTGTTCTTTAATCTGATGAATAAAGGCGCACAGGATGCGGCCAAAGCCAGTGGCAAGGATTTAGTTATTTTTAACTCTAACGATAATCCCGTGGCGCAAAACGACGCGATAGAAAACTATATTCAGCAAGGCGTTAAAGGCATTCTGGTTGCTGCTATCGACGTTAACGGGATCATGCCAGCGGTTAAAGAAGCCGCCGCCGCAAACATTCCGGTGATTGCGATTGATGCCGTATTACCGGCCGGGCCACAGGCAGCTCAGGTCGGCGTTGATAATATTGAAGGCGGCAGAATTATCGGTCAATACTTCGTGGACTACGTGCAGAAAGAGATGGGTGGCCAGGCGCGACTGGGTATTGTCGGCGCGCTGAATTCGGCCATTCAGAACCAGCGGCAGAAAGGGTTCGAAGAGACGCTGAAAAGCAATCCGAAGATTACTATCGCTAACGTGGTCGACGGGCAGAACGTGCAGGATAAAGCGATGACTGCGGCGGAAAACCTGATCACCGGTAACCCGGATCTGACAGCGATTTATGCCACCGGCGAACCCGCGCTGCTCGGCGCTATCGCCGCCGTGGAAAACCAGGGGCGGCAGAAAGATATTAAAGTCTTTGGCTGGGATCTGACGGCGAAGGCGATTTCCGGTATGGACGGCGGCTACGTCACCGCCGTACTGCAGCAGGACCCGGAAAAGATGGGCGCCGAAGCCCTGAATGCGCTGAACAGCATCACGTCGGGTAAAACCGTGCCGAAAACCATTCTGGTTCCGGCGACGGTGGTGACCAAAGCGAACGTCGATTCATACCGTCCGCTGTTTAAGTAGGTCAGCGCGCGCCGCCCGTGGTTAACAGGGCGGCGAGCTCACGGCTGCCGGGAAACGCGCTGAGCGTCCCCCGGCGGCTAACCGTAATGGCGGCAGCGCGACTGGCGTGCGCCAGCGCCAGCGCATCCGGCGCGACGCCGCGCAGCAGGGCGGAGGCCAACATGACGGCGAGGAACGTGTCGCCCGCGCCGGTAGTATCAAGCGCCTCGGCGGGCACGGCGGGACAAAACTGACGCTGGCCCTCCTGGACCAGCCAGGCGCCTGCGGCGCCCTGGGTAATCACTAAGGTTTTCACCCCGTATGGCTGGAGCAGCTCGGCCTCAGATTCATTGACCACCGCGATGTCGATGAGGGGCCACAGATGGCAAAAGTCAGGATTGACAGGTGAGGGGTTGAATACCGTCGTCATGCCGCGGCTTCTGGCGTACTGGAACAGCGCCCGCGTTTTATCGAGGGAGAAATTGCCCTGCTGTAGCAGAATATCGCCAGCGACGGCATCCGCCATATGCGGAATCATTTCATCCAGGCTGAATGTATCGGCCGCCGCCGTAGTGGTAATGATGGCGTTGTCGCCATCAGCGCTATTTAAAATAATCGAGGTATCGCTATGTTGATTGAAATGGCCGTCGGGTAGTAGCGTCAGTGGTTCATTTTTTATCTGCTGGCGGATCCACGCGCCGTTGCTGTCATTTCCCGTGGCGGCAATTAAACGCGTCTCTATTCCGCAGCGGGATAATATAATCGCCTGGTTCGCGCCTTTACCGCCGATATCCTGCGACACTTTAACGCCGTGAATGGAGGCTCCTTTTTTCGGTATATCCGGAATGGACCAGGTTTCATCTACGGTAATATTACCAGTAACGTAAACACGCATAGTGTTCCCTTAACAGGATGGATAAGATGGTTGCTATCTCAGCAGAAAAAACGAATGCAATACAAGCTATTTTTTCACGAAACAAGGCTGTTATTGGTGTTATTCATTGCGACCCATTTCCTGGCTCGCCAAAATATCGAGGAAAATCAGTCTCGGATATTGTTGAACGTGCGCTTCGCGATGCTGAAAATTATATTTCAGGCGGTGTTCATGGTCTGATTATTGAAAATCATGGCGATATTCCTTTCTCTAAACCTGAGGATATCGGCCATGAAACCTCAGCGCTGATGGCGGTCATTACCGAGAAAGTTCGTGAACGTTTTGCTGTGCCGCTGGGCATTAACGTTCTGGCTAACGCGGCGATCCCGGCAATGGCGATCGCCCTGGCGGGAGGCGCCGATTTCGTCCGCGTCAACCAGTGGGCCAACGCCTATATCGCCAACGAAGGATTTATAGAAGGGGCGGCCGCTAAGACGCTGCGCTACCGCAGTATGCTGCGCGCTGAACATATTCGCGTTTTTGCCGATAGCCACGTTAAGCACGGTAGCCATGCCATTGTCGCCGATCGTTCGATTCAGGAACTGACGCGCGATGTCGATTTCTTCGAGGCTGACGCGGTGATCGCCACCGGCCAGCGTACGGGTGATAGCGCCACGATGGGGGAAATTGA
>ERZ1106981.1162-NODE-1162-length-12969-cov-3.646817_pt1 | contig 12969 bp, 9 predicted proteins | sample MGYA00403692_ERZ1106981 | MGnify/ENA primary metagenome ERZ1106981 (study PRJEB35170, sample SAMEA104062431) | human gut metagenome | biome: human gut; feature: human-associated habitat; material: faeces | place: Denmark | collected 2012-06-22 ... | reverse complement strand
GAGACATTAAACCTGCGGTAATCAGCGCAATCGCGTTACCGCGAAAAGGGGCAGGGACGTCTGCCACGGCGAGGCGCTCGCGAATCGCCGCGAACAGCACCATCACCAGAGAGAAGCCGACGGCGGCGGAAAAACCGTACAACGCCGACTGCAAAAAATTATGACCGAGGTTAATGTTCAACAGCGCCACGCCAAGCACCGCGCAGTTGGTGGTGATGAGCGGCAGGAAGATCCCCAGCAGACGGTACAATGCCGGACTGGTTTTACGCACCACCATCTCAGTAAATTGCACTACCACCGCGATGACCAGAATAAACGCCAGCGTCCGCAGGTAGATGAGATCGAGCGGAATCAAAATCCAGGTGTCAATCAGCCAGGCGCAGATAGACGCCAGCGTCATCACAAACGTGGTGGCGAGCCCCATACCCATTGCGGTTTCCAGCTTTTTGGAAACCCCCATAAACGGGCAGAGACCCAGAAACTTGACCAGTACAAAGTTATTGACCAGTACAGTTCCGACAAAGAGCAGCAGGTAATCAGTCATTTTTCGGCCTGAAATAAAAAAGCCGCCTATTATCTGTCAATCTACAGCAGGCGACAACAGGTTAACTGTAAGGGTATTACGGGTTCACAAACGTTGCTTTAACGCGCGCCGAGCGTTTGAAATAGGGTACGATCAGCGCGGCCGCCAGTAACGGGAACAACAGCTGGCGAACCGCAAACGCGTCTGAGACTGGCGAAAAGGCAAAGGCTTTAATTGCCAGCAAGACCGACACCAGCAGCCAGATAATATAATGTTTAGGCACGCAGTGGCGGCGCTTGAAGAAGGCGATGGTCAACCATAAGGTGTAATACCACATTGCGATGGCGGTAATAAACGAAACGCCCCACAACAACAGGTTGCCGGTACTTTGCTCACTGAGCATATGGAATGTCTGCGGCGTAGCCAGCGCAGTAGCATAGAGCAATAACGCGAGCGAGGCGCTCAGCAACGCGACTAACAGCCAGGCCAGTGGGCCAAGCAACCAGCCCCCGATGCGTTGTGCCGGTGTTGTGGTCATATCTTCTCCAGATTTGCCAGCGCGAACAGGCAGACTATTTCATTTTGGGGCCAGTATTATAAAGCTTTTAACGCCGATCGCTACTTTCTTTATTGTACGTAATGCCAGACTGATTTTGGCACCTGACCGACATCATACAGACGACCGCCCGAGACCAGTTCCGCGCGACGATGATCTGCGGCGCGATACATATTGATGATCTCCCGATCGTCAGAGAGGGTGTAGTTAAGGTGATCAAACAGTTTTTCCAGGCTCTCAAGCGAACTGATTTTGCGGAATTTTAATAAATAATCCTGAACTGTCATAAATAGCGATCCATATTAAACAAATAACACCAACGGAGTAGTGAATATAAAAATAAACAAAACGACACCGAAAAGAATAATCGGCGCGCAAGGGTAAATAAGCGTATTCTTACGTGTCATGAATCAGGTGAGCAGAGCACCTGCCGGAAGGGTAACGCGCTTCATGACAACTGGCAACAAGCGTGCGGCCAGCAGACGGCATATTTCGCTTTTTTTTGCCGCTTTTCATCTTTTCCTGATTTTTCTGGCTGTAAACCGAAACCATTTCTGACGATATGCGGCTATGCCGCAACTGGCCAGGACACGCTTATTTTTTCTGAACGGAGACCGTCGGTTCAGGGGGCTGGTAATTATCGATATGGCTGGCGACGCCTAAGAGGATCACTGAGACAACGAGAACAATCCAACCGGTTAATTCAATAAGGCGATTCATTACTGACGACATTTTTTTTGCTTTGATTTATCCATAAACACAGGATGCAAATGTTACTCATCAATAAATAAGACGGCAAGGGTGTCGGGAACGATTTCAGCGACTTTTTCGCAGCAGGAGAGCCCGAAGTCACTGATGTTTGACTTAAGTTAAGCAACAACCTTTATAACCTGGCGGTTATTAAACTATTGTGAGTGGTTAAGGGATAGTGTGAAATGACTCCGTTCTGACATGAGAGGCAAAGACATGAGTGACAACATCCGGGTAGGGCTAATTGGTTATGGTTATGCCAGCAAGACTTTCCATGCGCCCTTAATCGTGGGGACGCCGGGTCTGGAACTGGCGGCGGTTTCCAGTAGTGATGAAACAAAAGTGAAGGCGGACTGGCCTTCTGTGGCGGTTGTCTCAGAGCCTAAGCATCTTTTTAACGATCCGAATATCGACCTTATCGTCATTCCTACGCCCAACGACACCCATTTTCCGCTGGCGAAAGCCGCGCTTGAAGCGGGAAAACATGTGGTTGTGGATAAACCCTTTACCGTGACACTGTCACAAGCCCGTGAGCTCGACGCCCTGGCGCGCAGCCTGGGACGCGTGCTTTCTGTGTTCCATAACCGCCGTTGGGACAGTGATTTCCTGACGCTGAAAGGATTGCTGGCCGATGGCGTTCTGGGGGAAGTGGCTTACTTTGAATCCCATTTCGACCGTTTCCGCCCGCAGGTACGCGATCGCTGGCGCGAACAGGGCGGCCCTGGCAGCGGTATCTGGTACGATCTGGCGCCGCATCTGCTGGATCAGGCGATCAATCTGTTCGGTTTGCCGGTCAGCATGACGGTGGATCTGGCGCAGCTTCGCCCTGGCGCGCAGTCGACGGATTATTTCCACGCGATATTATCCTACCCGCAGCGTCGGGTGATTCTGCACGGTACGATGCTGGCGGCGGCAGAATCAGCACGTTATATCGTGCATGGCTCGCGCGGCAGTTACGTGAAATATGGCCTCGATCCACAAGAGGAGCGGCTGAAAAACGGTGAGCGACTGCCGCAGGAAGACTGGGGTTACGACATGCGTGACGGCGTGTTGACGCGCGTGGAAGGCGAAGACCGTGTGGAAGAGACGTGGCTGACGGTGCCGGGTAATTATCCGGCTTATTATGCGGGCATCCGTGACGCGTTGAATGGCAACGGTGAAAACCCGGTTCCGGCGAGTCAGGCGATCCAGATTATGGAGTTGATTGAGCTGGGGATTGAATCAGCGAAGCATCGCTCTACGCTGTGCCTCGCGTGATAACGGTGTACTCTTCTGGCGCCGGGTGTTGCCGGATGGCGGCGTAAACGCCTTATCCGGCCTACGGTTGTGCAGTTACAGGCCTGATAAGCGCAGCGCCATCAGGCGTTGCGTGCTTAAACCGCTGCGACTTTCTCACGCAATGCGCGTTTTTCCGCTTCGCTTAAAAACGCCATTTCCAGGCCATTGATCTGCGCCTGACGAATCTGCTCGCGGGTTAATCCTGCCGCTGGCGCCGCTACCGTGTATTCGTGAATAATATCCACACCCTGTACCGCGGGATCATCCGTATTCAAACTTGCCAGCACGCCATGCTCAAGGAACGTTTTCAGCGGATGCGCAGCCAGCGAGGCAACGGTGCTGGTCTGGATATTAGACGTCAGACAGGATTCGATACCGATTCGCTGTTCGACCAGAAAATCCATCAGCGCGCGATCTTCCACGGCCTTCACGCCATGACCGATACGCTCGGCGCCCAGTTCGCGAATGGCCTGCCAGATGCTCTCCGGTCCCGCCGCTTCGCCAGCATGTACGGTAATATGCCAGCCCGCATCACGCGCGCGGTTAAAGTGAGAGAGGAACAGACTGCCCGGGAAGCCAAGTTCATCGCCCGCTAAGTCAAGCGCGGTAATGTGATCGCGGTGCGCCAGCAGCGCTTCCAGTTCCTGCTGACAGGCAGCCTCGCCGAAAGTACGGCTCATGATGCCGATCAGACGAGCTTCAACGCCAAAAGTCTGGCACCCTTCACGTACGCCAGCGATGACCGCTTCGACCACGCCTGCCACAGGCAACTGGTGCGTCATCGCCATATAACCCGGAGAAAAACGCAGTTCGACATAATGCAGGCCGTTGCGGGCGGCATCTTCAATATTTTCAAAGGCCACGCGACGACAGGCATCCAGCGACGCCAGAACTTTAACGCCCCAGTCGAGCTTTGCCAGAAAACTGACCAGGTCAGGCTCCGTTGAGGTGATCTGCACATGCGGAATGAGCGCGTCAAGCGTTTGTGCCGGAAGGGCTAAATTGAACTGGCGGCCAAGATCAAGAATAGTTTGGGCTCGAATGTTGCCATCAAGGTGGCGATGAACGTCAGTTAACGGAAGGGAAGTATCAATCATGGTCGCACTCTTTTTTAATATAAAAGTGCTCGCCATTATAAAAATAAAACGGGCGTAAAATCTATGTTGCGCAATAAATAATTTTATTGCGCAATCATTGTCAGCGTATAGCGTGGATCGCGTTGATCAGCCCGTTAACGCCTTTTTCGAGTTTCGAACGTGGACAACCGGCATTAAGACGAACAAACCCGCGACCTTCTTCGCCATAAGTATACCCAGGCATGATGGCCACTTTCTGCTGATGAATCAGCGCATCCTGTAAGGCGTGGTCGTCAATATTCAGCGCGCGCAGATCAATCCAGGCCAGATAGGTCGATTGCGGAACCTGCCAGTTTAGCGTAGGGAACGCGGTGTTTAACGCATGTGCGATATAATTCAGGTTATCAGCAAGATACTCGCGCAGGGCATCCAGCCACGGCGCGCCCTGTTGATAAGCGGCAATATGCGCGCTAAGCGCCAGAACGGCGGGTGACGACAGCCCGTCACGCCCCTTCAATACGCTGAGGTAACGATTGCGGCTTTCCTCATCGCCGATGAGCCCGTAGGCGCCGGTCAGCGCCGGAATGTTGAAGCTTTTTGACCCGGAGGTCAGCAGCGCCCAACTATCACGCGCCACATTGCTCCAGGGGATATGCGGCTGCGCGCTCCATACCATATCCATGTGGATTTCATCGGAGATGACCCGCACGCCGTGACGATGGCATAGCTCAGCCATCGTCTCCAGTTCATCGCGCGTCCATACCTTTCCGGTAGGGTTCTGCGGGCTGCACAGCAGGAGAATTTTCCTCTCTGGCCGGGCGGGCCCCGCGTCCAGCGCGGCCATATCGCAGTGCCAGCCGTCCGCGTTTTTCTGTAGCGCAACCGGCATGACGGTGCGCTGGTTGCCTTCGATGGCGTTATAGAACGCATCGTAAGCGGGGGTGTGAATCACCACCCCTTCACCGACGGATGACCACTGGCGGATCAGCTCCGACACCATGTAGATCACGGAGGGGCCGTACACGATCGACTGCGGGTCGACCGTGGTGTGGTGACGGGTTGCGAACCAGTGAGCGATCGCCCCTAAAAACTCATCGTTTTTCCAGCGGCTGTAACCCAGCACGCCGTGCGCCAGACGTTGGTTGATGGCCTCCAGGATGCACGGCGCGGTAGCGAAATCCATATCCGAGATCGTAAACGGGAGCAGGTCAGGGGCGCCAAAGCGATCGGCGACATAATCCCACTGCGTACACCACGTACCGTGACGATCCACCACCTTTGAAAAATCGAACATATCGTTGTCCTTATGCCTCAACCGTGTTCATCAGACCTGCCATTTCATCCTTAACGGACTGTACCTGAGGGCCAATAACCACCTGTAAGTTATGTTGATTCAGCTGTACTACGCCGATAGCGCGATTGTCCTTCAGCGCCTGTACATTCACAAGCGACATATCCTTCACCGACAGGCGCAGACGGGTAATGCAGTTATCCAGGCTGACGATATTTTCACTGCCGCCAAGCGCGGCCAGAATCGCCGGGACGTTATAGCCTGATTTCCCTGGCGTGCCCGCCATGACTTTTTCAATATTGCTGGCGATTTCGGTATCGCGGCCCGGCGTTTTCAGATTAAAGCGCGTAATGGCGAAACGGAAGATGACGTAGTACACCGCGAACCAGATGGCGGCGACCACCGGAACCAGATACCACTTGGTTGACAGACCGTGCAGGATCCCGAATACCACAAAGTCGATGATGTTGCCGTCGGTGTTGCCGATGGTGACGCCGAGGATCGCCATGATGGTGAATCCCAGACCTGTCAGCAGGGCGTGAATCACATACAGCACAGGCGCGACGAACAGGAACAGGAATTCCAGCGGCTCTGTGGTACCGCCAACGACACAGGCGATAAGGCCAGAAATCAGCAGCCCCTTAATTTTGTGACGATTTTCAGGACGCGCGCAGTGGTACATCGCCAACGCAGCGCCCGGCAAGCCGCCGAGGAAGGCAGGCATTTTCCCCTGAGACAGGAAGCGGGTCGCACTTTCAGAGAAGCCGTGCGTTGTCGGGCAGCTCAGCTGCGCCTGGAAAATGGTCAACGCGCCGCTCACGCTATGGCCGCAGACTTCCTGCGTACCGCCCGCTTCGGTAAAGCGAATTAACGCGACCAGAATGTGGTGCAGGCCGAACGGCAGCAGCAGGCGCTCACCCGTACCAAAGATCATCGGACCGAAATCACCCGCGCTATTGATAATGTGGCCCAGACCGCTGATACCCATTGCAAAAACAGGCCATACCAGCGGAATGACCAGCCCGACCAGTCCCATCACCACGGAAGAGACGATCGGCACGAAACGCGTACCGCCAAAGAAAGCCAGCGCATCGGGCAGACGAATATTGTGGAAACGCTCATGCAGCATCCAGACAACGATACCGGCGATCACCGCCCCCAGAATCCCCGTGTCGATAGACTGAATCCCGAGGATATTCTGTACGTTATTGGCTTTCAGAATGGCGGCGTCAGTCGTCGGCAGAATGCCTTTCGCCGTTAACCAGAAGTTCACGGCAAGGTTCATTACGGCGTAACCGACGAAACCGGCAAACGCGGCGACACCTTTGTTTTCACGCGCCAGACCGAGCGGAATCGCGATACAAAACATCACCGGGAGGAAGCTAAAAGCGAACGAGCCGACTTTACTCATCCAGGTAAAGATGGCCTGTAGCACTGGGTTGCCCAGCGCCGGGAGCAGGGTGACGACATCGTGGCTGCTTAACGAGCTGCCGATCCCCAGCATGATCCCGCAGAAAGAGAGCAGCGCCACGGGCAGCATAAACGTTTTACCCAACTGCTGGAAAAATTCCCATAATGTTATTTTTGGTGTTGTCTTCGTCGTCATCTAACGACTCCTCGTGAAAAAGAAGGCTGTGGTCAATTATTTGAGCGAGAAGATAAAACGTTTTACCTAATTTTAGTGCGGCGCAAATCACATTATCGAACGATAATAAAGCGTATAAATATAAGTGATTGATAAAACGTTTTATCTGTCACGTTATCAGGGAGCTTTCTTTTTTCATGGCTATAGCCAAAAAAACCACCATCCATGATGTCGCGTTGGCGGCTGGCGTTTCCGTCAGTACCGTCTCATTAGTGCTCAGTGGCAAAGGGCGGATTTCGTCAGCCACCGGCGAGCGGGTTAACGCGGCGATTGAACAGCTGGGCTTTGTGCGTAACCGCCAGGCATCGGCGCTTCGCGGTGGGCAGAGCGGCGTCATCGGGCTGATTGTGCGCGATCTGTCTGCGCCTTTTTATGCGGAACTCACGGCCGGGTTGACAGAGGCGCTGGAGGCGCAGGGGCGCATGGTCTTTTTGTTGCACGGCGGTCAGGATGGCGAACAGCTGAGTCAGCGCTTCGCTATGCTCCTTAATCAGGGGGTGGATGGCGTGGTGATCGCCGGAGCTGCGGGTAACAGCGATGCGCTCCGGGAACGGGCAGAAGAAAAAGGGATTCCGGTGGTGTTTGCCTCGCGCGCCAGTTATCTGGAAGAGGTGGATACTGTCCGGCCGGATAACATGCAGGCGGCGCAGCTACTGACGGAACATCTGATTTGCCTTGGGCATCAGCGGATCGCGTGGCTGGGAGGGCAAAGCTCCTCATTAACGCGCGCGGAGCGTGTCGGCGGCTATTGCGCGACGCTGCTGAAGTTTGGGTTGCCTTTTCACAGCGACTGGGTGCTGGAGTGCGCATCCAGCCAGAAGCAGGCCGCCGAAGCCATTACCGCATTATTGCGGCATAACCCGACCATCAGCGCAGTGGTGTGCTACAACGAAACCATTGCGATGGGAGCATGGTTTGGCCTGATGAAAGCGGGGCGGCAGAGTGGTGAAATTGGCGTTGATCGCTATTTTGAACAACAGATCTCGCTGGCGGCGTTTGCTGATGTGGCGGAAAACGTGCTGGACGATCTGCCGATCATCTGGGCCAGCACGCCAGCCCGCGAAATTGGCTATACCCTTGCGGAGCGCATCCTGCAACGGATTGGTCATGAAGAGAGCCATTCGCGCAGCCAGACCATTTCCGCTCGTCTGGTGACGCAAAAATAGCGTAGCGGGACAGGTGTTTGAATAGCGGCCCGACGGGAAAGTCCCGCCGGGCGCGGGACGTACAGAAAACTTACTGCTGAGGAATAGCCGGAGCGTCCGGCACGGAGAGCGCAGGCATACCAAACATGCCGACAAACTCTTCCAGCGTCATTTTTTGCCCGTTGAGCGTTACCTGACCATTGGCATACTGTAGGTTGGTGGCGATGGTATTATCCTGCAACGTGGTGATGCGGAACATTTGCCCCATCGCGGCTAACCCTTTGACTTGTTGATTCGCCAGCTTATCGGCATCTTCCTGCTGATAGCCTTCCAGTCTGGCGACCTGGGTCATAAACTCAACGGCCATATCCATCGGGATCGTCAGCTTCGCGTCGAGAGATTTAACGGAACGATCCACTTCCTGAGTCAGCGTTTGCGGTTCTTCAGTGGTCGCGGCCGGATCTTTCAGGAACAAGGAGAGGTTCAGCGCGGTCTCGCCTTTAGCGTTTTTCCAGCTTAACGGCGCGACGGTAATCACTGGTTCGCCTTTCATCAGCAGCGGCAGGGCGCCAAAGAACGCTTCGGTCACTTTCTCCTGATAAAGTTCAGGATTTTGCACCACCTCGGGTTGCGTCATCAGCGCCTGAGTCTGAGCGTTATACTGGCGGCTAAACTGGTGCCAGGCTTCGCCATCGATCTGTCCCACTTTCAGCGTCAGCTTGCCGCTACCCAGATCCTGATTCTGCACTTTAAGGCTGTTTAGCGAGTAATCCAGCTGGCTATTGATGGTTTTGCCGTCGTTGACGAGATCGGACTTACCGTCGATCACCATGCCTTCCAGCACGGCCATCTCTTTACCTTCTACCGATACCGTCATTTTTTCCAGCGACAGCGTCTGGTTGCCAATACGCTCGCCGAAGCTGGCCAGGGTGCTGGAACCGTCGGTTTTCAGGTTATTAAAAGTAATCTGGACTTTCTGGTTATATTCGTTGACGGCATCCACCAGGCCGCTTTGGGCTTCGCCTGACAGTGAAACAACATTGCCGTCTTTATCGGCATTCAGCTGAAATTCCCCGCCGCTAAAGGCGACTTTTTCACCGTTATTTTCATAATTCAACGGCTTGAGGGAGATATCTGAGCGGGTATCGCCGCCATAACCAATCCGGGAATTAATCTCGACCGGCGTCTCGCCCTTTGCGATATCAAACAACGGTCTGGTGACGTCGTTGTTGACCAGGGTCGTCTTCACCGAGGCCATCGCAGGGATAAGGTTGAACGATTTCAACTGTGCGAACGGGAAAGGGCCATGATCCACCGCTTCGTTCAGTACGACGCTTTGTCCTGGCTTCAGCCAGGGGTTTTCCTTGCCTTCGACAGGCTTCGCCACCAGCTGTAACTGGCTGCTGAAAATGCCGCGCTGGTAGTTTTGATAGCTCAGCTCAATGGCGGCTTCAGGCGCCGTGCGTTTAAGCTGCTCATTTGCCTGATTCACCATCTGTGCGAGATGCGTTTCCAGTTTTTTCCCGGTGTACCAGGCCCCGCCTGTCCAGACCACGCCCAGGGCGACGATCACACCTGTAGCTACCAGCGATTTTTTCATATCGATTATCCATAAAAATGAAACCAGGCGGATTAAACCGCCTGGAGAAGTTGTGAGCCTTTAACTAGCTTAGCAAGAGTTGTTAAAAAATTCAGTATGTTGCTACAGCTTGTTGTAAACCCTGGCCAAACGGCCCACGCCGCTGGCGTTGACCGGAGACTCATCAGCGCCGATAAACGCGGATTCGCCGGGTTTCAGCACCAGACGCTGCTCGCCCTTGCTCAGTACCGCTTCGCCTTCCACGCAGAACAGAATGGCGGCGCTCTGCTGGCTGATGGCCGTTTCCTGAGCGGAGAGGTCATGCAGCGAAAACGCGAAATCTTCCACCGGAATCGGGAAGTCCAGTTCCGCACCGTGTTTTACCGGCGTTGTCAGCAGCTGATCGGCTGGTTTGGCAACGAATTTGACGTTCGCGACCAGCTCAGGAATGTCGATATATTTCGGCGTCAGCCCGGCGCGCAGGACGTTATCGGAGTTCGCCATCACTTCCAGCGCCACACCCTGCAAATAGGCATGAGGCGTTTCGGCAAACAGGAACATGGCTTCGCCAGGGTTCAGCTTGACCACGTTCAGCAGCAGTGGAGAGAAGAGGCCGCTGTCATCCGGGTAAAATTCGGATATGACGCGGATCGTCTGCCACGGTTCACCCTGTTGGCTGTTCAGCGCCGCTTTCAGCACCGCCAGCGCGCGGGATTTTTCATCGCCCTGCATATTGAGCAGGCTGGCGAACAGTTGGCTCAGGCGTTCGGCATTCGGCTCTTGCAGGAAGTGGGCAATGGCGGTATGCGCGCCGGAAACAGGTTGCAGCAGGGAGACAATCTCAGAGAACTCGCGGAATGCGTTCATCGCCAGGAACGGCGTCAGGGCAAAGACCAGTTCAGGCTTGTGGTTCGGATCTTTATAGTTACGCTCGGCGGCATCCATCGGAATACCGGCCGCATTCTCTTTCGCGAAACCCATTTCTGAGTTGTGTTTATTCGGATGAACCTGGATGGAAAGCGGCTGCGCGGCACACAGCACTTTAAACAGGAAGGGCAGCTCGCCAAAACGTTTTGCGACAGACTCGCCCAGCAGTGTGGCTTTATCGTGCTCAATCACGTCGCGTAACGAGACGGCTTTCCCGTCAGCGCCTTCAATTCGGGAGCTGCTCTTGGGATGGGCGCCCATCCAGAGCTCTGCCATTGGCTGCTGAGACGGATTCGCAATGCCGTAGAGTTCCGTTAACGCAGTTTTACTACCCCATGCATAGTTTTGCACTGAGTTGATGAGTTTTTGCATTATCAAGCCCTGTTTCAATATGGAAATTAATTCGCGTATTAAACCAAGAAACCCGCGGGAAGTAACCTCTGCGCGCAAAAAGTCGTACTTGTCTCAGTTTTTGTTAAAAAATTGTGTAGGATAGTGTAACTCGCTTTTTACACCCTGACGCATTCGGGTTGCAGGACAATAACATGTCTGCCGCTGGAGGCGTGACGGGTAAGCAGGGCAATGGAACATCTGCCCAGAGAATAACCAGACCGAGCAGTAAGTGAGAGAACAATGTCGAACAAACCCTTCCATTATCAGGCTCCTTTTCCCCTCAAAAAGGACGATACCGAATATTACCTGCTGACCAGTGAACACGTTTCCGTTGCCGAATTTGAAGGGCAGGAAGTGCTTAAGGTCGCTCCTGAAGCGCTAACGCTGATGGCGCGTCAGGCATTCCACGATGCTTCGTTTATGCTGCGCCCTGCGCATCAACAGCAGGTCGCTGATATCCTGCGCGACCCGGACGCCAGCGAAAACGATAAATATGTCGCGCTGCAATTCCTGCGCAACTCGGACATTGCCGCAAAAGGGATTTTACCAACCTGCCAGGACACCGGTACGGCCATTATCGTTGGCAAAAAAGGCCAGCGTGTCTGGACTGGCGGCGGTGATGAGGCTGCGCTGGCGCGCGGCGTTTATAACACTTACATCGAAGATAACCTGCGCTATTCGCAAAATGCCCCTCTGGATATGTATAAAGAGGTCAATACCGGCACCAACCTGCCCGCGCAGATTGATCTCTACAGCGTTGATGGCGATGAATACAAATTCCTGTGTATCGCCAAAGGCGGCGGTTCCGCCAACAAAACCTATCTGTATCAGGAAACCAAAGCGCTGCTGACGCCGGGCAAACTGAAAAATTACCTGGTCGATAAAATGCGCACTCTGGGGACGGCGGCCTGTCCTCCGTATCACATCGCCTTCGTGATCGGCGGGACGTCGGCGGAAGCAACGCTGAAAACGGTTAAGCTGGCCTCCGCAAAATACTATGACGAACTGCCGACGGAAGGGAACGAACACGGTCAGGCATTCCGCGACGTGGAGCTGGAAAAAGAGTTGCTGACGGAAGCGCAGAATCTCGGGTTAGGCGCCCAGTTCGGCGGTAAATATTTTGCCCATGATATCCGCGTCATTCGTTTACCGCGTCACGGCGCGTCCTGTCCGGTCGGGATGGGCGTCTCCTGCTCTGCGGATCGCAACATTAAAGCGAAAATCAACCGCAAAGGTATCTGGATCGAGAAACTGGAACATAATCCGGGTAAATATATTCCCGAAGAATTGCGCCAGGCAGGCGAAGGCGAAGCGGTTCGCGTTGACCTCAATCAGCCAATGAAAGCGATCCTGCAACAGTTGTCGCAGTATCCGGTTTCAACTCGTCTGTCGCTGAACGGGACGATTATTGTGGGGCGTGATATCGCGCACGCCAAACTGAAAGAACGGATGGATCGTGGCGAAGGGTTGCCGCAGTATGTTAAAGATCATCCGATCTACTACGCGGGGCCGGCAAAAACGCCTGAAGGATACGCGTCCGGTTCGCTGGGGCCAACGACCGCAGGGCGTATGGACTCTTACGTCGATCAGCTTCAGTCGCAGGGCGGCAGTATGATTATGCTGGCCAAAGGCAACCGCAGCCAGCAGGTGACCGATGCCTGCCATAAACACGGCGGTTTCTATCTGGGCAGCATTGGCGGGCCTGCCGCCGTACTGGCGCAGGGCAGCATCAGGAGTCTGGAATGCGTGGAATACCCTGAACTGGGGATGGAAGCCATCTGGAAAATTGAAGTGGAAGATTTTCCG
>ERZ1106981.1145-NODE-1145-length-13163-cov-2.998016_pt1 | contig 13163 bp, 6 predicted proteins | sample MGYA00403692_ERZ1106981 | MGnify/ENA primary metagenome ERZ1106981 (study PRJEB35170, sample SAMEA104062431) | human gut metagenome | biome: human gut; feature: human-associated habitat; material: faeces | place: Denmark | collected 2012-06-22 ... | reverse complement strand
TCTGCACCAGGTGCTTATCGCTCTCCAGGCGCATCTGCTGGCTGGAGGCGTTGCTATCCGGCTCGGCGATATGCTGCGCCAGCCAGCGCACCAGCGCATGTTCGCTCTCCAGCTGGTTCGCCGCCTCCTGTAGCAGCTCGCTGATATGCAGGATATCGGTCAGGCGCCGCTCGCCGCCGCTGGTCGCCAGCAGGTTTTCGGCAATGCGCCGCGCGGTCATCAGCGCGCGCAGCATCGGCATCACGCCGCGCTGCCGCCAGACTTGCCGGTAGCCGCTAAACTCCTCTACCAGCTCATCCCAGGCCCGTTCGCTCTGGTTGAGGTTTTCAATGTCCTGCGCGTTGAGGCCGAACATTGCGGTTGCCAGCGCGCTGCGCAGGGTATTTTCCCGCTCGGGGGCCAGCACCGCCTGCAGCACCCACAGCAGCTCCTGCGCCTCGGGGGTTTCAAACACGCTATCGCGGTTGGAGAGATAGACGGAAGGAATCGACAGCAGCTGGAGGGCATCGCGAATTAACGACGCCTCCTGACGATTGCGCACCAGCACCGTGATGTCCGAAGCCCGCACGGGTTCAGCTTTTTCACCGCGCCACAGCAGCGCCTTGCCCTGCTGGCCCGCGCTGAGCCAGTCGCGAATTTGCGCCGCGCACAGCTGGGCCATAAACGCCTGGTAATCCCCCGCCCCGACGGCCTCGCCCGACATCAGCCAGATATTCATCGCCGGTATCGCAGCATCATCGACGGTAAAGCGCAGCCCCTGGTTTTTATCGGCTGACTTCACCGGCATAAACGGGATTTCGCGGAACATAAAGGGGTTATCGCTGAGGCTAAACAGGCGATTGACGCTATCAACCATCCCCGGCGCGGAGCGCCAGTTGGTATCGAGCGTATAGTGGGCGGTGACGTCCCCACGCGCCTTCATATAGGTGAAAATATCCGCGCCGCGGAAGGCATAGATAGCCTGTTTGGGGTCGCCAATCAGCAGCAGCGCGGTGTCCGCCTGACGCCGCCAGATGCGGCGAAAGATGCGGTACTGCTGCGGGTCGGTATCCTGAAATTCATCGATCATCGCCACCGGAAAGCGCTGGCGAATCGCGCTGGCCAGCGCTTCGCCGCTCTCCCCGCGCAGGGCGTCATCCAGGCGGCTAAGCATATCGTCAAAGCCCAGCTCGCCGCGGCGGCGTTTCTCCCGCGCGACCGCTTCGCGGATTTCAACCATCGCCCTGGCGATCACCAGATCGGTCAAGGTTAACGGTGTCGCCAGCAGCGCTTCTACCGCGCTGAACAGCGGGTGTACCGGCGGCGCGCCGTCCGCTTTGGTGCGCTCAAGCAAGAAGGCCTGGGAGAACTTCTCCAGCGCATCCGGAAGCTGGTAGCTCAGGGTCTCTTCCTGGGCCCAGGCGGTCACTTTCTCCAGCCATTTCCCCTGATTGCCGCGATTAAACTTGCGCCGGTCGAGGCCCGAGTTTTCCAGCACCGCCTCAACCTCGCCCACCTGTGCCAGCCACTGCTGCTTCAGCGCGTTGACGCGTTCGATAATTTGCTGATGGCGTTCGGCCAGCGTTTCGTCAGCCGGCGGCGGCGATTTGAGCTGCGGCGCCTCTCCCTGTAGCCAGCGGTCGATGGATTTCAGCAGATCGCGCGGCCCTTTCCACGCTTCGTGGATAACCGCCGCGATTTCGCGCGGCAGCGGGTAGCAGTGGCGACGCCAGAAGTCGGCGCAGGCCTGATAGCGCAGGCGGGATTCATCTTCAATCAGCTGCTGTTCGAACAGCATGCCGGACTCAAAGGCGTTAAGGCTCAGCATCCGCTGGCAGAAGCCGTGAATGGTAAATACCGCCGCTTCGTCCATCTGCCGTTCGGCCAGCAGCAGCGTTTGCGCCGCCTGGGTTTTATCGGCGATTTCCGCCAGCAGCCCGGCGTAAAGCGGGTTGTCGGCGCTGTCGCGCAGGCAGGCGATACGCAGCTCGTGGATATTGCTGCGAATACGCCCGCGCAGCTCTTCGGTCGCCGCTTCGGTAAAGGTCACCACCAGCAGCTCTTCCACGCTGACCTGCCGGGGAAAAGCGGATTCACCGCCCAGCCCCAGCAGCAGCCGCAGATAGAGGCGGTACCCCTCATCCTTTCCCTCTGCGTCGGCCCGGTAGCAGGCCAGTTGATTTTCGGAGAGCAGCTTGACCAGCTTTTTCTCCGCCGCCGTGGGCCGGTATTCCTCGGGGGCGTCGTCGCCGGCATCCAGGTAGAGCACCGCCGGGACAAACCGGGACAGCAGGGTGGTGAGTATGGTCTGGGCCGCCAGCTCCAGGGTGAGAATTCCCTCCGAGTCGTAGGCAAAGCGACCCATGGCCGCCTTCAAAATACGGATGGAGCCGCCGTGGAAGGTGCCCTCCATGATCTCCCGCCGGAACGTCCCCTCCATGATGGCGGAATAGGAGTCCGTCTGTCCGGCGCCGTAGGGGACGAAGCCAAAGGCGGCGGTATACATGAGCCAGTGGCGGGCATAGGCGATCCACCGCTGGAAGGCCGCCATGGAGCTGCTCTCCCGCTCGCGCAGGCGGGTCAGCTCGTCGATCATCTCGGCGGATTTTTTGACCTGGCCGCCGTTGAGGCCCCAGTCGTCCTTTTTCGCCTCCAGGGTGTCCCGGAAGAACCGCTCGAACTCGTCCAGGGTGAACAGGCCCTTCTTGTAGGCGTCCTCCAGATCGGCAGTGGCATAGGCGATGTCGTCCGCCGCCTCCAGAATATAGGTCAGGGGATGGCGGCAGAAGCCCTCCACCGTCCGGGTACCGGTGGCGGAGGCCAGCGCGCCGAAAAGCGCCTCCTCGGCCTTGTAGTAGCCCAGCTTGTGGAGCTTCACGTCGGCGCTGGCCTTGTCTACCCGGGTGGAATCCACCGGGTACTTGACCAGGGTGTTAAGCACGGCAGGCATGAGATCCATACCGAAGGCGCTGTCCACCCGGTACACCTTGGTCAGCAGGCGCAGGGCCTGGGCGTTGCCCTCGAAGTGGCAGAGATCGGCCTTCATCTGGCGGTCCAGCCACTGGGACAGGGGCCTGCCCTTGTAGCTCAGACGGTCCAGGTGGCTCTTGAACCAGTCGCCGATGACCACCTCGCCGAAGTGGCCGAAGGGCGGATTGCCGATGTCGTGAAGCAGTCCGGCGCACATGACGGCGTTGGCCGCGTCCCGCGCCTCGTCCTCCGTCATGGCGTAGGGGGTGCCGCTCTTGTTTTTGCGGATATTGGCGGTAATCATGGTGGCAAGCTGCTTGGCCAGCGCCGAGGTCTCCATGGAGTGGGTCAGCCGGGTGCGCACAAAGTCACTCTTGTCCAGGGGAAACACCTGGGTCTTGTCCTGAAGACGGCGGAAGGGCGCGCTGTTGACAATCCGCCAGTAGTCCAGCTCAAAGTCGTTCATCGGGTATTTGGACAGGTCGTCCGGGATGTCCAGCGGTTCCTTCCGCCGGGCATACAATAGGGTCTTCCATTCCATTGGTTCCCCTCCTTTTCTTTTTCTCTATGTGGCTTCGGCAAAATGGAACACCATTCCACAACGTTTTCTTTATTATAGCATAAAATCCCTCTGAAAAAACAGCGGCGGCGTGTTTGAAAACCTTCACTTTTTCAAACACGCCGTTATAATTACATAATATACCACAGCTTTCCAGGAATAACAAGCGCTTTTGCTAGAACTATACGCTTTCCTGTTGTTAATTTTAGCTTTTTTCGACAAGTAATTTTACGGACTGAAAAAGTGAAATTTTTCAAACATGAGGCGCGATATCCCCAATATCCATAAGAGAGGAGTTTCAAAAACATGAAAAGGCGATTGTTATCCACATTTCTGGCTCTATGTATTATAATTTCTTTTTCTCCTTCAACTCTGGCTGCAAATCTACCGGAGGTAGACGTGCGGACGGAGGGGCTTACCCCGGCGCAGCCCCAGGAGGCGCCCGCAGAGAAGCCGAGGGATGCCGGCGCGGAGCGGCGGACGATTTATGTCTCGAACGAAGGTACAGAGGAGGACGACGGCGCGACCGGCGAAACGCCGACCACGCTGGCCCGTGCAACCGAATTGGCAAACGAAGGGAAAAAACCGGTCGAAATCGTGGTCTTAGGACAGGTATCAGTAGATACCTGGACTAGCCCCACTGTAGAGACTACTCTTCGAGGCGGGGACGAGAACGCGGAGCTGCTGTTTGAGTATTGTTCGGCCTCGGATGAAGCGTACAACATCAGTCTGGCAGATGCCCTGACCATAGATGACATCAAATTTAACTGCAACTATACGGATTATTTTTTTAGCAGATATTATGGTACCTATACCATCGTTGCCAACGGTTATCCGTTGGTCATCGCCTCGGGCGTGCAGTACAGCTATTATACCGCAGACACCATTGTTGACGGTAAAACATGTAGCACATCCAGCTGCTATGTGATTGGCGGAGGTCTGGACGAGGATATCACCGGCGGCACTCATGTGGAGATTTATACCTCCTTGCCGCTTACCTATGTATACGGCGGCGGAGTGAATGGCTCCGTGGAGAGCAATGTTTATCTGCACATTGAAAACTGCGGTAAGATTCAGCATGTGTGCGCTGGTGGTTACGCAAATAAAAAAGATGCCAAAGTCAACGGAAATATAACGTTGGACTTTATCAACTCAGTCACCGATAATCCTATCTATGGCGGCGGATATGCGCGGTCGTCCTATTCAGCGGAGGTTACTGGTTCAGTTTGCATAAATCTGTCCGGACTAAATAATGGCTTTGGCAGGCCCATTTACGGCGGCGGGTATGGGAAAAACGCTCCAGTAGTAGGAAATATTACATTTAACATTTCGAATACTAAAATGAACAATAATGCGGCCGCTATCTATGGCGGCGGGTACGACAGCGACGTAACAGGAGACATCTTTATCCATATCAAAGAGAACAGCCTTATCTCAGAGGAAACCGTCTGGGGCGGCGGAACCGGAGATTCCACCATAACAGGTGGTGTTACAATCACCGTGGATGACAGCACCGAGGTGATCGGCGAAATCCACGCCGGCGGCAATGAAGGCGCGGATGTGATCGGCAATGTCTCAATCACAGTATCCGGTGGCCCCCAATCCGCCTGCCCGACCATTTTTGCGACCGGCAAAGGGGAGGACGAGGATAACCCGGCCCAAGTTGACGGCAACGTCTCCATTACTCTGCACGGCAGCCGGGCCAACGTATACACACTGGACAAGTTTGGCGAAGTGACCTCCGACCATGCGGTTACGATTATCCTGGACGACACTGACGAGCTAAGCGGCGCGGTGCGGGGTGATTCCAAGCTGGACCAGCACCTTTATAACTATGAGAAAAACACCCCCACCCGTACAGGAAACGGCGCCAGCGTCATCGTCAAAGGCGATTACACCTCTACCGGAATCCACGGGTTCCCTGAGGTTGTAATTGAGGACGGCGGCATCCTGCGCGAGCATCTCGCCTCCGGCGAGACGCTGTTTGACGGCGTGGAGACTGTCACCATTCAAGAGGGCGGCGCGCTGGATCTGCTGCAAAGCAACGAGATTTCCGGAAACTTCACTTGTGCAGGCACATTGAAAATGCCTGCGCCGATCAGCGCAGAAGCAGATATCTGCTATTTGACTGCGGGCGGCAATGTCACCGTGCAGGAGGGCGCGGCCTATGTCCCCACTAAGGATAACGGCGCGGCCGATGCGGACTACGTCAAGGGCGATGTGTTCCTCAAGCAGGGAACAGTATACACAGAGCCGTCTGCAAAGGTTGACTTTGCCGTCTCCGAGGCCGGTCAGGCCAAGGAATACTTCACGGATGACCGAGCGGTAACAGACGAGTCCGACATCACCCACGAGTGGTTTGTCGACCAGACCCAGTATGTCACCATCCGCCCGGCGGACATTACGGTTTACACCGGCGGCAACAGCTATGACGGCGTCACGGACGAGAGCGGCCAGATTGTCAGCGGCAGCGGCCTGCCTGAGGCAGGCTATCTGCTCACCGTCCCGGAGGAGATTAATGATATGCTGGAAGGCCCTGGACAGGCGGTTGACCTCGCCGGTCACCTGACCTTTACCTATGGCGCCGGCGAAACCGCCCGGGCCTGGGATATTCAGCTTTACAGCGACGGCGCTACCAGCACCACCGACCCGGTGGACGGAATCGCCCGTTATATCTACCGGATGGAATCGGTAAAGGAAGGCCAGGATCCCGTTCGGCTCCAGTTTACGGATCCAGAGACCGGGGAAGTCAAGATCAGCGACGAATTCGACGTCTCTGCCATCGAGCAGAACAGGACCTACTCCATGACCATCTACTCCGACGGGGTGGATCAGGGCCTCGTACAGGCGGTGTTCAAAGATATTCCCGAACATTCCGACGAGACATTTATCTATCCGGTCAAGATTGAAGAAGGCGCCCTCACCATTCGCGGTGCGACAGAGGAGGGCGTCACTGCCCCGGTGGAGGACAAGGCAGACGATGTGACGGGGGACGCCATCACCGCGGTGGCCCCGGCGGGCGTCAAGTATTACATAAATGACAGCCAGGTGGAAATCACCGACAAGAACGCCGTCCACCTGCTGACCGACGAAGTGCTGGACGACCAGGTGCTCATTGATCACATCAGCAATGAAATCATCGGGTCTGATACCGGCATCCCCAACGGCGACTACCTCTACGAGTTCCAATACCTGGATCTGGTGGACAGCAGCAACGGCAACGCCTATGTGACCCTGGGCGACGGCCAGACGATAGATCTCTACTGGCCGGTGCCCGACGACGCCGACACCTCTGCGCCCTTCTACATCGTCCACTTTGACGCGCTCGACCGCGACTACGAGGGCGCGGCGGACGAACAACTGAAGGAGAATCCTGCGGAGAAGCTGGACGGCACACTGGTAACCCTGAACGGCAAACAGTATATCAAGTTTGCCACCGGCAGCTTCTCCCCCTTCGCGCTGGTCTATCAGAAGGAGTCCGGCGGCGGGGACCACGGCGGCGGTGGTGGCACCACCTACTACACCCTGCGCTATGAGAGCAACGGCGGCACGAAGTACGACAGTGAGCGGTACCGCCGCAACACCCTGGTAGAGCTGGACAAGCAGCCCGTCCGGGAGGGCTACACCTTCACCGGCTGGTACGCCGACAAGGCCCTGACCGAGCCCATCGACGACATCCGCATGACCTCCAACAAGACCGTGTACGCCGGCTGGGAAAGGACCGGCGTGCCCGACCGGCTCAATGGAGACGAGCATTTCGCCTACATCATCGGCCGGGACGACGGCCTGGTTCACCCTGAGGCCCCCATTACCCGCGCTGAGGTGGCCACCATCTTCTTCCGTCTGCTCACTGACGAGGCCCGGGACGAGTACCTGACCGGGACCAGCCCCTTTGCCGACGTGGCCTCCGACGCGTGGTACGCCACCGCCGTGGCCACCATGGAGGCCATGGGCATCGTGGAGGGCCGCGCCCCCGCGGTCTTTGACCCCGACGCACCCATCACCCGGGGCGAGTTCGCGGCCATCGCGGCCCGCTTTGACAGTGCGCCCTACGACGGCGCGGACCGCTTCACCGACATCGGCGGCCACTGGGCGGCGGAGTACATCAACCAGGCGGCGGTGAAGGGCTGGGTGGAAGGCCAGCCGGACGGCAGCTTCGCCCCTGACCGGAGCATCAGCCGGGCCGAGGCGATGACGCTGGTGAACCGGGTGCTGGGCCGCCTGCCCGAGACCGCGGACGATCTGCTGGACGGCATGATCACCTGGCCCGACAACCCGCCGGATGCCTGGTACTATCTGGCGGTCCAGGAGGCCACCAACAGCCACGACTACGGGCGCAAGGCCGACACTGTCCACGAAACCTGGACCGGCCTCCAGCCTGTGGAGGACTGGACGCGCTACGAGCAGTAAGCCTGTTTTTTCGCAAAAAAACGCCTGTACCGACATGGTACAGGCGTTTTTTTGCGCTGTCTTACTGCTTGGAGAAGTGCTCCTTGCCGACGCCGCAGAGAGGACATACCCAGCTCTCAGGCACGCTCTCCCAGGCGGTGCCGGGGGCCACGCCGTTGTCGGGATCGCCCTCAGCGGGGTCGTACACGTAGCCGCAGATATCGCAGACATACTTATCCATGGTTATAGTCTCCTTTTTGATCAAATCGCAATTCATAGTATCACCCGGTGGCCGGGAATCCATGCCTTGCCGAACCCCCGCCTTTGTGGTATGATACATTTACTATTTATAACACATTGGGGGACACTGTGAAAATAGGCAAAATCACCATAAATTCAAAGCTGGCTTTGGCGCCCATGGCCGGAGTGACCGATCTGGGCTTCCGGACGGTGTGCCGGGAGCTGGGGGCGGGGTACACCGTGACGGAGATGGTCAGCGCCAAGGCCCTGTGCTATCAGGACAAAAAATCCCTTCCCCTGCTGGAGCTGGGCGAGGGGGAGCACCCGGCGGCGGTGCAGCTCTTCGGCAGCGACCCTTACTGCATGGAGCAGGCGGCGGGCATCGCCGCGGAGAAGTCGGGGGCGGACATTCTGGATATCAATATGGGCTGTCCGGTGCCCAAGGTGGCCAACTCCGGGGATGGCTCCGGCCTGATGAGGAACCCCGAGCTGGCGGTGAAGGTGGCCGAGGCGGTCATCCGGGGGGCGGGCGGACGGCCCGTCACCGTCAAATTCCGGCTGGGCTGGGACAAGGGCTCCATCAACTGCGTGGAGTTCGCCCAGGCCATGGAGGCCGCCGGTGTGGCCGCCGTGGCGGTCCACGGCCGCACCAAGGTGCAGATGTACTCCGGCCGGGCCAACTGGGACTATATCCGGGCGGTAAAGGAGGCCGTGTCCATCCCCGTCCTCGCCAACGGCGATGTCTTTGAGCCGGAGGACGCGGTTCACATTCTCAAATACACCGGGGCCGACATGGCCATGCTCGGCCGGGGCTGCTTCGGCAATCCCTGGCTCTTTGCGCGGGCCCAGGCCGCCGTTGGCCCGGCGGTGCGAGACGGCGGTGCGGCAGTTCCGCCTCTCCGCCGCTCAGAAGGGAGAGCACATCGCCTGCCTGGAGGCCCGGAAGCACTACGCCTGGTACCTCAAGGGGGTTCCCTACGCGGGGTATTATAAGGAACAGATCAGCAAAATCTCCACTCTGGAGGACATTGACCGCATCACCGCAGGCATACAGCGGGATCTGAGGGACTGACCGCCGGCAAACGCGCCGGCGAGGAGGTGAGAAAGGCATGACCGAGGAACAGGCGCTGGTACAGCGGGCCCGGCAAGGGGACGAGGGGGCCTTCGCCGGCCTGGTGGAACAGAATCAGGGGCGCATCTACCATCTGGCCCTGCGCATGACGGGCAATCCCGACGACGCGGCGGAGCTGTGCCAGGAGGCCTTTCTCAACGCCTGGAAGGGCCTGGGGAAATTCCAGGGGGAGAGCTCCTTCTCCACTTGGCTCTACCGGCTGACCAGCAACGTGTGCATCGACTTTCTGCGGCGGGAGAAGCGGCGGAGCACCCTGTCCATGACGGTCTCCCTGGACGACGAGGAGGGCGCCCGGCAGGCCGAACTGCCCGACGAGCGGTACAGTCCCCACCGCCAGGCGGAGCAGCAGGAGCTGCGGGACACCCTGCGGGCGGGCCTGCGGGCCCTGTCGGAGGAGCACCGGCAGGTGCTGATTCTCCGGGAGCTGGAGGGCCTCTCCTATGGGGAGATTGCCGCCCTGCTGGGGGTGGAGGAGGGCACCGTCAAGTCCCGCATCGCCCGGGCCCGGCTGGCCCTGCGCAAATATTTGCTGGAACAGGGGAACTTTTTCGGCTCCCCCTCGTCCAAAGCATAAACCAGATCCACGGGACGGAAAGGAGGCGGCGGCATGCTGACCTGTGAACAGGCGCTGGAGCTCATCAGCGCGCAGCTCGACGGGGCGCTGACGGCGGAGGAGGCCGGGGCGCTGGACGAGCATCTGGCCCAGTGCCCGGCGTGCCGGGCGCTTCGGGCCGATCTCTCCACCCTGCACCAGCTTCTGCCCACTCTGGCGGAGGAGCCCCCCGCCGGGCTGAAGGACGATATCATGAAGGCGGTCCACGCCTCCAAATGCACCCCCTTCCACACCAGAAAGCGCCAGTGGCGCTGGCGCTCCTGGGCCTCTCTGGCCGCGGTGCTGGTGCTTGTACTGGTGGGCGGGCAGGCCGTGCACCTCTGGAGCCCTCCGGACAGCTCCGGGAGCGTACCCAGAGCCAATCTTGCCGGGTTGACCGGACCGGCCTCCGGCGGGACCGCCGGACAAACCGCCCCGGCTCAGGAGGACCGCGCGGGCCCCACCGGGGAGCCCGCCGAGGCCGCCAGCGGCGGCGCCGACGGCGCCATCCGGAAGGACAGCTCCGCCGGTGAGAGGCCCCAGAACCGGGACGTGACGCGACCCGCCGATGGACCGGAGGGCGGCCAGATACCGGCATCTGCTCAGGAGCCGTCTGTCTCCGCGCCGCCTGTCTCCGAGCTCCAGCCTACCCCGTCCGCGGGGCCCTTCGTCATGTCCCTGATGCCCGAGGACGCCCCGCAGGACACCCAGCCCCCCTCCTCCGCCCTGACGGAGGAGGGCGCACGCCAGGCGCTGCTGGAGTGGCTGGGCCAGCCCGACGCGCCTCTGACCTCCCTTGGCCGGTCGGAGGATGGGACGGCCTACCGCTTCCAGACGGAGGACGGGGTTCTTTACTCCGTCCCTCTGGACGGGAGTCCCATCACTGCGGAACCCTCCTGACCTGCACACGCGGCCGGTGTTACCGGCCGCGTGTTTTTATTCGGCTGCGGCACATTGAGTCTGTCTCCCCGCTCGGCTCCGGCCCCAAGCTTGTCTCCCGGCGGACATTCCCTCCCCCTCTCCCGCGTGCAAATTTCCCCCCTGCGGACTGCTGCGGGGTATTTTGCGCGATTTTTCTAAAATTTCAGTTGTATCTCCGGTTGATTTAATGTATAATGAACAACAGGCAGTCCTCCGTCCCCCTCGGGAGCCCTGCCCAGACGATTCCAAATGTAAGGAGAGGAAACAAGTATGAGCTATTCCGTACAAAACATCCGCAACGTCTGTCTGCTGGGCCACGGTGGAAATGGTAAGACCTCCCTGGCCGAGAGCATGCTGTATTTGACCGGTGGCACCGTGCGGCTGGGCAATCCCGCCGACGGGAATACCGTTTGCGATTACGACCCTGAGGAAACCCGCCGTCAGATTTCCATCTCCACCGCAGTGGCTCCCGTGGAGTACAACGGCTGTAAGATCAACGTGCTGGACACGCCGGGCTACTTTGACTTTTCCGGCGAGGTGATCGAGGCCCTCCAGGTGGCCGACGCGGCCATCATCGTCTGCTCCGCCAAGGCGGGCATGAGCGTGGGCGCGGAGAAGGCGTGGAAGCTGTGCGAGCAGCGCAGGCTGCCCCGGCTGCTCTATATCTCCAAGACCGACGAGGAGAACTCCGACTACAACGCCGCCTTCGACACCCTGCGGGAGCGCTTCGGCAAGAATATCGCCCCCGTGGCCGCCCCCATCTGGGACGCGGACAAGAAGGTCATTGGCTTTATCGACGTGCTCCACAAGCGCGCCTTTGAGGCCGGCCCCAAGGGCGAGCGCATCGAGATCGACGTCCCTGACGACAAGAAGCCCGTGCTGGACGAGCTGTACGATGCCCTCAAGGAGTCGGTGGCTGAGACCAGCGAGGAGCTGATGGACAAGTACTTTTCCGGTGAGGACTTCACCTACGCCGAGATGATCCAGGGTCTGCGCCAGGGCGTGAAAGACCTGTCCCTCTTCCCCGTTGTGTGCGGCTCCGCCGTCTCCGGCCTGGGCACCCGCATGCTGCTGGACATCATCGTGGAGCTGCTGCCCTCCCCCCTGGAGGGCCGCCCCCTCATGGGCGAGAACGCCGACGGCGAGGTGGACGAGTTCGTGCCCTTCCCCGGCGCCCTGCCCGCCGCCCTGGTGTGGAAGACCGTCTCCGACCAGTACGGCAAGTACTCCTTCGTGAAGGTCATCTCCGGCAACCTCAAGCCCGACATGCAGCTGGTCAATTCCCGCACCGGCGCCACGGAGAAGCTGGGCCGCCTGTACGTGATGAAGGGCAAGAAGGCCGAGGAGGTCAAGGAGCTGGAGTGCGGCGACATCGGCGCCATCGGCAAGATGGAGAAGGTCAAGACCGGCGACACCCTCTCCGATCCCCGCAAGGTGGTCAAGCTGGAACCCATCCCCTTCCCCGAGCCCTGCTACTCCGTGGCTATCACCCCCAAGACCAAGGGCCAGGAGGACAAGATCGCCGCCGGCCTCATCCGCCTGAACGAGGAGGATCTGACCTTCAACTGGGTCAACAACGCCGAAACCCGCCAGATGGTGGTCTCCGGCACCGGCGACATGCAGATGGACGTGATTCTCTCCCGGCTGAAGAGCCGCTTCGGCGTGGACGCCGAGCTCTCCGAGCCCCGGGTGCCCTACCGCGAGAAGATCCGCAAGAAGGTGGAGGTGCAGGGCCGCCACAAGAAGCAGACCGGCGGCCACGGCCAGTTCGGCGACGTGTGGATGCGCTTTGAGCCGGGCGACACCGAGGAGCTCCAGTTTTGCGAGGAGGTCGTGGGCGGCGCGGTGCCCAAGAACTACTTCCCCGCCGTGGAGAAGGGCATGCGGGAGGCCGTGGTTCACGGTGTGCTGGCCGGCTACCCGGTGGTGTACCTGAAAGCCACCCTGTACGACGGCTCCTATCACCCGGTGGACTCCTCCGAAATGGCCTTCAAGACCGCCGTGCAGATCGCCTACAAGACCGGTATGCCCCAGGCCAGCCCTGTGCTGCTGGAACCCATCGGCGAGCTGAAGGTCACCATCCCCGACAGCTACATGGGCGACGTCATCGGCGATCTGAACAAGCGCCGGGGCCGCGTCATGGGCATGAACCCCGACGGCGAGGGCAACCAGATCGTGGAGGCCGAGGTACCCATGGCCGAGATGGGCCGCTACGCCATCGATCTGCGCTCCATGACCCAGGGCCGCGGTTCCTTCACCTTCCGCTTCGTCCGCTACGAGGACGCCCCTCCCGCCGTCCAGGAGAAGGCCATCGAGGCCGCCAAGGCGATGCAGGACGAGGCCGACTAACCCAATATGTAAAAAGGGCCGGGCAGGTTTTA
>ERZ1106981.1135-NODE-1135-length-13261-cov-2.479100_pt1 | contig 13261 bp, 14 predicted proteins | sample MGYA00403692_ERZ1106981 | MGnify/ENA primary metagenome ERZ1106981 (study PRJEB35170, sample SAMEA104062431) | human gut metagenome | biome: human gut; feature: human-associated habitat; material: faeces | place: Denmark | collected 2012-06-22 ... | reverse complement strand
GGAAAAGTGGGTGTCTTCTAAAGCAGAGGAATTCTGTCAGCTCTACTGGCATCGCCTCATGCGCCCGGCAGGTTTGATTGCTGTGGCGAATGAAGTCACTTCCGGCGCGATCGTCACCTTATGTTCTGCGTCCCCGGAAATTGTACTCAGACCCTTTGCCGAAAAACTTAGGATCAAACTGATTGGTACACAATTAGAGACAAAAGACGGCATTCTGACCGGCAGAATCAGTGGTCATAATTGCAGGTGCTCACAGAAAATTATCCGGCTTGAAAAAGAATATGGACCTCTGACTGACTATCATCTTCGGGCATGGGGTGATACGCGGGGTGATTATGAACTCCTTTCCGCAGCGACTGAGCCTCACTGGCGTCACTTCCATCAAGGTTTCCGTCGTAAGCTTCCGTCGAAGCTAATCATCAGATAAAAATTGCCCTTTATCGTTCTGCAATCTCTTCTTTACATAAAGGCAACATATATTCTACATTTAACCACTGTAACTGGCCAAAAAAAGAGTGCATCCTGGTAAATCGGTAGCTCGGACTATTAGGTATGCTTCAACCTGTTACCATTGGAATACCTACTTTCAGCCCGCTTTTCCGAGCGGGTTTTTTTCATCCCTGCCGATGTGTTCCTGGGTCTAAATTACTGGGTGAAGTTGGGTTTCAGCGATCACCTCTGCGTATAGCCCTGTTTAGCTCTGCGTACTTTAAAAGGTGTCGTTATGGCAGCAGGCCTATCGCCCCTTACCGGGGCGATGAGTCAGATAATGCCTTCCTTTTTTGCCAGTCCAAGCCAGTCTTTGAACTCTTCAAGAAGTTTTTCATACAACTCTTCGTCCTTTATGTGGGCAAAATTATCGATCGCAAAAAAGTTGCTGTTGTCTACGCGACGGTCGCTAAAGGTGTCCAGCCTCTCCAGAATCCCATAATTTGATCCGCCCAGTCCCACGAACTTCCAGAAGACAGGATAGTTGGCTGAGCGGCGGATGGCCTCTTTAATTTCTCGTGTTTTGCTGATCCCGCCATCTGTAATGCACACGACAAAAACGGGTAAGGTGCTGTCCTTGAAATAATCGATAACCTCATTCATGACTGGCGGCTCATTGTTCGTCCCGCCAAGGCCGGGAAGGATTTCCCAGGCCGATCGTTTACCCGTGTTCTGAATGGCAGCAATGTATCCGTCAAGATTGTCCAGTGTGACGTCAGGATATTTCTTGTGACGCTCAGCAAAGCCCCATACATCCATTGTGCCGTCATCGTCGAACTGGACAGACAGGACAGCTATACGGTCAAGAACGGCCTGTACATGTCCTTTTTTAAACTGGCCGGTCATAGAGCCTGAGGCATCGAGAACAAAAGCGACTCGTGCTTCAACGGTATCCAGTTTGTGTTTTGCCAGTGAAATACTGGCTTTCTTAGCCAGGCTGATAAGCGCAGGCGCTTTACCTTCGAGTTTCTTTTCAAGGCTGATCCGGGCTGGTTGCGGTACAACTTCTGCTGCAGGTTCCACGTCCACACCCGCCATTAAATCCCTGCCCAAGCGCCCTGAGCTTCCAGTTGCCCTGGTATCGGTAAACTTCCCCCATAATTACTGCCTTTTCTGTGCGGCCATTGAGATCGACAAAAAAGGTGGCCTGACTTTCAGCAGAAAGTTTCAGTTGCACGAGGCCGCTTATCGTATCACTGCCATCTATCACCATAGTGATTGCAATCTTCTGGATCGTATCCGGGATCTGGTCAAGCGCAAAATGAACGACTGCGTGCTGGTGACCGGGGTTGAGTTTCACACTGCCACCGGCAGCACTCAGATTGTTGTAAAAGATAAAATCGGCATCGCCTGTCACTTTTTCCTCAGCATTCAGCATAAACAGGCAAGTCTCAGGGGTACTGTGAAATCCAGGACTGGGGGGATAATCAAGCCGGAGAGTCAGGGTAGCTGTGTGAAGCGGAATGTTCTGTCCTGATTGTAATAGCATTTAGGCTCCTTGTTACCGGGTAAAGGGATCACTCAGCGGGTAGAAAAAACCCCGGACAGGCCGGGGTTTGGTTTTACTGGTTTATCAGATGTTGATGCCGTGCTGGGTTGCCAGCGCAGCCAGGCCACCAGCAAAGCCCTGTCCTACAGCCTTAAACTTCCATTCCGCGCCATGGCGATACAGTTCACCGAAAATCATTGCGGTTTCAGTAGAGGCATCTTCTGACAGGTCAAAGCGTGCAATCTCGGAGCCATTATCGTTGTTCACCACTCGCATAAAGCTGTTACTGACCATGCCGAAATTTTGCTTACGGCTTTCTGCTTCATGAATGGTGACTGCGAATACGAGTTTCTTAACGTCAGCGGCCACTTTTGTCAGATCAATTTTGACCTGCTCATCGTCACCGTCGCCTTCACCGGTACGGTTATCACCGGTATGAATAACGGAACCATCAGCAGATTTCAGGTTGTTATAGAAAATGAAATCTGCATCGCCACGAACCTTGCCATTGGCTGCCAGCAGAAATGCGGAAGCATCGAGGTCAAAGTCCTGACCGTCCGTAGAGCGTGCATCCCAGCCAAGGCCAACCAGGACATTTTTCATGCTTGGCGCGGTTTTGCTCAGGGAAACGTTGCCGCCTTTAGATAGTGAAACGCTCATCTATTTATCCTCTTTCGTTAATCATTAATCAGCTGAGATCAGCTTTCTTTATTTTCAGCTTCCGGCTTTTCCGGAAAGATGACACTGGCCAGAATACCAAGAGCCAGTACACCCAGTACAACATACAGGCTGGTGGTCGCAGACAGGCTGTAACCATGGTGCCAGATGTGATCGGTAGCGTTCAGACCCAGCTTAAACGCAATGAAGAACAGCAGGACGATAACAGCTTTCTCCAGCTGGGACAGATACTGTTTCAGGGCTTCCAGTACGAAATACAGAGTACGCAGGCCCAGTATTGCGAACATCATTGCGCTATACACAATCAGTGGTTCACGACTGACTGCAATAATTGCCGGGACAGAGTCGAAGGCAAACATCACGTCAGAGAGTTCCACTACAGCCACACATAACATCAATGGGGTGGCGTAAAGCGCTGCCTTTTTCAGTCGCCCTACAGATACGTCTTTGTTTTCTGGCTTAGCCAGTTCGGCGTCCACTTCTTTTTGTGTCAGCAGGAATGCATGTCCGGACAGTTTCGGCCAAATCGGGAAGAAGCGTTTAACCAGGCGATAAGCAAGGTGCTGAGAATAATCCTCAATTTCGTCATCATCCCCACCGCCTTTGAGCATCATGACCGCAGTCCAGGCAACAACAACGGCAAAGATCAGCTCGACATAAGGGCCAAGACTAAGCAGACCGGTACCGATCGCAACGAAAATCCCCCGGAAGACGATAGCGCCAATGATCCCCCAGTACAGAACCCGGTGACGGTAACGGTCCGGAACTGAGAACCATGAGAAAATCGCCATCATGACAAACAGGTTATCAACTGACAGCACCTTCTCAAGGGCATAACCCGTGACAAACAGGCTGGCAACCTCGGCTCCGTGATGCACAAAAAGGAAACCGGCAAATGCCATCGCGACAACAACCCAGAAAACGGACCATAAGGCTGCGCTTTTGAGGGAAATTGGCTTGTCATGTCGGTGCATGAACAGGTCAATAAAGATGGCGCCGACCGACAGCGCAACAAAGACCGTCACTGTCTCAGCCGGAAAACCGATGTGAGTGGAAACCATATCGTACCTTTATCCGTTGTTTATCAGAGGCCAAATTCTGCCGGGTCGAAACCCAGCGAACGGGCAATTTCACGGACAGCACTCTTCTCATCATCATCGAAGTTGCCATCACTTTTAGCGACAGCAATACCGACACGAAGAGCCAGTTGAGCTGCCTCTGGCTGGTCTTTCAGGGCGAGGATATATTTCATCGTTTCGCCTTTTCCGATTTCCAGATCAAAGTCGAAACTGGTCACCAGCTTGTTAAAAAACTCGATAACTTCTGCTGTATCGAAGACTTTCAGCTCTTCTGAGGATCGCAGAAATCCAATCATCTTCTGTTTTTCTTCGGAGCTGACACCGTCACTGGCAACAGCGATACGGGCGCATACCGCGACGGTACCCTGCATAAATTTCTTGTTTTTGTAACGGCCTACCTGGCGGGTCAATTCCTCACGACCCGAGGTCAAAGCCCCTTTTACTTTGTCGAAAAAACTCATTCTCATACCCTCATCATTGCGTTTATTTGGAACCTCTGGACCAGCGAAACCCCCAGCCAAAAGCGCGGTCCATTTCCTCCTGGCCTCTGAAGTACTGGTTAATACGTTCCACACGAATGGAACCGTTCTCGTTGACCAGACGGGCAATCGCACACAGCGTGCGTTTGTTATCACCTTCAGTCAGACGCGATTCAATCGGTGGTTGCTCCGGAACATGTAATGTCACCACGCCATCGGTTTTGTCCCAGCTGGGCACGCCCTGATAGATAAAGGCATATATCAGTACCTGGCGAATTTCTTTCCATTCGCGGCCATTGATGTGTAGCCATTCCCCATCCAGAGCCTCGCCGGTACGATCATCACCCTGCAGTTGAACATATGGCTCAGAGTGATAGTTACCAAAAGCATTACCGAGTGCCTGAACAACTGACTTATAGCCATCTGCGAGCTCAACGAATGCACCGAGATCCAGGTCTATCGCTTTGTTCGAACCAAACATACCGCCCAGTAACCCGCCTGAACCCGAGCCACGATGCCAGTTCAGATTGATGCGGATTTCACCAAAATTGTCTTTTTTGGCAAGGCTGATGGCAGGCTTCTCTTTGGTCAGAGAAACTTTACTCAGGCTAACTTTAGGCGGAGCCGGAGGCGCTGGTGGCGGAGTGACTGGAGCTGGCTCATCCGCGACGTTGACGCCATAGTACTCAGCGAGAGGTTTCAGGCCGCCATTGAAGCCCTGGGCGATAAAACGAAATTTCCAGTCACCATTCCTGCGATAGACTTCACCGAGGATCAGAGCGGCTTCCTGACGACCGCTCAGTTCTACCTGACCACTGATCAGCGAGGTATTGCCACTTTCAATTTGTATGGACAGATGATTCAGGGAGGAAACTGTATGGCTGCCGTCACAGGTAACGGTGAACGCGACTTTCTGCACGTCGGGCTTGAGGCGGGACAGATCAACGGTGAAAACGCTATTGGTCCCTTCAGTACTGAAGCTAATGGAACCATCTTCATTACGGGGTTGCCCGTAAAAGACCATATCGCTGTCACCCCGAACTTTCCCGTCAGCGAATAATCGAAACGCCGAAGCGTCAACAGGACCACCAGAAATGATCCTCACGCGGAGATCCTGAGCAATTAAAGGGGCATTGCCCCCCGGTGTCAGATTCATGCTTTTACCACCGTACTGATGATATCGCGCTGCATATCGTCGATTGTGCGGCCACTGCTTGCTTTACCGTGGGCGGTAAAATCCCAGTTTCCGTTGTTGCGGCGCAGGGAAGCGATGATGATACCCGTATGAGCACCTTGTTCCGTCAGCTGATAGCGGGCCAGTTCTTTATTGGTCTGATCCACGACGCGACAGAAGGCGTTATCGACATCGTTGAAGGACTGCCCACGAAAGCTGTTCACGGTAAAGGCGAGGTATTCAACATTTGCCGGCAATTTTGTGAGATCGACGCGAATGATTTCATCATCTCCATCCCCCTCACCCGTCAGGTTATCGCCGGTATGCACCACTGAGCCGCAGGTCGATTTCAGTTTACGAAACCAGATGGTGTCAATTTTATTACCTGCGGCATCCAGAAGAACGCAACCTGCATCCAGGTCTATGGAATCATTGCCACCAAAAATGCTGCCAAATAATCCCTTTTTCTTAACAGGATCCCAACCCAGTCCGAACTGAAGCTGGCTGAGAGCAGTGGATTGTTTGCTGAGTGATACTGTCTGGTTTTTACTTAAAGAAACCATATTCATTCCTTAAAAGGTATTGACCGGATTTTTATAAAATTCATTTTCAAACAGAATGCATCTAAATCATATCATGACAAAGTTCACCCGCAAGGTAAAAACTGGTGGGTTTCTGGAATTTACATTTAATTACGTTGGGCGGGTAGGTGGTGGTTTGATATATATTATTGTTATTAAGTGGTTTTTGTGGTCTAAACGGAAAGTCAAAAACAGCGAGTGATTATCATATTATGATTGACATGGCGCAGGTCAGTTCTTAGACTCATGTATTACAAAAATCTCATCCGCTTTTCAGGCGACAATTATAAAAAATGAAAAAGAAAATTTGGTTTATGGAAGGGCTATCTTCCCAGCGAGACATTATCCTTGGAGTGAAATCATTTGCGGAAAAGGAAAATCATGATATTGAAATCTTTTCTTCTCATCGCAACGAGAGGAAAGAGATCTTGTCTGTTTCCGATTTTTCAATGATCGAACCTAACAACGAAGAAGAACGTCTTTCTTTTATTCATTCCATTACTGACGCTCATGGTATTAATGCGATACATACTGGTCGCAACTGTAAATGGTTTGAAAGCCACCGGGAAAACATTCAACGTTCTGGTGTCCACCTGACTACCGGGTCAACGGGGACTCACTGGTTTGATTTAGCCGATGAAAAAGTTACTTTTTCCGAGTTTATGGAAAAAAATGGACTTCCGGTTGTCCCGTCGGTTCGGGTAAAAAATGTAGACGAGCTTCGTACTCTGCTGAGTCATCCCCCTTTCCCTTCTGATTGCCTCTGCATTAAACCTGTTACAGGCATTTATGGCATGGGATTCTGGCGTTTTGATGACAATGTTTCCCCGGTAGCTTTTCTCAACAATCCTGATAGCCGTGTTATCCACCCATCACAGTATCTGGCTGCTCATGCCCGGATGGACTGCTTTACTCCACAAGTACTGATGCCCTATTTACCCGGACCAGAATACTCTGTGGATATGGTGGTAAGTCAAGGCACGGTCCTGGCCGCTATCGGGCGGCGTAAAGAAGGTGTGCTTCAGTATCTGGAAAATGAAGGGGAAGCGATTGAACTTGCCATCAACTGCGCCCGCCTAATGAACGCAGACGGCATGGTCAATGTACAGACTCGCCATAATGCCGAAGGCAAACCACTATTGCTGGAAATTAACATGCGGCCATCAGGTGGTATCGGTTATACGCAGCACAGTGGCGTGAATCTGCCGGGTCTGTATGCCTTCCATACACTTGGGCTGATGGATGATGATCAGGTCAGGCAGTCAGCGAAAACTGATTTTTCACCTGCAGTCGTCCGCTCTGTTACCGATGTCATTCTCTATCCGGCATCATTGACCAACAGGATTGATTAATGGAGACAGATATGTCAGCAATTGATGGTAATTTCGTTTATCAAAAGACATTATCCTGTGGGCGAATTGAGGTAAGCAGCGAGGAAACCGATTATCCTCTTACTGATCTCTTTGATATCGCCGAACGGCGGAATCCAAAACGCGCATTTCTGTTTGTCAGTAAAGTGCTGGGTCGACATATTCCTGTCTCTCCTCTGGTCATGCGCAATGTTTATACACAGCTGGCGGAGAAGTTTCCCGGGACTCTGGACGGGCCGGTGGTATTTATCGGGATGGCTGAGACGGCTGTCGGCCTCGGGGCGGGAGTGTTTGATGAGGTGCGCAAGCATCACCCTGACTGTGTTTATCTGACATCAACCCGCCATCCGGTCGATGCCGAACTGTTGTGCGAGTTTAAAGAAGAGCACAGCCATGCAACAGACCACCTGATCTACTATCCAGTTTCTGCTGCCATGCGGCAAACCGTAGCGGAGGCACAAACATTAGTGCTCGTGGATGATGAAGCCACGACAGGGAAAACGTTCCTCAATCTTCTCGCCTCATTACGTGCATCGGGTGCACTCCGGAAGGTACGACGGGTTATTGCTGTCACGCTGACTGACTGGAGCGGAGAAGCACTCAGTCAGAACAGCCCCCTGCCCCTACATACAGTATCGCTCATCTCCGGCAACTGGCGCTGGACACCCGAACCGGATGCCACGCTGCCTGTCATGCCCCAGGTAAATGTGACCTCCAGAGGGAACATCCCGATCACCGGCAAACAATCCTGGGGGCGACTCGGGATGCAGATACCGGCGAGTGACCTGGGTCTCCAGGTTCAGGTTTCGCACGGTGAAAACGTTCTGGTACTGGGCACCGGTGAATTTGTCTGGGAGCCGTTCCTGCTGGCTGAGCGACTTGAAGCGGCAGGTGCTCAGGTCGTGTTCAGTTCGACGACCCGCTCACCGATTTCCACTGGTTATGCTATCCAGTCCGCCATTGCTTTTAGCGATAACTACGGACTGGGTATTCCGAATTATGTCTATAACGTTGCTCATCAGCAGTTTGACCGGATCCTGATTTGTTGCGAAACGCCAGCTTCCAGCGTGGACCCCCGGCTGCTTGAGGCGCTTTCCTCTGTTGCTCCCACCGTAGAGGTGATTACCTATGAATAAGCCCGTCGTCTTCAGCGACCTCGATGACACCCTGTTCCAGACCCGCCGAAAAATGGTTGATGAACTTGCCCTTGAACCGTTCCGGACCGGCGCACTGGATCGCAGCCTCACGCCTCGCAGTTTTATGACCGAAGAGCAGGCCATGCTGGTGGACTGGTTGCTGGAACATGCGGACCTCATTCCGGTGACGGCCAGAGGTACGGAAGAAATCAGTCGGGTACAGATCCCCTTCCGTTCCTGGGCCGTGACCACTCATGGCGCGGTGATCCTTCGTCCAGATGGTACGCCAGACAGCGACTGGAAAGCCCATATGCTGGAGTGCCTGTCCTCCTACGCCGACCGCTTAACATCAATGCAACATATCATCACCGAGCTCATGGATGCGCGAGGCATTAATGCCTGGGCACGCCTCAACTACGAATATGAGGGTACGCCGGTGTATCTGGTCATGAAGCACCGCGACAGCACGAAGCTTGATGAACTGAACGCTGTCGGGGATGAGATTGAGCGCGTTTTTTCGACTGAAGGGTTTTACATCCACCGTAACAGCAACAACATTGCCTGGTTACCCTGCCCGGTAGAAAAAGGGCTGGCCGTTTCATGGTTGCTGGAGAAACTGCGTCAGGAGCGCGGGGTTTTCCCGGTGATGGGGCTGGGTGACAGCCTGAGCGACCATCGGTTCATGAAACTCTGCAGCTGGTTTGGTCTTCCACGCCAGAGTCAGTTTGCCGAGGCCATATCACAGCGTATTTTTGGAGAGCAATAAGATGTCGCATTTTGCCCCGTTTTCTGGTTCCTATAAACCGGACGATGTTCACTTTTTGCTGAAACCCATTGTCATGGAGATGACACCGGTTGACCTGAAGGAAGAACTGATTCAGTCAGGAAAAATGCATTATTCCGACATGTTAAGCCAGGAACCAGAGCCGACCCGCTGGCACCTGGATCTTTTCACCCGTGCGCTTGACTCGGGAGCTGCACGTCTGGCACGGGAGGTATCTTATCTTGCTCGTGAACTGGCCCGTCGTGCTGGCGATGAACCCATTGTCCTGGTCAGCCTAGTCAGAGCTGGTGTTCCACTGGGGGTCATGCTGCATCAGGCTCTGCGTGCGATGGGAAAAAAGTCTTTCCACTACGGGATCAGCATTATCCGCGACAGGGGTATTGATGCTGCGGCGCTTGATTTTATCGAATCACGCCATGGTACTGGCGGCATAGTGTTTGTCGACGGCTGGACGGGAAAAGGAGCTATTACCGGCGAATTATCCCGCACACTGAAGGACCGTCCCGGTTATCCGGAGCAGCCTCGGCTGGTTGTGCTGGCTGACCCCTGCGGATGTGCCTGGCTTGCTGCCAGTGACGATGACTGGCTTATCCCGTTCGGTATCATGGGCGCGCCTGTCTCGGGTCTGATTTCGCGCTCTGTCTGGGCCGAAGAAGGCCTGCATGGCTGTGTGGTTTGCGATCACCTTCAGTCTTTTGAATGCAGCCAGATGCTGGTGGATACGGTAGCACATTTCCGTGAACAGCTTGACGGTAAACCCCTTCCCGCTTCTGGCTGGGACGCAGGGAAAAATGCCGCACGCTGGCAGCTGAGCAGAAAAGTTATCCAGAGCCTTGCTGAGCGTTATGAGGTGGACAGCATTAACCGCATTAAGCCGGGTATCGCTGAAGCGACGCGGGCGGTTCTGCGTCGTGTACCTGATCATGTTTTTGTTCGCCAGATGGATGACCCGGATGTTTCTCTTCTGGTTGGGCTGGCAAAAGAGAAAGGTATCCGGGTGACGGAAGCCGGGGATACGCTCGGTCAGTATCGTGCGGTTACCATTATCAAAAAGGTACGCTGATGAAAAAACAACCCACCCCATGGGAACTCGGTGCCACGCTGTATATGCCTGCCACACGCAAGGATATCGCTGAGGTCGTTCTGGAAAGGAAAATACCGGGGCTACGCTCTCTGGTTGTCTGCCTGGAAGATGCGGTCAGCGAGCATGACATCCCTCTTGCGATTCAGAATATTTCACTGTTTTTGAAGCAATTGAGACACGCAAGAGCCGTCAACGATGATGAGAAGTGCCCACTGGTATTTATCCGCCCACGTCACCCTGATATGGGGAGATGGTTAACGACTAATTTGGACCTGAGTGCAGTTGATGGGTTTGTACTGCCCAAATTCACCCTTTCCACGCTCCCGGTTTGGTGGGACATCATGGCAGGAACATCATTGATGATGATGCCAACGCTTGAAACCGAAGAAGTCTATGATGTTATTAAAATGCAGGCGCTGGCAAATGAACTTTCGAGTCATGACTGCCGTGACCGCATAATCGCTTTGCGGATCGGCGGAAACGATCTCATGAACGTCGTGTCTCTGCGACGGCCACGGGATCTGACCCTTTATGACACTCCTATGGGTTATGTCATAAAAATGCTTGTGTCAGTATTCGCTCCTCGTGATTTTGCGCTTACCGCACCAGTATGCGAACACATCGACGATCACGGCGTTCTGGGACGAGAACTCTCTATGGATATCGCCCATGGGCTGGTGGGTAAAACGGCCATTCATCCTGATCAGATTAGTGTGATAGAGGAGGCGCTTAAAGTGTCTCCTGGTGAGCATTCAGATGCGTTACGAATTCTGAATTCCACCCAGGCAGTCTTCAAATCTCAGGGAGCGATGTGTGAACCGGCCACCCATCGCCGGTGGGCTCAGGGGATCCTGGGACGGGGACAGGTATACGGTCTGACTACGGGGCAAAATCCGGAAGGAATCAGGCTTATTCCAGTTTCTAAGCAGCACTAAGGAAGCATATATGGGATTCAGATTTCGTAAATCGATCAGCATTATCCCGGGGGTCAGGGTTAACCTGAGTAACGGGGCCCCCAGCCTGAGTATTGGCCCCCGTGGAGCTTCGCTGTCAGTGGGAAAGAATGGAACGTTTGCCAACCTGGGTCTTCCCGGAACGGGACTGAGTTACCGCACCCGGATTGACAGAACAGCACGGGAAAGAGTGAATACCAGGCATCAGGCAGATCCCGGTCTGAGGTCTGAACTGGAGCTGGTGGTGGAAAAACTGATGTCCACCGTAACAGCGATAACCAATATCCATGAACTCTCCCCTTCCCCAAAGGGAGGGAATACCTGGGCCACGCTCGAGACACAGTACCTGGCGCTCCGTCAGGGCAGTTTCACTCTTCCTGCGCCGGTACGACCAAACAAACCTGAATATATTCCACTTCCACCAGAACCTGATGAGCATGCCGGTCGCGGGTTCCTTGGGGGATGGTTTGAATCTGATGCAGCCCGACAGGAGCGACAGAACGAAAATCTTCGGCGGTGGCAGACGTCCGTCGCTGATATTGAACGTGAAAATGCGTTGCTGAAACAGCGTTATGAGAAACAGCGTATAGCCTGGGCTGAGCAGTACGCAGAATGGCAGCATCAGTACCAGGAGCATGAAAAAAATTACACGCAGTCTGTAGCCTTAGCGAAAGAGCAATTCCGCTCTGACGCCCGCTTCTTTGAACATTGTCTTGAGGAAGTTTTCTCGCAAACAGAATGGCCGCGAGAAACGCTGGTGACATTTGAGGTACGGCCTGAAGAATCAACAGTCTGGCTTGATGTTGATTTACCTGAGATTGAGGATATGCCTGATAAAGTGTATAGCGTGAATGCCCGGGGAACTGATATCAATGAAAAAGCCATGACACAGAAAGCGGTCCGGGAAAGTTACGCTAAACACGTTCACGGATGCCTGCTGAGATTAGCAGCAATCGTTTTTCAGACGCTTCCGTTTGAACAGGCCGTCATTTCAGGCTTCACTCAGCGGGTCAGTAAACGCACTGGATATCTTGAAGATGAGTACATTATTTCCTGGCGGGCATGCCGCTCTGAAATCGAGCTAATCAACTTCGGGAATCTGCGTGGCGTTGACCCTATTGAAGCATTGGGTGATCGAGGTCTGATCAGGAAAATGAGTTCAACTTACATTTTTCAGCCTATAGAACCACTGACCCAAATGGCAGGTACCGACTGAATATGCAATTAAACACCAGACAGGAAAGAGTTTACACCCTGGCTAACATACTTGGCTCAGGGAAGCCTGTATCGGCGCAATCCATCACCGCGACGCTGGCCTGTTCTGAGCCGACACTAAGCCGGGCGCTCAAAGAGCTGAGGGAAACTTACGCGGCTGAAATTAAATACAGTAAGGCTGGCCACTCCTATCAGATGGTACACTCCGGATTACTGGATAAGAAAACACTAAAAAGAATGAGTGAGGCGCTGGACCTTAATTCTGATTTAAAAACACATGACCAGGGGGCACGGGTAGTACTGGATAAGGATATAAAAACTTCCGTTTCCCTGTCGATAAGACGCCGTGTTCTTCGCAAAATTGACAAACTGGCTGCGCTAAGCGGTACATCAAGAAGCGAGGCAGTAGAAAAATTAGTAGAGTTAAAAATTAATGAAATTATCAATGAAATGAAGAAATAGCAGAATATTAGTGGGGTGGTTGTTCTCACTCTACTAATCGGCAATCCTTACCATTTTCCCAACAGGGGTTTATTGTATAACTACAGATAAAAAGCAAATTAATAAAATAAAGATTCTTAATTCATAAATAATCCCTGTGTTTTATTTTATTGGTTTTCTTTTAACTGACCATCGTCGCCGTATTATTAAATGCAAAAACGTTAAACCATATCTTATATAGATTATGACCTGTCCAGTTTCCCGGCGACGGGTTATCAATATGGCGAATGCCTACTAATAATGGCGGGG
>ERZ1106981.1134-NODE-1134-length-13269-cov-36.558650_pt1 | contig 13269 bp, 9 predicted proteins | sample MGYA00403692_ERZ1106981 | MGnify/ENA primary metagenome ERZ1106981 (study PRJEB35170, sample SAMEA104062431) | human gut metagenome | biome: human gut; feature: human-associated habitat; material: faeces | place: Denmark | collected 2012-06-22 ... | reverse complement strand
CATGCGCCTTCTAAGCGCACGGTCAGGGGTTCGAGTCCCTTCCGGGACGCCACTTTGGAAAACTAGAAGTCCTTCATTGAAGGATTTTTTTGTACGATCACAGGCAAAAAACATGCCGCTGCAAGCGGGGTGTGCTATAATAAGATCAGCTAAAAGAAGGATTCCTTCTTTTATTTTTGAACAAGGAGTGATGACGATGAGTTCAGGATTTTATGCGGAATGTCTTGAAGAAATCGCACAGCTGATCCGCCAGGGCCGCATTCCGGAAGCCCGGGCGAAAGTGGATACGGAGCTGGCGATGCCCTATGTGCCTTCCGACGTGCTGCCAACGCTGCAGGATTTTGACCAGCAGCTGCGCTTGCTTGCGGCGGAAAACCGCAAACCAGGCGTTGGGGTGATGAGTCTGGAGGAGATTGAGGAAGGCTTGAAAGGAGATCGCGAACATCAGCTGCAGGCGGTCGATGCGTTGCATGGGATGAATTTGCGCTCCTGTCTGGATTTGATCCGCGCCTATCTGGAAACGGATCCCGATCCGCTTGCTTCGGCGCTGCTGATCGATTCGCTGATCGACCAACAGATCGGCGAGGAGCTGACGCTGAATCGGGACGGGTTATGTTACACGTTTATTCCCCGCTACCAGGAAGGGGCGGCGGAAAGCGACGGCTTTCTCCAGGCCCGCGCTCTGATCCGCGAATGGCTGGAAAACGAGAACCCCTCCTTATTTAATCTGTGTGAGCAGGTGCTGATCCGCGAAGCGTATCTGGCGCTGCCGCTGGGCTTTGAAGAAGCGGAGGGCATATCGCTTGCGTCCAGCTGCGTTCATCTCGTATACTGCAGTATGCAGGATGAGGAAGGCTGGCATCAGTTCGCGTCCCAGCATCAGCTTGAAAATGTCAATTTATTCGATTTAAAAAGCCAATTTATTTGAAATTCAGATAACATTTGTTATAATAGAAATGCTAGACATAAGGAGGACAAAGAAGTTTATGTCAACTTGGACACTAAAAGAAAAATCAACAGGCGAACTGAAAGTCACCATTGAGGGTGAAAACTGGAAAACGGCTCAGACAAAAGCTTTTAATAAATTAGCGAAAGAACTGGAAATCCCGGGTTTCAGAAAGGGTTCCGTTCCAGCCGCCATGGCGAAGAAATATGTTCCGGCCCAGAAGATTATGCTGGAAGCCGTTGAGCATTGCGCGCAGGATCTGCTGGATGCGGGAATCGAAGAACACAGCCTGTGGCCGATCTCCCGGCCGGAGCTGAACGTTGAAGAAATCAGCGAAGAAGCCGCAACGATGAGCTTTACGTTCGCGATCAAGCCGGAAGTTAAGCTGGGCGAATACAAGGGTTTAGCTTACGAAGTAGAAGAAACTTCGGTCAGCGAGGAAGAAGTCGAAGCGGAACTGAAGCGGATTCAGGAAAACTTCGCCGAGCTGGAAGTGAAGGAAGACGGCGAAGTTGAAAACGGCGATACCGCGGTCATCGACTTTGAAGGTTTCAAGGACGGCGTTGCGTTCGAAGGTGGAAAGGGTGAAAACTATCCGCTGGAGATCGGTTCCAACAGCTTTATCCCGGGCTTTGAGGAACAGGTCATCGGCATGAAGAAGGAAGAAACGAAGGACATCAACGTCACGTTCCCGGAAAACTATCAGGCCGCTGAACTGGCTGGTCAGCCGGTTGTCTTCAAGGTTACGGTTCACGAAATTAAAGCGAAGGTGCTGCCGGAGCTGAACGACGATCTCGCGAAGGACGTCAACGCTCCGAATGTGGAAACCATGGACGACTTAAAAGCGCTGATCCGCAAGAACCAGGAAGAACAGAAGCAGCAGAACGCGGAAAACGAAGCGACCAACAAGCTGATCAGCACGGTCGTCGACGCCTGCGAAGTGGAAATTCCGGAAGTCATGATCAAGAATGAAACGGACGATATGATTCAGGATTACGCCAACCGTCTGCAGCAGCAGGGTATTTCCTTAACGCAGTTCTTCCAGATCACGGGGCAGAGCGAGGAAACACTGCGCGAACAGATGGCGAAGGACGCTGAAAGCAAAGTTAAGCTGCGCTTAGTTCTGGACGCGATCGCGACGCAGGAAAACCTGGAAGTCGGCGAGGAAGATATCGATACGGAATACGGCCTGATCGCCTCTCAGTACAATATGGAAAAAGAGAAGGTCAAGGAACTGATTCCGGCGTCTTCGATCTCCTACGACGTCCGGCTGCGCAAGGCGCTGGACCTGATTAAGGATTCCACCAACAAATAAGACGCTTCGCGTCTTTTTTGACCTTTATAACACGTACTATTTCAGACAAGGAGGGTGTCAATGAACAACGAAAAAATGGAAATCAGTGTTCCGGTCATCGCTACACGAGGAATCATTGTTTTTCCCCAGCAGGACATCATGATTGAGGTCGGCCGGGAAAAGAGCATTCGTGCCGTTGAGGAAGCAGAAGAAAAGTTCGATGGTCATGTCTGGCTCGTCTGCCAGAAAGACATCATGGTTGACAATCCTGCTCCTTCAGATCTCTACACCTTCGGCACGCTGTGCCGGATCAAAAATATCCGCCGTAAAGAAGGCTTTATGCGGATTACCTTCAGCGGCCTGGAACGGGCAAAGCTTGTTTCGATTCAGGATGAGGACAGAATGTTTATGGCGACGGTGCTGCCGGTCGCGGATGAAGCCGGCGATAATCTCGAGGAGATGGCTTTAATTCGCCGGGTGGCTAAGGAATTCGAGAATATCGCGTCCAGCGCCAACAATTTCCCGCCGGAGATCATCGCCCAGCTGACTAAGGGCGTTTCCGCCCCGACGCTGTCCGATCAGTTCGCGCAGTATTTCCCGCTGCCTTTGGAAAAGAAGCAGGTGCTGCTGGAAACGTTGAACGTTAACGAACGGCTGATGATGATCATCCAGGAACTGGAAAAAGAAAAGCAATTGTCCGACATTGAAAACAACATCAACGAAAAAGTGAAGGAGCGGATCGACGAATCGCAGAAGGAATACTACCTGCGCGAGAAGCTCCGCGCGATTAAAGAAGAACTGGGCGATGTGTCCAATCAGAGCGACGATTCCGAGGAACTGCGCCGGATGATCGAGGAAAATCCATATCCGGAAGCGATCAAGGAAAAGGCCCGGGAAGAACTGGCGCGGTATGAAATGCTGCCGGGGGCATCCGGGGAAGCCGGGGTTGTGCGGACTTATCTCGACTGGCTCTTAGGCGTACCGTGGTGGCAGGAAACCGAAGACAACGAAGACCTCAAGCGGGTGCAGCAGCGCCTGGACGAGGATCATTTCGGTCTGGAAAAGGTCAAGAACCGGATCATGGAATACCTGGCAGTCAAGCAGATGACCCATTCGCTGAACGCGCCGATTCTGTGTCTGGTCGGGCCGCCGGGCGTCGGGAAGACGTCGCTGGCAAAGTCTGTGGCCAGAGCGCTGGACCGGAAGTTTGTCAAGGCGTCGCTGGGCGGCGTGCGCGATGAAGCTGAAATCCGCGGTCACCGCCGGACGTATTTAGGCTCGCTGCCGGGCCGGATCATCCAGGGGATGAAGAAGGCTGGCGTCGTCAATCCAGTGTTCCTGATCGACGAAATCGACAAGATGGCCAGCGATTACAAGGGCGATCCATCGAGCGCAATGCTGGAAGTGCTGGATCCGGAACAGAACAAGCTGTTCTCCGATAACTATCTGGAAGAACCGTACGATCTGTCGAAGGTCATGTTTATCGCGACGGCCAACACGCTCGACACAATTCCGGCGGCGCTGCGCGACCGTTTGGAAATCATCGAACTGTCCTCGTACACCGAGGTGGAAAAGGTCAGCATCGCGAAGGAGCATCTGATCCGCAAGCAGGCTGAAATCAACGGTCTGAAGGCGAGTCAGTTTAAATTGGGCGAAGAAGAACTGATTTATCTGATCCGTCATTACACCCGGGAATCCGGCGTGCGTCAGTTGGAGCGGGTGATCGCTTCGCTGTGCCGCAAGAGCGTTCTGGCGATCATGAAGGATGGCAAACGTTCAGTCAAGATCACGAAGAAGCTGATCGTGGAATGGCTGGGCAAAGAAAAGTTTGAATACGGCGTCAAGGAGAAAAAAGATCAGATCGGCGTGGTAACCGGTTTGGCCTATACGTCCTTCGGCGGCGATATCCTGCCCGTCGAGGTCACTTACTTCGACGGGAAGGGCAAACTCATCGTTACCGGTCAGCTGGGCGACGTCATGAAGGAATCGACGGAGATCGCGCTGGACTATGTCAAAAGCAAAGCTGTCGAATTTAAGATTGATCCGGCATTCTTCGATAAACACGATATCCACATCCATTGTCCGGAAGGCGCGGTGCCGAAGGATGGGCCGAGCGCCGGCGTCACGCTGACCACGGCGTTGGTTTCCGCGATCACCCGGATGCCGGTTCATGCGAATCTGGCGATGACGGGTGAAGTTACGCTGCGCGGCAACGTGCTGCCGATCGGCGGTCTGCGTGAGAAATCGCTGGCGGCGCACCGCAGCGGCATCTCGACGGTTATCATTCCGAAGAATAACGTCAAGGATCTTGACGAAGTTCCGGAAATTGTTAAGAATGACATTCATTTCATTCCGGTCGAAACGGTCGACCAGGTTATCCAGGAAGCGCTGGTTCGCTAAATGGAGATCAGGGAAGCCGAGCTTGTCGTCAGCGCGCCGTCCAAGGCGCACTGGCCTGAAAGCGAACTGCCGGAGATCGTACTGGCCGGCCGCAGCAACGTCGGCAAATCCTCGCTGATCAACACGCTGTGCGGCCGCAAGGCGCTGGCCTATGTTGGCAACACCCCGGGCAAGACACGGTTGTTGAATTTCTTCGATATCGATCACCGCTTCATGTTCGTCGATGTGCCGGGCTATGGGTTTGCCAACGCGTCCAAGCAGATGCTGATCCAGTTTGGCGAAATGATGGAGGACTATTTCTCCAGTCGTTCGCAGCTAAAAGGTCTGATTCTTTTAGTCGATATGCGGCACGCACCGACGGAGGACGATATCACGATGGCGGACTATGCCCGTTATTATGAAATTCCGTTTGTAGTTGCGGCGACGAAACTGGACAAAGTGCCGCGCTCTCAGCAAAGCAAACAGATCAACGTCATCGCCAAGGCTCTGGCCTGCGCGCCGGAAGCGATCATTCCGTTCTCTTCCATCACGAAGCAGGGACGGGAAGAACTGCTGGAAGCGATTGACGCCTTATTCAATCCAGAAGAGCCTGAATCCGAGTGATTCGGGCTTTTTTCATATTTTCCTCGGTTTGGCATACACTGAAATTGAAGCAGGAATGCTGGGGAGGAACCATAGATGAAACCAATGAAAATTGAGAAACGACTGGAGCTCAGCCGTCCGGTCGATCAAATTCTGCAATGCCAGATTACCAACGAGATTCAATATCATACCGAGGCCGACGGGATCCGGGCTTTAGGCTCCTTATGGGTCAAGGGACAGGCGGCCGATGAACAGGGCGCTTATCCGCTGAACGAAGAAATCACGCTGGATGTCCTGGCGCCCTTGGATAAGCTGCAGGATCCATCGCAATTCCGGATCCGGCTGCATCATTACGACGCCCGGATCGAAAGCCGCGAGATGATCGTGACGATTTATTTGAATGTATACGGCATGAAAGAAGAACGGGCGACCTCAATTCTGGAAGTTCAGCCGGAGAAACGAGAACCGGAGCCGTCACCGCTGCCGGAGATTACACAGACCACGGCAGAAAGCGCGGAACTGACTCCACCGGCGGCTGAAGAACCGGCTGACGCGCCGATCATTCCGGCCTCGGCGCCTGTGCAGGAGAAAGAGGCGTTGGCTGCGGAGGGACCGGCTGTCAAAGAAAATACGGTCATGGATGAAGAAACGAACGATCCGGCGGAAGCGGCCGTCAACGAGGACGTTGGAGAAATTGAAGATTTGTTTGACGATGCGGAGAATGTCATCGTGACCAGCCGGTATATGCTGGCACAGATCAACGATACCTATGCTTCGATTGCCCAACGCTACGGGGTGAATGAAAAGCAGTTGATCGCCGTCAATCACAACAAGCCGCTGGAGGAAAAGACGCTGATCCTGCTGCCGCTGTAAGTGGTCAATCAGCAAGCTGCTAATCATGGTTGTAAGGAGGACTGGACACAGTCCTTTTTTCTGGATTTATGTTTGAAATCAGAACAAAAACCTGAGTTATCTGTTTTTTTTAACAAGAACGAAAAGAAGGAAATAGCTTGCGATTCAGCTGAAATTCAGATACAGTGAAGTAAACAAGACAAGGGAGGGGTATTGAATGAAAAAAACAGCGGTCATGATCTACCGGGCGTTTTGCATGCAGGAGATCAGCTGCCTGACTGATTGGTTAGTCGGATTGGGTAAACCGATGATCGTCTGCGCGGCGGATCATCAACCGGTGAAAACGGAAGAAGGCTTTACCGTGCTGCCCGAATTCAGCTATGATGAAGTCAACCTTGACGAGATCGACTGCCTGATTCTTCCCGGAATCAGTGAATTCCCGGAAGTGTTAAAGGATCAGCGCCAGCTGGACTTTTTAGCCCGGTTCAAGGAGCGGCCGGATATTCTGATCGCATCGATCTCCGTGTCCCCGGTGTTATTAGCGGCGGCGGGCTTGTTAGAGGGGATTTGTTACTGCGGTGGATTTTATCAGGAAGTGCTGGATGATCTGCCGTTTATGGAAAAAGAAAATTTCCGCTTTGAGCCGATCGTCGTTGAGGGCAACATCATGACGGCGTTCGGCGGGGCGTTCCGTGAGTTTGCCTTAGCGGTGATGGAAAAACTGGGCTTCGAAGTGCCGGCGGAACCTTTCGGCCCGCTGGCTGAAAACTGGACTAGGGATAAGCTGAACTTCGCGATGGAGTCGGAGGTTGAAAAAACGTATTGGAAAAACGCGCTGGCGATGCTGAAACGGGAATGTCCGCAGTTTTTTGAGAACCGCGGCTGAACTTTTCGTCTATCACTTCGTTGGTTTGCTTTTTCGATGTATTCCAGCTTTTTTCCTTTCCTTAGATGTCGGAATTCGTTGAAATCCGATTGACAAGCGGAGATCCAATGCCTATAATAAAGCCATCTACGTTGAACGGAAGAAGTAGCGGCTTTGGGAAATCAGAGAGCTCCCGGAGGGTGCAAGGGAGTCAGAAAAAGCAGTGAAAAGTCGTCCGGAAGTTGATTTTCTGAATTTAAGTAGGAAGATCCGAATGCCGTCGTTACCGGTGAAAGCGCATCTTTGAAGAAAGATGAAGTAAGGTGGTACCGCGCGTGAAGCGTCCTTGTTGCAGGGCGCTTTTTTTGTTCAACGAAGGAAAAATAAAAAACAGGAGGAAGAACTGATGAAAAAGGAACTGGCCCCGAAATATAACCATCTGGATGTGGAACAGGGCTATGACAACTGGATCAAAGAAGGCTATTTCACAGCCGGCGATCAAAGCAAGGATCCGTTCTGTATCGTGATCCCGCCGCCGAATGTCACCGGCAAGCTGCACCTGGGGCATGCCTGGGATACGACGCTGCAGGATATTATCGCCCGCTACAAGCGGATGCAGGGCTACGACATGCTGTGGGTTCCGGGCATGGACCACGCCGGCATCGCAACGCAGGCGAAGGTGGATGAGCGCCTGAAAAAAGAAGGCGTTTCCCGCTATGATCTGGGCCGTGAGAAATTTCTGGAACGAGCTTGGGACTGGAAGGAAGAATATGCCGGGCATATTCGTCAGCAGTGGGCGAAGATGGGGCTGTCGCTGGACTACACCCGCGAGCGTTTTACACTGGATGAAGGCTTAAGCAAAGCCGTCGCCAAGGTTTTTGTTGACTACTACAACGACGGCCTGATCTATCAGGGCGAGCGGATCATCAACTGGGATCCGGCGGCCAAGACGGCGCTGAGCAACATCGAAGTTATTCATAAGGAAACCGAAGGTGCGATGTATACGTTCAACTACAAGGTCGTTGAAACCGGCGACTGCTTCCAGGTTGCGACGACCCGGCCGGAAACGATGTTCGGCGACGTTTGCGTCGTTGTGCATCCGGAGGATGAAAGGTTTAAGCATCTGATCGGTCTGCACGCCGTCAATCCGGCAAATGGGGACGAACTGCCGATCATCGGTGACGACTACATCGACATCGAATTCGGAACCGGCGCGATGAAATGTACGCCGGCCCACGATCCAAACGACTTCGCAATTGCAGAACGCCACCATCTGCCGCGGATCATCTGCATGAATCCGGACGCGACAATGAACGAACGCTGCGGCGAGTTTGAAGGCATGGACCGCTTTGAATGCCGCAAACAGCTGACGGAAAAAATCCGTCAGGAAGGCAATTTGATCAGCATCGAAAAACATATCCATCAGGTCGGCTATTCCGAACGGACCGACGTCATCGTCGAACCGATGCTTTCCAAGCAGTGGTTTGTCCGCATGAAGCCGCTGGCCGAGGATGTTCTGAAGCATCAGGAATTGGCTGAAGAAAAGATCAACTTCTACCCGCCGCGTTTTGAAAAGACCTTCACGCAGTGGCTGGAAAACATTGAGGACTGGTGTATCTCCCGCCAGCTGTGGTGGGGCCACCGGATTCCGGCCTGGTATCATAAGGAAACCGGCGAGATTTATGTCGGTACGGAAGCGCCGCAGGATCTTGAAAACTGGAATCAGGACGAGGACGTTCTGGACACCTGGTTCTCCAGCGCACTGTGGCCGTTCTCGACGCTGGGCTGGCCGGATAAAACGCCGGATCTGGAGCGTTATTATCCGAATGACGTGCTGGTCACGGGCTATGACATCATTTTCTTCTGGGTCGCCCGGATGGCGTTCCAGGCCCGCTACTTCACAAAATCCCGCCCGTTTAAGGATGTTCTGATCCACGGTCTGATCCGCGATGCGCAGGGCCGCAAAATGTCGAAATCGCTGGGCAACGGCGTCGATCCGATGGACGTCATCGCCAAGCACGGTGTCGACAGCCTGCGCTTCTTCCTGACGACCAATTCCACGCCGGGTCAGGATATGCGCTACATTGAGGAAAAGCTGGAAGCGTCCTGGAACTTCATCAACAAGATCTGGAACGCATCCCGTTTCGTCATGATGAATATGCCGGAGGATTTCACGCTCGACGACATTGACCTCAGCACGCTGTCGATCACCGACACCTGGATTCTCAACCGGTTGAATGAAACGATTGCCTCGGTGACCGCCAACATGGACAAGTATGAGTTCGCGCTGGTCGGCAACGAGCTGTACAGCTTTATCTGGGATGATTTCTGCAGCTGGTATATCGAATTAAGCAAAGCTGGATTGAACAGCGAGGATGCCCAGGTCAAGCGGGCGACCCAGTCGACGCTGATCGTCTGCCTGCGCGCGATCATCCGTCTGCTTCATCCGTTCATGCCTTTTGTCACCGAAGAAATTTACAGCGTCCTGCCGCATACCGAAGAAGCATGCTGCCTGGCCGCCTGGCCGACGCCGGTGGAAGGCCTGGACTTAAGCCATAACGAGGAAGTTGATCAGCTGATCTCCGTTATCAAGACGATCCGTCAGGTCCGTGTCGATTACAATCTGAAGCCGTCCGCGCCGCTGGCGATGACGATCCGGAACGCGCAGAACCAGCCGGTCGCTGTCGACGCTCCGATTGCTTCGATTTATGAGAAGATGTGCAAGGCCAGCTGGAAAGCGGAGCTGGACGGGGAAATGCTCGTTCGTCCGATTTTAGGCGGTTCCTTAAGCATTCCGATGAGCGACGTCGTCGATCTGGAAGAGGAAAAAGCTAAACTGAAAAAAGAAGCCGAACATCTGAACGCTGAAATCAAGCGTGCGGAAGGCATGCTTTCCAATGAACGCTTTGTCGCTAAGGCTCCGGCTGAGAAAGTCGAAGCGGAACGCAAAAAGCTGGAAACCTATAAGCAGCAGCTGGAAATCGTCCAGACCCGCTTGCATGAAATTGAGAAATAAACGCTGTCAAAAAAATCTCAGCTTTCATGCAGAATTACCAAGTACCCGGTCCACAGGACCGGGTTTTCTTGTGGACGACCGGTTTTAAAAGCTTCGGCAGATGGCAGCGCTTTGATCGGCGATCATCACGAGGGGACAGAAACGAGAACAGGGTGTTTCTTACCTGAGCTGAAATCGGAAGAAGCCAGATAGAAATCCCAAGGAGGAAAGATCTGCGGCAGAAACAAGCACGAAAAGCAAGGCAGAATCCGTGGCTGCAAATCAAGAACATAAGATATAGAAAGGTTTTATGCTCGCGGTTAGACAAAACGCGGTAAATGTCATCATCGCGATGGGATCCGCAGTTCTCAGCGCTTGTTTTTTAGATTCGACAGGACTACAATAAAGCTGTATGATAGCGCTTACAATTGAGCGCGCAGAGATTCCGTCAAAGTCGAAAGGCTTTCAGCATACAGTGAAATGAGGTGGTATTCGATGACGGAGAAACAATATCTTTTAGGTACGGATGAGCAGCAGCAATGGATGCAGGAGTACACGTTTGCCCCGCGCGGCATCGGGTTCAAAGAACCCGGCGTGCTTGGAATGGACGCGAAGGAGTTCTCAGCGTTCAACGTGGCCAAATCTTTTTATCAGGTGCATCCGGAGGTTTTTAACTTAAAACTTGTATCGGAGAAGACCGGTGTGGCGGAAAGTGAGATCGCAGGCCGGCTGAAACGCATGATCGATCGTCGGCTGATTATGTTTGTGAAGAATTCTTCCGTTTCCGCTCTGGGTTTTGGGTTGTATTACTGGATTGTGAAAATGAAAAAGGACTGCCCGCCGCAGGCGAAGGCGCGGTTGGCGGAATGGATTCAGAATAAGGACGAGATCTGCACCGGTTATTTAACGGAAGGCGATTTTGATTTCTTCTGCGGCAATCATATGCGCGTGCTGGACAATCTGCTTTGCGGCGTGATTGAACCGATCCGGCGCAACCGCTGGGTCGAATCCATTCATCTCTGTCCGATCCGCCGCGACGTCCGCGAATCCCACGTCAATCTGTGGGACGCTCCGAAGGCGGATTACCGCCGCTATCTGTGGTCGGACGCGCAGAAAACCAACTTCTTAAACAGCCAGAACGAGATGGACGCTACGGACTTTGCGATCATCGACATTCTGAACAATGTGACCTCGATCGAAGATATCTTTGATTACGAGGTGCTCGGCCAGCTGTCCGGTCTGGATCCGGCGGCGATGAAGAAGGATCTGGGCTGGATCGTCGATCATCAGCGCTATGTCGTGCCGATGTTCTATTTTAACTATCAGGCGCTGGGGTTAAACATGCACTGTTATCTGATTCGCCTGTTCCAGAATGTGACGAGCTGCCGTAAGGAACAAATCGTCGACGAACTGAGCCAGTATCCGGAATTCAATAATATCTTCGAGTTCTCCGATGGGATTTACGATATTCTGGTCAGCGCTTATGCACAACTGACGGATCTTGATGCTTTACGTACAATGTTAGATGGCTACGCCGAGATCGAAGAAGTTTGGGAAGCTGACAGTCCGCGGCAATTCCGCCGTTGGACGGCGCGGCTGGATAAAGACGCGGATATGTGGGAGGAATGTATTTTTACTGATGATTTTCTGCAGGACCGCACGAGCTGGCCGATTGAACCAGCGGGGGAATGGCAGGAGAAAGGCGGTGAAGAACGATGAAGACCAACGCGATCCGCGGTTATGTTGTCGACCGGCTTCAATATGCTTTGAATCCATCCAGCGTCGCGGTGATCGGTGCCAGCCGCTGTCCGGGCAAGGTCGGTCATAAGGTTATCGACGGCTTACAGAAATGGGGCTATCAAGGAAAAATTTACCCGGTGAATCCGCGCGCGGAGAAGGTTGCGGGCCTAAAAGCCTATCCAACCCTGCGGGAGATTGAGGAGCCGGTTGATCTGGCGTTCATCGCGGTGCCGGCGCATTTGGTCAAATCGATTCTGGAAGACTGCGTAGCCAAAGAAGTAAAAATCGTTGTGATTGCGACCAGCGCCTTTAAGGAGATCGGCCGCGGCGAGCTGCAGGACGAGCTGACAGAATACTGCTGGGCCAACGAGCTGCCGCTGATCGGACCGAACTTAGTCGGCATGGGATCGCCGGCGCTGAATTTCAATTGCGGCTTTATCCCGTATCTGCCGACGCTGGGACCGGTAGCGATGATTTCTCAGTCCGGCGCCAACCTGTTGGCGGCGTTAGGGACCTCACAGAAGGATCACTACGGCATGAGTTTCTTCGTCGGGTTAGGCAATAAGGCCGACGTTGATTTCAGCGAATTTATCGCGTATGCCGGCAAGGACGACAACACGAAGTGCATCGCCGTCTATATGGAAGGGCTGGACAGCCCGGAGGCGTTTATTGAAGCGTGCCAGTCGGTGGCTAAGCCGGTCGTCGCGATCAAGGTCGGACGCAGTCCGATCGGCGTAAAGGCAGCGTTTGCCCACACGGCCAGCGAAAACGTGAGGGATGATGCGTACTATGATGAGGTCTTTGCTCAGGCCGGAGCGCTGCGGGCAACGACTTGGCAGGAATTTCTCGATGTTTCGCTGGCGCTGGGAACTCAGCCGGCGCTGCGCGGCGAAAACGTCGTGATGATTACCAACGGCGGCGGTTCTGGTCTTTTGAGCTGCGACCATTTTGACCGCTGCGGTCTGCCGCTGAAAGAATTAAAGGAAATTTCGCCGAGTCTGGCCGGACGCATCCGCGCGTACATGCCGATGTTCGGATCACCGCTCAATCCAGTCGATATTTCCGGCACTGCTTCGCCGACGCAGTACAAAGGCGCGTTCATGCAGGCGATGCGCGATCCGGCAGTTGATGGAATTCTCGGCTCGATCTGTCCGACAGCGGTGACTAACGTCGATGCGGTCGTCGACGTTGTGATCGAAGTCCACGACCGTTACCGCCGCTTAGGCAAACCGTTTATCATGGAATGTCAGGGCGGAGAAGAATGTCAGCGGGCGATCATGAAGCTGCGCGATCACGGTATCCCGGCGTATCCGACGGCGGAACAGGCGGTCAATGCGATGGTGGCGTTATATCGCTATGGTCAGATGCAGAAAAAATAAATGAAAAGGGTAAAGCGAAAAGTTTGAGATCCAGTGCTTTTCTTGAAAGTTTTTAATAAATGATAAAGGATGAAAGAGCCGCGGCATTGCAGAATAAAAGCTGAAACGCCGCGGTTTTTCTGTGATTTGATCGCGCAAAGATAAAAAATCGGTTAAGCTATAGACAGAAGACAGAAGACAGAAGACAGAAGACAGAAGACAGAAGACAGAAGACAG